>WNEZ01015575.1_pt1 | contig 11506 bp, 11 predicted proteins | sample 5400521 | NCBI WGS metagenome assembly WNEZ01 (sample SAMN13153339, study PRJNA577476) | soil metagenome | isolation source: 120 cm saprolite under Douglas fir tree site 2 hole 1 replicate 1 | place: USA:California | collected 2015-04-18
AGGTGCCGTTCCGGTGCCAGGGCACGACGCACGTCGATGCCGGCGTCATGGAGCGCCGCGACGCGAGACGCCACGCCGGGAAGGTCGTAGAGGCGGGCAAGCATGTCGTGCATCGCGGGTTGGGGTGAGTGCGACCTAGCTTCGTCCACGCTCGCTCAGATAGTGATGCCACAGGAGACGCGCCGCGACCGCGCGGTGCGGCCGCCATGCGCGAGCGCGCCGCGCGAGCGCATCCGGCGACGGTCTGGCCCGCAGCTTCCAGAGATCGCGCACGCTCTCCATCAACGCGAGGTCGGCAGTCGGAAACGCATCCGAGCGGCGCAGCGCGAAAAGCAGGTAGCACTGAGCGGTCCATGGCCCGACGCCCCGGAGCGCGTCAAGAGCGGCATCGGCATCGGCGTCGGAGAGCGTGGCGAGCGCATCGAGATCGACGGCCTTTCCCTCCAATCCCGTCGCGAGCGCCGCGAGATACGAGGACTTCTGTCGCGTGACACCGATCGCGCGCAGCCCCGCTTCACCGAGGCGCGCGACGTTCGCTGGAGTCACTGTTCCGGTCGCATTCGCGATGCGGGTGTACATCGCCCGTCCCTGTGCGAGCGAGACCTGCTGCTCCAGCATCAGCAACACCAGCGTCTGGAAGCCAGGCTCGCGCGGCCAGAGCGGCGGCGCGCCGTGCCGCTTCACGATGCGCGCGAAGCGCGGCTCGGCGCGCGCGAGCGCGCGTACGGCTCGGGCGAGCGTGGGCTCGTCGAGTGGGACCGACGGTCGGGCCGCCTTCCTCAGAACGCGAATAACCTACCGCGGCGAGAGCTCAAGCCGCCTTCTGTTTCAGGAGATCGAGGATCTCGTTCTGGCCGTGCAGAATGTCGATCTGCAGCTTCGAGAGCTCGTGCAGCGCGGTGAGCGTCTCGTGGTCGGCTTCGGCGCGGGCGTCCTGCGCCTTCGAGATCACGCTCTGCCCGACGAGGATGATCGGCAGCAGCACGAGCTGTAGGAAGTTCGATGAGAGCCAGTTCACCAACACCGTCGCTGAGCCCTGCTGAAGCGCCGCCGGAAGCGCGACCAGGGCGATCAGCGTGAAAGCGTAGGCGCAGTACATCGTTCCGACGATCTTCGTGACCAGCACGGCCACGCCGGCATTGAAGCCGCCGATCGCCGTGGTGCCGTGCACCTGCCGCTGGATCTCGACGTTCCCGATGTGCCGTGGGATGAACAGCAGCGGCGTCTTCCTCGCCTCGTTCATCGCGCGTTGGTGGGCTGGTGTCTCGGTCGATCCGTCGTCGCTCATCGCTCTCCTCCGATGTCGTTCATGGGCGGAGGTACCCGCCAAGGAGTTGCGGTCGGACTCTCAGCGGGATCCCCGACTGTTTCATCATCTGCAGAACGCTGTCGTTCGGCGTTCCGTAAATGTCAAAGCCTGCCGACTCGATGAACTCGTAGGCCTCTCTCGATCGCTCAGCGACGCCTTCCATGTGTCGATCCATCGCAGCCGCGTCGGGAAATACGTGGACGATGCTGACTTCGTCGCCGTCGTCGCTCGTGTATGCGAGGAAGGCCACCGTACCGGGCTTCTCCCGGCCCAACCTTTCCGCGCCCGCTCGATAGAACTGCCTGAACTCTTCGAGCTTGCCTTCCTTGACCCTGCTGCGGCTTATGAACACGATTGGCTCCGACAATGCCGCCTCCCCTCAAACGATCGCGGCCGTTTTGCCTGCCCGAAGCACACGAACCGAGACGGGCGCGGTGACCCCCTTCAGCACCAGCTCGCGGGATTCTGCCTCCCCGTCAAGACCCGCGGCGGCGTAGGCGGCCGCACTCACCACGAGCTCACCGATGTCCGCGACGGATGCCAATCGCGCCCCAACGTTCACGGCATCGCCGATGGCCGTCAGCTCGGCAAGATCCTCACCCTTCCCGACCGAGCCGACGAATGCCTCGCCGGTGTGGACGCCAGCGCCCACGGGTATCCACGGCTTCCCGTCGTCGTGCCCCGTGGCGTGGAGGATCTCGAGACCGCACAACACAGCTTGACGTGCGTGCTCCGGACCGGCGAAGCCCGGAACGAAATAACCGACCACCTGGTCCCCCATGAATCGGTCGATCAGAGCACCGTAAGATATGAGCGCCTCCACCCCGGTGCGGTAGAACCGATCCATCACGTCATGGAGCGCTCGAGGTCTGAGTCGCTCCCCGAGTGGTGTCGAGCCACGTACGTCGGCGAACAGGAACGACACCGGCACCTCGGCTCCGCCCGCGTGCCGGATCAGGTGACCGAGACAGCCTGAGCAATAGCGAGGGTTCCTCGAGAAGCGATGCCTGCCGAAAAGCCTGAGGAGCGGCCCGATCGGTGCGCCAAACGGCGAGGCACATAACTCACAGCGAGGGGAGCTTGGGAGCTTCGCGTGAAAACCGCGGCGTGCCTTGACCGATGGGTCCGTGCCGAGGAGCCGGCCGCGCCAGGCGTCCTCGATCCTTTGAGCCTCGTCGTCCATCAGCCGACGAGCCTACGCCCGAACTAAAAGAGGGTCGGCGAGGACGGATGGGCCTCTAAGGCCCCGTCTGCACCGTGACCGTCGCGAAGATCCCGAGGTCGGGCAGAGGTCCGCGTCCGTCGATGCGCGGTGTAAGAGGCAGCTTGTACGCGCCCGGTACTGGGGACGCGCGGACGTGGACGACGAACCAGCCCACCTGACCCGGTCCTACAAACGGCGTCGACTGCACCGCGGCATTGGTCCCATCCGGAAGCGCCAGGGACGCCTGAGCGCCGTCGATCCCCTTGTACCAGCCGACGGAGCCGGTATTGCGCAGCGCGACGACCCACTCGACCGGGCCGTTCGGCCTCGCGGTCGGGTACGCCGCTTGCGTTTCGAAGGCGGCGCCGTATGCGCTAAGAGGCGGAAGCTCGAAGGTCGCGCGGGTCAACGCCGGCGCCGCGGTCGGTGCGGGCTGCAGCAACTGGTCGAGCTTCGTGTCGAACTCGCTCCTGAGATCCGCCGCGAGATTCGCGGCGAGGTCCGGCGGAAACGTCGCGGCAAACGTCGCGATGAGAGCGAGGCTGAGGCCGCGGAAGAGGACACGTCCCCACCGCACATGGAGGACTGGTCCACCCCCGAACCTCGGCGCGCGCGACGCGCGCGGCGCAGGCGCCGGACGAACGACCTTCTCGACGTGTGGGGCGGCGACGCGCGGCGAGCGAACGCGTGGAGTCGGCAGGGAGAAGCGCGGCAGGGACAAACGCGGTAGGGACAGAGTCGGCAGCGTCGGCGCGCGAACATGGAGTCGGAGGATCGCCAGGCGCTGCGCGGCCAGGCTGCCGCGCTCCAACACCGAACCGAGGCCGGAAGGATCGACGCCCTCGAGGAGAGCTCGAGCCTCGACGACGACCCGATCGAGAAGCGCACGGGCTTGGGCGACGGTCGTGTTCAGGCGCGCCTCGTCGAGGCGGACCTCCGCGAGCCTGGACCGCGCTGCGGCCGCGACCTCGGATGCCGACTCCACGAGGAGTCGCTTGTCGATGAGCGCGGGATCGCGCAAGTTGATCACGGTCCGTAGACCGCTTAACCCGTGTCCGAGCGAACGATCGTCCGCCTGAGCAACGAGATCCTCATAGACGATGAACGTTCCGTCGGTGTCGTCGTGAATGTCGGCCACCCGCATCACGGTCGGCGGTTGCATCGCGATGCGGCGTGCCTCGGTGACAAAGCGTTCCCGGCTCGCTGGACTCCGATCGCGAAGGAACGCCAGGATGACCACGTTCTGACCTGACTCGTCGAACGCACGCCATACCTCGTTGGTCGTGTCCTCGCGGTGACGGGCCGTCAGGCGATACCGACCCGCGACGAGCTGGCCTTCCTGGAGGCTTATCTCGGCGGGAGCCAGCTCCGTATCTCGCATTTTCTTGACTAACGCCGGACCGCGCGCAACCTCACCCGCACATTCGAACGGGCCAGTACCCCCGTACTAAGCGCGACGCCATCCGCGTCATGGGGGCAGAATCGTCCGGCGACGCGGTGCGGGAGGATCGACATGAGCGGCGACTTCTTCAGCGAAGTGCCGGGGCGTATCAGGTACGGCGGGCCCGACTCCAGCGATCCACTTGCGTACGCGGTCTACCAGCCGGACCGCGAAGTTCTCGGAAAGCGGATGGCGGACCAGCTCCGCATCGCGGTGTGTCTCTGGCACTCATTCAATTGGCCGGGCTCCGATGTCTTCGGTGTGGGGACCTTCGATCGCCCCTGGCTCACGCCGGGCCTCGATCCCGCGACTGCATCGCGAGCGAAGCTCGAAGCGGCGTTCGAGTTCATCGACAAGCTCGGCGTCCCGTTCTTCACGTTTCACGATCGGGATGTCGCGCCCGAAGGACGAACATACGCGGAGACGCGCGCGAACCTCGATGCCAGCGTGGATCAGATCGAACGACACATGGCGCGCACCGGCGCGAGACTTCTGTGGGGCACCGCGAATCTCTTCTCACACCCGCGCTACGCCGCGGGCGCCGCGACGAATCCCGATCCCGAGGTGTTCGCCTACGCCGCCGCCCAGGTCAAGACGATGCTCGAGGTCACGCACCGTCTCGGAGGGGAGAACTACGTGCTGTGGGGCGGGCGCGAGGGTTACGAGACCTTGCTCAACACCGACCTCAAGCAGGAAGAAGCGCAGTTCGCACGGTTCCTGGCACTGGTCGCAGAGCACAAGCACCGGATCGGCTTCCGGGGTACGTTACTCATCGAGCCGAAACCACAGGAGCCGACGAAGCATCAATACGACTACGACGTCGCGAGCGTCGTCGGTTTCTTGCAGCGCCACGATCTGACCGGCGAGTACCGCTTGAACCTCGAGGCCAACCACGCGACGCTCGCCGGCCACAGCTTCCACCACGAGGTCGCAAGCGCGATCGCCCTCGACGCGTTCGGCAGCATCGACGTCAACCGCGGCGACTACCAGAACGGCTGGGACACGGACCAGTTCCCGAACTCGGTCGACGAGCTGTCGCTGGCCCTCCACGAGATCATGGCCGCGGGAGGACTGGCGACGGGCGGCTTCAACTTCGATGCGAAGCTGCGGCGACAGAGCGTGAGTCGCACCGATCTGTTCCACGCGCACATCAGCGGCATCGACACCCTCGCGAAGTCCTTGCTCGTCGCCGCGGACATGGTCGAGCGGAGCACGCTCGCCGCGGCGCGCAAACAGCGTTACGCGGGTTGGTCCGGCGAGCTCGGCGGCGCGATCCGATCGGGTTCGTTGACGCTGGTCGATCTCGAGCGCCGCGTCGCGGCCGGCGAGATCGATCCCCGACCGAGATCCGGGCAGCAGGAGCTCCTCGAGGGCCTCGTCAACCGCCGCATCTGGGCGGCCGAGCGCGCGCGGGAAAGCGCTACGAGAACAGCCCGAGAGCGCTAGCCGTGTAGCTCGGCCAGCTCCTGTTGTGTGAGCTTCGTCGGCGGCTTGCCCAGGATGATCATCCCGAGGACCTCGTCGGTCGTGACGTCATTCTTCTTCACGGTGCCGACGAGCTTGCCGTGATACATCACGCTGATCCGCTCGGAGAGGTCGAAGACGTCGTGGATGTCGTGGCTGACGAGGAAGATGCCGATGCCCTCGCTCTTGAGCTGCTTGATCAGGCTGTGCACCTGCGCGGTCTCGGCGGGTCCGAGCGCGGCTGTCGGCTCATCCATGATCAGCACGCGCGCATTGAAGTGGATCGCCCGCGCGATCGCGACGGCCTGGCGCTGTCCGCCTGAGAGTCGGAGCACCGGCGTCTTGAAATTCTTGAAGTTCGGGTTGAGGCGACCGATGACCTTGCGCGTGGCGGATTCCATGGCCGCGTCGTCCAGCGTCGTCGCGGCCGTGACCTCACGGCCGAGGAAGACGTTCGCCGGCGCGTCGAGGTTGTCCGCGAGCGCGAGCGTCTGATAGATCGTCTCGATCCCGAGCGCCTTGGCATCGCGCGGGTTGCCGATCGTGACCGGCTGACCGTTGACGAAGATCTGTCCCGAATCAGGCGGCCGCGCTCCCGAGAGCGTCCGCATGAGCGTCGTCTTACCGGCGCCGTTCCCGCCGACAAGGCCGACGACCTCTCCGGCAAAGAGATCGATCGTCACGCCGCTGACCGCGCGCACGCCGCCGAAATGGACCTGGATGTTGCGCATCTCCACCAGCGGTACCCGCTGCACCAGCGGGGCCGGCGTTGGTGTGGTCTGCGTCAGCATGATGCGCTCAACGTACGCCCCTGCGCACGAATGTGTCGAGGCCCACGGCCACGACGAGCACCAGGCCGACCACGATGTCCTGCGTGGGCGAGTCGACGAGGAGCAGCACCATCCCCGAGCGCAGCGACTGCATGACCACCGCACCGAGGATCGCGCCGGGCACCGTCCCGATGCCACCTGAGAACGACGTGCCGCCGATGACGGCGGCCGAGATCACGTCGAGCTCGTTCTGGACACCGAGGTTGGTGACCGCGGCGTTGAGACGAGCGGTCTGCACGGCCGCGCTGATCGCCGCGAGGCTGCCCATGAGCGCGAAGGTCAACATGATCGTGCGGCGCACATTGATGCCGGCGAGGGCCGCGGCATCGGGGTTCCCACCGATCGCGTAGACGTAGCGGCCGAAGCGGCGCCGCGTCGCGAGGAACGTCACGACCAGGGTCACGATCAGCATGATCAAGACCGGGAAGGCCACACCCGTCGGGATGAACAGACCCCCCGGCGGAATCGTGATGCCGTGCTCCTCCGCGTATTGGATCGCGACGTTCACCGGCAACGGGTAGCTGTTCGCGACCCAGACGACGCCGAGCACGATGCCGCATGAGACCGCGCCAGACGAGCAGGCCGCCGAGGGTGACGATGAACGAGGGCCTCCATTGGCGCGATCGTCTGGCCCTGCGCGTAGCGGAAGATCAGACCGCGCCAGACGAGCAGGCCGCCGAGGGTGACGATGAACGAGGGCACGCCACCGTACGCGACGACGAAACCCTGCAGCCCGCCGATGAGCGCCCCGATCCCGATGCCCAGGACGAGCGTGATGATCCAGGTGAGGGGCTGCTCGTGTCCGAAGCCGAGGTCGTTCGGGATCCACACGGCCTGGATCATCGCCATCGTGTAACCGAGGAAGCCGAGCATCGATCCGACCGAGAGGTCGATGTTGCGCGACACGATGATCAGGACCATCCCCGTGGCCATGATCGCGATCGAGGCGCTCTGGACCGAGAGATTCCAGAGATTGCGTGCGGACAAGAAGGTCCCGCCCGACAGGATGTTGAAGCCGACCCAGATGATCAGCAGCGCACCGAGCATGCCGAGCAGGCGCGTGTCGACCTCGAGCGAGCGGAGTGCGGTCATGACCGGAGCGAACGCGGCTCCGATCCTTGACTGTGTCTCGCTCTCGGGAGCGGCTTCGGTCGGGACTGAGACTCCCATCAGTCTGCTGCCTCGATCTCCGTTCTAGACGCGGATAAGGACGCGCCCTGCCCCGCGTGAGCGGAAGCAGGGCGCGTCATCACACGTGCGAGGAAAGCATCAACCGCAGGCGGAGACCTTTCCGGCTGCGACGCCTTGGCAGAGGTCCGCCTTGGTGACCCAACCCGCGTCGAGGACTTCCTTGAGGTTGTCCTTGGTGATCGGGTTCGGCGTCAGAAGGATCGAGCTCACGCTGTTCCCACCCGGGGTCTTGAAGATCGCCGTGCCCTTGACCTTGCTCACATCGGAGCTACCGCAGAGCTGTGTCGCCGCCTCGCCGGCACTCTTGCCGAGCGCGCGCGCGTCCTTCCACACGTCGACCGTCTGCGTACCGAGCGCCACGCGGTTGAGGGCGGCCTTGTCACCGTCCTGGCCGGACACCGGCACCTTGCCGGCGAGGCCCTGCGCGGTGAGCGCGGCGATCACGCCACCGGCCATGCCGTCGTTCTCGGACAGCACGGCATCGACGGCGTTCTTGTTGGCCGTCAGGATCTGCTCCATGTTGGTCTGCGCCTTCGCCGGGTCCCAGTTGTCGGTGTACGTCTCGCCGACGATCTTGATGTCGCCCGACTTCACGGCGGCGCCGATGACCTGCTCCATACCGCTGCGCAGGAAGTCGGCGTTCGCGTCGGCCTTGTTGCCCTTGATGATCGCGTAGTTGCCCTTCGGCTTGGCCTTGAAGACGGCCTCTGCCTCGAGCTTGCCCACGAGGACGTTGTCGAAGGTGATGTAGAGGGCCTTCGGGTCCTCGATCAGGCGGTCATACGAGATGACCGGAACGCCGCCCGAGATGGCTTTCGCGACCGCGGGCTTAATGGCCGTCCCGTCCTGCGCGAGGATGATCACGACCTTGGCACCCTGTGAGATCAGGTTGTCGACGTTGCTCGCCTGCGTCTCCGCCGACGACTTCGCGTCGTTCGAGATGTACTTCCCGCCGGCGTCCGTGATGGCCTTCTTGATCGCCGGCTCGTCCCACTTCGCCCATCGCTCTTCCTGATAGTTGTTCCACGAGACTCCGATCGTGCAGCCGGCGGCGGACGTACCGCCTCCACCGCATGCCGAGACGACCAAAGTGAAGCCTGCCGCAAGCACCGCTAAGGTTCTACGCATCCGCTAACTTCTCCTCACGTCGAGCGCGCTCTCCGCTCCTATGTATGGCGGCGTCACGCTAACACTTCAAGCGGTCGACGCGCGTGGTCAGACCGCCGCTTGAGCAGGGTTCGCGCGACCATCACGCCATTGGGGGTGCGCTGACGATCAATCGCGCTTCGGCGTCGCTACCGCCACGGCGCCGGTCGGTCGCCGTCGCGGTCGCCGCCGTCCTGGGCGTATGCGGGGCGATCGTCGGCGCGTCGGACGTCCTGCCCTCCGGAGCGCCGTCGGTCGCACTCGGCGCGCCCGCCTTCGTCGACGAGGCCGCCGGCGCGGGGATCGACCGACCACGTCTACGGCGGCGGCTTCGATCACGCCGTTGGCGGCGGGGTGGCTGTGTTCGACTGCAACGGCGATGGAAAACCTGACCTCTATCTCGCCGGCGGGAGCGGCGCCGCGGCGCTGTATCGGAACGACAGCCAGGTCGGTGGCGCACTGCGGTTCACCCGCGTGCGCGACGACGCGACGGACCTGAAGGGCGTCAACGGCGCCTACCCCATCGACGTCGACGGCGACGGAATCACGGACATTGTCGTGCTGCGAAACGGTGAGAGCGTCCTCCTTCGGGGCCTCGGCGGCTGCCGCTTCGAGCGCGCGAACGAGAGATGGGGACTCGCGCTGAGACCTTCCGCTACGACGGCGTTCAGCGCGACCTGGGAAGGTGCGGCGACGCTGCCGACCCTCGCCTTCGGGAACTACGTCAATCCCGACAGCAACGACCCGCATCATCTCTGCTTCGACAACGCGCTCGTGCGGCCGATGGCCACCACCCTGACCTATGCGCCTCCGATCGCACTCACACCGAGCTGGTGTGCCCTCTCCATGCTGTTCAGCGACTGGAATCGCTCCGGGCGAAGTGATCTTCGCGTGAGCAACGACCAGCACTACTACCTGCCCACCGACGGCCAGGAGCAGCTCTGGCGCATGACGCCGCGCGAGCCGCCGTCGCTATATACGGCCGACGACGGATGGGTGACCGTGCAGATACAGGGGATGGGCATCGCGAGCTACGACCTCACCGGTGACGGCTACCCCGAGGTGTTCCTCACGAGCCAGGCGGACAATCGGCTGCAGACCCTCACACTCGGTGCATCCCGGCCGACCTACCGCGACATCGGGCTGCGGCGCGGGGTGAACGCGGCACAGCCGTTCACCGGCGGAGACCCTCGGCCATCCACCGCGTGGCACGCCGAGTTCGCCGACGTCAACAACGACGGCTTCGTCGATCTCTTCATCTCGAAGGGCAACGTCACCGAGCAGACCGATTACGCCCAGCTGGATCCGAGCAATCTCCTGCTCGGACAACAGGATGGATCGTTCCGTGAGGCCGCCGATGCCGCTGGCATCCTCAACTTCTCCCGCGGCCGCGGTGCGGCGCTCGCCGACTTCAACCTCGATGGGATGCTCGACCTCATCGTGGTCAACTACGGTGCGCCGGTCCGGCTGTGGCGGAACGTCGGAACCGGGGACGCGTCGCGTCCGCGCGCGATGGGCAACTGGCTCGCGCTGCGCGTCGTGCAATCGGCGCCGAACGTGGACGCGATCGGCGCGTGGGTGGAGGTGCGCAGCGGGGATCGCATCCTTCGACGCGAGCTCACCGTCGGTGGTGGTCACGCGGGCGGCCAGCTCGGCTGGATCCACTTCGGGCTCGGCGACGCGACCAGCACCGACATCCGCGTTGCGTGGCCGGGCGGCGAGACCGGGCCATGGCTCCACGCCGCCGCAAACCAGTTCGTGATCGTGAGGCGCGGCGACAGCGACGCACGTCCCTGGTCACCGAACCGAGGCTGACGTCGACGGACTTCCATTAGCGTGACGTCGCACGGAGGGGGATCGCCAGTGACGGCTGCGACAAGGTGAACCGACGGATGCCACCCGGTGCGCGGATGCGCGTCCTCGGCGCCGCGCTTGTTGTCCTCCTGGTCGTGACCGGTGCGACCCTCGCCGCGACGCGTCCTTGGGAGCGGCCGCCCACGTGCGCCCAGATCGCGGACCACCCCACGTGGTCCGTCGCGCGCCGCTGGGACGAGGCTCTGCTCGACGCGATCCGACGCGCCTTACCGAATCCCCCCGTGCACGCGCGCAACCTGTTCCACGTCTCGGTCGCGATGTGGGATGCCTGGGCCGCGTACGACCCGACCGCGTCCGGTTACCTCTTCAAAGCGAAGCTCCACGCGGGAGACACCACTGCGGCTCGGAATGAGGCGATCAGCTACGCGGCGTACGGCGTCCTCACCGCGCGCTTCATCAAGGCGGTCGGCGCCGACAAGTCACTGAGCGAATTCGACGATCTCATGGACTCGCTCTGCTTCCCCATCGCAACGACCACGACGGACGGCGATGCGCCGGCGGCCGTCGGGAACCGAATCGCGCAGATGCTCCTCGACTACGCGAAAACGGACGGATCGAATGAGACGAATGGCTACGCGGATCCCGAGTACAGACCGGTGAACCCTCCGCTCGTCGTCGCAAAGGCGGGCATCACGCTCGTCGACCCGAATCGCTGGCAGCCACTGCAGATCGAGCACATGGTCAGCCAGAACGGCATCGCCGTGACGAACGGCGTTCAGCAGGCCGTCGGTCCGCACTGGGGCCATGTCACGCCGTTCGCCCTTCCCGCCGGCGGCGCATCTGGCACGCCCATCGATCCCGGTCCACCACCGCGCCTCGGCGACCTCACCACCGATTCTCTCTATCGGTCTGGTGCCGTTGAGGTCCTCCGTGACAGCAGCCTTCTCGATGCGTCGAGTGACGTAGCGATCGACATCTCGCCCCGTGCGCTCGGCGCGAACCGCCTCGGGTCGAACGACGGGCGCGGCCATCCGCTCAATCCCATCACGGGTCAACCCTATGCCGCGGACACCGTGAGGCAGGGCGACTTCTACCGGGCGGTCGTC
>WNEZ01005081.1_pt1 | contig 11504 bp, 13 predicted proteins | sample 5400521 | NCBI WGS metagenome assembly WNEZ01 (sample SAMN13153339, study PRJNA577476) | soil metagenome | isolation source: 120 cm saprolite under Douglas fir tree site 2 hole 1 replicate 1 | place: USA:California | collected 2015-04-18
GGGCAACTGCCGAAATTTGCCGCGGACCTTTTTCGCGTGCAGGACACGGACTTCTGGCTGACGCCCACCAGCGAAGTCGAGCTGCACAACCTGCATCGCGAGGAAACGCTGCCGGAAGAAAAGTTGCCGATTCATGTCACAGCTTGGACGGCATGCTTCCGCAGCGAAGCCGGCGCCGCGGGGAAAGACACGCGCGGAATTATGCGGCAGCACCAGTTTCAGAAAGTGGAGCTGTTCAAATTCACGCACCCGGAGAAGAGTTACGAAGAACACGAAGCACTGACGCGCAATGCCGAGGCTATTTTACAAAAACTCGGCCTGCACTATCGCGTGATACTGCTGTGCACCGGCGACATGGGCTTTGCGTCGGCGAAAACGTACGACATCGAAGTGTGGCTGCCCTCAAGCAGCGAGTTCCGCGAGATTTCTTCGTGCTCGAATTGCGAGGCGTTTCAGGCGCGGCGCGCGGGCATTCGCTTTAAGCCCAAAGGCGGCGGCAAGAGCGAATTCGTGCACACGCTGAATGGCTCGGGGCTGGCCGTGGGGCGGACGTGGATTGCCATCGTCGAGAATTATCAGCAGGCCGATGGATCGATCCTGATTCCGGAGGCGCTGCGGCCGTACATGGGGATTGAGCGGATACCGGCGGCTGACGCGAAGAGTTAAATGGAGGATTGATGCGCAAACTTAGCTTAATTTTCATAGCAGCAGTGCTAGCTTGCGGATTGGCGCAGCGAGCTTTCCCGCAAGACAAGCCAGCGGAGAAGCCTGCCGTCGCCACGCAGGGTTCGGCGGGACCCAGCTCCGGCGCGCGCGCGGAATTTCTGGAGGAGATCGCGTATTACGAGCAGCGGTACACGCGTCTGGCGGAGGCGATTCCCGCGGACAAATACGCCTTTCGCCCCGGCGATGGAGTTCGCTCAATCGGCGAAGTGTACGCGCACATCAGCGCAGCCAATTACGGCATTGCGAGCGCGTTGGGCACGCAGCCTCCTGCAGGACTGGACTTCAAAGCCATCATGGCCGCCAGCGCGGACAAGGCCAAGGTGACGCAAGTTTTGAAGGAGTCTTTCGCACATTTCCGGCAGGCGAGTCTTGCGATCAGCGATGCGGACATGGATAAGCCGCAGAAAATGTTCAATCGGCAAACCACCGTGCGTGGCGCCTTTGTAATGATCACCGGACATTTTGGCGAGCACCTCGGGCAGTCCATCGCATACGCGCGCGTGAATGGCATCACTCCCCCGTGGACCGAAGAAACGCAGCAGCAACAAAAAGCAGCCGAAAAGCCAAAGCCTCAGAGCCGGACGGCTTTCCCGTTAGGGCACCACGCGGAGCGTAAATTGTTCGTCTGCCCGCTGCGGCGCGATACTAATCCTGTTGCGCCGGCGCATTGCGCGCGGAGGCACGGTGCAACAATCCGCCCCAGCCATGAATCCAATGTAGAGCGGTTTGACGGAGCCTCGCCATTTCGTTGACTATGCGGCCACGCAGAATATTGCCATTCGGTGCGCTCTTTGCGATTTGTGGCGCCGCGGCGCTCGCCCACGTGCTGCTGGCGGCGCAAGATGCGTCACCCAGGCCAAATGCGCCTCAAGCACAGCAGGCGCCCGCCGCGCAAGCGATGTCCCCGAACGACGCTGCGCCAGAGTCAGTGGCTCCGAGCGAAGAGGAGAGACGCGCGCTGCTTGAGCGGGTCATCGCCAACCAGAGAAACGACGATTTGGCGCAATACACGTATGAGCGGCTGGAGCGCCTGGAAGTTCAGAAAGGCCCAGCGGGCGTGCAGCCGCCGGAGGTGAGGATTTCGCGCGCGGTTCCCGCAGGAACTGGAATTGATCGGATTCCAGTCGGACCCGATGGCAAACCGCTGGATGCCGCGGCGTATCGCGCGGAGCTGGAAAAATTGGAACGCGCGCTTTCCTGGGCGGCGCAGGATGGACGCGCGCAGCGCGACGCGTACCAGAAAATTGCGAAAAGACAAAGAGAACGCTCGGACCTGATCGACGCGACGCGCATGGCGTTTCTCTACACGTTTATCGCGCGCGAGCTGCGCGGCGAGCGCATGCTCGAGGAGTACCGACTGGTGCCGAATCCCGCGTATCGCGCGACTTCGCGGGCGACGGCGATTTTTGCGAAGGTTCGCGGCTATGTGTGGATTGACGAAGATGCCGCGCAGCTGGCCCGTGCGGAGATCGAAGTCACCGAAGATATCTCCATCGGCGGTTTTCTCGCGAAGATCTACAAGGGCAGCCACCTGATGCAGGAACGGTACGAAATGGCTCCTGGTTTGTGGTTTGCCACATACTCGCAATACGACTTTGACGGGCGGCGCTTGTTCGTGAGTTTTGGCATTCACGAGCGCACGTTTTATTCGCAGTACCGGCGAATTGGTCCGCCGAAGGAAGCGCTGCAAGCCATACGTGCCGAGTTGGGCAAAACGGATTCCGCAAACGCCGACCCCTGATATTCTGAGGTGCGGGCTAATTCATGCTGCACAAAACCATCAACACGTTGACCGCAGCTTTGTTTGCAGCTGTGTGCGGAGCGCAAATGTTGAACGCGCGGGGCTTGATTGCTGCCGGGCAATCGCAGGATTCAGCGGCCACGCCCGCGCAAAGCTCTCCGGCGCAGCCGCCAGCGGAACCGGCTGCGGCAGATGCGGAGCACAAGAAGGCGAAGAAAGTCTGGACCAATGAAAATTTGGGGGACGCGCACGGCACGGTCTCTCAGGTCGGGGTCGCGAAACCGGGGGAAACAGCCAAGCCTGCTACGCCAAAATCGTCCGATGCAAAATTGATCACCAGCTTCCGGAAGCAACTGGCTACGCTGGAAGCGCAGATGGCGGATTTAGACAAACAGATCGCGGATTTGAAGAATTTTGGCAAGGGCGAGCCCACGAATGCGAATGGGCTGGAATTGCACAAGCGCTACACCATGGAGTCCGTGGACGGGCAGGTCCACAACTTCGAAGGAAAGAAAAAAGAGCTTCAAGCGCAGATCGACGCGGTTTTCGAAGTGGCCCGGAAGAGGGGCATTGAGCCGGGACGGCTGCGCTGAGGATTAGTCCTGTTTCAGTGCCGGCAAATTTCTGCTTATGGCGGCGCGGCCGTGTTGACCCGGCACCCGCAAAACGCGCTACTCAATAGACAACGCATCATCGCGGCGGTAACATTCGGAAGCTGCGCGAGTTAACGGGTATGGGCCAACTTCCTCAGACTTTCCGAATCGTGTCTTTCTTCAAGGTTGCAGTTCTGACCGCATCTTTATTGGCGCTCGTGACGACTTCCGTGACCGCCCAGGACGGTGTCATCGATCTTGCCGGGAAGGCAGTTGATCCGTTCGCAGTAGCGCGTGGGAAGGCGGTGGTGCTGATTTTTGTGCGGACCGACTGCCCGATCTCGAATCGCTACGCGCCGGTGATTCAGCGGCTCAGCGCACAACATGTGGACAAAGCGGAGTTCTTCCTGATTTATCCGGATAAGAAAGAATCGGCGGAGGCGATCCGGAAACACGATCGAGAATTCGGCTACCGGATTGCATCTCTGCGCGACCCGCAACATGTGTTGGTGAAACAGAGCCGGGCGCGGATTACCCCGGAAGTCGCGGTGTTCGACGCAGATCGCAAATTGATTTATCACGGACGAATCGACAATCTTTATGAGGATTTCGGGCACGCGCGCAAGTCCGCTACCACGCATGAACTCGAGGATGCTGTCCAAGCGGCAATTACCGGGAAAGCACTGAGAACCGACGCGACCCTCGCAGTCGGATGTTATATCTCGGACTTGGAATGAGTTTTTTGTCACCGAAAGTCACGCAGCGATGGCTTGCGCTGCTTGCGTTTGCTGCGTGTTTGATCATCATCACGATCGGGGCTGTAGCGCGGCCACAAACGGGGAAGGCGGCAGAAGGATACGACATTACCGAGATGCGGCGCAGCGGCGCCGCGCCCCTACCGACGCAGCCGCTAGTCACGTTTAATCGCGACATTGCCCCGATCCTTTATCACTCTTGCGCACAGTGCCATCGGCCAGGCGAGGCCGCACCTTTTCCACTGCTCACTTATATCGACGCTAAATCGCACGCCCGGCAGATTGCCGCGGTGACACGGAGCCGCTTTATGCCTCCATGGCTGCCGGAACCTGGGGAGCCGAAATTCGCGGATGAGCTGCGCCTCTCGGATGACGAAATCACGCGCATTCAAGAATGGGTCGAACAAAGCGCAGTCGAAGGCAATCCCGCCGACCTGCCGGCTATACCGAAGTTCGCAGAAGGCTGGCAGCTCGGGAAACCAGACGTGATCGTCAAGGCGACCAAGGCATTCACGTTGCCGGCCAGCGGGTCGGACCATTACTGGAATTTTGTGCTTCGCACACCAGTGGATCGCACGCGCTGGCTCAAGGCCATGGAGATTCGCCCGGGAGACAAACGGCTGGTGCATCACGCGAATGTCTTGGTGGATCGCGAACAGACCGCGCGCCATCAGGAGAAAGAGCCGGGAGCGGGCTTCCCGGGGATGGAGCTGACGATCGAATCGGAGATCTTCGATCCCGACAGCCATTTTTTGTTTTGGAAGCCGGGCTCGGTTCCGTACGTGGAGCCGGACGGCATGGCGCTGCGGCTGGACAAAAATACGGACCTCATTCTCAACACCCACTTGCAACCTTCGGGAAAGCCGGAAAGCATTCAACCAACGCTCGGTTTGTATTTCACGGACAAACCCGCGACACTGCACCCAATTTTGCTGCAGATGGAAAACGACCACATGCTGGACATTCCAGCAGGCGCAAAAGATTTCCTGGTGACCGACGACTTTACGCTGCCCGTCGATGTGGATGTGCTGGCAATTTATCCGCACGCGCACTATCTGGGGAAAGATCTGCTGGCGATCGCCACGCTGCCGGACGGCACGTTGAAGACGCTTATTCACATACCGGACTGGAATTTGAATTGGCAGGCAGTCTTTCGCTATGCGCAACCGGTTCGTTTGCCGAAGGGCACAACGATTTCAATGAAGTTCCATTACGATAATTCTGAAGATAATGTGCGGAATCCGAATGATCCGCCGCTGCGGGTGGTTGGGGGCAACCGTGCGGTGGATGAAATGGCGCATTTGTGGCTGCAAGTTCTGCCGCAAGCGTCATCCGAAGCAACGGCGGATCCCCGGGCGCTCATTCAGGAAGCCATGGCGCGTCATAACCTGCAGAAGAATCCAGAGGATTTCGAAGCGCACTACAATCTGGCGGCGCTGCTGATGGGACGCGGCGAACTCACCGAAGCCATCGGGCATTTCTCGGAAGCGAGCCGGATTCGTCCCAATGAGGCGGCGGCGAACAACGCGTTTGGCGCGGCGCTGCTCGCGGCGGGTCGCCCGGAAGAGGCCATTTCACATCTCACGGCGGCGCTGAATGCTCGGCCCGACTATTTCGATGCGCACTATAATTTGGGCAACGCGCTGGCCTCACTGAGTGATTTCAAGGGCGCGCTCGCGGAATTTCTGGCGGCAGTGCGCCTGAATCCCGAGGATGCGAACGCCGAAGCGAACTTGGGCAGCGCGTTTGCAGAATCCGGCAACGTCAAAGAAGCCCGGCTGCACTTTGAACGGGCGCTGCGGCTCGATCCCAAAAACGAGTTGGCCAGGGATAACCTCGAGCAGCTGAAGCAAGGGCCAAACGCAAAGCCGCGTTACTGACGCGTTGCGGGCAGTGCCGCGCATATGGCACCTGGGCGTTGGGCTGGTCAGTCGGCCATGTAGAGCTTGCCGTCCTGCGCACGGGTCTCCCACTCGATACGCACGAGCCAGTCGAAGTGCATGCTTTCCGTTTTGAGCCAACCCTCGAGGGCTTCTCGGGAGTCGGCGCGGAATTCCACAAACATTTTGCCTTGCAGCATGTTGACGAGCACCCGCTCCGCGTGCACCGGGCCGCCGTGCTGCATGCGTTGCGCGAGATTCCCGGCGCCCTGGCGTGTGAGGCAAGCGAGCGTGTGCTGTGTGAGATAACGAGGCATTGCGAGCTCCCGATAAACAATGCGAATCTTCAAGTATTTCACATCAGGACGACGGCCGCGCGGCGCAAGGTTGGGGTGTTTTGGAGTCTAGTTCAAATCAGACAACTCTCAAATGGAGACCCACTAGACATCCTGCAAATCGAAGCCACCCGGTAAGGTGTCCCAATTTGCGGCGGCTGACTAAACACGGCCGGAGACTAGAGCAGGTTCTTGCGGTTGTAGAGGCCGAAGCCCCGGGTGGTAAGCTTCGCGAGTTCGCGGAAGAGCGCCGGGTCGGGCGCGGTGAAATTGAAGCAGGACTTGCCTTGCATGCGTTTCTGCAGTTCGGCCGAAATGCCTTTGAGCAGCGACGCATCCCAATACAGTGGCATTAAGTGGAAGCTGACGTAGGCTCGGCCCAGAATGACGGCGCCAAAGAACAGCGGCCGGCCATTGTAGCTGCGCGATTTTGTCTCCAGATAATACTTCTCGCGGCTGTCGGCGGTCACGTGTAAGCGGTTTTCATAAGACGCGAAGATCTGCTTCAGGGCGTAAAAGGTCTTGGCAAAATCATCTGCCCGATCTGGCGCGGGCGAGGTTGCTTTGCCCGCAGTTTTCCTTGCCGCCATTGGATGCCCCTTGAGGCTAGGATTTGCGGTCGCGAGTATACTGTTCGCCGAAAACCCTGAGAAGCCCCGTAACTTCGCAATCACGTAGCATCTGCTCGGTTTCTGAACGTCAGCACATACGACGTGATGGAGCGGGATCCCGGACCGCACGCGTGGATCCCGCGGTGGCCCTGCGCGACGAATAGCTCTCCGCGTGCTTCACCCCCAACCTGTACCTGCAGGCAGGTAGATAGTAGGCACAAATGCGTCTCTTACCGTCCCGCGCGAGAAGAGCAGGTCTACACTGGCGGGAGACGAGGTCGGAGAGTATGAGACGTACTTTGTTTTCCATGACCGTGCTGCTGGTGGCACTGCTTACGGCACAGGGTTTGGCCGCACAAAAAAAGGGCGCCGGTGTACTAAGCGGCGTGGTGCTTGGACCGGATGACAGACCGGTCTCGCACGCCAGCGTGTCGTATCAATCGTCAGCGGGAATGGCGCCGCACGCAGTGCACACCGATTCGCAGGGGCATTTTACGATTACGAAGTTGCGCTCGGACAACTACGATTTGCGCGCTTCGGGCAAGGGCGTTTTCAGCGAGTGGGAAAAGAATGTGACGGTGCGGTCGGGGCAGACGAAGTCGGTAACACTGCGACTGATTTACGCTAAGGAGATTCCCAAGGCTTATACGAAGAGCAAGGCCAAGCAGTAGCGAGGTCGCAGTTCACACTTTTGCTGAATGAGCGGTTGATGACAACTCATCCCATCGATTCAACCCGAAATAAAGCGATCAGTGCCTAATCGCTCCACCTATTGCATCAGCAGGTGCTGGAGTTCGGCGAGGTCGTCCGGCGTGACGTCGGAGACAGCGCACATCTCCATGCCAGCTTTGCGCCAATCAATCCACTGATAGCCAAGCTGGGAACCCGACAACGGTTGGGAATCGGGCTCGGTGGTCGGCCACACGAAGACGTTGACGAGATGCTTGCGCCGCGCGTAGACCAGCACGGCAACGGTACGGCCGTGGACGACATCGAGCCGGCCGCCTTGCAGCGGAAATCCCTCACTCACAAAGTCGTGGACTGGCGGAGCGAAATCGAGCTTGCCGTCAAACCACGGCTTCACCGTGTGTTGGTCGGTTGACTGCACGTCCTCCAGATGTCCCGGCTGAAGCGAACGGAGATGCGCATCCACGATGGCGGAGGCCAACGCTGTTTCACCTCGGTTCCCGCGCACGATGGGCAGCAGGCGCCAGCCCAGAAATACAGCAAGAAGAAAAGTGGCGGCCATTGCCAGCCAGCGCCAGGGAGCCGGATTTCTCATCGAGATAACGGAGGGGTGGCCGGAAGTGCCAAGCCGCGCTCGCACGGTTTGGCGTAGCGTGGCGGGAGCGCGTTCGTAAAGGTCCGCGCGTAGCAGCGACGAGCGCAGACTTTCGTGTGCTTCGAGGGCGGCGACGCAATCGGGGCAGGAGATCAAATGGCGCTCGAAATCGGCGGCACCTGCGGCGTCCAGTTCTCCGTCGAGATAGCCGTGGAGGACGGTTTTAACCAGCTCACAGCTCACGGCGGGCCTCCTGTTTCTTCTGCTCGCTCTCTTGCGTGAGTACACGCTGCAGGCGCTGGCGCGCGCGGGCCAGCGCGGACATGACCGTGCCGATCGGGACGGACGTGATCGCGGCAATCTCTTTGTACGAGCAGCCCTCCAACTCGCGAAGGACCAGCACTTCGCGAAAGCGTGCGGGGAGCTCTTCGAGAGCTCGCATGAGGCGCTCGCGGTTGTCGCCCGCAATGGCCAGCGTTTCCGGTGTCACCGCCGCCTGCGGGTGAAGGTCTTCATCGAATTCGACGGTTAAGTCCACGGAACGATTTTTCTCCAGCCAGGTATAGCAAGTGTTGCGCACAATCTGCAAAAGCCAGGCACGCGCGTCACCGCCATGAAATCCGTTAAAAAAACGAAACGCGCGAAGCATGGCTTCTTGCGCTACATCCTCCGCGTCGCTTCGGCCGCGCAGCAACCAGCGCGAGAGGTTGAAGGCTGCGTCCAGATGCGGAAGCACCAGCTGCTCGAAGCGCACCCGGTCCTGCGAATCCAACACGTCCCAACCTTTCCCTTCAACACTCGCACTCATAAAGGGAACCGCCCGGCCTTCGATTTTATTCCCGATTTATGCAAATGACGTACCAAATTAAAAACTTCGGCAATTTGGAATAAGCGCATCGCATGCCTGGTCTGCACAAACGAAACACGTCCCGGAGCGGCGCGGGGCACTCAGAGGGAAAAACAATCTCGCGCCGCTCTGTAAATGCGAGCGGAAGCGTTTCCAAAGCCAGGACGTATTCGGGAGAACAGAAATGGTCAAGAAAGTCAGGGATGAGCTTGTGTACGACCACAACCACGACGGCATCGATCGCCGCGGATTTCTGAAGTGCATGGCGTGGGCGGGAACGGGCGCGCTGTGCGTGATGCAAGGCGGCGTGCTGAAGTCATACGCCTTGAGTGGAACTTCGGGCGCAGCGTCCCGCGCGGCCGCAACGGGCGAACTGAGCTTTGTACAAATTAGCGACAGCCACATGGGTTTCAATAAGCCGGCAAATCCTGATGTTGCGGGAACATTGAAGGCGGCGGTCGACAAAATCACTGGGTTGTCGACGCCTCCGGAGTTCTTGCTGCACACCGGAGACATTAGTCATTTGTCGAAGCCCGAAGAGTTTGACACCGTGGACCAGATTCTCAAAGCAACGGGCAAAGAAGTCTTCTTTGTACCCGGCGAGCACGATGTCTTGAACGACGACGGGGCGCAATTTCGCGAGCGCTACGGAAAGGGCGCGAAGGGCGCGGGCTGGTACAGCTTCGACAAAAAAGGTGTGCACTTCATCGGGCTGGTAAACGTCATGAATCTGAAGGCTGGTGGCCTGGGAACGTTGGGACCCGAGCAGCTCGAATGGATGGAAGACGACCTGAGGCATCTGAAGCACAGCACGCCGATTGTGGTGTTCGCGCACATTCCGCTGTGGACCGTGTATCCGGAGTGGGGCTGGGGCACGGACGATAGCGCGCAGGCGCTGGCGTATTTGAAAAAGTTCGGCTCCGTTACGGTATTGAACGGGCATATCCATCAGACGATGCAGAAGGTCGAAGGCAATGTGACGTTTCACACCGCGGCTTCGACGGCATTCCCGCAGCCGCAGCCGGGCAAGGCCGATTCGCCGGGTCCGATGAAGGTGCCCGCGGAGCAGTTGCGAAGCGTCTTGGGAATTACAGACGTGAATTATGTTCGCGGGCAGCATGCCTTGGCGGTGGTTGACTCTTCGCTGGCTTGAGCGTCAGAAGAACATCGCGCGAGGAAATCCATCTGACAGAAATTGGAAAGGAAGAAGGAAGAAAGATCATGAAGAGAGGTTTGTGGATTCTAGTCTTGGCGGCCCCGGTGTTTGTGGCGGCCGCGCTGTTGATAAGCGGTTCAGGAGGCTTCACCGCGAGTGCGGAGCAGGCGCAAACGTCGGATGCCGAAGTGAAGATCGACAACTTCAGCTTTGGACCGGCAACGCTGACGGTGGCGGCGGGAACCACGGTGACGTGGACCAATCGCGACGATATCCCGCACACCGTAGTCAGCGGCGACAAGGTATTTAGGTCCAAGGTGCTGGATACGGACGAGAAGTTTTCGTACACGTTCACGAAGTCGGGAACGTACGGCTATTTCTGCTCGATACACCCGAAAATGACCGGCAAGGTGGTGGTGCAGTGACGAGCGTCGCGAAAGTGTTCGATCCAGCCACGGTACTGCTGGCAAAGCATGCACAGCACGTCGTGCTGGTGCATTTCCCAATCGCGCTGTTCATTTTCGGAGTGGCTCTTGACTGGACCGGTCAGTGGATGAGGCGAAAGACACTGACGGAGGCGGCCTACTACAATCTGCTGATTGCGGCGGCTTCGACGCTCCCGGTTATTGCGACGGGCTTGCTTGCTTGGCAATTCCAATTGGAAGGGCAGTCATTGAAAGGGATCCTGCTGCTGCATCTTGCCCTGGGCTGGACGTCGAGCGTCCTGATTGGCGCGGTGTGGTGGGTGCATTTTCGGGCGCGGCAGAGGGGGTCACCTCTCCCGGGCTATCGACTAATGTTGGAAGGCCTGGGGGTCATGTTGGTGGCGCTTACCGGGCACGTGGGTGGCTTCTTGACAGGAGTGAATGGCGGAAACTAACGAAGGCCAGGTGCTGGCAACTTGCAAGTCTATGGTGCAACACGGCTTAGCAAATTGGCTGCCTGTCATGACGTAGGGCCCTAGTACCACGACCCGCGTACCCCGTTTGGTGGCTCCGGTGGCCCATTGAGGTGCGCAGACTCGACCTTTAGTGTGCGAAGAACGGGTTGGGGGCCGCGCGGGGACAGCGGCCCTGAAAGGGGTCGTGTGCGAGCTACCCAACCCGCCAAGTTCTTCCCTCCAAACAATCACGCCACCCATCAGGAGTTGGCGTGAGGCCAGCGAATCCAGCGAATTCATGAAAAGATAGGAACGTGAATTGCCCTTGCGATGAGCCGAGGCTGCGGGGCGAATCCAATGCTGAGCCTTTTCAAGGGCTTGCATGACGACATGATTGGGTTGAGCGAGCGATTTGTGGGACACCTGGCGCCTATGGCGGACGTTGGCCGAGTCGCGGTCTTCCTTTTTGGCGTCTTGCTGACTCTGGCGTCCGGGCTCTCGGCGTCCGGGGGTGCTGATCCAGCCGCGGCAAGTTTGAAGCCGGACACCCTCGCGGCATTCAACAAATATGCGAGCTTGACGGAAGCACGTAACAACGACGAGCTGCAGCGCGGGACGAATCTGCTGTGGATCGATGGCTTGCAGGAGAGTGAACAAGCGCCGGCGTATGCGGCACTGAAGCGCGGCCAAGTCAAAAT
>WNEZ01005082.1_pt1 | contig 11503 bp, 11 predicted proteins | sample 5400521 | NCBI WGS metagenome assembly WNEZ01 (sample SAMN13153339, study PRJNA577476) | soil metagenome | isolation source: 120 cm saprolite under Douglas fir tree site 2 hole 1 replicate 1 | place: USA:California | collected 2015-04-18
TGACGCAGGTTACGTTCGGCTCATCGGACTACGACACCTTCAGCTACGACACGAATACTGGCCGGATGAATCAGTACAAGTTCTACGTCGGCGCAACACCGCAAACCGTGACCAGCACCCTGAACTGGAACCCGAACGGCTCCCTGGGCAGTCTCGCGATCACCGACCAGCTCAACAGCGCCAATACTCAGACCTGCAACTATAGTCACGACGATTTGGGCCGCATCGCCAGCGCGAATTGTGGGACAGTCTGGAACCAGGCCTTCGGCTTCGATCCGTTTGGCAATATCAGCAAGACTGCAACGGCTGGAACTTCCTTTTTGCCGACGTATAGTCAGAGTACGAATCGCTATTCCTCCGTTCCTGGCTGCACACCCTCCTACGATGCAAACGGCTTTGCCCTGAATGATTGCGCACACGCCTATAGTTGGGATTCTGCTGGGAATCCACTGTCCATTGACAGCGTCAATTTGACGTATGACGCTCTGGGAAGACTGGTTGAGCAAGCGAGGGGGGCAACCTACACCCAGATTGTGTACGCTCCCGGCGGTGGCAAGCTGGCACTGATGACGGGCCAGATCCTGAGCAAAGCGTTTGTTTCTCTGCCCGGCGGTGCGGCCGCCGTGTATACCGCGTCGGGGCTGGCCTACTATCGTCACGCGGACTGGCTCGGGAGCAGTCGTTTGGCGACGACGCCGACTCAGACGGTGTATTCGGACACGGCGTACGGGCCATATGGGGAGAGTTACGCCGTATCTGGTACAGCGGACTTGGATTTCACAGGGCAAAATCAGGATACGGTTACGGGGCTGTACGATTTCATGTTCCGGGAATATAACACGACGCAAGGTCGCTGGCCGTCGCCAGACCCGGCAGGAATGGGAGCGGTGAGCATGGGAAACCCACAGACCTGGAACCGCTATGCCTATGTGGGCAACACACCGCTTACCAGTGTGGATGCCCTCGGACTACTGTCAAAGTGTAGCGATGCCTGCCGCTATCTGCGGGATATGGCACATTCGGCTGGGCTGTTCAGCCGGTTTGAATTCTTCTCTTCGAGCCATCTCTACGACACGTATTTAAACTGGCGCAGCAACACTCTTTACTTTGCTCCTGTTGATTCGCGGGGGGACAGCCTCGGGTCTGTACCAACAGGTGACGGCTGGAGTTTCTGGGGGTCAGCGATGATCACCACATACACCTTTAACACGGTCGACACCAGTGTATTGGCCGCAAACAACACGACAAACGGACAACCGCAAAAACCCACTACGACTAAATGCGCCGGCCAAGCGATGAAGAAGAATGCAGTTTCCCTTGCTCTCGATGCGGCCGGATTTATTCCCGGGGAGTCAACCGCCGCAACCCTGTTCCAGGTCGGCGTGGGTGTAACGTCTACCGTATATAGCGCGACCCAGCAAGATACAACCGGCGCCTTCATGGGCATCGCAGGCACTCAACTGACGGCATTCGCGCCATTCGCAAAACAAGCTGGATGGGGCATCGCGAAGTCGGTGCCCGGCTTGGGAATGATTCTCAATGGTGTCTCAACCAGTCGTGACTTATATGCAGCATACCAGGATTATCAGTCATGCATGAGCGGACACCAATGACAGAAGGCAATCACAAACAAGACATCTATCCACTCACTAAGAAATGGGGTTTCTTCATCGGTATATGTGTAATTCCAATCTTTTTTCTATTTGCCAACTATGGGGATCCGGGAAAGGGACAGGCAGCAGCTATTAGCGCAGGGGTCATCGGAGCTATCACGCGGATATTCTGGGGGCTGAGGAACCAACTATGGTTTTGGGCAACAGTGGCAATTATTGCAATTGCGCATATACCGATAGTTTTGCTAGTCCCTTGGCCACTAGTGCGATGGTCCTACGTTCAACTTTTGCCAATTGGCTTTCTTGATTTCGCCCTTGCCTACGGGGTCATCCGGCTGGTTGAGAAAGTGATCGACGGCATTCGCAAAGGGGGAGCCACAGCAACGTAACTGCAAGACTGCAAATGGGCGAGAACAAACACAGGCAGTCAATCGATTCAGTAACAAGAAAGTGGGCGATATTAGCTGGAATATGCACATCGCCGATATTCATATGGTTTATCCATTTGGGTGACCCTGGGAGAGGAATGGCTGCGTGGGTTAGTGCTGGAATGATTTCACTTGCCGCCAGACTTTTATGGGCCTGACCTGATCCCCTGAATCCGCACGAAATTGAATACGATTTCGCATATTGAGCGGCCCCCCAAACTCTGACACACTGAGAGTTAGTTTCCGGCAAGAATCCCCCCGCAAGGACGCAGACTACTCCAGAACGCTTGCACACAGTTCGTAGAGCGGCGTTGCTTCTGCTATTGTTGTCGTAAGGTGTTCAAAAAGGTCGTTGATAGGGACGCCAAATGAGTAATAGACTTCCATGAACCCGGCGTTTTTCTTCATGATCCAATTTGATCCAGTTAGGGGGGCTTGATCTGCAAAACCGCGCCCCGCCTCACCAGTTTGAGCAGGATTTCCCCCGTCGGCAAAGGTCCCCCAGTTCGGCTGGCCTCGGTTTTAGGTCTGCATTCGGCGCTTATCGTTGCAGAGTTCAAAATTCTCGTGCGAAAAACTCAGCGATTTTCTTTCTGTCTAACTTCAAGTTTGGCCGCAAAAAGCCGTTCTCGCGCGAAAACGCGAGATCAGTGAAGACCACCCTCGCCACTTTCATGGATGGCCGGCGCTTGTTCATCTCGTCGATGAACTGCTCGATCTGTGGCCTCGCGCGGATATCGCTGGGATGCTTTGGCAACACCACTGTGGCCAGGAAACCTCCGCCATCGAACGCTACGGATTTCGCCACGCTTGGGCAGGCGTCGATTTCGGCTTCGATTGCCTCAGGGTGAACCTTCTCGCCGCCGCCACTGATGATGACCTCTTTCTTGCGGCCGATCAGATAAAGGAATCCATCATCGTCGAAGCAGCCGATGTCGCCGGTTGCAACGCGATTTTCACCGACAAATGTGCGCTCATTTTCGCCTTCAGAGGATTGGAAATAGTTGAGCGCGGCCATATGCTCGCGGCGCACAATAATTTCTCCATCGGCGGCCAATTCCACCTCCACGCCGGGCAGCAGGTGACCGACACTGCCGACCCGGTGGGCCTCCGGAAGGTTAAGTGAAACCGAACCACACTCGGTAAGCCCGTAGGTTTCGAACAGCGGAAGCCGCATATGCATGAATAAATCCAGTGTCGAGCGTTTGATCGGCGCCATGCCCGTAACCATCAACCGCATGCGGCCGCCGAAGGCCTGGTGGGCGTCCCTAAAGGCCAGCCTTGTAACCCATTCACCCACGATGCGTGTACATAGCACCTGCGCAGCTTGTCCGACGAACCGTGCAAACGGGGGAGGCGGAAGCTCTTTTTTGCCAAAACTTCTCCTCTGAATCTGAGTAATCGTATGACTTGCCGCAAGTCGGGCAATCAATCATCAACGGGTAGGACATGCGGTATTCAACCTTTGTCCCAATCATTCCCTTTTCCCCGAGATGCTTAAGTACATGAACGGTTCTGCAAGGGGGGGTCTTACAGTCTACAACGATGTAGAGATGCGTAAACCGGAAATTGTACAACAGACCAAGAGCGAGACTGCCGAGACAAGATTGGAACATTGATAGCATTCATGTTCGACAATGCCGGCTCCGGCAAACGGTTCTTGAGCATACGCCATGAACCGACTAATCAGCATTTCTCCTTCAATCACAATAATCATCGAACGGGAACACAAATGCCCGCACGACTTAATCACCACCCGAGCACAACGGCCTGAGTCTGTGCTCATGCCGCTACAGTAATGCCGCTTCGCCTCAGAGCTTCTTTGTGCCGAAACCAGCAATGTGCATCAACGGCAAAGCAACGGGGCAGAGTGCGTATTCTCTTTCCAAGTCACGGAACTGAGGCTCCCAGATCTGCTCAAGCTGTCGTCGGAAAGCCGGAGTATTTGGATGACTCTTTTCGTTAGAGTCGGTGTAATATTTGTGCGTCATTGAGGAAAGTGATTGTACGCGATACCGAAGGGTGTCGCCGGCTAGTGGGCTCCAGACTGAATCGAACAGCCAATGCTCCGCAAGGAGGGGTTTCGAGATGGCCGAGAATCGGCAATTCAAGTTCCAACACAGAGTTACCTCTTCAGAGTTCAGCAAGGCGCTGTCGCAAAGAGTCGATGATTACTTCCAGGAGCGCCAGATCTCCAAGCGTGCCAATCTGGAAATGATTTCCAAGACCGTCATTGGTTTCGTCTTGTGGATTGTCACCTACGTCTGGCTCATGACGGGCCGGTTTTCATCCCTGGAGGTGATTGGGGTGTATGTGGTGCATGGCTACGCGCAGTTATTCATGGGACTCAACATAGCTCATGACGCCAACCATGGGGCCTATTCGAAGAACAAATGGGTCAACAAATCTCTCGGCCGTGTCTTCGACCTGGTGGGGCTGAGTTCCTACATGTGGTGCCTGTTCCACAACGATTCGCATCACTACTTCGTCAACATTCGTGGGGCTGATACGGCGCTCGCGTCCGGTAACGTTTTTCGACTCTCTCCTCATGATGAGAGAAGGTCATTCCATCGCTACCAGCATCTCTATGCGCCTTTTCTCTACTGCCTGGCCACCCTGGACTGGGTCTTGACCAAGGACTACCGGTGGTTCTTCTCGGAGCAAAGATTCGGCAACCGGAAGATCATCAAACACCCGCGCAGTGAGATTGTTATCCTGTTCGCCGGCAAGAGCTTTTACTACACTTACATGCTGGTTCTGCCCTTGCTCTATCTCCGTGCGCCCTGGTATTCGGTCATCCTGGGGTTCATCGTGATGCATTTCTTCATCGGTTTTACCCTCGCACTCACCTTTCAGCCGAACCATTTCACAGAGATTTCGTCTTTTCCTGAACCCGATGAAGGAGGTCAGATCTGCAACAACTACATCCAACACATCTTCGACACGACCGTGGACTATGCCCGGGGCAACCCGTTGGCGAACCGGGTTATGGGGGGCCTGAACCTCCATGTGATCCACCACATGTTTCCCGGGATTTGCCACGTCCATTACCCGGCCTTGACCAGGATCATCAAATCGACTGCTGAAGAGTACGGACTTTCTTACCGGGAAAACAGGACGATCACGGGGGCGTTTCTGGCCCATCTCAGATGGATGAAGATTCTCGGTAATGCGGATGGAGATTTTTACCTCGCGGATACATCGGGTTCTGCCGCAGCGAGAGGCACCAGCCGACAAAACGTGAATGCCTGAGAAAGCTGAATTCTCAGGGCAAGAGGTTAATGGTAACTCTGGATTGCAGGTAAAGAATTCAGAGACAGAACTGCACTTCTCAACTCCTCGGTTGCATGAGTGGCATGCTTGGACAACTCAGAGGAAAGCAACGGTTTTCCGACGACTACATGAACACCGCGACGGAAGAAAATGAAACCTGTCAGCACGATCAGGCATTGAGAAGCAGGCGAGAATTTCTTGATCCATGGGCCCGGATACGCGCCATAACGCAGATGAACCGGAATGATGGAAACCGGGCGCCCCACTCGCGCCGCAGTCATCCGCGCGATGCTTACGGCGCCTCTTTTGAACGTACCCACCGCGCCGTCCATGTGCGCCCAGCCCTCGGGAAACATGACGAGGGTCTGGCCAGATGCCAGGATGCGCACGGCGGCTTTGAGCGCAGGAGTACCTTTGCCTGTGTCCAAATCCGTGCAGAACACGCCCCATCGGGAAAAAAGCAGCGCGCCCAGTCCTCTGCCGAACTCCAACAATCCGCGCGCCGCCATGATGCGTGCACGGTCTGGCAGCAGCAGCGCAATGACGAACGGATCAAGATAGTGCCCGTGCGTCGGAGCGATCAACTTGGGAGCGGCGCACTCGAGATTCTCCCGGCCGCTCACCTCAACTCTTCCAACTTGAATCCACACCACACAGCGGGCGACTATTCTCATCACGCGGTTCGCAGCATCTGTGGGAGGTTCAGGCACATAGCCGCATGTGCAGACCAGCCGAATCTTGCTCCGTGCCTCACGCCACCGGCGCGCGAGCCATGGTGATGACAAAATGACCGCCAATCCTAAGCCGATCAGAACTCCCATCCAAATTTCGCGCGGACTCATCGTCTCAACTCAATCACACATCACAGGCTCATCCGCGTGTGCCGCAAAGCACGCGCGAACTCGGTTCAGGAATCACCTCTTGGACTGCCCCTATTGCGACGGTGAAGCGGGAAATGTTCGCGACCCTCCGCTAGGAGAGCCCATGAACGAAAATTTACGAGCCTTAAGACAAAGCGAACTCTCAGGCCGACTCCAATGTCGGAGCAGCGTCCACCCCATCTTGGCTTCTTAAGACTGCCACGTCGCGGTGAGGAGTCCGAGAGGTTTTTTCTTGTGCCAATATCGGCGGTTGATTATACTTACTCCCCCCGGGTAAAAGAGCAATTTCTATTTTGTTCGTAAAGGCCCTTGTTCCAGCCATGGCAGGCGTGGTGGCCGCCCCTCGAGGCTGACCTCAGCTCTACAAGGAGGGATTTGAGATGGCCGAGAATAGACAAGTCAAGTTCCAGTACAGAGTTACCTCTTCAGACTTCAGCAGGGCGGTGTCGCAAAGAGTCGATGATTACTTCCAGGAGCGCCAGATCTCCAGACACGCCAACTTGGAGATGATCTCCAAGACCGTCGTTGGTTTCGTCTTGTGGATTGTCACCTACGTCTGGCTCATGACGGGCCGGTTTTCATCCCTGGAGGTGGTCGGGGTATATGTGGTGCATGGGTTCACGCAGTTATTCATGGCATTCAATATAGCCCATGACGCCAACCACAGAGCTTATTCGAAGAGCAAACGGGTCAACAGCGCCCTCAGCCGTGTTTTCGACCTGGTAGGGGTGAGTTCTTACATGTGGTGCCTGTTCCACAACGATTCGCATCATTCCTTCATCAACATTCGTGGGGCTGATACGGCGCTCGCATCCGGTAACGTTTTTCGATTCTCTCCTCATGATGAGAGAAGGTCATTCCATCGCTACCAGCATCTCTATGCTCCTTTTCTCTACTGCCTGGCCACCCTGGACTGGGTCTTGACCAAGGACTACCGGTGGTTCTTCTCGGAGCAAAGATTTGGCAACCGGAAGATCATCAAACACCCGCGCAGTGAGATTGTTATCCTGTTCGCCGGCAAGGGCTTTTACTACACTTACATGCTGGTTCTGCCCTTGCTCTATCTCCGTGCGCCCTGGTATTCGGTCATCCTGGGGTTCATCGTGATGCATTTCTTCATCGGTTTTACCATCGCACTCATCTTTCAGCCGAACCATTTCAATGAGGACTCTACCTTTCCTGAGATCGATGAAGGAGGCCAGATCTGCAACAACTACATCCAACACATCTTCGACACGACCGCGGACTATGCCCGGGGCAACCCATTCGCGATCTGGATACTGGGGGGTTTGAACCTCCATGTGATCCACCACATGTTTCCCGGGATTTGCCACGTCCATTACTCGTCCTTGACCAGGATCGTCATATCGACTGCTGAGGAGTATGGATTTTCTTACCGGGAAAACAGGACGATCACGGGGGCGTTTCTGGCCCATCTCAGATGGATGAAGATTCTCGGCAATGCGGATGGAGACTTTGCCTCACAGACACGTTCAGGCGATGGCTCTGCTGCAGAGCTAAATTCTCATCGTGCCTCGGCGGTGAGAAGCGGGACGTGGGCAAACAGTTTCGACGTCTCTTCAGAGACGGGCAACGGTGCGGGGCTGCTGGAAAAATTGCACAGCAGGAGATAGCATGAACCAGACTGCGATTCAAGAAGTTCGACCTTGGGACCGGCCCTTTTGGAGCCCAGGGCCAGCGAAAGCGCCCATTTTCGTTTACCTGATCTTGATACATGGATTGGCTGTCATCGGCCTGATCCTTTTTCCAATTCCCAACTTGAGGGTCCTGATCTCAACTCTTGTCCTAACCGCTCTCGGAGGTTTAGGCACGACCGTTTGCTACCACCGTCTGCTCGCACACCGCACTTTCAAACTCAACAAACTCATCGAGCAAATGCTGATTTTCTGCGCCCTCTTCAACGGTTCAGGAGCTCCGGCGACCTGGGTGGCATACCACCGCCACCATCACTCACATACCGATACGCCCGAGGATGTCTCCAGCCCTAAGCAGGGCGGCTTTTGGTGGGCCCACCTGCGCTGGCTCTACCAGTCACCTCCGGCAGACACGCAGAAATGGTGTCCTGAACTGACTCGGGGAGCGTACAAGTTTTGGGAGTGTGCCGAAGTTCCCATGATTATGCTATCCCTGCTCTGCGGCCTCACTCTCGGATGGCAGGGTTTCTTCTGGATAGGCGCAATTCGTTTGGTCTATTCACTGCACCTGCAGTGTTTCGTGAATAGTCTCACGCACCTGGGCCACTCCGAAGAAAGAGACTCCAGCCAGAACATCTGGTGGCTGGGACCGCTGCAACTGACCGCATGGGGTGAGAACTGGCACCGGAATCACCACACTCACGCCGGTTCGGCGCGTCTCGGGCTACGTTGGTGGGAGATTGACATCGGATGGTACTTCATCTATGCCCTGGAAGCCGTTGGCTTCGCCCGGAACGTAAAACGACCCAGAAGAGGGCTAGCCTGATGGATCTACTTCGAGGCCGCTAAAGGCCCCGCCGCGAAGTTTCCAATGACCGGTCGAGCACGAGTTCCTTCCACTCATCGTTGTCACAATAGAACGCATTACGAAATGCCAGCCTTTATTTGCGCTGCCAAGGGGTGGTTTGGATAACCACATATCTGGAGCCAATTGTCCACGCAGTGCATTAAGCACAGCCAATCCATTTAGCGTTCCAAACTCCAGAGTCACCGCTGTCAGCGTAGCGTTGCCAATCTCGTCCTCTACCGCACTATGCACGTTGCCGTGAATCTGAGTTGAAGAAGAAGTCTGATCGTCCGATCTCGTTACTCCCATTCCATACCAGCGCCGTGCCCGGCTATAACCGTCACCGGCAAAGCTCGCGCGAAAAATAATTTCCTCGGAACCATGCGGGCCAAGACCAGTGTGGAGATCCACAATGGCCACTGCCTCTCAATTGCGCAGGTAAGTACGGATGATCTGGCGCCATACCGTGTTTGACCAAGCGGGTTGCCCTGGCTTCGCGGGATTCCACCCGCGTTACGGCGACTCTTCCACGATCCGGTTAACGAAGAGTCGCCGACAATACGTCCGGAATGGAGGCACGGTCGTTGACCCGCGACAGCTGTATACTGATGCGAATTTAGCAGGCGTCTTAGGCACGGAATAGCGTGGCGCGTAGTCACCGCACAATACTGGTTTGCGTCAGGAGGAGAGCACATGTTCTTTCAGCCGTGCTGGATCACCGTGCTGGTTCTGTTTGGTTTCTCGGGGGCCTCCGCACAGGATCCCACGAAAGTGGAGCCCTCGCACTACAAGCTGGCTTTCGAGAATGAATCGGTGCAAGTCGTGGATGTCCACTATGGTCCGCATGAGAAGTCCGGCATGCATGACCATCCCGGAGGAGTGGTCGTTGTCATCAACGGAGGGCATCTTAGGTTCACCGATCAGCATGGAGGTGTGCGGGAGGTATTCGCCAAGGCTGGCGAGTCCCGCTGGTTCCCGCCCTTCAAGCACAAGGTCGAGAACCTGGGCGACACTGCTTATGACGCGGTGTACATCGGAATAAAAGGCAAGCGGCCCGCATCCCCTGCCTTGCTGATACGCCCTCAGCCTGAGGTCGACGCCTCGACCAGGAAAATCCTGGCTGGATACCTATTGGCATCGACCAAACCAGCGACCGAACAATGAGCAACTGAGCGGGCAGAGCCAGCGCGGATGGGCAAAGGCATGAAAGTGTGGCCACTCCTCAGGCGAGGTTTCGCTGCAAGGTTCGGCGGTCCAGTCCTCCATCCCAGCGTGCCGGGTCCAGGTAACCCAGCGCCGCGGCGCGACCATCGCCATCGACACCTGCACCCACAGTGTGCGGTAGATAGGAAGCTTGGGTGAGTCTGGTTTCGCTGTACCGGCCTCGCCCGCTTGTCGGTTCGATGGGACTTTAGTGGCCATCGTTTGCCGGTTCAGCCTCAAGCGTATGTGCCAGCCACGGGATAATCACCTGCTTGAAGATGGCGGGGTCGGGCCAAACTTTTACCTGCCGTCCGAGATGACCGCCCTGTGGATTGATCCACGCTGTTTTCGGAACGTCACCTTTGTTGAGAAGCAGGTAAGTGTCTGAGATCGGGACTTGGGTGTCGAGCACTCCGGCCATGATCAGCATGGGCGCCATCGGCTTTCCCAGCAGGCCTTGTTTGACCAACGACATTTTGGGCAGCTCTTCCGCTATTTCGTCCAGCGTCTTCACGTTGTCGAAAATTGCCATGAGCGCCGGCACCTGATCGAAGAGATACTCTCGATTGCCCAGGAGCGAGTTCATCAGGAAGTCTTTTTGGAAGAAGGCGTCGACCGGCGGCGACTGCGCGCTCGCCCCTTTCAGACGCGAACGCTCGACGATCGCCATCTTCGTTGCCCAGTAGGCGCCCCAACTGACGCCATGAATGGCAATTCGTGTCTTATCTACTTCTGGCCTGGTCTGGAGGTAGTCGAGCACGCGTGACAATGATCGCTGCGCCGTTTCACTCACTTTAATGGGAGACTGTCCGGTGCCGGGGCCATCCACTGCGAGGAAGCCGATGCCGTAAGGCAGGATCGCCGCAAAGCTTTCAGTCAGATCTTCCTTGCGGCTGTCCAATCCGTTCACTGCGATCACCAGCGGCACGGGGCCTTTCGCATTCTTCGGCAAGCGCATGTAGCCGATGATTTCCTTTCCCTCAAAAGGAATGCGAACGATTTCCAGCGGCGGATCCCAAAATCGGGCGTGCGCCAGAAACGCTTCGATCGCTTTCTCGTATGATCGCTGTTTGCCAGGAGACGCGGGGATCGGCCATCGCCCGAAGGAGTAGAGACGCCAGGCGCGGATGTAGTCCGCATTCGCCTTTACCGCGTCAGTCTTCTCGAGCGACTTCGCCGCGTTCAGGTATCGATCGGCAACGGCCATGAACCCAGCGGCCCACTCATCTTTGTCGGTAGTGTGGATCGAGGCGAAAGCTTCGCGAACGTCACCTGGGTCCAGTCCGATGAGCGGATACATTCCATTCTCCGCACGATGGATGGCCTCGGTCTTGATCTCGTCGAGGGTGCGTTCGCGCTTCTCCTGCGCGAGAGCCCAGCCGCTTAGCGCTAAGATCAAGACCAATGCCGCAGATAGTCGGACGCGACGGTGTCGTTGCCGCGGTGTTGGCACAGATTGTTCTTCTGTAGTTTGCATGACTTTGCCTTGGATCCAGCCTGCGTTGACGGGTCTCTTTCGATGTTGATTGGAGTATGACATCAAGCGTAGCAGCCAGAAAATCGGGGCTGGCTCCAGGTCCAGCCCCGCCGTGGGGGAGACACG
>WNEZ01006965.1_pt1 | contig 11502 bp, 9 predicted proteins | sample 5400521 | NCBI WGS metagenome assembly WNEZ01 (sample SAMN13153339, study PRJNA577476) | soil metagenome | isolation source: 120 cm saprolite under Douglas fir tree site 2 hole 1 replicate 1 | place: USA:California | collected 2015-04-18
CATTGGAGCACCCGCAACCCCAAACTCATGGGACACCTGCACCAATATGGCACGGAGTGCCTGATTGTGGATGATGCTCACGATCTCTCGCTTGAGCACCTGATGTTCATCAAGGAAGTGACGGACCAGGGCGCTTACAGTACGATCATCCGCTTGGCTTGTGTCTGGTTGCGGCTGGACGTGGCACCACGATTCCCCTGAAGGAGACGCTCGATCTGCCTGATCCCACCTGGCTCCAATTCCACCGCCGCTTCGACAAACTGGAACCCTTCTGTCGCATTGCTGGTCACACCAGCGAAGAAGTGCGCGACATCCTGGCAACCCTGGAAACGGTGTACCAGCCACTCTTTCCACAGCTCAACTTACGCCAGTGGGCAGGGACGATCTACACCTGGCTGACGCATCCGGTCCTCGACCCGACCCACTCTGGTCGCGTCACGATGGATAACCTGATGAAGCTGGTGACAACGGCCCTGGAATGGACGTACGAGGACTGCGAAGCCGATGTGCGGGCTGAGCGGCTCAAGTCCGCTGCAGAACTGCTCGTGCTGCGCCATGACACGCTTCGGATCATTGATGGTGTTGGGCCAGACGCTCCCGTCGAAGATCGGGACACAGAGACGAAAGAACGTGCGAATGGGAAAGAGCCACAACGGGAAACGGTTCAGGGAAACGAGCAGCAGAACACGACGGAAACGGTGGAAACGGCGCAAGAACCGGTGCAAACGAGCATATCGCCCAAATGCCCGTTTTCTAGAATGGTGGTTGCCATCGATCTCAAACGGTGGGCTTCCAGTGGCGTCACATTGGTGGAATGTCCTGACTGTGGAAGAACGCGTTCGCTCTCCCCGGTCAAGGGCGTCCTCCGGTTCAAACCGCACGATCCACGCAAAGTTCAGACCCCGGTGACTGGCTTGCGTTGGGCGGCCACCAAAGACAAAATGGACTGGGACGTAGTTGGAGGAGAGAGCAAGTAAGGGGAAAAAGAGACATGCAACAGCGTTACGATCAAGAAGGCGCGGCTCTGGTGCGAGCCTGTCACCAGTTGCTTGAACACAGAGTACTGCTTCTCAAGGACCGCCAACAGCTTTTGCAACAGCGAGAAGCATTGCTGATGCCTCGCAAAGAGTTGCTGCTGTTCTTGCAGCAACGCCACCAGCAGCTTCTTTCCTGCAAACGATGGACTCCTGGTGGGCGTGCACAGTAGTGGGGAGACCATACCATTCCGGTGGCAAACTGACTGCTTGCTAGTGATCAGTACCATCTTGCTTCCCCTCCTCAACCGATGCTGATATACTCGGCTTCGCGATGATGCGCAAGAGAGGAAGGGCATGAGCAGCACATACCACCTCATAGTGTAATATGGGTTTCACTTCTCACTACGCGAAGCGTCTCGTAGAGCCATCTCAGCCTATACCAGAGTATGCTCTATGCAAGCAGCTCATTGCTCGGTGGGCAGACGCTCCTCACTTCCTCGTCTATGCCAGAGTATGGCATAGCTGAGGTGGCTCTATCGCTCCATTCGTTCACGCTAAACGTTCATCTGGTAAAACTCATGATCAAGTATGTAAACCAACACACCACGAATCTCCTAAGTTCGTGCTAATGGGGAGAAGTCTGATGCGTGATCTTTTGCCCACTGCGCGAGTGTGCGTGCCTTGTGGCCGGTAAGCTGCTCGACTGTAGGGAGCACAACCTCGGGAACGGTGAGAGTGTCCGACCAGTAGTCCAGAAGGAGCTTGATGACGGGTAGGGGCATGTACTTTTCCATCTCCTTCTGGAAGACATCAGCAGGAATCTCTTGAAAACGAAGCTTTTTGCCAATTGCCGCTTCAATCATGTTCAGCTGCTCGATACGCGTCAGCGCCTCGGGTCCCGTGAGAGGATACGCCTTTCCCTTATGCCCATCTTGAGTGAGCGCAATCACTGCGACGGCAGCAATATCCGCTTCATGGATGTTTACCTGGACTGAGTTGGCATAGGGGCCATAGACGGTGTCTCCGGTTTGGATGGAGTGCGCCCAAAGAGGAAGCAGGTTGTTGGCAAAACTCCCAGGGCGCAGGAAAGTATACGGAATTCCGCTGGCAATGACGGCTTTCTCAATGGCAAGATGGTGGAGCGCGACCAATGGAGTTTTGTCTCGCTCAAATTCCATCGCCGCAGCCAGTGAGGAGAGCACAACGATATGTTCCACCCGGGCTGTCTTCGCCTGCTTCAAAAATGCATCTACGCCCCCTTGCGCAGGAAACAGGAAAACTCGGTTAACACCCTCAAAAGCCCTGGAGGGCAAATCACCTTTCGTAAAATCGCCCTGCAGAGCTTCTACACCAACAGGGGCTTTGCGTACATCACGAGTGACAATACGAACATCCTGCCCAATGTTGCGAAGCTGGGTGACGATGGATCTGCCAACAGGGCCTGTGGCCCCGGTGATGAGGTAAGGCATATTTTTCTCCTCTCGCTTGCGTTTCAAACGAATGGTATTACCAGGCTGTTGCCGCTACAGGCCATGAAATGGCTATGGCTTGAGGTCCAGCACTGCTTTGCCATGCTCCAAATCGACAGGCACCGAGTTCTGATGGTGCACGATCAGCCACTTGCCGTTGATCTTACGGAAGCAGGCGGTCCAACGCAGCCAGAGATCGGTCTTCTGCCCATTGTTCATGGTTCCGCTTATCCGGTTGAGGCTGTGGGTGAATGCAACGTCATCGCCCACAGTGATGGACAGGTCGTGAATTTCATAGTCGATCGGGCCTTGGTAGACTAAGAATGTCTCTTCCCAAACTTTCCTGAATGCATCTGCTCCTATGTATTGCAGCGGGGGCACGATGTCGAACGACACGACCTCCCGCGCGTAGATAGACATGATGCCTTCGATGTTCTTGTCACGAAGCGATCTGGTACAATCGTCTAGGAGTTTTTGGATTGCTGCTTCATCGTTTTTCTTGTTCGGGGAAGAAGCATCTTCCGCTGATCTGTGGCGAGCGTCTTTCATCGCGTTTCTCCTCCACATCTTTCGGTCTACACCAAAATAGGGTTCTTTCCTTACACGACACAAGAGCCTCAACCGTTTCACCACCGGACAAATGGGCAGGTGTGGGATTGAACTTCTATCAGCCCCAACAGACGAAGGCTTGCTTCACACGCGACGTTTGCCGCTGGCATCTCAAAAGCAGCCAATTTACAAGAGAGTGACAGGTGATGCTAGATGAGGAGCGGCTTGTTCAGGAAACGCGTGTCCCAGTGCTCAAGATTGAGGGCAATTTCTCACGTTTGAGGGCCAGACCTGCTCACTTCGTAGGGCATTTACCACCTGTACAGCGCCAATTCCTCCCGTGATCGTTAGCAAGTTGGTAAAACAGAGGTAAAATAGGAGGAAGAGACAAAAAGGAGGAGAAACGAGATGCGTTTACACCTGTTGCTGCCGAAAGTGGATCCCAAAGCGATGGCGGAGCCGTCCAAGTGTACGTATGCGGACTGTACTGGCAAGCGAGTGCAGTTGCATCAACCGGTGAACAAAGCCGTACGAGACACCGTGTATCAGCAGGTCGAGGTGCATCGCTATCGCTGCCTCAAATGTGGCAGGACCTTCCGGGTGTATCCGCCGGGAGTCACGCATGCCCAGAGTTCGGAGCGGGTCAAAGGGCTGGCGGTGATGTTATACCTGTTGGGACTCAGCTATGGAGCGGTGTCGCTGGCGTTAGACAGCTTAGGAGTGCCACTCTCCAAGACGCGAGTCTACGAGATGGTACAAGCCGTCGCCGCACGCGTGCCAGGACTCAAGCGCGAGGAAGTCTTTCAAGGAGTCAAGACCAAAGCCCTGGGAGGGGATTTGACGAGTGTGAAATGTGCCGGGCAGTGGCTGCATCTGGGTCTGACGGCCGATAGCCTTTCGGGGTTGGCTTTGACCATCGACGAGGTCTCGGCAGAGGATGCAGCCACCCTCAAAGCCTGGATCGACCCCATCGCGCAAAGTGTGGGAGCCGAGGTATTGGTGACCGATGATGCCGATAGCTTCAAAACCGTCGCTGATGACTTGGGGCTGCTACATCAGGTATGCAAAAGTCATGTCAAGCGCAATACCGAAGAACTGATCGACGAATTGCGCCCGCTGGTGGCCAAAGATGGCGATGGGTCGCTGCACGCCATTGGGGTCGAGCCTGCCCAAGCGGTTGCCGACTTAGCACGCCTGGGCGAACTGATCAGCAGTCGGCAACCGGAACAAGCCGCGGAATTGGAGCAGATGCATCGCCGCTATGTGGCGGCGGCTCCTCCCAAGAAGGGGTCAGCGGCCAGCCTGGCCTATCGGTTGCGGCTGTTGTATCTGGATCGCTGGAACCTGTGGAGTCGCCTGACGCGCTATCGCAAATGGAAAGGCCCCAACGGGGAAACGCTTGATGGCACCAATAACGCCTGTGAGCGCTCCATTGGCTGGTGGATCAAGGAACGCTATCGCTCGATGCGCGGCTACAAGGTTCCGGCCAATGCGCTGCGCGTCAGTCGTCTGCTGGCCTGGTGTGGCAACTGCCTCCATGCGGGCGGTGCCGATTTGGCAGCCCTCTTAGGGTAAAGAAGGACGACCAGGGACCCTCACGGTCTTTTCCTTCTCTACCCCTTATTACCAACTAGCGAACAATCACTTCCTCCCCATGCCTGGAAGGCAGGGGACTCCTTGGCGCGGATGTTGAAAGCTACAGTACCACTGTCACTTTACGCTGTTTGCCTTCCCTCAAGAAGCTGACTGGTACTTGCTCGCCAGCTTTATGCCGTCTCACAACTCGCTGCAAATCTCGCGGCTCCGTTACAGGTTCATTCTCGGCCGAGATAATCACATCCATACGCTTGAGTTCCGCGCGTTCAGCAGGTCCTCCGCGACGGATCTCCAATAGCTCCATACCATACTGCTGCGTTAGCTTGAGAGCCTGTTGCAATTGCGCATCAAGCCTCACACGCATCCCACCGACGCCCATCGAAATGCCTGTGGATGTCGCTTCGCGTTTTTTATTAATACGTGCAATCGCAGACTTGACGGAGTCTAACGGAATGGAAAACCCAAGACCCTGCGCCATTGGCATCATAGCTGTTGTGATGCCAATCACCCGGCCCTGGCTATCTACCAGCGGCCCGCCAGAATTTCCCGGATTGATCGGTGTATCCGTCTGGATAAGATTGGTCATCTTGCGCGCACCAGGAGCGTCCAAAGTGCGGCCCAATGCACTGACAACCCCCGCCGTTACTGTCCAGTTCAGCCCATAAGGATTTCCAACGGCAATCACCAGCTGACCTACTTTCAAAGGAGCACGCCCCAGTTCAGCAACTGGCAAGTGATCCGCACCAATGCGTAGTATAGCTACGTCAACTTCCGAATCGGCGCCAACAAGGCCAGCATCGAAAGTACGTCCATCAGCCAACGTCACACGGATACGCCTCGCCTGGTCAACAACATGGGCATTGGTCAGGATTTGACCATCGGAGGCAAAAATGAACCCCGAGCCTAAACCGCCGCCAAAAGCAGACCTTGCAGCGCGGCCACCTTCATGTTCTATATCAATGCGTACTACGGCAGGGCCAACACGTTCCGCCGCGCCTGTTACGGCGGTCGAATAGGCATCTAACGCCTCTGCATCTTTGTCATTTATACTCATATACGGCATAGTTCTTTCTTTCTTAGGAACCCATCCGATTAAACGTGCGTGCGAGGCTACGACTCAATCAGTTTGATACATATTCTATCACATCTATGACTTTTTGACGAGGTTCGTGGGTACTCTTTATATCCCGTTTGCCACGTACTTTATGACTCGCAAGACGGGCCTCTCACCTACAAACGGTTGCGGCAGGTAAATCAACTGCGTCGCCTCGTCGATGGCAACGGTGTGGTGACTACCGCCTCCTAAAAAGTAGTCGCCCAGTTTCTTCAGCCCGCCCCCACTTTCATCGAATACCGAGATGCCCCCGGCACATCCGACAAAAAGCAGGTTTGCAGAGTGATCTAGCCGAACAACATCGGGATTGAATGCCACTGGTAGGAGAGGGCCAGGGAAAGGCTGCATAGTCTGCAAATCGACCCGCGCCAGGTTATTGGAGTCGACACAGGCAACGAAAGCTTCGCGCTGCTGTACGTCTATCACTACGCCGTGCGGGGCGAGGCAGGCATCCGGCAGCCGTATATCTGAGACGACTTGTAGAGTGACGGGATCGATGGCAGCGAGAAACGAGGGCGGCTTCGTTGGGAGATTGAGATTCTGATCATTCAGGGGCAGCGTGACCACAAAGACGCGATGGGTAACGGGATCGAATTGGATATGCCCGACGTCATCACCGAATGGTGGGTGAATCCCGAAAGGAATCTTTGTAATGAGCGTGTTGGTTATGGCGTCAATCACAGCCACATTCTGATTTTTCAGGGAGGTGTTCGCGTTATCGGGATTGCCTGGATTTCCCGGGTCGGCAACAAAGATCCTGTGATCGACCGGGTCATATTCTATAGCGTCCGGGCCGTCCAATGGGTCGAGCTGCACCTTGGCGATGATGTTAAATGGACTATGCTCATCTATGACGTAGATGAGGCCATCAGCAGCGTCACTGACAAAGACCTTGCCAACATCCTGAGCGACCAGGATGCCTGCACCCTGGGGAACGTTGACCAGGCCAACAACCTTGTTGAGCTGGGTATTGAAGACAATGACGTTGCCATCGGTCTGAGCATCGAAATTGGGATTGTGCAAAATGGCGGCCTCTTTATCAGGATTAGGCCCGGAATGGACGATGAACAGCAGGTGGGTAATTGGGTCGAGTGACTGGAAATCAAAGTGATCAAAACGCTCTGCCTGGCCAGCCGCGAATGGATTCTGACTTGTCCGGCGAGCATCTGGCAATGCGTCTGGCAGTGGGATATCTTGCACAATCTGCAGCCGATGCAGCTGAGCAGGTGTCGAGAATCGAATTACTTCGGATACAATCAAGAAGAGAAGCAATGCGAAGCTTACCAGCACAAAGAGCCACCAGGCGATACGGCCCACGCCAAATCTCTGGGGAGGCGATGAGGCCATAGATTGTTGAGCCATCGGTCTTTTCTCCTTAGTCCTTCCAGCGTTTGCTCCAGGAGTATCTTTCACCTATATCCATAGTATCAAGCGGTGGGAAATATTTCACGCGAGCGATCACATGGCCTCGTAGTAGAGGACCACCCTTGGAGCAAGGACTATCTGGTCGCCATTGGAAAGCACATGCCGGTCGACGCGATTGCCTCGATAGGTGATGCCGTTCAAGCTATTGGCATCCTCGATCAGCCACGTGCCATTCTCCCAAAGCATCCTGGCATGCAGGCGTGAGACGCGCTGCGATGGCACCTGTACATCGTTGCCGCCGAGGCGACCAATAGTCAGTATGGGTTCATCGAGCTGGCGTACACCGATGACCTTCCCATCAACCTCGATGTGTACCCGAGCACGCTGCGGTGCCAGCCTGGCTCCATCGCCATTGCCTCCTGGGGAACCAGCTCTAACAGGTGCCACGGGCAGCGGCGCTGGCCTGGGAGTCGGAGCCACTGGCCAGTTCTGTTGTGCTACGGGAGCAGGCCGAGCCTGCCGCGGTTCCTCCCCTACATGTAACGGCACGAAGGCCGAACGCAGAATGGACTTATCGCCGACACGCTCAGCGCTGTAGCGGCTCTGCTCTTCGAGCAAACCGGCAAACACACCGCCCACGCGCTTCAGTTCCTTGTAGGTCCCTTTCTCAATAATGCGCCCGTCGCTCAGCACAACGATCTCATCAACGTTGCCGAGTGTGCTGAGTCGATGGGAAATCACGATCACCGTGCGTCCGACGATCAAGGTATCCAGCGCGCGCATCACCTCGACCTCAGCCTCAACATCCAGGGATGCTGTTGGTTCGTCCAGGATCAGGATCGGCGCATCTCGCAGGATGGCGCGAGCGATGGCCAGGCGTTGCCGTTGACCACCGGAGAAGTTCTTGCCCTGTTCGCGCACCAGAGTGTTATATCCATCCGGCAGGCCTATAATCGTCTGGTGCATCTGCGCTTTCTTGGCCGCATCGATAATATCAGCATCGCTAGCTCCTGGACGCCCAATCTCGATATTTTCACGGATGGTCCCCTCGAAGAGAACTGAGTCCTGTAACACCATACTCACGTTCTGGCGTAACAAATTGAGCGGGTACATGCGGTTATCAACTCCGTCGACTCTCACAGTACCCTGCTGAATCTCATAGAAGCGGGGGATCAATTTGACCAGTGTAGTTTTGCCACCGCCAGACAGGCCCACCAATGCCACTTTTTTCCCGGCAGGGATGTGCAGGTTGATGCCCTTGAGCACGGGCCGTTCTGGCGAATAGCCGAAGTAGACGTTCTCAAAGACAATGTCTCCGCGCAGCTTTATCGGCCCGTGGTAGGACGCTGTATTCTCAATCACTTCTGGCGCCTGGTCCAGCACTTCCTGGATGCGCTCAGCGCCTGCTGTGGCGACATTCGCAAGGTTGGTCAACTTCGAGAGGTCACGTATGGGCTGGTAGAGCAACTTGAGGTAGAAGAGGAAAAGAACGATTAAACCGGCATCAATGGTACCGGGAAGAAGGTGAAAGGGACCGGCGATGAAGGGGTTGCCTGCCGCGACATATCCTCCCACACCGACGATCGTAGCGGTGCCAAGCGCGACGAGGATGGCGACGAGTGGCGTGAATTGGGCTTGCAGGCTACCTGCGCGCAATCCTGCCGTACGGCTCTCGCTCACACGGCCTCCAAAACGCATATCCTCGCGTTCCTCGCGCGTGAACACCTTGATAACCGTGAGGGCATTGAGGTCCTCGGTAGCTACATCCGCCACTTGCCCGGCTGACTTCGCTTGCTTTTTGACAGCTGCCTTGATGTTCCGTGTGTAGTAAAGGACAATCACGCCGAGGGCAGGGACGATGGCGAGGGAGAGAATGGTAAATGGGACACTGTAGATCAGCATGATGGCGGCAACACCGCCGAGAGTCAAAATGCTGACCAGCAAGTCGACCAGGCCATCTGTGACGAATTTCTCAATGTCGGTAATATTGCCGGTGATGCGCTGGACAAGGTCCCCCTTTTTCTGCTTGCCATGCCAGTCTAGCGAGATGCGTTGCAGGTGTTCAAAGAGTTGCTTGCGTAACTTGGCGCTCAGGCTTTGTGCAATATAGACAGCGAGATAGAGGTCAAAGTAGACCAGCAGCGCACTCAATACAGAAAAAACGACCAACACGATCACGGAAAAGACGATCACACCAATGACGCTATGATGAGTGGTGTCGGGGTTGAGCAAGGTTCTTGGATCTGCTGGGTTAACCGGGCAGGGTGACGTAGGAGGTGGAACGACCTGGTGACCTCCCGCCGGTGGGTTGAGCGAAGGGTCAAGTGCAGGGGTGTCGAAGAGGTCAAGCAGCCCACGATTGTCATTAAGGCCAAGAAACGGAAAGGTACAGGCCGGGTCGTTACCGGGATTTTGGGCCTTACTCGGAATCCATTTGAGCGGCTGGAGTGCAATGATATCGCAGCTGACCTGCGCGACCGCCACCAATATTGCAAGCACAACCAGAAAACGATACCCTTTCAGGTTACGGTAGAGAAACTTGACTAATAACATTGTTCCTCCTCGCCTCGTATGATACTTTGGCAATCTCACTAAATATCTCGTGGTTCGCCCATTTCGTGAGCCAGTTTGTAAGAATTGCCAGCAGCTTGGAGAACAGATCGAGATGAAGTCTTTTCCAAGTTCTTGGACTCCATCAAACCGGGCCAAGCCCACGATAGATCGCGTCCCTACGCATCACCTGGAAAGATGATGAATCGAAAGTATATGGAGAATCATGGTAAGGGCAGGATGTTAAACAAGATGTTGAGTTCAACAATCCACCACGTATAAGAGTGAACATCGCACGGAGAGACAATGATGCTTCACTCCATTCAGTAGAAGATGATATTTGTCCAGTACGACACACTTGGGGCAACCGGCGCCAATGGTAAACGGGTGGAGATCGCGTGAAGGACGGATTGAGATTACAGCTCGCGGGTGAAGGTTTCTCCATCCCGCGAGATAATCACTCTATCCATTGTTTTGAACACATTGCATCACTTGTTGACCCTGCACATTCTGTTGAGCCTGCGCACCCTGGAAGCACTTCACCATCGCCTGCGCAGGTTGAGTTTGCATAGCAGGCAGCGTTGCAAGGCTCACAAGACCTGCCAGGATTTGCTGGAGCGTCTGTCCACGCATACCCGTCACCCCTACTAAAGGGTCTGCTGTATTTGCGATGGTGGCAGCGCTTGTTGTGCATTGGCAAGCGTCTGTAGGTTTTGCATCACCGTCTGCATTTGCATCGTCATCTGCCCCTGTTGCTGTTGCATCATCTGCTTACATTGCGTCGTTTGCGCTGTTTGTTGCTGCCCCATGCATTGCATCGCTTGTGTCACCTGTTGCGCCTGCATTGTCTGTGTCGTGTTGGTATTCCCATTGCCATTGCCCATATTAGTATTAGTACCCTGAGCTGCCGGACAGGTCACATTCACGGTGTTATTAGCGAATGACAAAGTACAGGTCTGACCATTAATTGTGGTCGTTCCCATGCAACCAGCAATGGCCGTACCATTAACCATACAGTTCACGCCATTGTTCCCATTGCCATTGCCGTTCCCATTCCCATTCCCGTTTCCGTTCCCATTGCCATTGCCGTTGCCGTTGCCGTTCCCATTGCCGTTCCCGTTCCCATTAGTATTTACGCCATTGATGACCGCATTGATTGTGACTCCGTTTCCGTCTTGTGTCACTGTTACCGGGTCTGGTTTATTCAATAGCCCTGTACAGTTCAACCCATTTGCTCCGTAACTGGTAACAAAACGCTGCGCGAGGAAGTTGAACAGCGAATTTGCCACTGCCGGGTCGGGCGAAGGACGCCCTTTCGTGAATTGCGCATCCAATTGCATACGAGTCGGTCCGATAGCTAGCAGATTGGTGCAGTAGGTCGTCGTGCTGGCCCCATTCAGGCCCTGTGCCAGCATCTGATCTACTCCCCTCCGATAGGCATCGATTTTGTTGAGATCTGGTTGATTGTTGTTAAGCACCATCGGATCACCTGCAGGCACAAGTGCGACAGGAGCGGCCTGCTGTGCAGCGGCCTGCAGTTCGTCAAGTGGTAATGCAGGTAGCATTTGGCCCGGATCAGCAAGATCAGGAGCCATCATGGGAGTACAGCCGAGCGCACCATCCAGGAAAACCGCTAGTAGGCGATTATCGCTGCCATTGGCCTGCGTCTGTGTGTTCTGCAAGGCAGCAGCATTGGCGGCAGTCATCTGGGCTGTTTGTCCGTTAGCCGTGACCAGGTAGGTAGTTATCACATTATCGCTTTGATCCTGGTCAACGACCCCAAAATCACGGACCGACGGACAGGGCTGGCCATCATTAGCCATCCCAAGTGCAGGAGGCTTCAATAAACCCGCTTGAATGGCTTGATTAGCTGCCCTGAAGA
>WNEZ01018666.1_pt1 | contig 11502 bp, 11 predicted proteins | sample 5400521 | NCBI WGS metagenome assembly WNEZ01 (sample SAMN13153339, study PRJNA577476) | soil metagenome | isolation source: 120 cm saprolite under Douglas fir tree site 2 hole 1 replicate 1 | place: USA:California | collected 2015-04-18
ATAATCCGATGGCGCGGCAAACCGCATCCGCCGTACCGGACCGTTCGATCGAAGCCGGATCGGGACTGGCGGCGCCGACCGCGCCGAATTCCGGCGCGGCGCTCGGCGCCGGAACGCTGATTGCATTCGCGACAGCGCCCGGACAGGTGGCGCTCGACGGCCAAGGCGCCAACAGCCCGTTCTCCGCGGCACTGTCGCGTCACATCGGCGCGCCAGGACTCGAGGTGCAGCAGATGCTGACGCGCGTGCGTGCGGAAGTCGTCGCCGCGACCAAGAACAAGCAGGTACCATGGTCGAATTCTTCGTTGCTCGGCGAAGTCTATCTTGCGGGGAAGCCATGAAGCGTCGCCCGATAGCTTCTGGCACTGTCGGCAATGCGCTGCGCTTCAAGGCCGATCTCCCGCAGCTGGCCCGTCGGGGACGTGATCTGGCCACAAAAATAAAGCCCGGGCAGGCTCGTCGCCCGGCCCGTCACCAGCGGCATTCCATGCCGGTCGAACACGCCTTCCACATCAGCTATCAATTGGCGCAGGTCGGGACGGAAGCCGGTCGCAAGAATGATCGCGTCGAATTTTTTCCATTCCCCATCGGCCAGCACAACGCCGTCAGGCGTAAATCGATCGATGCCGCCGCCAATCCTGATGGAGCCGTCCCTGATTTTGTCCAGCGTGCCGACATCGATCAACGGCACGCGTCCATCCTCCTCGACCATCTGGCGCGGTCCCTTGGCCGCGCGGCGCAATCCCAGCTTTTCTATTCGACCGATGGCCAGCCGCAATATCGGCGCGTTGATCAAATCGACCAACCGCGCCGGCAGACGCTGATACAAAATGGCCCACGCCAGGATCGGAAAGCCCAGGAGATCGCGGGGCAAGATCTGAACCGGTCCTCGAACCGCCAGCGTGACATCGACGCCGGCGTTCGCCAGGTCCAGCGCGATTTCACCGCCCGAATTGCCAAATCCGACGACCAGTACGCGCTTTCCGGCGTAGGGGGCCGGATTGCAATATTCGCTGCTGTGGACGACCGGCCCTTGATAAAGCTCCGAACCCGGCCACGAAGGACGATAGGGCGCATTGGCGATGCCGGTCGCAACCACCACAACGGGAGCAGAGATCGAGCCTTGAGCCAGCTCCACGCGCCACTGCGTCCCGTCGCGCCGAATGCAGGACGCCGTCGAATTGAAAGCAGGCCGAATGTCAAAGCGGGCGGCATAGCTTTCGAGATACTCGACCAATTGCCCGCGCGTTGGATACAGCGGATAGGTCTTCGGCATGACCATGCCGGGCAAGCCGGAATGTTTGCGATCGGTGTGTAAATGGAGTCGATCGTAATGGCGCCGCCACACCGAGCCGACGGTATCCGCCTTCTCGACTACAACAACGTCAAGCCCCGCCGCGCGCATCGTGACGGCACATGCCAGCCCCGCGGGGCCGGCACCGACGATGATGGCGTCGGGATCCTGCAATACGCCCTCCGCAAGCGAATGACTTACTTCCCCCACACCTCTTTCGCGACATCGACCGCGAGCCTCAGCTTCGCCCACTGCTCTTCCTCGGTGAGGATATTGCCCTCTTCGGTCGAGGCAAAGCCGCATTGCGGCGATACCGCGAGTTGATCCAGCGACACGAACTTGCTCGCCTCCTCCAGCCGCCGCTTGATATCGTCCTTATTCTCGAGTTGGCCAGTCTTCGAGGTGATGACGCCGACCACGACAATCTTGTTGCCTTTCGGCAAATACCGCAGCGGCTCGAAGCCGCCGGCCCGCTCGGAATCGTATTCGAGAAAATAGCCGTCGTAACTGGTGCCGGCCAGCATGGTCTCCGCCACCGGCTCATAACCGCCCGACGAAATCCAGGTAGAGCGGAAATTGCCGCGACAAACATGCGTGGTGATCGTCATGTCCGCAGGCCGTTCGGCGATCGCGTAATTGATGATGCGGGCGTAAATTTCCTGCAGGTTGTCGGCGCTCTCGCCGCGCGCTCGCACCTTGTCGAGTTCATCCTGCGAGCAGAGATAGGCCCATACCGTGTCGTCGAGTTGCAGATAGCGGCAACCGGCGTCGTAGAACGCCTTTACCGCCTTGCGATAGGTCTTGGCGAGGTCCTCGAAAAACACCTCGATGTCGGGATAGACTTCCTTCGAGATCGACTTGCGGCCGCCGCGGAAATGCAGCACCGCGGGTGACGGGATCGTCATCTTCGGCACCACATGCGCGATCTCGCAATGCTTCTTCAGGAACTTGAAGTGCTCAAGCATCGGATGATCGTCCGGAAAATCGAGCTTGCCGATCACACGCACCGCGTCATGCCGGGTCTGGATGCCCGCAAACTGGATGCCCTCGTCGGGATGAAACAATTCGCAGCCCGTAAGATGGCTAAGAAAGTCAAAATGCCACCACGAGCGGCGGAATTCACCATCGGTCGCGAGCTTCAGGCCGATCGATGCCTGCTTGTGCACGACCTTTTCGATCTCCATGTCTTCGACCTTGCGCAGATCCGCGGCCGAAATCTCGCCGTTCTCCAGCTTGGCGCGCGCCTCCTTGATCTTCGGCGGCCGCAACAGGCTGCCGACTTCGTCGGCGCGGAAAGGGGCTTTGGTTCGTTGCATGGCTCACTCCCGAGGCTTTAATGTGCCGCAGCCCCCGAGACGCCGAGAAAGCGTTCGAGTACCGCGGGATCGGCTTTCAAGGCGGCGCTGGCCGCATCATGGACGATCACGCCGCGCTCCAATATCACAACGCGGTCGGCCAGCCCTAGAATCTTTCGGGCATTCTGCTCGACAATGATCGAGCAGGTGCCGCCGGCGCGGGTGATGGTGCCGAGCGCCCTGAGCAATTCCTCGACGATGATCGGAGCAAGCCCCTCGGTCGGCTCGTCCAATAGCAGCACCCGCGGATTGAGCGTGAGCGCGCGACCGATCGCGAGCATCTGCTGCTCGCCGCCGGACAGCTGATTGCCGAAATTGTTGCGGCGTTCTTTGAGCCGCGGAAACATTTCGTAAACCTTGGCGACCGTCCACGGTCCCGGCTGCGCCACCGCGGTCATGTTTTCTTCGACCGTCAGCGATCGGAAGATGTTGCGCTCCTGCGGCACCCAGCCAATACCCGCCCGGGCCCGCTGGTCCGGCCGCATCGGCGTGATATCCAGCCCGCCAAGATTGATGGTTCCGCCAAACCGTTTGTTAACCCCGACAATCGAATTGATCAGCGTGGTCTTGCCGGTGCCGTTGCGACCCAACAGCGCCAGCACCTGGCTTTCCGGCAGATGCAACGACAGATCGGGCAATACCACCGCTTCGCCGTAGCCCGCGCGCAGACCTTCGATACGCAACAGATCAGGCATCGGCGGCCTCGCCGAGATAGACAGCCTTGACTCTGGCGTCGCGCGCCACCTCGTCCGGTGGGCCTTCCACCAGCAGCGCGCCATTGACCAGCACCGAAATCTGATCGGCGAACGAGAACACCAGATCCATGTCGTGCTCGATCAGCAGCACGGTGACGTCGCGCGGCAACGCTGCCACGGCGGCAAGAATATCGTGGCGTTCGCTTTCGGGAACGCCGGCGGCGGGCTCGTCGAGCAGCAGCACGCGCGGCTTGGCGGCAATGGCGACCGCAATCTCCAGCAGGCGCTGTTTTCCATAAGGCAACGTCGCCGTCGGTTCGTTCATCACCTCGAGCAGCCGGAAGCGGGCCAGATTTTCCGCGATCTCGGCGTTGACATCATCGCGGGTGCCCATTCGCCGCCACCAGTCGCCGCCATGGCCCATGCGCTCCGACACCGCCAGACCGATGGTCTCGAGCGGGCTCAGATCGGCATAAAGCTGGTTGATCTGGAAGGTTCGCGACAGCCCGCGCAGCACCCGCGCATGCACCGGCAAATCCGTGATGTCGTTGCCCTCAAGCAGAATGCGCCCGGCGTTGGGCTTGAGAACGCCGGTCAACAGGTTGATGACGGTGGTCTTGCCGGCGCCATTCGGACCGATCAGCGCATGGCGGGCGCCCTGTTCGATCTTCAACGACAGGTCGCGGGTGACTTTAAGTCCGCCGAACTGCTTTGCCAGTCCCGTCGTTTGCAGCGCGGTCGTCATGACGCGTCACTCTCGGGAACGGCAACGATTGCCTTGCGCCCGCCGAGTTGCCTGATGATCAGGTTGGGTACCCACAATGCCCAGCGGTGCATGCGTGCGCGGCCGACCAGCACGATCACAACGAGCACGAGGCCGATCCAGAACTGCCAGTATTGCGGCGTGAGATTGGAAAAAAACTCCTGCAGCATTTTGAACACCACAGCGCCGATCAATCCGCCATAGAGATAGCCGGTGCCGCCGATCACCAGCACCAGCATCAGATCGGCCGAGCGCTCGAACGAGAACACGTCGAGCGACGCCAGCGCCGTGGTCTGGGTGAACAGCGCGCCGGCGATACCGGCGTAAAACGCCGCCAGCGTATAAATCGCGATCAGGCGCCGGTTGACGGGGATGCCGATCGCGGCGGCACGCAGCGGATTATTGCGGATCGCGCGCAGCGACAGACCGAACGGCGAGTGCACAATCCGCCGCGCCAGCAGGAACAGCACGAACAACACGGCGAGGGAATAGAAGAAGCCGACCTTGCCGAACATGTCGAACGCAAACAGGCCGAGGATCGGCTGCATCTCGATGCCTTGCAGTCCGTCGGTGCCGCCGGTGATGTTGGAAAACCGCTCCGCCAGCGCTTCCAGCAGGAGCGCGATCCCCAGCGTCACCATCAGGCGGGTCAGGTCGACGCCCCTGATCACCAGGAAACTGGTGAGAAAGCCAACTACGGTGGCGACGAGGCCGGCAACCACCAGCGCGACCACGGGCTCGGTGACGACGCCGTGCAACGCCAAGAGCCCGGCGGAATAGGCGCCGACGCCGAAGAACGCGGCGTGACCGAGCGAGACGATGCCGGCGTAGCCCAGGATCAGATCGAGCGACAGCGCGAACAATCCCAGCCGCACGATATCGGTCATGATCAGATAGCGGGAGGGAAACAGGAACGCGCAAGCGAGCGCGAGAATCCAGAACGCGATTTCGCTGAAGTGCCAGCGCGCATGCTGCCTGGCGTGATATCCGACGTCGGCTGGCGCGGTCATGTCGGCGTCAACGGACAGCAGCGCGGCCGAACAGACCGTTCGGACGCCAGATCAGGATCACGATCATGATGGTGTAAATCACGAACGGCCCCATCTTGGGCACGTAATATTTGCCGGCGACGTCGCCGATGCCGAGCAGCAGCGAGGCCAGAAACGGCCCGGTGATGCTGGAGGAACCGCCGACGGTCACCACGATCAGAAAGTAGATCATGAATTTCAGTGGAAAATACGGATCAAGTCCCAAAATTTCCGCGCTCAGGGCGCCACCCAACCCGGCGAGGCCGCAGCCGAATGCGAAGGTGAACGCAAACACCTGCGGTACGTTGATGCCGAGCCCGCTGGCGGCGCGCGGATCGTCCACCGCCGCCCGCAGCCGGCTGCCGAAGCGTGTGCGCGCCAATACCAGTTGCAGGCCTGCGGTCAGCAAGCCGCAGATCACGATGATCATCAGCCGGTAGCGGCCGATGCCGACGCCGAAGAAGTCGATTTGTCCCTCCAGCGCACCGGGAAGTTTTATGAAAATCCGCGACGATCCCATGATGTAGTCGACCGCCGCGACCGACATGAAAACGAGGCCGACGCTGAACAGCACCTGGTCGAGATGGCTGCGGTTGTAGAGGTGGCGGTACAGAGAGCGTTCGAACACCGCGCCGATCAAAGCGCTCGCGACAAACGCCAGCGGCAAGGCTGCAAAGAACGGCCAGCCGGATTGATTGACGAGAACCGCGCAGACATAGCCGCCTGTCATGGCGAAGGCGCCGTGCGCGAGATTGACAAAATTCATCAGTCCAAGCGTGACCGCCAATCCGCAAGCAAGCACGAACAGCAGCATGCCATAGGCGACGCCGTCGAACAGGATGGTGAACAGCGTGGTCATCGGGAGTGCGTATCCATGGCAGTCAATCTAGGCCGTCATTCCGGGATGCACCTCTTTGGCGCAGGCCCGGAATCCATACTCCCCGCGGGGGTTATGGATTCCGGGCTCGCTCGTTTCACTCGCGCCCCGGAATGACGGCATTTTGTTTGCCCGCCCCGCGCGCCACCCATCACTTCTTCGTCTTGCCGGCGTCCTTGACGGCTTCAAAAGTCTGGAACTCGACGTTGTAGAGTTCGCCGTCGACCTTCTCGACCTTGCGGATGTAGATGTTCTGCACGATGTCGCGGGTTTCCGGATCGATCGAGATCCGCCGGTCTTTTTTAGCGCCTCGTAGATCAGGTGAATGCCGTCATAACCGCTCACGGCCATGAAGCCCGGGCGGGTGCCGAAGGCCTTCTTGTAGGACGCGACGAATTCCTTGTTCATCGCGGATGGGTGGGCCGCGGAATACAGATGCGCGGTGACGGCGCCGAGCGCAGCATCCCCCATGCCGTTGAGGAGATCGTCGTCCATGACGTCGCCGGGACCGATCACCTTGATGCCTGATTTGTCGAGCCCACGCTCGGCATATTGCTTCATGAAGTTGCCGCCCTGCCCGGCCGGCACGAACACGAACATGGCGTCGGGCTTGGCGTCCTTCATCCGCTGCAGGAACGGCGCGAAGTCGGGATTGGCCAAGGGCACCTTGACCTCTTCGACGATCTCGCCGCCGCCGGCCGTAAAATGCTCCTTGAAGAAATTCAGCGCGTCGTTGCCGGGCGCGTAGTCCGATGTCAGGGTTGCTACTTTCTTGATGCCATTCTTGGCCGCCCAGTCGCCGATGATGGTGGACGACTGCGCCAGCGTGAAGGAGGTACGCACGATATAGGGCGAACGCTCGGTGATGATCGAGGTGCCCGCCGCCATCACGATTTCCGGGATCTTCGCCTGCGTCGCCAGCGGCGCCGCCGCCAGGGCTGCGGGAGTGACGCCGAATCCGGCGATGAAATTGACCTTGTCGTTGACGATCAGTTCCTGCGCGAGGCGCTTGGTATTGTCGGGAACCGCGGCGTCATCCTTGAGGATGATCTCGATCTTCTTGCCGGCGACGGTGTCGCCCTTCTGCTGCATGTAGAGCTTGACCGCATTGTCGATCTGCTTGCCGGTCGAGGCCTGCCCGCCGGTCATCGGCAGGATCAGGCCGATCTTCACGCTCTCCTGCGCACTTGCCGGCGCAAGGGCGACGACGCCCGCAAATGCAACGCCCGCCGCGACCTGCGATAACATCTTGCAAATGAACATGAACGCTCTCCCCCTGATTGGTGTCGTGCCTCGGGCCGAGTCCCCGGCCCTTGCCTCACCATAGCCCAGATTTTTCAGCCATGTAGCGCGGCGACATGGCGTCTTCCGGCGCGGTGTTGTCAATCGGACGAAGGATGTGCTTCCGGGCCTGAGGCGAGCCTCCCAGCTTCGTCCGGCCGGTGGCGAGTGGGAGCCATGTCAAGGTTCCATGATACCATCGAAACCGCTAATAACCGCTAATGGAGAACAGCTGCTCGGCGGCGTTGAGGATGGCATCCCACATGTTCGAGTTTCGCGTCATTGGATTTGGCCGTTTGCTATTTGTACGTTTGTACAAATCAAATGGTCCTGTCAACAAGAAGCGGTTGGTTAGCAAAAACCGGGGCGCGTCCCCAAATCCACCATCTGTATAGGTCAAAGTAGCAACCTCCTGCTGATGCTGATCCGCGCCCGCCATATCGCCACGATCATCGCGCTCTCGCTTGCGGGCGGCGCCTTGAGCGGATGCGGGACGATCAATGAGAAGCTCGCGGGCGGCGTGAGCGACGCCATCCCGGCATGGGCCGGTGGCCTGCCTGCCGATGCTCCGCCCCGCCCGGGTACCGCGAAATACGACGAGTTCATGAAGGAACGCGAACGGAAGCGCCTGATACCCGCGTCCGAACGGGGCGAGGAGACCAAATCCACGCCGCCGTCGCAGGAGGCCACTCACTGAGAGAGCGCCGAGGTGATCCTCAATCCATGAACACCACGGTCTTGCGGCCGTTGAGGATCACGCGATCCTCCAGGTGATGGCGCATCGCGCGCGCCAGCACGCGGCGCTCGATATCGCGTCCCTTGCGGACCAGATCGTCGGGTGTATCGCGATGACTGATGCGCTCGACATCCTGGTCGATGATCGGCCCCTCGTCGAGCGCGCTGGTGACGTAGTGGGCGGTGGCGCCGATCAACTTGACGCCGCGCTCGTGCGCCTGATGGTAAGGCCGCGCGCCCTTGAAGCCCGGCAGGAACGAGTGATGGATGTTGATGCAGCGCCCCGACAGCTTTGCGGTCATCTCATCCGAGAGGATCTGCATGTAGCGCGCCAGCACCACGAGATCGGTCGTGGTTTCTCCGACCAAATCCCAGATCGCGGTCTCCTGCGCCTGCCTGGTTTCCTTGGTCACCGGCAAATAGTGGAACGGGATCTCGCCGAAATCGAGATTGCTGTATGTCTCGCGCGGATGATTGGAGACGATGGCGGTCGGGATCATCTCGAGTTCGCCGGTGCGCCAGCGATACAGGATATCGGCGAGGCAGTGATCGGATTTCGAGACCAGCAGCATCACCCGGCGGCGGGTGGCGCGGTCGCGCATCTGCCAGTCCATGCCGAAGCGTTCCGCGATGCTTGCGAATCCGGTCTGCAGCGCCGCCAGGTTGACCGCGAGGTCGGCGGCGTTGAATACCACCCGCATGAAGAAATGACCGGTCTCGACGTCATTGAACTGCTGGGCATCAAGAATATTCTGCCCGTTATGGGCCAGAAACGTCGACACCGCCGATACGATGCCGGGACGATCCGGACAGGACAGTGTCAACACGAATTGATGGTCGGGCATGGCGGTGCTTCGCTACAATCGAAGGATGAGGATGGAACGGGTGATTTGCGGCCCTGCTCTATCACCCGCGACGCCCTTGCGCCAATCCCGGCCCAAGCGCCATGATGAACAAACCAGAGGCGATCGGCGTTAGGCAAGATCATGGCTGACAGACTGAACGGCTACCGCATTCTGATCCTGGAAACGCGCGAGGAGGCGCAGTTTTCCCGCCTGCTGGCCGAACAGGGCGCGGATGTGCTGCAATGCCCGATGTTCACCATTCGCGACGCGCCTGACGCCGCGCCGATCGAGGCCTGGATCCGGCGTTTTGTCGAAAAGCCATGCGACGATCTGGTACTGATGACCGGCGAAGGCCTCCGCCGCCTGATGAAGGTCGCGCGGCGGATCGGCGCAGACCGGGATTTCATTGCCGCGCTGGGCAACGCACGGAAATTCGCGCGCGGCCCGAAGCCCGGCCGGGCCTTGCGCGAAATCGGGCTGGAGCCGCAGGTGACGACGGAGAAGCCGACCTCCGACGGCATCGCCGAGATGCTGGCGCAGGTCGACCTCAGCGGGCATCGCGTGGGCTTGCAGCTTTATCCCGACAAGAATCACAGCGTATTGATCGGCGCCATCACGGCGCAAGGCGCCGAGGTCGATCCCGTGCTGCCCTATATCTACGACGCGCAGGCCGCCGACGCCAATATCGTCACCGCGATCGACGAGATGGCGCAAGGCCGCATCGACGCCATTGCGCTGACGAGTTCAGGCCAGGTCCGCCGCCTCGTCGAGGTGGCGCAGGCACACCGGTGTGAAGTGCTGCTCCGCGACGGGCTGGCGCGCACGCCAATCGCGTCCGTGGGGCCGGTCGTGTCGGACGAACTCACGTCTCACGGTCTGCGCACCGACATTTATCCCGCCAACGACGCCTATTTCATGAAGCCGCTGATATCGGCGATGGCGGCCGCACTTGGCAAGACCGCACCGCGCGCGGCGGCCAAGACCTGACGACTGAAGACCTGACGACTGCTGTCTTGTGCACCGTCATTCCGGGGCGCGCCAACGGGTCCGCGCGAAGCGCGGCCCGATGACAGGCTCCGCCGCGAGCCCGGAATCCATAACCACCGCAGGGAGTATGGATTCCGGGCCTGCGCCAAGTGGCGCATCCTCAGATGTGCAATTGCACATCGGGGAATGACGAAACTAACTGACACTTCTCGAATGATGCTCGGCCAAATACGCCTGATAGGCGAGCTTGATTCCTTCCTCGAGCGGGGTGCGGGCGCGCCAGCCAAGCCCGGCAAGACGGCTGACGTCGAGCAGTTTGCGCGGCGTGCCGTCGGGCCGCGAGGTGTCGAAGCTGATCTCGCCGGCATAACCAACGGTCGCGGCGACCACGCGGGCGAATTCGGCGATGGTGATGTCTTCGCCGGTGCCGATATTGACCAGTCCGTCGCCGGAATAGATCTTCATCAAATGAATGCAGGCGTCGGCGAGATCGTCGACATACAGGAATTCCCGCCGCGGCGAACCGGTCCCCCAGACCACAACATTCGAGGCGCCGGAAAGCTTGGCTTCATGAAAGCGGCGGATCAGGGCTGCGACGACATGGCTGTATTCGGGGTGATAATTATCGCCGCGACCGTACAGATTGGTCGGCATCACATTGATGAAGTCGGATCCGAACTGGCTGCGATAGGCTTCGACCATCTTGATGCCGGCGATCTTGGCGATGGCATAGGGCTCGTTGGTCGGCTCCAGCGGTCCCGTCAGCATGGAATCTTCGCGCAACGGCTGCGGCGCAAGCTTGGGATAGATGCAGGACGAGCCGAGAAACATCAGCTTCTCGGTGCCATTGACATGCGCGGCATGGATCACATTGGCCGCGATGATCAGATTGTCGTAGAGGAATTCACCGCGCAGCGTGTTGTTGGCGACGATGCCGCCGACCTTCGCTGCCGCCAGAAATACCGCCTGCGGTCGCTTGTCGGCAAACCAGGCAAACACCGCGGCCTGATCGCGCAAATCGAGTTCCCTGCGCTTGACCGTCAGCAGTTCCACATCTTCCTGCGCGAGCCTGCGCACCAGCGCAGCCCCGACCATCCCTCCATGCCCGGCAACGAAGACCGTTTTGCCTTTCAGCTCAAACGGGGTTCTTGCCATTGGCGACCTCCCGCCGGGCAATCGCAAGATCGCCCGCCACCATCTCCTTGACGAGTTGGGCGAACGTCGTCGTCGGCTTCCAGCCGAGCTTTTCGCGCGCCTTGCTGGCGTCGCCGATCAGGAGATCGACTTCGGTCGGGCGGAAATACTGGGGATCGATGCGAACGACGGTCTTGCCGGATTTCTTGTCGACACCGGTTTCCTCGATGCCCTTGCCGCGCCATTCGATGCTGCGGCCAACTTCGGCGAACGCGATCTCGACGAATTCGCGCACCGAGCGGGTCTCGCCGGTCGCCAGCACGAAGTCGTCGGGCGCCTCCGCCTGCAATATTCTGTGCATGCCCTCGACATAATCCCTGGCGTGTCCCCAATCGCGTTTCGCCCCGAGGTTTCCGAGATAGAGCGTCTCTTCAAGGCCGGTCTCGATACGGGCAACGCTGCGCGTGATCTTGCGCGTCACGAAGGTCTCGCCGCGGATCGGGCTTTC
>WNEZ01005083.1_pt1 | contig 11500 bp, 10 predicted proteins | sample 5400521 | NCBI WGS metagenome assembly WNEZ01 (sample SAMN13153339, study PRJNA577476) | soil metagenome | isolation source: 120 cm saprolite under Douglas fir tree site 2 hole 1 replicate 1 | place: USA:California | collected 2015-04-18
GGCGGTCGCGCGCAATCTGCCCATCACCTACGTGGTGCTTGACAACCAGGGCTTCGGCTCCACGCGATACTTCGAGCAGGAGTATGTGAAGAGTCTTCCGAGCGGTGCTGATGCTGGATTTGTCGGCAGCGACTTCCGCGGTGCGGGGCCGTCCGTGACGGCCGTGGCGCAGGGATTCGGCATCCGAGCGGAGACCCTGGACGACCCATCTGACCTGCCGCGGGCCCTCGCCTCGCGATTCGACGCCCCGGCCGGCGGTCCTGCTGTTTTCACTGTGCGCATGCCGTTCGACGACGGCCCTGGGCGGTAGAGGCAAGCTCGACCGCTGCCGAACTCCGTCTCGCCGGCTCAGCGCGCAAGTCCGAGCAGGCGGCGCAGGTTCCCGCCGATGATGGCGTCGACGTCGTTCGACGCTAGGCCCAATCGTTCGATCACCGACACCTCAGTCTCGGGATCGGCCATTGGCCAGTCGGAACCGAACACGATCCGGTCCGGTCCGTGCCGGTTGACTATGTTCCGGACCAGGGCTGCATCGAGCACGCCCAGGGTGGGTGGCCAGGCGGTGTCGAGATGGATCGGCTGGCCGATCAGCAGGTCTTGGGCCTGGTCGAGGAGTCGATAGCCACCGAAATGGCACGCGATCAGCTCCAGATGCGGAAAGCGTCGTATCAGCTGAAGCACTTTGTCCGGCGTGCACAGGGCATTGGCGGCGTCCGACTCGCCTCCCGCCCCGACGTGCACTGTGACCACGAACTCGCCTTGGAGTGCGTCAAGGATTGGCGAAAGTCGCGGGTCGGCCAGGTCGATGCCCTGGAAGAGGGGGTGGATCTTCACACCTTTGAGGTTGTTGTTAGTGAGGCTCGCGACGATGGCCTCAGGCGTCAGCTCCGGATGCAGTGCGCCAAAGCCGATGAATCGCGCCGCATCCAGGCTTGCGGCGAAGCGGTTCGCTGCCTCGACGTGTTTGGCTGAGCTGGCTACGGCCAAGCAGACCGACCGGTCGATGCCAGCGCGATCCATGGCCGAGGTCAGGCCGTCCGTGGTTCCGTCGCCATGACGTTTCATGTCGGGCAAGACGCCCGCGAGCGCGCGGCGCGCGAGTGCATCAGGCCATACGTGCGTATGGCTGTCGATGATCATCGACCTCGAATCCACCTCTAAGGAATCTGGTCGGAGAGGGCTCTGGCGAGGCTCATGCGAAGCACCTCAGATGCGCCTTCGTAGATGCGCATTGGCCGAGCCTCGCGGTAAAGCCGCTCGATGACCGAATCCCGAATCAGGCCGAACCGTCCCATCACCTGGACGCACCTGTCTACCACCCGGCCGGCGGCTTCGGTGGCCGCCAGCTTGGCGAGGGAGGACTGCGTGAGCGCGTCGGCAGGCGACTCACGCGCGAGGGTTGCGGCTCGATAGACGAGCAGCCTAGCCATCTCGACCTCGGCCCAGCTGTCTGCGAGCATGCTGGCGACCGGTCCATGCCTAACCAGCGGCCGTCCGAACTGCTGTCGGGTCCGCGTATGCCTTACGGCCTCCTCGAGCGCGCGCTGAGCGAGGCCGACAGCTGCCGCGCCGACGGAAGCCCGGAAAACCGCCAGAGTGGCGAGCGCAATCTCCATGCCCTCGCCGGGTTCGCCCAGCCGCGCACTTCGAGGCAGCGCCACGGCGTCGAATCTGACACTCCCGATGACGTGGGGCGCGCTGAGCTCAGGGCCCGCCGACGCGAACACACCGGGGGCATCCGCAGGCACCAGGAGCATCGACAAGCCCACGTCTTCGCGCGCCAGGGTCGTGTAGAAGCCGGCGACCGGTGCATTGGAGATGAAGGACTTCGTTCCCGAGAGGCGCAATCCGTCACCGTCGACAGTGATCGATGAAGTGATGCCGCGCAGGTCCGATCCGGCGTCGGGTTCCGTAAGAGCCAGCGCGGCCAGGACTCGCATTCCGGCCACTTTGGGGAGCCATTGCGATTTCTGCTCGGCGGTTCCGGCAAATGTGATCGGATAGCTCCCGATTCCCTGCATCGCAAACATCGAGTCGAGATGAGAGGAGACCGGCATCAAAACCTCCCTGACGATGCAGATTGCGAGCGGGTCGACAGCTTTGAATCGGCCGCCATATGCGGCGGGCACTGTGAGCTTGGCGAGACCGCTCGATTGGAGGTGGGCCAGCTCCTCTCGATTGAGCGCGGAGCCAGAGTCGATTTCATGGCCATCCTTGATCGCCTTGGCGGCAAGGGCCGTCGCCTGCGCGCGGACCGCGTCGTATCGCGCCCCCAAACCAAGGCTTGGTGTGCTCACCTCAAGCCTGTCGAAGCTGGGCCATTTCCACAATGCTAATAATTATCGTCAGGTTTATGGAGGTATCATTGACCGAGCCGCCGCGTGGCTCGGCGGACACACGCACCATGTCCAGGGAGCTCAAGTGATGTCAGACGTCGTCATCGTCGACGCGGTGCGGACGCCTATCGGCAAACGAAACGGCGCTTTGAAGGAAGCCCACCCGGTCGATTTAGGGTCGCGGGTGCTTACCGAGCTGATTTCTCGTTCGGGCATCGAGCCCACGATTGTCGAAGATGTCATCTTCGGTTGCGTCACTCAAATCGGCGATCAGGCCAGCAACGTGGCTCGGAACTCGTGGCTCGCTGCAGGCTTTCCTTTTACGGTGGCGGCATCAACTGTAACTCGTGCCTGTGGCTCCAGCCAGGCGGCGGTGCATTTTGCGGCTGCGCTGATTCAATCTGAGGCCTGTGACGTCATCATCGGCGGCGGCGTCGAATCCATGACTCGCGTTCCACTGGGTTCAGCGGCAAACTCGGGATCCGGCACCCCGTTTCCCCCTAGCGTACGAGAACTGTACGACCTGGTTCCTCAAGGCATCTCCGCACAGCTGATGGCACGGAAATACGGAGTAAGCCGGCGAGAGATGGACGAGTACAGCGTTCGCAGTCATCAACTCGCCTCCGCCGCCACCAAAGGCGGCAGATTGCGTTCGCAGATAGCGCCCGTCGAAGTCAACGGCAGCGGTCTTGTCTCTCAAGACGAGGGCATCCGCGCCGATGCCAACTATGAAGCGATATCTATGCTCAAGCCTGCATTCGATCCCCAGCACGACATCACCGCGGGTAATGCCAGCCAGATTTCTGATGGCGCCGCCGCCGTTCTACTGATGAGCGCCGACAAGGCAAAGGAGCTGGGCCTGCGCGCACGAGCCAGAGTCGTGGCCCACGTAGTCGTCGGAGTTGACCCGATCATCATGCTCGAGGGCCCGATTCCTGCAACCGCCGCAGTCCTGAAGAAGGCACGCCTAACACTTGCCGATATCGACCTATTCGAGGTCAACGAGGCGTTCGCCTCCGTGGTTCTGGCATGGCAGAAGTCGACCGGCGCTGATATCGATAAGGTGAACGTAAACGGGGGCGCCATATCCGTAGGTCATCCTCTGGGTGCCTCGGGCGCCCGATTGCTGTGTCATCTCCTCTATGAGCTGGAACGTCGCGATCTTCGGTACGGCTTGGAGGCGATGTGTTGCGGTGGCGGCCTCGGTACCGCAACGATCATCGAGCGGCTAAACGGCCACACCGACGCTTAGTTGCCCTCTGCATCTGCGGAACCGCTCCCCGATCCCATGAGGGTCGCTGTGCTGGGCGCCGGCATCATGGGTAGCGGAATTGCGCAGGCGGCCGCGATGGCGGGCCATGAAGTCAGGGCGTTCGACGTCAGCGAGGAACAGCTTGGGCGAGCGAGAGTAGCTGTCGACAAGAGCCTTGCGCGATTTGTCAAGGCAGCGAAGCTCGAAGATGAGGGCGCTGCTGCTGCCGCACGCAACATCCAATACTTCACCAACCTCGAGGAGGCCGCTGTCGGCGCGGAGGTCGTTATTGAAGCGGCTCCGGAGATCCTCGAAGTGAAGCAAGAGGTGATAGCTGGAGCGGCAGCGTTGGCGACAGGCGATGCGTTAATAGGAACAAATACATCGCAGCTGAGCATCACAGCTATCGGACGCGATCTCGGCGAAGCCGCGAACCGATTGATCGGAATGCACTTCTTCAATCCTCCCGTGATGATGACGTTGGTCGAGCTGATTTGCGGGCTAAGAACGACAGAAGAGGTCCTCGAACGTGCGCGCGGCTTTTGCCGGGGCCTTGGCAAGGAGGTGGTCCTCTGCCGCAGGGACAGCCCGGGCTTCCTCACTAGCCGCGCTTACGCGGCCTTTCGGCTTGAGTGCGTGCGGATGGTCGAGGAGGGCCTCGCAACACCTGAAGACATCGACACGGCATTCCGTCTTGGGTTCAACTTTCCCATGGGCCCGTTTGAGCTTGGGGACTTCAACGGCGTAGACACCTTCGTGCGCGTCCTTGATTCGCTCACAACGGCTTTTGGAGAGCGCTTTAGGCCGACGCCAATGCTGAGGAATATGGTCGCCGCCGAGCACCTCGGCAAGAAGTCAGGGCGCGGTTTCTATGAGTACAACCAGGACGGCAGTAGGATCTCCGGCTGAGGCGCGGTCCGCTGGCGCGCGCAGGGAGCGTCGTCGATATCAGCCCGGCCTGGCTCGCGTCCTCTATCTATGGTCCAGCCACCTTATGGTGGCGATAACCACCTGTTGTCCGCAGCTGGAGCCGGCCGGTTATCCCGTTAGGCGCAAACCGGGTACGACATTCCCCTTCGCCGTAGGCTGACGATCTCATGGCTGACCTGATTCTGGAGCGGCTTGAGTCCGAAGCGGATCGGACGGTCCTGATCCACGCGAATGAGAGCGGTCCGCTTGCGGTCGGTGTGGCCACGGGTGGGGTGAACTACCTCTGCAGCGGCTGCTCGAGGGTAGTGCTCCAGGGCGTCTATTTGCGCCAATTCCTGAACATCGTGATTCGATGCATCCAATGCGGGGCCATCGGCGCGACACCGACACGCGAAGCCGGCGAACCCGTTCCTGCCTATTCAGTCGTTGCGCCTGTCGGCCAGTACTTGATCGTCGGTCAGATCAACGTTCCAGGTCCAGGGATGTTCGCACCACGAGATGCGGCCGAGGACTTTGCGTTCGAAGTTGGCGCACGGTACTCCGAGCGTGCGAATCGATGGGCAGCGACGTTTCCTTCGGGCACGTCGCCTACCGCGTTGCGGCTGATTGCGAACCTCGGCCGCGAGCTAATGGGTGACCGGTTCGATCATTTCAACGCGATGCATGAACGGACCGAGAAGTATTCGACGCCCCACGCGGAACATCACCGGCTAGTCGGCCTGATTCGTTATGGAGAGAAGGCGGCCAACCAAATTCAATCCGCCGCACGCCGCAGTCAGGTGACGATTGGTGCCAATCGGATTGCGGAGCTGTACACGGCGATCGAGATGTTCCACCGCTGGCGCCACTATCCGGCGTTGCCAGATCTCGTCGGTTCGCTGCGCGATCCCTCGCATGTGCAACACACGGTGATGCTGATGGCGCTCGCGAGCGTCCTCGCGGATGCGGGCAATGGCGTTGGCATAGTCCACGGATCGCAATCGGGCACGCGAATACCGGATGCCTGGCTGGCCGTCGACTCTTATCGTCGACTCGACATCGAAATCAAGACGCCACAAGCATTCAGCCAGCCACGAGCGGCCCTCACGTTCGAGGGCACGGTTGACGTGATCGAGAAGCACGTCCTGCGTGCCGGCTCCGTGCATAGGGGCCAGATTCTTCAAGGTCGTCCTGGCGTCATTGGCTTTGGGGCATTTCATCTGGGTCCGAGCGGCGTTGAGTTCCTTGAAAAGGCAGCTCATGAGGTCCTACGTCGGCGGGGTGGCCGGCGGACTCACATTGCGGCGATCGTCGTAGTCGAGGTGACGTATCAGAGTGCGGAGATCCGAAGCAGAACGGGGAAGCTGATCGCGACCAATATGCAGCCGATACTGCAATATCGGATCGCGTTGAACTCTGACTACACCCAAGAAATCCCCATATCGACTGATCGTCCGCATTGGCAAACGATGCACAGCCCCCAACGACCCGCGCGCTGAAGGCCTCACCAGAACGCCCGGACCGGTTCCTCTCAATAACTACCTCCTATCGCGCGCACTTCCTTTGGATTCGACACTTCAGTGCTTGACGTTTGGACTGAGGGCGACGTACCGCCATACGCAAGTGGCAAACGCATCGAGCTTAGGACATGTCGCGCGACATGACCGGCTCGCGCTGTTGCTATGGGCAGTCACCCGTCTAGATGGCCGCGCCCGACGTTACAGACGGCGAGCCTGCCACGCAATTGTGGTCATGAGGTAACCAGTCCTCGAATAGCAGCTTGACCAAGGCGCGCGCGTCACTCAACCTAGCCGCGCCGTCTCGCCTCCCTCGGGCTTGATACCTCTGTTAGTGCACCCAACCATCCCCGCCTGCCCTCTTGACAACGGCCGGTCCATAGCAGCAGCAACGGCGCGCGGAATCGATGCCAGATTGGGCTCATCGTCGCGGCGACTTGATCTCAGATCCAGGCAAAACCTCGGGTCTCCGGCGGTAGCGTGCGGTCACTTACCGCAAGTCTCTCCGAGCCGTGGGCTCGATTGCTTCGGATCAGGCGAGCATATCCAGACCTATCTATGTGTCGCGCGGCCGCTATTACTGCGGTAAGCGGGTGAGTGACGTACTCGGGATAGCACGCCGCAATCAGGCCCGAAATGTGCATCTGGCAGAGTTGCGTCTCACCAGGTAGAGTCGAGAGGACTCCTCCGGCTGCGTTTGGAGATGTGCCGATGCCCAAGAACCCTCCTGATCTGGCCCGGCTGTTTCTCTCCGCGGTTGGCACCGACCGCGTCCAGGTCCAAGAGACATCCTTTTCCTATGACGTATTGGGCCGATATGTTTGCAATGACTGGCTTGAGGTCGAGGCCCAAATCCAGGATGGCGCGTTTCCGTTTGACGCCGTTGTCATCGGTGCTGGTATGTTCGGCGGCTACTGTGCCGAGAAGCTCTACCGGCACGGCGCAGATGCCAACCTGCGAATCCTGGTACTAGAAGCGGGCGGATTCCTCTTTCCCACCCATATTCAAAACTTGCCGCAGCGACTTGGGGGAAGCATTGGCGGCCCCCGATATCCCCGCAGCCGTGAGGACGGTAGCGGTGTCCAGAACCTGGTCTGGGGGATCCCGTGGATCAGCAACGTTGCGTTCCCAGGTCTTGCCTACTGCTTGGGCGGCCGGTCACTCTTCTGGGGCGGCTGGTCGCCGCGCCTGACCGCCGACGATCTCGCCAGATGGCCGCAGGAACTTTCAACCTATTTGACTGCACCTGGCGGCTACGACCTCACAGAGCGAGAGATAGGCGTTGCCAACGAAGCTGCATACATTCTCCGGCACCAGTTCCATGATGCTTTCCTGGCCAGTCTCCAGGCGGCTCAACCCCAGGCCGCCAACGTCACAAGCGTCGAGGAAGCGCCGCTGGCCGTCGAGGCCGGCGCGCCTGGCCCTGGTCTCTTTGCGTACGACAAATTCAGCAGCGCCGATTTCCTGGTCGATGCCGTCCGCGACGACTCCGGCAATAACCCTGGCGCTGACATCAACCGCCGGTTGTTCGTCGTACCCCGCACGCATGTGGTCCGCCTCAACCTGAGTGGGAATACGATCAGCAGCATCGATTTGCTCAGCAATGGCGTGCCGAAGAGCCCGTCGATTCCATCCAGCTGCGCAGTCGTGCTTGCCGCAGGAACCGTTGAGAACACTCGACTGGCCCTGGACTCATTGGGCGTAGGATCGACCAAATTCGGGTCGCCACGGCTTGGGAACCTGATGGCGCATTTACGCAGCAACATCACGGTGCGGATCAAGCGGACTGCGCTTGGCCTTCCAGCAGGCCCACCCTCAGATCTCGAGACGACTGCGTTCCTCGTTCGCGGCAAGTCACAAGGGCGCCAGTTCCACTTTCAGATCAGCGCTGCGGCCACCGGGGGTACGAATCCCGAAAAGAATATGTGGGAGCAGATTCCCGACGTCGAACTCCAGGACCACATCCGGGCGATACAGGATCCCAACTGGATCACGATCGTCTTCCGCGGCATCGGGGAGATGGCAGGGCAACCGAACCTGAACCCAGATCCGGCTGCGAGCTGGATCGATCTCAGTCCCGAAACCGACGAGCTTGGCCGTCATCGGGCCTACGTCAACCTGGTCAAGAGCCAGAACGATGTCCAGCTCTGGTTCGACATGGACACCGCCGGCTTCCAGCTTGCCGCTGCACTCGCTGGGCAGCCGGCCAACATCGAGTATTGGAACGGTCCCGTCAGCGCATGGCAGCCGGCCCCGCCACCTATCGATCCGCAGAATGGTGGTTTCTGGCGCGACGGTCTGGGCTCAACGCATCACGAAGCGGGAACCCTGTTTGCGGGCAGCGCAGGCTCCTCGGTCACCGATGCAAACGGGAAGTTCCACGGCATCAACAACGCCTATGTCGCCGGCCCCGCAGCTTTCCCCAGCCTCGGATCGGCCAACCCATCGCTTACCGCCCTGACACTGGCGCGGCGCACCGCCGAGGCGATCGTCGCCGCCGCCGTATCGGGGCCACAGGAGAGCGGCTTTACGCCACTATCGCTTAACCCCGCTGACTGGCAGTTGGTGGCCCAGCCTGGCAGCCAGCCGCAGATGCTCCGATTTGGCGCCGTGCTCGAGACCTCGGGTGGCTATGGCCTCTACTTCTACACCAAGGAGCAATTCGCCAATTTCAAGCTCTGGCTCGAGTGGCGGGAGACACACACGGGTGACAACTCAGGTGTTTTCATCCGGACACCAGGCGTCGGCGCCGCCAACACTCTTCAGGCGGCGGTCGACCAAGGGCATGAGATTCAGATCGATGATGTGGGAGCGCCGGATGGGGCGAACATCCATCGCACTGGGGCGATCTACGCCTTGCAGCCGCCGACCTCGTTCCCGATCCAACCGCTCGGGCTGTGGAACACCTACCTGATCGAAGCCAACAGCTCTCAGATCAACGTGACTCTGAACGGAATCGCGATCAACTCGTATGTGAGCAGCAGGCAACCCAACGGTTACATTGCGCTCCAGGCGCACGACTTCCCGAGTCGAATTCAGTTCCGCAACCTCCAAATCAAGAAGTTGCCTTAGGAGGGCGGTAAGACGGTGTGGTTTGTAGGCGAGAGATCCGAGATCAGGACTGTGGAACAGGGAGGCGGTTGATGGCTGGCAAGCCCGACGGAAGTACGGAGCGGTTTCCCTTGGCCGATCTTATCGCTCGGCTTGGTTCTGAGCTGCGGGAAGCTGAACGACGGGCCGCAGAGGCTGGTGCACGCAATCTTCAGTTGAAAGAATGCTCTGTACAGATGGGTATCCAGTGGGACAAGAAGGGATCGGGCGAGATTGACATATGGGTGGTAAAGCTTGGCGGGGAGCTTACGAAGGAAAACACCGAGCTGATCACGATCACGATGCAGCCCTTCCAGGAGCTTGGGCAGGGACGTGCTCGCCGGCGCCCTGCTGTCGGAAGAAGGCGGCCGATCGGCAAGTAAGCGACCGAAAGCGGATCACCGAAAACGGGCGCCTCGCGCGCGCGACCTCATTTTGTATCGAGCCGTATCGCCTTAGTCCGTACAACCGTTGTCGGCCCTAACCAACGCGTCACGAAGCCAACGCTGACCAAGCACTATCTGTTCGCGCTTACTATACCTTTCACCTTTCTCAACTCCAACAATCGACTCGAGTGGAAGTCTTCGAGGTCAGCGCTATGCTCCGGAGCGTGCTCTCCCTCGAGCGGCGTCGACTTGGTTCTTCCGCGCTGGAAGTCTCCCAGCTCTCATTGGGGTCCTGGCGGACTTACGAGCGCATCCCACGCCATAGGGGCGTCGCCGTCATGCAAAAGTCACGCGAAGTTGGGATCAACTTTCTCGACGATGCCCGATACAACGATGAAACTGGGACGGCGCCGATCAAGACGGGTTACTCGGAGATTGTGTTCGGGGAGCTGTTCAGGGCCTCTGGTTGGAAGCGCGATGAAGTGACGCTCGCCAACAAGCTCTGGTGGGAATTCTGGCCCGAACAAAGCGCCGAGGCCGAGCTCGATGGCTCGCTCCAACGCATAGGTATGGACTATCTCGATCTCGCTTATGCAGAGAGACCTCCTCAGGGCTTGACAGTCAAGCAGATTGTTGACGACGTAACGGAGCTGATAAAAGCCGGCAAATTGCGCGCGTTGGGTGTCCTCAACTGGCCCGCCGGGCTAATTGCCGAGGCAGCCGCGGTTGCTTCGCGACGAGGCGTCCCGGGACCGTGCGCGGCTCAACTCCCATACAGCCTGGTCACGCGTTCGCCGGTGGAGGATCCGGAAATGATCGAGGCGCTCAACTCGGCACACGCAAGCGTCGTTGCTTCCTACGCGCTCGTTGGCGGTGCGCTCAGCGGTAAGTACGACCTGGTCGGACCGAAGGGGCGCATCGCAGACGCCATCGATGGCCGAGATTATTCTAGGGCTCTGAATGCGGGCAGAGAGCTGAGCAAATTGGCGCTCCGCCACGGAGCCGGCCGGCCCCGATGGCCATCGCTTTCGCCCTTCTCAACCCGATGGTCGCTTCGGTCCTCTTCGGCGCAACGAACCCAGAACAGATAACCGAGAACCTTGCTGCGTTCGACCTGAAAACCCGGATGGACGCGGACACGATCGCGTCCTTATGGCGCATTACCGGGTCGTAGCCCATAGGGAAACCGAGCGCTTGCTGCACTCGCTAAGCGGCTCTCTTGCGTCCCACGACACCCAGAGCCCCAGCTCGAGTCGGGGTCCATGGCGCGCGCGTTGGGAGACTGGCTTCAAAATTTGACCTCGATTTCGTCCAGGACTAATTTCATGCCATGCCGGTCGACGACCGCTAACCAGCGGTCGACACTCGAGGAGGGGTGTCATCCACAGACTTCGATTGTCGTGCGCGTTACTGGCCGCAGCGCTTGTGGCGCCGGTTCCCTTGTCGGCCAGCGCCGACACTGTGGCAAGGGGCCATGTGCGAATCGTACCGATAGCTGAGGAGTTCCCGACCGTCGGGACGCCAAGCGTCGTCCACGCCAGAGTCGAAATCAGGGACACTGGCAGCACTGACGTGGTCCGTGGCGAGGCGAGAGGTATGGACCCGTCCCAGACCTACGTTTCCTTGGTCTACAGTACTCCGGCGACTGGTCCAATGGCTTGCGGATTCGCCCCGCCCTTGACCATCCAGCAGATGTATCTCGGCGTCTGGACCGTAACCAGCGCGGGCCATGGAAAGTTGCGTGCGGTGAAATCGCACACCGGGAACACGTCTCCAACGCCAGCTGTATTGAAGCCTTTTCTCGCCGCTGTCAGTGGCGGGGCCGTTACTGACCTGAGCGTCGGCGACACCTACGTACCGCTCGATGCGAACACGACATCGGTCTCGGTCCGAGAGGCCCTTCTGGGCGCACCCAATACTCCGTTCGCAGGGTTAATGGTTCCCCAGCGGATAGCTTGCGGGTCGCTCGTCTTGGTAGCCGAGGACTAGCAGCGCTTCTGCGCCCCCGGC
>WNEZ01005084.1_pt1 | contig 11500 bp, 9 predicted proteins | sample 5400521 | NCBI WGS metagenome assembly WNEZ01 (sample SAMN13153339, study PRJNA577476) | soil metagenome | isolation source: 120 cm saprolite under Douglas fir tree site 2 hole 1 replicate 1 | place: USA:California | collected 2015-04-18
CACCTGGTCGCGCTCACGCAGCGTGTTCAAGAGTGCTTTGGCATCGATACCCTCTGGGACACGCACTGCGGTCACCGTATTGGACGCAGAGACAGGATCGGCGAGCAGGTGCAACCCTATCGCTCGCACATGCTTGCGCACATACTCGCCCAGGTGTCGGTGACGCGTGAAGATCGCTTCCAGTCCTTTGGCCAGCATCATCTCCAGCGCCAGATCGAGCGCGTAAAAGAGGGAGACTGGTGGCGTCACCGGATGCTGCCCGCGCTCCAGGGAGGCACGTGCTCTGGCCCAGTCAAAGTAAAAGCGTGGCAACCTCGCCTGTGCGTTCGCTTCCCAGGCGCGTGGCCCGGCAGCGATCATCATCAGGCCAGGCGGGCACAGCAGTCCTTTCTGCGACGCGGTAAAAGCCACGTCGATCTCCCAAGCATCCATCTCCAGGGGGATGCAGCCCAACGAACTCACCGCATCCACCACAATCAGTGCATCGGGGTTGTGCCGGCGAATCAGTGCTGAGAGCGTCTGCAGGTCCTTGGTCACGCCCGTCGAGGTCTCGTTGTGGGTGAGCAGCACCCCACGATAGGGTGCGAGCTCGTGCAGGCGTGTCTCGACGATGGCCTGATCGGCTGCCTCTCCCCAGGGAAAGGTGTTGCGTGAGACCTGCAGTCCATACCGTTCGGCGATCTGTGCGAAGCGGTTGCCAAAGTGACCGATGGTGATTGCCACCACATGCTCACCCGGCGAAAACAGATTGACCAGCGCACATTCCTGTCCGCCTGTCCCGGAGGCTGGAAAGGTCAGCACCGGAGCATTCGTCTGGAACACATACTGCAGGCGTGCCGTGACGCGCCGTAGGATGGCGGCGAACTCCGGCCCCCGATGATTGACGACCGGCCGTGCCAGTTCGGCTAACACTGCAGGTGGCACCGGCGTTGGGCCGGGGATGCGCAGGTTCTGGAGCGGAATCGCAGAACGCGGTTCCACCTGCGGAAGAGGAATGCGTGTCTTTTGATAGTGCGTCGTTGTCATAGCGTGCATCAGCGTCATTTCGTGTTTTCTCCCTTCTCCTTGCACTCACCACGCCAGCCGGATAAGGCTGTTGCCCACGCGCCACGAGAGTGCGGCGCTCCCTCGCAAGGCGCTTCGAGCAAACTGCGAACGCTGAGGGTGCTTCAAGGATCTCACGACCGTGATCAGTGCCGAGAGTGTCAGCCCCAGGAGGAAACACAGTCCGATAATGACCAGCACACGATCGACGCTGCCATAGAGGTCAATCAGCAAGCCGAGCACTGGTGTGCTGAAGGCGATCAGCAAGACTTCAGTTGTCGCAAAGAGCCGGGTGACACGCTCTTCTTGTGCTCGCCCATGCGCCAGGTGCAGCGGATCCGTCAGCCCTATTCCTTGCCCAAGCAAGCTGTGACGTTGCGCGAATACCATTGTATTGAAGCTCGGCCTGAGGCGTGGGAGCAGGAAACCCCAAATCGCTCCGGCCAGCGTGTAACTCGCCAGGCTGAGCGCAAGCCACCAGGGAGCCTGCAAGAAAGGCAGACCAAGGGTCACTAGACTGCCTCCCAGGATGACCAGCATGGAGAGCGCAAGAGAGAACGCACGAGCCTGCCAGGATAGCGGCAGCAGTCGATCAGGGAAGCCGACCACGTTCCGGGCAACGAGCACGCAACAGGCTCCGATGGCGAGTGCGACGATCTGCCCACCGAGCAGCCAGCCCAGTTTGCTCAGTTCATGTGTCCCGGCAAGCCCTGCCGCAAAGGGTGTTGGCACGGCTCCCCAGACAGCTCCCAGGATCACAGCGCTGCCGCTCGCAAGCAGGGTGAGTGGGACGTACCCTCTGGAATCCTGCGAACGTTTTGCCAGATACGACCACCACCAGTCCCGTGGCAGGGATCGCACATCTAGTTGTAGTTGCCAGCGGTCAGGATTCCAGTATCTCCCGACCCAACTCTCGACCACACTCCCAATCGCGGGCAGAGGACTGCGCCCGGCGGGTCGACAGTCGAGTGCCAGGAGTGGGATTACGCAGGCCAGTGCAATGAGACCGGCACAGGCGGGAAGCACCCACACGGTAAAGAGACCCGCTGTCGTCCCCACTAATCCTCGTGCCAGGGTAGTACGCTCACCAGCGGCTGGCCAGGGTCGTCGCTGCAAGAGCCACGCCGTGCTGATGGCCCCCAGGAGCATCGCGCTGGCCATCAGCGCAGAGTCGCTCAGCAACGTTGTCGGTACAAGGCCAATGCGCCACGACACCAGCCGTGTGCCAACAAACCAGATCAGCGTGCATGCGAGGAAATAGCCTCCCCACAGGCGTGTCCTGGTGAGCCTGCGCGAACCAACGAGTGAGCCAATCACCCAGGCACTCACGATACACGCTGGCGCCAGTGCTTGCCGACTCACAGACCAGGCCTGTGCGAGCAACTGCATCTGGAGCATCGAGACTCCCAGGCCTGCGCTGAACCAGCAGAGGGTGAAGATGCGTCTTCCAATGACCGGGTCGATTGTCTGTTCAGTGACGTGTGTTCTCATACTGTTTTCTCCTCATTGTGTGGTGAACGTGGCGATACCCCACCTCGATATATCTGCATTGTGCATCTGTTCCTTCCTGTCTCATCGCATGTGGCTGTTACACGGCATTCCGCTGGAGTGTCAGTGCAGAACGAAGCCTTTCGCTCTGCGTTTCAGCCATCAATGCTGATGGTGCTGAATTCCCGATCAAGGCTCGATCGTGTTGGCGCAGCCATGCCTGGATCTCATCGAGCAACGTTTCGATCTCATCACGAGGGACAGCGGTATAGCCTCGACTGGCGTCGATGAACGCGGTGAAGAGCCCTAGCGCCCAGTTGAACTGTGTCATCCACTCAGGATGAAACTGCACCCCGACCCACCAGCGAGCGGAAATCGTCTCTTCAAAGGCTTCGATCACTCCATCAGGGGACGTGGCGGCAACCTCCAGGCCCGGTGCCAACTCTTCCACCGCCTGGTGATGCATGGAAAGCACCGCATCGAGAAAAGGCCGATCCAAGGTACCCTTCCCGCGCACGGCCACCGCCAGGCGGCTGTCTGGTCGCATAAGGTGAATGGAGTGGCTGACCCAGTTCGAGGAGGAGACCCTGCCTCTCGCGCGATGGCGCAGGAGTGACGGCCGCTCCTTCGGCCATTGCGCTCGCAGGTCCTGGTAGAGCGTTCCTCCCAGTGCGACGTTCATGAGTTGCATCCCCCGGCAAATGCCCAGTGTGGGGATGCAGAGCAGCCAGGCCAGCAGCGCGATATAGCGTTCCCACACGTCGCGCCAGGCATCGGATGTCTCGGTCTGAGGATGAGGTTGCTGGCTGTACAGGCAGGAAGACAGGTCACCGCCACCGGTCAAGATCAGTCCATCCAGCTCCCGCACCACCGGCCAGATCACCCGAAAGAGCAGCGCAAAGGCGTGGTCATCGCTCAGCAGTTGTAACGGATCATAGCCCTCGATCAAGGGGAGCGTCGGAATGAGGCAGGGCAAGCCTCCGGCCTCCAGAACAGCGTGCACGGTCGGCGCATCCCCACCATAGGCAGGCCAGCCTCCATCTCGCACATAGCTCTGTGCAGCCAGGATGCCAATGCGTGGTCGGTCGCGGAGGCAAAGATCGTCGCGTTGTTGCTGTTCTGCTATCCAGTGCACAAGCAGATCACTGACCGACGTATCCGCAACCGTTTGTATACCAATTGGCGTAAGAAAGGTCATAGCGTCACTCCCACCAGGTATCTCACATACGACAGGCTTGCAGAGCACGCATGAAAGAGCACACTTAGCCACGCTCCTTCGCGTACTTGCGCATCGCCAGTAGTTCAGCCGCTTTCACCGCAGGATCATCACATAACACTAGAACAAATGTACCTGATAACCGCACCCAAAATCCTCGTTTTGGCGCCGAATTGTTGGGAGACATTGACCGAATTTTCTCGTCACAAGAGCCGCACCTGAACAGTGCGGTTGATTTCCTCAGAAAATTGGGTCATTGTCACTCGGAAATTCGGCTCGTAAGTGATACATTACGGACACCTCGTCTAGTACAATTGTTCTTATGATACAGCTTTCTCTCTGTCGATGCTGAATACAGTCGAGAACGTTGACCATCATACAACCAAGGAAAGGCGAAACCAATGGAAAACCCTCAAGAAGGTGCACCACAGCGGCTCCTCTTGCGTATACCAGAGGTAGCAGAGACGCTTGGGATAGGACGCACAAAAATCTATGAGATGATTGCAACGGGAGAGTTGCCAACAATCCGTGTTGGTCGAGCGATACGCATTTCTGTCAGCACATTGCAGAAATGGGTCGAAGCGCGTGAACAGCAAGGGTTATCAGTCTAAAAGACGCAGCGCGAAAGACAACGTTGATTGCTACATGCAGCAACTGTCTTTTAACCCATAGGTTTTGCAGATTCTGCAAGACTATCAGGGTTTCAGCCAGATGGGGAGGAGGGCGCTCGTAGAATGAGAAGTCGGCCATCAGGCAAATGTGGTTGGGACTCATTCACGCGGTGACAGACAGCGACGAGATCACGGTTCAGTTGACGATTGTTGAAAGGCCGCAGTTCTACCTGGACCACCTCCCGGCCCCAAAGCACTCGACCAGGTAACTGAAAAAATGGGAGCAAGCGCAGCCAAGTGGCATGAGCATAGGTGGCAGGAAAGAAGCGATCCCTGACCCACATGGCGAGGTTGGCGAGCGCCACTTTGCAGATCGTCATGATCTGATCCTTGCGGTTATCCAATTCGTGCATCACCCGCTCACTCGCTGCCAGATCTTCCAGAGCGCGTAACAGTTCGCGTTGCTCACGGCAATAGCGTTCGTGCTTGGCACTCTCCTGGTGACTTTTCTCCTGGACACGATACACACGCTGCCACAATGGCTCCAACTCGGCATCCGCTTCGGCTTTCAATTTCTTGCGCTCGGCACGGTAGGTTCCCTCCGAGACCCCTTGCGCTTCTAATGCCTGTAGTCGCTCATTGAGAACGCGATACACCGCTTCTCCATGCTCTTTGGCCTGTTTCCACAGTTTCGTCGCCAGCACACTCGCCCGATGGGCTTTCTCACGGGCCGTCTCACCAAAGCGTTGCACATTCGCCCGCCGCTTCTCCAATGCCTCCCGTTTCTTGGCCACCTCAGAATTCTCCACCGGCATCTTCGCAAAACCGTGGTTGACATCCAAGCCAAGAGGCAGAAGCCAGTCCTTGATCACATTCTCTTGTGCTGGCCAGCGATGGATGTAGGTCTGGGCGAGCTGGAGCGCATCGATCTGCTCTGCCGTAGTCACAATGGGAATGAGCCTCGGTTCGGTCGGCGGTGCCGGGGCAGGAGTCGCTTGCCATCCTTGCTGCCACCACGCCACCTCTTCGTGCCTGATATCTGCCCACCAGGCACGAGGAAGCTCCTCTTCTGATGGCGGACACAGGACCGATTTGCGTAAGTCACGGATCAAGGCAACTGACAAGAGGAGCGGTTCGTCTTGCCGATCAGGACGAGCAAGCCAAAACTGCGCGGGAGCGACTTCACGCACGATCGTCCCCTGGCGATCGGTGGTGAGTGGCACGAACGGACCGACGTTGAGAAAGTCATCCAGTCCGCTGTATTGGTTCGTCTTGAGAATGGTCGTCAGGGTGCGGCCCTCGGTATTCAGTTGTGTTAAGAAGTCTGCAGCCATCGCCTCGCGGTCCACCACCAGATGGTTCAGGTGCATCGTTTCAGTCACCTGCTCGTAGGACGTGAGCAATTTGGGTACACCCTGCATCAGATGCAGATCACCGCGATGGGTGGTGACCAGCAGGGGATGTCCTTGCTCATCATGCAGCAACACCAGCGCTCGGCAGCCCGCAATCTTTCCAAGCCGTCCAATCAATCCGCGAGGAATCAAGGTCTCGGTGTAGACCGGTTTCCGGTGCCCGTCCACATAAAAAGAGGGTGAGGATGCACCTCGAGTCCTTTCCTCCACCTGCCACACGGCGGCTGTCCACCGCGCCAGGGCTTGGGTCAGTGCTTGGTCAGATTGGGCGGCAGAAAGCTGCAGCAGGAAGCGTTCGGTATGACGATAACTGTAGGGCTGCGATCGGCCCGTCAATACAGCCAGTTCCCCTCCGGTATAGCTGCGTAACTCCCAGAATCGGTGGAGTCCTACCGCAGGCAGAAACAAGAGCGTGAGCAAGAGGCTCCGTTGCGGGGGGAAGAGCCGTTGCAGTGAGGGCTCAGGTTCACGCAAGCTGCGCGGCTTCATTGGCAGGACTTCTTCCAGCTGAGAAAGCAGCGCGGTTTTGTGAGACGCAGTCAACAGCAGTAATCCGCCTGCTCCCTCTTGCCACTCCGGCCCCCCGGCTGGACTGGTCACTTTTTTTTCCGTGGGGGCAAAAGTCACGTCGAAGCAGCAGCCCAGCGAGCCTCCAGTGAAGTGAGGTATTGCTGACGTTTGTGGCGAAAGCGAAAGCGCTTGAGCTGCTCGCTCTGAGCGGCTTTGGTTTCCCGTCGGAACGCGTGCCAGCGAGTGCGATCCAGCCGAGCGACGTGTTGCTCCAGTTGCTGATGATGGGCAGCATCCTGCTCCCACCAAGCGGCGTAGGCGACTGAGCGCCCGTAGCGCAAGAGATAGCTGTTCCAGTTCTTGCGGCCACTCACGCGGCGATACTGCATCTTGAGAGCGCGAATGCTGCGTTCCAGTTCATTGTTGGTGCGTGGAAAGTCCTGCTGGTCATAGCACTGCACCAAATGCGGTCGCAGGTTAGCCAGGATCTGCAAGAACTCGGTCAGGCATGCTTGTTCCAGTTCCGAGAGCGTGCCATCCGTGCTCTGCTTGGCCAGTTCTTGCCGCCAAGCATCCAGGCGTTCTCCCACGGTGGCATTGCTCACCACGTCTCCCGTTTGCGCCCACCTGCCAGAGAGCATGTATTCGGCATCGAGGACCCATTGGCGCATGCGTTTGAGCTGCACCAGCGGCTGTTCCCAGGCGACGCGTTCTGCCACGATGGCCCACAGGCGCGCCAGCTTCTGGGCGCACCGCAGGCTCACGGCTCCCCTTTTTTGGCCAGTCGCTCCAGGCTCTGTGCCACCTCGTCGAGATCTTCGCCCGCTCGTACAGCGGCAAAGTCGAACGGCGCCGTTCCATCCCGGTTGAGTGCCGAGAGGACCCCTGTGGCATAATCAGCCAGCACCGACAGCTGCTCCGCTTCCGCTGCCGAGGCCTTGGGAATGTCCCGGCTGAGCTGCTGGTGCACGACTTTGACCTTCCGCTGCAGCTGTTTACGCATGGCCGTCTTGACTTTGCGATCGGCCTCAAAGGCCGGCTTGGATGCATCACGCAAAGCGTGGAACTGACACACCTGGTGGGGGACCTGCGGCCACAGCTGCTCTACCGCCAGCAACTCGCTCTCCTGAGCGTCTGCGATGGTCCCCAGCACTTTCACGTCCAACCCCGCTATTGGCGCGAGCAGCGCCTTCATCACCGCTGTTTCCGATGACATCACATTTTCGGCTGCCAGCACCCGGCCGGTGAGGGCATCGCGCACCAGGTACACCGTCTCGTTCCCCTTCTCCGGCTGAATACCGTCGACCGCAACGATGATGCCCCCGTTCTTCTCGAGCCTCCGCGAGCCACTCCTGGTCGTCTTTCACCAGGCTCGTCGCTCGCAAGAGCGCACAATAGGCCTCAAAGAGATACAAGATCTCCCGCCGTGCGATCCTCACCCCCAGCGGCTCCAGTCGCTTGAGCAGCTCCCGGTGGATCTCATCCACGGTCCGATGCTCAGAGAGACGCAGCCGTCCTACCAGCAGCACGATATCCAACCCATAGGTCATGCGAGGCCTCGCCAACGCATCCGCTTGCAGGCTGCGGTACGTCCGCCGCTGCCCTTCACACTGCGTATCCGGACAACGGTAACCAGCGTGGATCAGTTTGATCACTCCCTTCAGCGTGATCACCGTGCGCCTCGTCAGTGTCATCGCTTGTCGCAGAGTCCGCTGGCACACCGAGCACTCATGCTCGATGGGTCGATACCAGCGTCTGCTCACGTTTGGATAGGTTCGGCGTCGTTTCATGGGCTGTCTCCTTGCCTGTCTCGGATTCCCTTCTCGTTTTCTCCTTTCCTATTTTACTCTATTGGCTCCAACGCATGCTTTGCCCCCACGGTTTTTTTCGCGCTTTGAGGCGGATTGCTCACTCCTAAAGGTGGCGCGAGCGCGGTTGATTTGACTCACACTGACCTGAAGGTAAAACTGTTGGGCAAGCTGGGTTTGGATCTCGTGGCTTGGGGTAGAAGGAGCCTGCCGGCAGGTCTGCTCCAAAAACGTCCGCACCTCGCCTCGCAGTTTGGTAGGATGTCCATGTCTGCCTTCACGCAGTGCTTGCTTGCCCCCTTGACGCATGCGCTGGCGCAGCCGATAGGCCGTTGATTGGCTGATCTGTAACCCGGCACGCTTTGCGGCCTCGTGCCAGGGGAATCCTTGCTCCATAGCCTCAACCACTTGTACCCGCGCCGTATACAATTTGCTTTCTTCCATGGACTCTCCTCATCTGCTCCGGGATGGTGGTCTTCTGTCAGGTTTCACTCCAGTAAACAACGTGCTCATGTACAAGTAGATAGCCCAAGCAGGATGGCTACTTGTACATGTGCAGCAGCGAGTTGTGGCGCGAAACCCTGCCTGGTGTATCGACGTCTCTAGGTTTTCAGGGACCCATCATCAGAGCAGGGAGCTGCGCCGCTTTCTTGCTTGCTCATGCCAAACGCGCCGATGAATCATGGACACCGAGCCCATGACGAACTGCTGCCGACTACAAAAGGCGAAGGCGGGAAGGAATGCCATGTCGTGGCAGTGAGTGAAGAGCGGATCTCCTATGGCACTGCCTGCCCCCAAGCTCGTTGGCCCTACGTCAGATAGGGACTTGGTGACGCAAGCCTGGTGGATGCGTCTTTCCGTCGCAAGACCAGGAAAGCAAGCACCCCTCTGATGATCCCTGTGAGCAGCAAGCACGCCAGGGTGACCAGGAGCCACCAGCCCAGATCAGGGTAACTGAACAAGAGATCAGACCACGAACCCACGACAAAGGGAAGACCAAAGAAGAGTACCAGCGGGAGGAGCAGCTCTCTCACCAGCGGCACAATCACTCGTCGGGAGTGTGGGCGTTGCTCAAACCGCTTGTACCAGCGTGGCAAGCGGAGCAGGGACCAGAGCACGAGGACCGAAATCAGGATGATGAACCCATCTGCGAGAAAGTAGAAGGTGCTCAAACTGAGTCCAGCCGTCGATGGCTCACGCCCGGCGAGCAGACGTGCCAATCCTGCAAACAACTGTACGAAAAAGGTGTTGCCGTCTCCAGTACTGGGGATATTGGTGCTGGCATTCACCAGCAGAATGGCACCCCAGTGGTTTTGCGGCTCGATGAGCATCAAGGAACGATAGGCAAAGGGGAAGCCATCGTGCCAGATGGCAGGCACTCCCGCGATGGGGCCATTGCACCACCCCATACCATAGTCAGTGCCTGGTCCGAATGGTAGTCCGGTAGTGGGGACAGCAGGGGCATGCATGGCGGTAATCCCTGTTGGCGAGAGCACAGCCGTGCCAGCATAGCGTCCATCGTTCATCTGTGCGATGAGGTAATGGGACATGTCCTCGGCACTGGAGAGCAGCACACCGGCAGGAAGGAGAGCGGGCAGGTGCAAATCGCGGTCATCCAGAGGAACGGGAACGCCGAAGAGCCATCCATGGCCCTGCGCTAAGCCATGCTGCTGGGCTTGCTGCACGGAGACGAAGCTGTGGTCCATCCGGAGTGGAGCAAAGATGTGTTGCTGGATGTACGTCCCGTAGGCTTGTCCAGAGACGGTTTGCACAATGAGTCCGAGCACGATGTAGCCGATGTTCGTGTATTCGAAGGTGGAGCCGACGGGTCGATCAAGTGCGACGGTGCTCATGTCGCGCACAAACTGCTCGATCGTCCGAGCAGTTGTTATTGCTTCGAGATACACTGGGAGTCCGCTCGTCATGTTCAAGAGCTGGCGGATAGTGATGCGTGCAGAGGCTGCGGGATCGGCGAGGCGAAACCAGGGCAGGTAGCGCTGTATGGGCGCATCCAGTGCCACTTTGCCTACTTCGACCAACTGCATCATCGCCAGGGCGGTGAAAGATTTCGTCAGTGAGGCCAGCAGGAAAGGCGTTTGCGGGGTGACAGGTCGTCCCTGGAAAGCCTCACCGTAGCTCTGCAGGGAAACGATCTGGGTGCCATGCACAAGTCCGAGAGCCAGGCCAGGAATACGATTCGCTTGGATCTCTGAGATCATGAACGCATGGATCCTGGCAACATCGAGTGAACCAGCAGGCGATGCGGCTGCAACAGAGAGCGTCGTGAACGGCGACGCCAGCAGCATGAGCAGACAGGAGAAGACACTCATGACCAGGGTTCGGTACAGGCTCATCTTCATGATCTGTTCCTTTCGCTGGAAGGATACGCGTATTGCTCCGCTCACAATGGGGTCGCTCCTAAGTGTACCAAAAAAGCTACAAGACGGAAAGAGACTTTTCTTTCCCTTTCCGTCTGTGTTCTTTCGGCCAGTCTACCATACTGTACTCTTGCAGTCTAGATACGCCCTCTTGCTCATTTGGCTGAAACCCTGACTATGCTTCCCTTTTTCCCCTGCAAGACTATAAGACCGAGATAAGTGAAAAAATAGGACATAGGGGAAACGGGTATAAAGAGTATTATTTGATATTTATGCTTCTTGCCTAATGCCCCATTGAGTACCAGAACCTTAGCAGACATTGCAAAGCCCCGATCTTGAGAGCATTAGCAGACGAAAAAGCCCACTTTCGGGCCGTTTTTGTGCTGCTAACTTAACAGCGTGTTGAAAAACCCTTCAATGGATGAGCCTAACCCTTTATAAGTACTTTACTCACACTTAGATTTTTGCTAGCAGACGCAAATTGACCGAGCTTTTCCACTTTTTTCAACACGCTGTTAAGTTAGCGGCAGTATCCATGTTCTTAATGTGTGAAATGCTCTGAATACTCTATACTGTGCTTTATGCCTATGTCCTATTTTTGGCCGTATCTCGGTCCTGGGTCAACTACTTATAGTCTATCCTATGCGAGTGACAACCGTATGGCAGTAGCATAATGACTTATCGGCCTCACCGTAATATGGGGGCAAAACTGGACCGCACTTATTTACTTTGCGGCGAGCGAGCCGCTATCTTAACGCAGGGCCATGTAGAGAGCAACCAGCACCACCATGATGACGATGTCCAGGTTGTGGAAGATTGGACCCAGCTTGGTGAGATTGCCCCCGATCAGCGTCCCGACATACGCCAGGAGCAAACACCAGGGGAACAAGCCGAGAAAGGTATAGACGCAGAACTTGACCAACGACATGCGGGTGATACCGGTGGGCAGCGAAATGTAGGTACGGAAAACTGGCAAGAGGCGCGAGAAGAAGGCGGTTGCGCTTCCATATGTCTTGAAGAACGCATCGGCTTT
>WNEZ01005085.1_pt1 | contig 11499 bp, 14 predicted proteins | sample 5400521 | NCBI WGS metagenome assembly WNEZ01 (sample SAMN13153339, study PRJNA577476) | soil metagenome | isolation source: 120 cm saprolite under Douglas fir tree site 2 hole 1 replicate 1 | place: USA:California | collected 2015-04-18
CAATCCAGTGAACAAGGTGGGTTGACGGATTTCGGTGGTGAAACGGAACTGGAAGATTACGTCTTCCACTCCGTCCTGGTTGTTGTCTACCCGCATTTCATAGAGCACGTTGGGATCGAAGGGAAAATAGTTGGGGCCGTTCGAGGGCTCGAGGAACGGGTCAACGTTCAGAATCATGGTGACCCGGTGAGGGTGATCGTAGCTGACAAAGGCGTACCAATCGGTGATGTCCGCGGTACGATCCAGTGCTGTAATCGGCGCCTCGCGATGGCTGGACGCAAACAGGGTGGAAGGTACCAGTACGAGCAGCGCCATAGCGAAGGCCACCATTCGTTTCACTTTGTTCATGGTTATTGCCTCGGAGAGTGGAATTAGTCGACGTGGCCACATTGCATCGCTGCCCGGGCGCCACGCCCGGACGGCTACGACTGGCGACTGTCTACTGGCCTATGTACGAGCGCAATCGCAGATTGGATGGGTCGCGGTTTCCGATAGCGAGTCGAGTCGTCCTCACGGAATCTCGGTCAATGCCCAACGAGTGGCCCTCGCGCTTCCAGGGCTGGGTAGGGTTTCGTGGCAGCTTGTCGAAGGCAGGAAAATGCTGCTATGGTTCGCAACAGTTCCTGTGCCACCTGCCGAGGCAACAAATACGGGGACCGCCGGGAACACGGATGGCAGCTAGCTGGGAGCCGCCCGCCAATCCGCCGCGGCATCCCCAGTCGTACTCAAGAGAGGATGAGATAACGGTTTGTCCAGCATTGAGTCAAAAGGGGTTTCGGCCGACCTTTCATTAGCGTTGGCTATACGCTCCGGCGACACGAACGCCATGACGCTGCTGTACGATCGCTATTCTTCCATCGTCTATGCAGTCGCTCTGCGGGTGCTGGGCGATACGGGCGCAGCTGAGGATGTCTTGCAGGAAGTGTTCCTGCAACTGTGGCGCAATCCTGGAGCATTCGATTCCAGCCGCGGCAACCTGGGCTCGTGGCTGGCAGTCATTGCCCGGAACCGCGCGATTGACGGGCTACGCAAGCGGCGTCCGGAAACTGACATCGCCGATGTGGTGGTTTCGGTGGAACCCGACATGGCGGGAGAGGCGGAGCGTGCCCGCGCCATGGAGAAAGTCCGAGGGGCATTGGGAACCATGCCCGTAGCGCAGCGCAGCGCGCTGGAGATGGCGTACTTCGAAGGCCTGACGCACATTGAGATTGCGGCCAAGACAGGAGAGCCGCTGGGCACGATCAAGACGCGCATTCGCACCGGGCTGCTCGCATTGCGCAAAACATTTGTGGCATGAGCGTACACGAACAATTCGCGGAGGATCTCACACTCTACGCCCTCGGTGGGTTGCAGGGTGACGACCGAGCGGCACTGGAGAAGCATCTGGCCGAGTGTTCCGCGTGCCGCCGCGAGCTGGAAGAACTCCGGGGGGACATGGCGTTGATGGCGCTTTCGGCGGCTGGTCCGGCGCCGCCACGGCGGGCGCGGCAACGCTTGATAGATTCCATCGCCCGCGAACCGCGCGCAGGGACGGTTCGGACACGGCGAGCATGGCGGGCGCCATTGCCCTGGTTGGCAACTGCGGCTGTTGCCCTAGTGGCCGGCTGGTTCTGGCGGCAGAACGACCAACTGACGCAGCGCGTGGCCGAGTTGGAGTATGAGACAGCTGGGCAACATGCACAACTGCAGCGCGCCCGCGAAGTTGTGGAAACGCTTACCGCAACGGATGCCATGCGGGTGACGCTGGTCGCAGCCAAGACTCCGCCTCAGCCGCAAGGTAAGGCGATCTATGTCCGAGATCGTTCCAGCTTGATTTTCCTGGCCAGCAATCTCCCGGCGCTGCCACCGCAGAAAGCGTATGAACTGTGGCTGATTCCCCCGAGCGGTGCGCCGATTCCTGCTGGGGTGTTCAAGCCCGATGCCCAAGGCAGCGCGACTGTCATCAATCCGCCCTTGCCGGCAGGGGTGAAGGCCAAGACGTTTGCGATTACGGTGGAGCCGGAGCAAGGGTCGTTGCTGCCTACGATGCCAATCGTGATGGTGGGGGCGGGGGAGTAGACCGTTTGTTGAGAGCGGGTGGCGCTCCTCGGGAGCTTGATCGGTCCTACGCCCTTCACCTGCCGAGCTAGCTTCGAATGCCCTTAATACCATCACTCAAGGGCGGGGCGCACCAGCGGTAGCAGCGCTTTGCGAGTCTCTGCTGGAAGTGGCTCCCTTACCCTTGTGCGAAGCTGGGGTTCTCGCACCTTGGGGAGTGCATTGGTCACCGACACTTTAACGCAATCCGGGATCTCAGCTTGCGTTATCCGTGAGTAATACCGGTCTCTACGGGTGCCGGTTCGCATCCCGGTTTCCCTTAGATTCCAAAATGGAGGAAGTGAACAGGCCTTCATTTCGGGATTGAGCGAAGGCGGGATCTCAGTCGAACTTACCCTTCCGTGTAGACACGCTGGCATCGTCGGCTTCTGCTTCACGCTGCCGAGCGCGACGACCCTGATCGAAGCCACTGGTTTGATCGCTTGGAAAAATTCTGACCACCGTGCCCGTGCGGGCATTCGGTTTACGAAGCTTTCCGACAGTGCGCGCCAGAGCTTGAAGGAGTGGCTGCGCATGAAATCAGGGGAAATAGCCGATCCTCCAATCCGCTGTGCCATTACGGACATAAGCTTGGGTGGATGTTTTCTACGGACTGATTCACCTTTTCCCATAGAAACGCGCATCGAACTGTTCCTCTGCGTGGCGGACTGGAGAGTTAGAACGGAAGGCAAGGTACGGGTCATGTATCCCGAGTTCGGCATGGGAGTTGAGTTCGCCAACAAGACGCTGGAGCACCGGAGCCTAATGGAAGCCGTAATCGGTCGACTGACTGGAACTCACAACCTTGTGCCTGAGGTGCTGGTTGAGCCGGAAGGACTTGATTGGGGCAACAATGTCGAAGCTTTGTCGGAAGGCTCATCCGTTCCCACGGACGCGGAAGATCTTGAGGACCCTCTATTGGAGTTGTTCCACACCGGAGGCCTGCTGCCTAAGGAGCAGTTCCTGGTGAAACTGGAGAAGCAGCGACGACCGTCTCCAGAGCGTTACACGGACAATTAGCGCGGGTGCCGCTCCCACCTTCTGTGCTAGCCTACGCAATCTCGTATCAAAACCAACCGAGCAACCCCAGACGTGCTGTCGGCGACAGTTGCACAGGTTCCGTCAGGCGATACCCATCTCTTGGTTAAGGAATCCCACGAGGAATTTCCACGCAAGGTAATAGATCCCCATCCCGATGGGTATGATCGGTACGGCATATTGCAATTGAATAGTGAAGACGTCGAGCACGCGCGCTAAAGCCACCCCTCCTGGGATCAAGAATAGCGGTAGAAACGCGCCGTGCAGTCCTAGCGGCAGGCGCACTCGGGACCGAAGCGCAAGGTACAGCATGTTCCACAGGCCCCATGCATTCGGCACAACGGCCATGGGAAACACGATTGCCCGCGCCAGCGGCCACGCGGGCATCTCCAGGACGAACTGACTAGGCACCTCAAAGTAGAACCGGAAACATGCATAGACCGTCATGGCCACCAGCAGAAGCAGCGTGGGCACAACAATGCCCGCCATGTAGGCGCGCAGATATGGGCGCGGTCGCATAGTGACCTCCATTTACAATTGATAAGCGAGCAACAACAGCGCCCTGGGAAGCGTCAGGAACGCGATTGCCACACCGGCTACCACTCCGGCTGCCACGCTGATGTCGATCCCTGACCACACAGTCGGCGCCCGAACGCGATCCACGATCAACGGCCAGAGATCGTGTGAGGGCTTCTGACCCTCAAGCTTTGGAAATGCCGAATGCAACAGCATTCTGAGACGATCGTCACTCATGGTTGAATGTCCTTACAGGCCAACTCCTTGCGCAACGCGCGGACGGCACGAAACACACGCGACTTAACGGTGCCGACGGGCAGGTCGAGCGCATCTGCAATTTCTGCATATGGCCGTTCCTCGATGAGAGCCAGCGTGGCAACAACCTGCAGCTTTGGCGGCAATCTGCGAAACGCGTGGCCAACGGATTCGCTGAGGCCAAGATCCGCGCTTGTCGGCGCCACAATGTCGTCACGGGTCGCGACCCAGCCTGTGCGTGGACGCACCGACCTCAGATGATCGCGAGCTGCGTTCGTAGCTATTCGCCGCATCCAAGCACCGAAGCTCCGCGAAGAGTCAAACCGAGCTCGTGCGCGATAAGCCCGCCAGAATGCGTCGACGAGGACGTCTTCGGCGATGCTCGCATCCCGGACAATCCGCAGGATCCACTGAAAAACATCGATCTCGAACTGCCGGAAAAGCGATTCGAACGCGTCCTGGTCGCCCTGTACGAACCGCCTGAGGAGTTCGCCATCAACCTCGTCCGGCATAGGCTTCTACCTTGCCTTACTCGGCTGGTCGTTGAAAGGTTCCAATTGAGTTCAATAAAGTCAGTGGCTTTACTGGTCTATTTATGAGGCCACTTCTAGTGCCGGGGAGGCGGAAGATGCTATTCGTGCCCTGATGGTTCGATCCGCGACGGGCGCGCCCTGATGACCGACCCGTGTTCTCCACCGCGGGAAAAGCTCGTGCCCAAACCGTTTGCTTTCGGCGACGGTAGGGCCTACAGTTAATGAGTCTATTGCCCATATCTCCGTCGCATTCTGGCCATTCTCGCCTCACGACGACGGTCTCCTGCGCAACCGATAGAAAAGCGAGGCTGCTATGGAACCCACTCTGTTCCATCGTATACTGCAGTCCGTCCTCCCTAGTCGGCTAAGGAAGGTCACCTCATTAGTGCGCTCTATTGAAGTACATCCTCAGATCGCAATGTACGGATCACAAAGGATGTGCCGGTCGTGCGGGGCGATCACGGCGCGCTCAAAACCATTTTGCGTGGAGTGCGGCGAGTTGCTGCCAGCAGTCTAAGAGAGGAAGTGCGTGCCGACACCGATGGTCTAGAAAGTGCGCAGCAGACAGGCGATTCTGGACGAATTGTCGCTAGGCGGAAACTGCGCCGAAAGGATTTCTTTTCGCCGCAATCGAGCTCGACCAGGATAAGCGGCAACTGAAAGTTGGCTTGCCCCAGAAATTCGGCCTAAGATTCTCCAAGCAAGTTTTTTAATGAAAATATGTCTTCGAGAGACACCGGGACGAACACCCGCCGCTATCCCCGGCTGCAGTGCTTTGTCGCTGTCGAATTGTGTTCGGAAGATCCGGAATTATTCGTTTTGGGAAACCTCGCGAGTATCGGCCTTGGAGGTTGCGGCGTAGAGGCGAACACTCTAGTAGAGATCGGTGTTCGGGTCGAGATCGCTTCCGTCGAGAACCAAGCAAGGCGCGTGAATGGAGTGGTCGTAAACCAGCGTGTGCTTAATGACAAGCCCGGGTTCGGAATCGGAGTGCAATTCAATGATGCGGCCGAGCAGATAAACGATTTCGTCAAATTTGTGGAGTCGAAAACGCAGATGGATAACCAGGAACACGGGTATCTCACGCAACTGAAGCGAACCGAGGAGGAGAACCTATAACAAGCGCCTCCCCCTACACACTCTTAGCTCGCAGCCTGCGCTCAGGGAGAGCCGGAGCCCCAGGCGTATTCTCTTGTTTCCAGCAAATTCGAATTCGAATCGTAGTCTGTTTCGACCTTCGTTTGGGTTAGATTATCTTCGAGAATGGTAGTGACACTCGTCGGTCGGCCGCCTGCGTACGCGGTACTTATGGTGCTGTGGCTCGCCAAAACTAAATCGTGCGGTTTTCGCACCGAAGGCTGATGCCGAAGTCCTCAGTCCAACTCGAGAATTAGGGGATCGTCGCAGAGATCAACCAACATCGAATGGTGCTGGAAGTCGAACCAGTGACAGAAGACCTCAAAGCCGCGATCCTGAGGCCAAGTCGTTTCGTCGTTGAACCATCCCGCTAATTGCTCGCTGAAAATCTCCTCACACAGCTCGCGCAATCACCGCCCTGGAACAGATGTCCAGCAAATTCTGGCGGTAGCGTTCCGCTGGAACGGACTCTCGTCCGAGGGGCCACCCAGATGCAAATTCATGATTAGGATTCTCAACTACCAGTGCCGGTCAGGCTGACCGTTTGTGGACTCCCGTAGGCGGTGTCCGTGATTGTGATCGTGCCCCTGCGGGTACCCGTCTTCGTGGGACTGAAAGTTACGGACATCGTGCAACTAGCCCCGGCGGCCAGCGAAGTTCCGCAAGTATTGGTTTGAGCAAAGTCGCCGATGATCGTGATCGAGGAGATCGTTACCGTTGTCGTTTGATTGTTGGTAACCGTCACGGTTTGAGGATTGCTGGTCGTTCCCACTTTCTGACTTGCGAAGGTCAACTTGTTGGGGGTTGTGGCCAGGGCCGCGAGCCCTGCTCCGGTCAGCTGGTATTGATTCGGATTCGTGGTGGCGTTATCTGTAATGGTGACGGTACCGGTGTACGAGCCGGTGTGGGTCGGCGAGAAAGTAAAACTGAAAGTGCACTTTCCCTTGGGGGCAAGCGACGTTCCGCAGGTGTTGGTCTGCGCGAAATTGTTGCTCGCCACCACACTGGTGATCTCCAGCGTGGTATCGCCGCTGTTGCTTGCGGTGCGGGTAATGGATGAACTGGTGGTGCCAATCACCACGTTGCCGAATCCGACTCGCTGCCCTCCGTAGGCGAATATTGGTCCCAGCGGACAGGTGCGTTGCGAAAGATTCAGCGGCGGAAGCGGGGCCTGGGTGAAGTTGAAGCTGTCCAGCGTGTCATTGGCTTGCGCATCGCGCGAGCTCAGAGCGGCGATGCCGAAGCGTGTTTCAATGGTCTTCAATACCGAGGCAAACTCGTACTGCATGTGGGAAATGTACCCGGGCTTGGCATACGGAGAAATGATGAGCAGCGGCACGCGCGGACCCAGACCATAAATGTCTAGGCTCGGCGGCGGAACATGGTCGTAGAAGCCACCGAAATCGTCCCAGGTCACAAATATCGCGGTCGAATTCCAGAGCGGACCGCTCATTATCGCGTTGATCTGCTGCACGGTCCAGTTTTCTCCCTGGCAGGTGCTGGAAGGCGGATGCTCGCTGTTGTTTCCCGTTACCAACCAGCTCACAGCCGGTAAATTTCCACTCTGCGCGTCCTGAATAAATTGGGTATCGGGAAACACGTTGCTCGTCCAAAGAGGGCCGTTGCGGATGTGATTGATCGCATTCAGCGCCGACCATATGTAGCCGACCTGTCCCTTGCCGGGAGCATAGTATCCCCAGGAAACGCCGGCGTCCTGCAGGCTGTCGGCAAGGGTCCGGAAATCGAAACACGGGAACTGGCTCGTGATGTTGCCCGAGGTGTCCATGACCTGTACCGTGCTGCCGGAACTCATGTCACAACCCCAGCTGGGAGCCGGAGGGTTGGTGGGGTCGTTGGGATTGTTGATCGCACCTCCACTTTGCGCCGCCACAGTGTAGAGGTGGTTCGGGTAACTTGGACCTTCGAGCGAGGAGAACATATTGTCGGCGAGTGCGAAGGTCTGCGCGTAGGTCCAATAGTTCGGAATGTCAGACTGCTGGAGCTGCGACAGGCACATGTAATCGCCGCCCTCGTTGCAGTACGCCACTCCCACGTCGAACTTGTCCATCTTGCCGCCGTTCATGGAGGTGGCGGCATTCTGATACGTGTGTCCCATATCGCGAACGCGATCCGGAGTGTGGCCCAGCGGGATCACCTGGCCGGTCGAGATGGTGCCCTGAGTCGCTCCGTTGGCTCCCGGGAAAGTGCCGAAATAGTTGTCGAAGGTGCGATTTTCTTTAATGATAAAAACGATATGCTTGATCTGAGTAATATCTTGTGCCGGGGCATGTGCCGCAATGGAAATAGAGATGATCGACAAGACAAGGATATGTTTCAGAAGCTTCATGTAGCCAGTGCGCCGCCGCGGCTGAGGCCGCAGCCGACTTTGAACGCCGGATTGGGCGCTAGTGTCCATTCCCGTTCGTCACAATCCATTCGCCTTCGAGAGGATGAATACCCTGTCGTCCGGAGGCGACTGTGTGATCTGGCTATCCCCGCCATCTTTGCGGGGACGTGGGCAAAACCAGCCACGTGCCCAGGAAAAACGAAACCAGCGCTATGCCGCGCCAAGAATTAAGACGGCTCATGTCAACCGCTCCGAGTCGCAAAAACACGAGATGACTCCGGGTGTTCGAGAGTAGGCGTTCCTGAGGGGGAGATGAAACGGCAGCATCCCAGCACTGCGTGCAGGCAGACTATGTCGGGACCCTTAATCCGTCAAGATGATGAAATTTGCACACTGTGCCGACGGTGCAGAAGCCTTGTCCCAGGCAATGTGCTAAATCCTTCATCTTGACAGCGTATCTTCTGCAGAGGACACTCCACTCTTCCTGTCTTCGCGGACGTGTTGTCTAATGGCCTTCTAGAGGTTCGCCTGCCTGGAAGCCCTCGTGTGCAGTATTGCATTTTTTGGAGTATTTGTGGGGATCGGCTACGTGCCAAGCCCTCTGGTTACGCTGGCTCCCTGTGCTACGCAATAATTCCATCGGGACTCGGAAAGCCGTGACTGCTGTAACACTCGGGATCCATTTTTGAAACCTCATTTTTCTCAAAGATCGTTGTCGGCAAGAAACCGACCGTGGTCGTTGGTCTCAAGCCAGTGATAGAGGGGAACCTGGTAGAGGTATCCGTGAATTGATCTTCCAGATGGTCGCAGAGAATCCCACCTGGGGTGCGCCTCGCATCCATGGCGAACTCCTCATGCTTGGCTTCGAAGTATCGGAGACAACCGTATCTCGCTGGATGAGACGAGCACCAAGACATCCAGAGCCCGCCCAACGCTGGCTGGCTTTTTTACGTAATCACCGGGAAGCCATCGCGGCGATGGATTTCTTCGCCGCAATGGCCTCGCGGTGGTTCCGCAGGAAAGTCAGCCAGCGCTTGCACAGATCGGGGCTCCTGGGCGCGCGCTGAAGCCAACGTGAAACCGTCGGCTCAGAGACTTTCAGTTCGCCGTGGATACGAGGTGCTCCCCAAGTCGGGTTCTCAGCAGCCATGCGAAAGATCAGCGCCCGGATCTCTTTGTCTACTGGTTGGCGGCCCCCGAGCCGCCTAGCTCTGGAGAGCCACTTCCAGTACAGCCGAAAGCCAGCGCGATGCCACTCGACCACAGTTCTCGGGAGTAACCAGGATGAGGGGCTTCTTCCATCCGTGCCAGAGCTTTCTCAAAACTATCCAGAACAACTTCTGCCTGGCCGACAGGCGACGGCGTGGTCGCTTGGCGTGCAACGCAAGGAGCTGTTGGCGCAAGGCTAGGTTCTCCAGGATGAGATCCTGGCGTGAGCGGAAGGCGCTGATGATCCAGCCGATGAAGTGCCGATGCGACGCGAACATGACCGACATTTTATCCGGAGGCACGAAACCGAGCCGCTGCAAGTCATTCATTCTAGGACTGCACGAAGTTTTGATGAGGGACAGGCCATGCGGTCTCTGGGTGTAAACCATTTGGGCCTTTTCTTTGCGGATGATCTAGGTGTATAACGATTCTGTTAAATTCACTGTTTAGGGGTTGAAAGGCGGCACCATTGCTTAGCGAGGATCGACGAAAACGCCTGAAAGAAATTGCCGATCTCATCGTGACCGAGAAAGACCATGACAAATATCTGGAACTTATGAACGAAATGAATACGCTTCTAGACGAGATCGACCCACATCCGCCGGAAGCGGGCAATTGACGTACCATTCCCGCAGCGACAGCAAGTCAGAATAAGCCACCACCAAACTACAGTGGGCTGGATCTCGAGAAAGAAACTCAACGCTCCGGTCGAGGCGGAGCTTTTTTCTTGACATCCCTTTTTATAGAACTCATTGACGGTCGCCTTTGACCGCGATTCCTTTTTCAGCGCATCAATCGAACACAGCACTGTACTCAAGGCGCGGCTGAAAGCTTGAAGCGGATGCTCGGACTTTAGTCAGCTGCGTTCGACTCTCTGATGACATCCGCGTACTTCTTGGCGAGGAAGGCCATTCTGACTCGGATTTCTTCCTGATCTTCCTTGATAACCGCTTGTAGAAGGGAAATAAGGTCTTGGGCCTTCTGCGAGTCCTTCTCGTTGGAGATGTCCCGGCAAAGATTTCGCAGCAGATCGTCGTTGTACACGAAGACGCTCCCCCCTGAGCCGATTTTCTGACAAGCGGGAGTGAAGCGGAAATACAGGAATCTATGTATGGTATCGAGCAGAAGTTCTGGCCCAACAGTACATCAAGCCGCTGTTCGCAATTGGACGCTGCTAACGGCGACTTGGTTTTATGAACAGCGCCAGAGTGCAGCGACGCTGAACAATCGCCCGGCATTGAAACTACACAAATAAAGGAAGGTGAACGAGGGGTTCGCCGAGACTTCCGTCAGATGGCCATGCAGTCCATTGACAGTCGTCTCCAGTTTCCCCAGGAAAAACCTTAGGTCTCAACCGGGCAAAGCCTGTATTGTGCACATCCATCGGTCCGGCCTATCTTTGGGCCGCTGCCGAGTTCTGAACAGCTTCCCCCAATCGGCTCGCTCTTGCTCTGAAGAATCTGGTTGCTCTACTCGGTTTCCTTTTCCGGCGCGGATAATTTTGTTGCTATGCGTACGGATTCCTGTTATCCCGTTGCAAAGGACGTGCGCCATGTCTGCGAGATTGGGTCGTCTGCCGTTCTGCATTTGCGTCTTCATTCTGGCCCTAACCTCTTTGACAATGCTGGGCGTGGCGCAGGTAAATGTGACCACCTACCACAATGACAACGCCCGCACCGGTCAGAACCTGCAAGAGACCATCCTTACTACCAGCAACGTCAACAGCACCCACTTCGGCAAGTTGTTCTCTCAACCGGTCGATGGGTTCATCTATGCGCAACCACTCTACGTTTCCAATGTGGCCATTCCTGACCAGGGCACACACAACGTGGTTTACGTGACGACTATGAACGACAGTGTGTTTGCGTTTGACGCGGACAGCAACGGCGGCAGCAATCAACAGGCCCTGTGGCAGGTCACCTTCACCAATCCGGCAGCAGGCATTACCACGGTTTCCACGACCGATGTCGATTGCACCGTAACTGTGACATCCGAGATTGGGATCATGGCAACTCCCGTCATCGACTTGTCCAGTAACACGCTTTACGTGGTCGCCCGGACGAGGGAGTCGGGAACGTTTTACCATCGCCTCCATGCGCTGGATATCACCACCGGAGCTGAGAAATTCGGTGGACCAGTCGCCATCCAGGCGACGGTTTCCGGCACCGGTTCCGGGTCAAAGGGTGGAAAAATCAGTTTCAATGCGCAGCTCGAAAACCCACGTGCTGGATTGTTACTGCAGAACGGGCTGGTGTACATCGCGTGGAGTTCCCTTTGCGATCACGGTGCATATCATGGCTGGGTCATGGCCTACGATGTCCAAACATTGGCGCAAACGGCAGCATGGATTACAACGGCAAACGGCAAGCGGGGCGGAATTTGGCAAAG
>WNEZ01005090.1_pt1 | contig 11494 bp, 6 predicted proteins | sample 5400521 | NCBI WGS metagenome assembly WNEZ01 (sample SAMN13153339, study PRJNA577476) | soil metagenome | isolation source: 120 cm saprolite under Douglas fir tree site 2 hole 1 replicate 1 | place: USA:California | collected 2015-04-18
AGAGCCAAGGCCAACCGCGCCTTCGGCATGCTGGTCTCTCACTATAGAAAAACCCAGGCCGGTATAATATTCAAGGCTGGTATCAAGATCTCGTACCTTCAAACCCACACGGCGAAGAGGCCATGCCTGCGCTAATCCGTCTTCCTGCATAGAATTCTTGTCATTTGTAGTCATCGTTCACTCTCTCCTTCAGTTTACTAATTTTTACTTAGCAACTAAGGTTAAGTATACGATATGGGAGTACATAATACAAGTAGGGGCCCGATTAAAGTGGATTTTGGAATTTTGTACTGGATTCCTGTTTCCCCTTATAGATGTGATATAATTCATCGGCTAAAAACTCGATTTGTCAGCGTCTTCAGTTGAGATGGTAATACTGGCAATTACCATTGAACAGTGTAGTGACGTTATTCGACTCCTCGATATTCCTGTAGTCCTATCTCGTCTAATAATGCCTTGCGGTAATAATTGTCGCGCGAAACGATTCGTATGGAGGTCAACTATGACAGTAATATCTCGTCCTACCTATGATGAGTTCGTCAAAGACTTCTCCTGGGACACACTCCTCGCACATTTTGACTGGCCTGCTACCGAGAAATTCAACATGGCTCATGAGCTTTGTGACCGTTGGGCCAATGATCCTGACAAAGCCGACCAGGTGGCCCTCTATTATGAAACCAAAGATGGTGCTCGTGGTACCTACACATTTCGCCAATTGCGTGATCTCTCAAACCGTTTTGCGAACGTCCTGGCAGAATTAGGAGTAAAACGAGGGGATCGTGTGGGAGGACTCTTCCCCAAAATTCCGGCGATCCTACCTGCGCTCCTGGGTATCTGGAAACTGGGTGCAGTCTATGTGCCGCTCTTTACCGCCTTCGCGGCTCCAGCCGTTGCTTATCGCTTACGACATAGTGAAACAAGCGTTGTTATCACCGACGAAGCCAATTTGCCGAAGGTCCAACAAGCTCGTCAGAGCGCTGAAGGACTGCCATTGCTCAAATACACCCTGGTTGTGGCAGACGAAACGAAGACCTTTGAGCATGGAGAGATCAATTTCTGGGGAGCGTTGAAAGCCGCCTCAAACGAATTTTTCGTAGCCGAACTGACGCTCGACGATCTACTCGCTCTTCAGTACACCAGTGGTTCCACAGGTCAGCCGAAGGGAGCCATGCTTGTGCATAAGGTTGGCCTGGTACTGCTGCCCCACCTGCTCTACGCAATGGATGTGCGCGCGGATGATGTCTTCTGGGGAGGAGCCGACCCGGGTTGGGCATACGGCTTGTTTGCCTGTCTCACAGATCCACTTATGATTGGCAAAGCAGCGATATTGATCGAGTCCCCCTTTACGCCCGAACTGGCCTGGCAGGTGATGGAGCGGTATGGCGTGACGAATTTCACTCATGCTCCTACCGCCTATCGAGCGCTGATGGCCGCAGGAGTAGAGCTTGCGCGTAAGTACGATATCAAGCTGCGTATTGCCAGCAGCGCCGGTGAACCCCTTAATCCAGAGGTGATCGATTGGTTCCAGCGCGAGTTAGGTATATCGGTTTACGACTGTTATGGGCAGACCGAACTTGGCATGATCGTCTGTAACTACGGCGCGTTCCAACACAACATTAAGCCTGGTTCGATGGGTCGACCCACCCCTGGTTTTGAAGTGAGCCTGGTTGATGACAATGGCAATGAGGTGCCAACCAATGTACCGGGTCAGATAGCAGTCAGGAAAGGCAGCTACGGCTACTGGTTTAAGGGGTACTGGCAGGAACCTGAAAAAACGGCTGCTTTGTATACCGGGAACTGGCATTTGAGCGGAGATATGGCGCGCCGTGATGAGGATGGCTACTACTGGTTTGAGGGCCGCAGCGATGATCTGATCAACTCGAGCGGCTATCGTATCGGTCCTTTTGAGATTGAGAGCGCCTTGTTGGAACATCCGGCGGTGGCTGAATCAGCCGTTATCAGTGTTCCCGATGTGCAGCGTGGCGAAATCATCAAAGCATATGTCATTCTCAAAGCTGGCAGCGAAGGTAGTCCTGAACTTGCCGGAGAGCTACAGCAGATTGTGCGCGAACGCGTCGGCAAACATGCCTTTCCGCGCTCTATCGAATTTGTCGCCGCATTGCCCAAGACAGAAAGCGGCAAGATACAGCGCTACCTGTTGCGGGAGCGACATCGGGTTTGAAACATCTCGCACATAAAATCTCTGCCAGGATTGACAGAATTACAGAAAATGCACTCAAAGTGCTAGAGGCTGTTGAATATGCGGTAGGAGTAATCTACCTCATTGCGCTTGCCAGACCTGCACAGTTTTATCCCAGGAACCGGAAGCAAGGCGCTTGTTATCAGGGGCCCAGGTTACCGATCGAACACTATCGGTATGACCTGTATAGGTGTAGAGGTGATGACCACCAGCGGCATCCCATACGTGTACAGTCTTGTCGCCACTGCCTGAGGCGATGCGCCGGCCATCGTGCGACCATGCTACAGTATAGACAAAATTACTGTGACCGGCATAGATATACAGTCGGCTTCCATTAGTAGCATTCCACACCTGGACAGTATTATTGTTACTGGCCGAGGCAATACGCCGGCCATCAGGCGACCACGCAACTGACCACATTGTCGTGTAATACAGTTGAAATGTATAGAAAAGATTTCCATTTGTAGCATCCCAGACCTGCACGGTTCCATCCCCGCCTGCCGAGGCGATACGTTTGCCATCCGGTGACCACGCCACGGCATAGACCGAATTCGTATGACCACGATAGATGAGAGGGTGACGGCCATCAGCAGTATCCCAGACCTGCACGGTTCCATCCTCGCCTGCCGAGGCGATGCGGTTGCCATGCGGTGACCACGCCACCGTCCACACCCAACCGGAATGTCCGGTATAGGTATAAAAGTGATCACCAAAAGTGGCATCCCAGACCTGTACAGTTTTATCATAGCCGGATGAAGCGATGCGCTTGCCATCAGGCGACCATGCCACGGCATAGACAGTATCTGTATGGCGGCGATACACATTCGGGTGATCACCATTTGCAGCATCCCACGTCTGTGCTGTGCCATCGCTGCTGCCCGAGGCAATACGCTCACTTTTGGGCGACCATGCTACCGACCAGACCCAGTTTGTATGGCCAATATACGTATAGAGGGGAATTGATCGTTGTGGCGGTGGATGGGATGGCGTTTGCAGGTGGTTCACCAGGGCAACGCTTCCGCCAATTGCACCCGCAACTGCCAAACCTGACAGACCTATCACAACGCTGCGCCTGGAAATGTGTCTGTGCTTCGCTTGCATTTGTAATAAGGTTGTCTCAGGCTGCCGCAATACAGGAGTCTTTAGCAGCGATGTAGTCGGAGGAGATGGAGATACTTCTGGAGGCGTATTTGGCAGCGTGGCAAAGCTCTCATCAGGTGTCTCTACGCCTGCTAATACAATCGTATTAGCAGGCGTAGATAGCTGACTATCAGCAATGGGAATGTCAGTAAAAACAAAGGTAGCTGTAAGATCTTTCCTGCAGGCCTGCTCCAGGGCATATGCGTAGGCCTGGACTGTCTCAAAGCGTTGTTGCGGGTCTTTGGCAAGGGCCTTCATGACCACCTCTTCGACGGCAGGGGAGAGCTCCGGTACCTTATCACGTAACGAAGAGGGTTGTGCCATGGTGTGTTTAACGGCGATTTCAGCAAACGATCCTTGAAAGGGACGTTCGCCGCTGAGCCATTCGTATACAACAACTCCCAGGGAATATTGATCGCTGTTGGGGCATGCCTGCGATTGAATCTGTTCCGGAGCCATGTAAGCAATGGTACCGGCCATGTCCTGTATACCCCGTTCACCGCTATAACGTGAACTTTGAGCCACCAGTGCTATACCAAAATCGCTGAGCAAGATTTCATTATGCCGGCCCATCAGCATATTTTCTGGCTTGACATCGCGATGAATGACTTTCTGCTCGTGGGCATAGTGCAAGGCTGAGGCGATCTGCCTGACATAGCTGACTACAGTTGAGGGAGGCAGAGGTATCCCCCTTGCATGACGCTTGCGCAGGGTACCATTGGGAGCATAGTCTACTATAAGGTACGGGGTCATATCCTGCACATTAAATTCAAGCACGCGCACGATGTTAGGATGCACCAGTCGAGCAATAGTGCGCGCCTCAGCGAGAAAGTTTTCCTCATCATCACTGTCTAAGCGGGTATGGAGCACTTTGATGGCAGCCAGGGTATCCAGGTAGATATGTTGGCCAAGGTAGACTTCGGCGAAACCACCCTGCCCCAGTAAACTTATGAGGCGATAATTGCCAAGCTGCTGCCCCACACGATCTGCCATGATTGTCTCCTTCGGATACAGGTCGGCTTCCAATTCCCGATATTGTCTCTGTTCATTGTAGAGAATCTAGATTAATTACGTCAAGGATGATCGCTCATTCACATCACACATAATTCTGCTGTGGTCTTCAGGTTAATTTACAGACCTTGATCAAGCTGGTTATACTACACCTACAAATCGCTAGCTCTCGCCTTGATTTTTTCCAGTATCCGCTCAATGAAAACTGCCAGGGGCATCCGTCCCAGGTTCTCGTTCGTGCGCAAACGCACAGAAACAGTATGCTCCTGCTGCTCTTTATCGCCAACCACCAGCATATACGGGATCTTCTGAAGCTGCGCTTCGCGTATTTTGGCATTCATACGCTCACTGCGCTTATCGACCTCGGTACGTACACCTGCCTCTTTCAACGCTTCCAGAATCTCATACGCATACTCCAGGTGGCGATCAGCAATTGGGATGATCATGGCCTGCAGTGGAGCAAGCCAGGCAGGGAAAGCCCCGGCATAATGTTCAATCAGTATCGCAACGAGGCGCTCCACTGAGCCTGGAGCCCGGTGAATCATCACTGGTCTGTGGCATTGCCCATCCTCGCCTGTATACCAGAGATCGAAACGTTCAGGCAGATTATAATCAACCTGTACTGTGCCGAGCTGCCACTCCCGGTTTAGAGCGTCACGAAAAACGAAGTCGAGCTTAGGACCATAGAAACCTGCCTCTTGTGTGAACCATGCAGTGCCATACAGACGCTGCAGCATAGGGCGTTTCTCGTCTCCCAGCCAATAGGCTCCGGCCACACTCATAAGCTTGAAAGGGCCAATCTGACCAGTATGCTCCACATGCGGGCCGAGACACAGGTCAAGAAAATTGTGCTGCTGACAGATCATGACCTCATCTGGCCAGTTTCCACTTTCCTGTACACGGCACAATTCATGAAAGTCATTTTGTTGCTGGTAGACGCTCGCTTCCTCCTCATCCGGCAGGTTTTCGATAAGCTCTACCTTATAAAGCTGTCCTTTACTGCGGAAGTAATCCAGCGCCTTCAGCCTTGACCAGTGTTCGCGCACAAAAGTGTACTTCCCTGCAATGGTCCGCGCTATCCGTTGCTCAATCTCAGGAAAATCGCCGGGCGTGAGCGAACGCGGCAGATCAAAATCATAATAAAAGCCGTCTTCAGTGGCTCGCCCAATGCCAAATTTGGCACCAGGAAACATTTCCTGGACAGCTTCCGCCATCACATATGCCGCGGAATGACGCATGATCTGTAGCGGCGAATCCTGTATAGATTTTTGCAGTTCTGCTTCGACCGGCACAGTTTCTTCTCCTTTTCAACCTAACAACGAGCGAGTCTTAAGCAAGTGGGGAGAGGAATGACATCATCACTGGAAGTGTGAGTAATGATGAGACCCTATACGGATTACAATTCCCGGCTCTTCGTTTCGATAATCTCTGTGATACGTCCTATGAAATCTTGAAGAGGAGTCGCTCCAAGATTTTCGTTGGTGCGCAAGCGCACGGCAACGGCATTCTCTGAGGCTTCTTTGTCGCCAACTACAAGCATGTAGGGGATTTTCTGCAGTTGCGCGTCACGAACTTTGGCGTTCATGCGCTCACTGCGGCTATCCACCTCGGCACGCACACCGACTGCCTTGAGCGATTGCAGTACTTTATTGGCATATTCCAGGTGGCGGTCAGCAATTGGGATGATCATGACCTGCACAGGAGCCAGCCAGACAGGGAAGGCCCCCGCAAAGTGCTCAATGATCAACGCCATAAAGCGTTCCGTCGAGCCGGTTACGGCGCGGTGGATCATCACCGGACGATGCGGCTGACCATCTTCGCCGATATATTCAAGTTCGAAATTTTCTGGTTGCACGAAGTCCAACTGAACAGTTGAAGTCTGCCAGTCGCGACCAAGTGCGTCACGCACCATGAAGTCCGTTTTCGGACCGTAGAAAGCCGCTTCACCGATCATCTCCCGGTATTGAATACCCTTGTTATTGACCGCCTGGCGCAAGGCACTCTCGGCCCTTTCCCAGACCTCATCGCTGCCAGCATAATCTTCTTTGTTGTTCGGATCGCGCAATGAGAGAGCAATCCAGTAGTCCTTGAGACCATAGGTGTTGAAGACCTCCAGCGTCAGGTCAATGGCGCGATCAAATTCCTCCTGAATCTGGTCAGGGCGCATAAAGACGTGCGCATCGTCCTGGGTGAGACTGCGTACACGCGCCAGGCCCGTCAACGTCCCCGCCTTTTCATAGCGGTAGAGAGTGGCGAACTCAGCGTAGCGCACAGGCAACTCACGATAGCTATGCATCTGAGACTTGTATAGCGTGATATGGTGCGGGCAGTTCATCGGCTTGAGCACGTAGGCATCATCCTCCGACGCTTCCTGCTCACCCTGCATGATGGGAAACATGTTTTCGCGATAGTTGTACCAGTGCTTCGAGGTCTTGTACAGGCGCACTTTGCCAAGGTGCGAGGTCCAGACATGCTGGTAGCCGTATTTCTCCTGCGTCTCGCGCACGTAGGTCTCCATCTGGTGGCGCAACGTCTCACCGTTCGGCAAGAACAAAGGCACGCCAGCCGGTACCTCGTCGCTTATGATAAAAAGCTTGAGTTCGCGTCCCAACTTGCGATGGTCGCGCTTCTGTGCTTCTTCCAACCGCCAGAGGTATTGATCGAGTTCCTCTTGCGTAAACCACGCCGTCCCATAGATACGCTGTAACATGGGACGATTCTCGTCGCCGCGCCAGTAGGCACCTGCTATCTTCATGAGTTTAAAAGGGCCGATTTGACCCGTATTCTCAATATGCGGTCCGCGGCACAGGTCAAGAAACGTGTCCTGCTGGTAGATACCTACCTCCGCATCGGGCAGATTTTCGATAATTTCAACCTTATAGGTTTGTCCTTTGTCGCGGAAGTACTCCAGGGCTTTTTCCCGTGGCCAGCGATCGTGCAGGAATGGGTACTTACCTGCAACGATACGGGCCATGCGCTGCTCGATATCAGGTAAATCTTCGGGTGTTAGTGTACGCGGCAAATCGAAATCATAATAGAAACCGTCTTCGATTGCCGGGCCAATAGCTAATTTAGCATCAGGAAAAATCTCTAACACTGCTTCCGCCATCACATGCGCTGCGGAGTGCCGCATACGCTGTATCGGCGTATAACTGACAGATTCCTCTAGTTCTGCTTCGACCGACATAATAAAATCCTCCTTATTACGACAATAAGATAATTAAAAAACCTTTCCATCCCTCTATGGGACGAAAAGGTTAAAATACTCTTCGTGGTTCCACCCAGCTTCCGCATACCTGATATGCAGACAGGATTCACTGTCACGCTTCAGGAAAACGCGCTTTAGCGACCGGTAACGTGGACGAGACGTGTACCTTGTAGGCTCGGTACAGGCTGGCGAGGGGTATCCATTTCTGACCGGTTGGAGCGCTTGCAGCCGCTGGCGCTTCCTCTCTGGAAACCTCCAGGAAAGAACATGTCTCGCGTATTTGCCGTATCTGTTCGTTGCATCTAGAATAGCACAGATGAGACCATTAGTAAAGAGTTTCTGCCGTTCTATGCAAGCATTCTGCGGGGAAGGTGGCTCCTATCCTCAAGGGCCTTCTCTCTCCCCTCTAATATTGATGATTTCAGCGAATAGTTTCAAAGCAGGTGTTGCATTTTGCAACGCAAGATGAACATCATCAAATGCTTCTTATGAGAAATTACTTCGGTTTTCTTAGACTGAGGACTTCCTAGTATTCGATGTTATTTCAACTACATATCAACGTACTTATATAATAAGAGGCTATTTATTAATCTTCAGGTGGTTGTTATTCTGGCAAGTGAAGATATTTATCAGTTCCCTCTGAAAGTGAGCACTATCACATACTCACTGTGCTGTAGAGCATAGCGTATCCCTAAAAAACAGTGTATTATCGTCTATTAGATAAGGTCTACTCTGTAGATGTTTACATCTCGTGTCGTAACGTGAAAGTTAGATTTGAGCCTACAAGCCCATTTGAGAAGCACGGAGAAAACTATGCAAACAATTCCATTACGTCGTTTTCAAGGTATGCTCGTGTGTACTGTAGCCCTTGCTCTAATGCTGTTGTTCACAGCGTGTGCGGGCACTGGCGCTAGTACTGGACAGCCTACGACAGGCACCACTACCACTACCACGACGACATCTGCAACGCAGGTGCCAACAACCGCTACTCAACAACCAACCCCTACTGCCATACCGGTCGCGTTTAAAGCCGGTGGCATCTCATTCATCGGCCCTGTGAAGAGCATCACTACTAGCGGTCTTGTCATGAGCGCGCCGAACGGGCAGGCATACACGATGACCATCACCGCCCAGACTGACCTCTCAGCCTATGGTGGAAGTAAGCCGACTGTAGGGTCCTCTGTCAATATGGACTCAACCATTAACCCTGATGGGAGCTTGACTGCAACAATATTGAAGCCTGCTGTGGCAGGTGACCCGGACCTGAATAACATCGCCTATACAGGCATCACGACAAGCGCCGTTGGAGCTGATCGCGTTCTTCACTTCACAGCCGGTATCAAGAGCTACACCTACACTATTCCTGCGACGGCGGACCTGAGTGATTTCAGCGGGAACGCACAGGCCATCGGGATCAATATACCGGTCAAGGTCAAAGTATTGTATCCCGCTAACACAGTCATCAGTGTCGGAAACGGCTAGTGCGTAGCTAAACAGGAGGGGCAACGAAACAAAATGGAGGAGCGCAATGCATTGCGCTCCTCTCGACAGTTGGCTTTTCTTGAAACTCCAACACCTCCTATTCTAACGTTTCTTTACTTGCGCGCGGCAAGGTAAACCAGAAGGTCGAGCCTCGACCAGGAGCACTCTCGACTCCCACCTGCCCGTGATGGTGCTCTATGATGGCCTTGGCGATGGCTAATCCCAGCCCCAATCCTCCGTCTGGCCCCTGGTGCCCGGGCGCTGCTACTTGATAAAAACGCTCCCAAATGTGTTGCTGCTGTTCCAGGGTTAACCCTGGTCCCTGATCACGCACCAACACCCGCGCGACGCTTGCCTCCACCTCCAGGCGCACGGATATCGCCCGGTCGACCGGCGCGTACTTGAGGGCATTAGTCAGGTAGTTAGTGAGCACCTGCCCGATGCGGCCAGCGTCGACCATTACCGGCACCACCTCGTCTGGAGGTAAGGCCAGCTCAATGTGACGCGTGCGTGCCGCCTGCTGCTGATTGGCGACCGTCTCCTGCACGATGGTGACGAGATTCTCCCGTCGCAACGACAACTCAAATTTGTGCAACTCCAGCCGGGATACATTCAGCAGTTCCTCCACCAGGCGGGTCTCGATCTCCACCTGCCCGCTTGCCCGTTTGAGCATCTGCTCGACCTGGTTGATAAGCTCTTCTGCATCTGGCGCGAGGGACCTGAGACGGAGGTCGATCTGCATCAGCGCCAGCTCAATCAGGCCCATGATCGCTGTCAGTGGCGTTCGAAGTTCATGGCTCACCATGCCCAGAAATTCCTGTTTGCGTCGCTCAGCTTCTTTGCGGTCGGAAATGTCGAGGAACATCACCAACGCACGACTGCGCTCTTGATTAATCGTGGCTGCCGCCACCAGGGTTGGCAAGAGACTGCCGTCTTTGCGTACGTAAACCTTCTCCTCGGGGAGCGAAGCTCCTTGAGAGACAAGCGTCTTCCAGGCTCGTGCGCGTACTTCTCGATATTCCGGGACCAGCAAGTGCTGTATACGCATGGTCTCGGAGAGCAGTTCCTCCTGGCTGTAGCCGAGCATCTGCACTAAATGGTTATTGACTTCGTACACCCGCCCCTCGGCATCGGTCACCGCTACCCCGACAATGTTGGACTCTACTAGCGAGCGCAGCTTCTGCTCGCTGTACTGGAGTTGCTGCTCTAAACTGCGTCGCTCGGTGATGTCAATACACGAGCCAATATAGCCCGTAAACGTCCCGTCAGGAGTATAGAAAGGGATACCGTTATCCAACACCCAGCGATACTGCCCATCAAATCTCCTCAGCCGATAATCCATGCTAAACGGTTTCCGCGCATCGAACGAAGAGGTGTAGATATCTAAACAGCGCTGCTTATCAGCTGGATAGACGCCCTCTGCCCATCCATTCCCCAGTTCCTGTTCTAGTGTTCGGCCAGTAAATGCTAACCAGGGCGCATTAAAGTAGGTACACAGCTTGTCAATACCTGATGTCCAGATCATGACTGGTGCGCCATCTGCGAGAAGGCGAAAAAGCTGCTCGCTTTCTTCTGTTTGTTTCCACTCAGTAATCTTAACAATCGTTGCGCCAACGTAGCGCTCCTTCTGTTCGGCAAGTGCCCTTAGCTCCTCTTCCGCTTGTTTCCACTCGGTGATATCATGCAAGTTCGTCACAATAGCCTGCACGTCCGGGTCATGTAACAAATTGGTCACGGTGGCTTCCACCCACCGCCAGGTGCCATCCTTATGACGGCTGCGAAACTGTTTTGTATCCACCAGTCCAGGGGTGGCAAGCAGTTGTTGAAAAGTGTGTGCAAAAGAAGGAATATCGCCAGGATGAATGACATCAAATCCATTGATTGTTATGAATTCTTGGGGAGTATATCCCAGGATACGCTCTATAGAAAGACTGGCATAGGTCACGGTGCCATCCGGGGTGAGGAGCGCGATGGCATCAGTACTGTGTTCAATGAGCGCGCGGAAGCACCGGTCGCTGTGCATAGATACTTCTAGTGACATACATCTTTTCCCTTCAGGCGTTTGCTGGCATGCCGCTTGAGCCCACAACTTCTAGAAGCATGCTTCTAGACTCTAGCATACCATACGGACCACTACCGAAAAAGGTGGTCTTTGTTTCCCGCAAGTAGGGTGTTGGTGGTTGAGAAAGGATAATAGGCTGCGTATAATCGGCCGCGTAGGGGCGGGGGCGGTGTAGAGCGGGGTGGGGATGCTTGCATCGCCCAGGGAGGGGGAAAGATTCTCCTTTAACTCTCATTCTCGTCAGAACTCGAACTCATTGGGTTAATGCTGATGGCATCTGCTATTGGGATTTTTAAACTGTTGATAGTATTTGATGTTATTTCGACTGCACATCAACGTACTTATATAATAAGAGGCTATTTATTAATCTTGGTGACAGGTGGTTGTTATG
>WNEZ01005094.1_pt1 | contig 11491 bp, 13 predicted proteins | sample 5400521 | NCBI WGS metagenome assembly WNEZ01 (sample SAMN13153339, study PRJNA577476) | soil metagenome | isolation source: 120 cm saprolite under Douglas fir tree site 2 hole 1 replicate 1 | place: USA:California | collected 2015-04-18
CCCGGCCTCCACCTGGAAGTTGACGGTCTGGAGAAATTTTCCGGAGTCGTACACGTTGTATCCGCCGCTGCTGCTCGCAAAGGTCACGACCGAGGGCACGCCCACGAACTTGGGGCTGACGCACAGCGCTGCCGCCTCGCACGAAGGCAGCAGCAGGCATGCGCAGGCGATGGCGTGGCGGCCCAGATCGCGCATCTCATCGCTCCGGTTCGACAGGCAGCACGAGCACTCCGATCGGGGTCGGGCCCGTGGCGTCTTGGGGTATGTCGATGAGCGGCGTCGCGCCGGGAACCCCGAACAATTCCATCGTGTACCGGCCGGGCTTCAGCTTGTCGATGCGGAAACGACCGACGCGATTGGTGAAAAAAGCCTGTGGCAGCGCATCAGGATCGGCGAGCGGCCTGATGCTGCCCGCCTGCAGGGCCATGGGCGTCCCGTCGCGAAACACCAATGTGCCGTCGAGCATGACGTTGGCCTCGCTGCCGAGACGAATCACGGTGCCGCTGCGGTAGCCGGGATAGACAGTGTAGCTGCTCTCGCCGGCGTCGAATCCAGGGGGAAGGCGGCCCGAATCGATCCTGAATGTGCGGTAAAGGTAGGGCGTGAGATCCGGGATGACAGCGGGCCCCGAGCCATCCGTCTTCGCCTCGTAGGTCGCCTCATTGCCTGCCCTGCCGCGCGGGTTGATGCCCAGGGGATAGTTCGCGATCGCGGGAGCCGGGGCGAACAGCGCAAAACTATTGCTGACAGGTCGCGAGAACGCCATGTATCCGTCACCGTATACCAACGCCGTGCCGAAGCGCACCTGGCTGCGGGATTCGGTCGCGTTCTGCGCACCTTCGCCCTCGCCTCGGGCGCTCGCGAGATCGTGACGCGCAGCGATCTCGCCCCGGTCGCCGAAATACGTGATATTACCGCCGGCCGCCTCGCCGCTCTGCGTGCGCACGACGCCGGAGGAGGCGCTGACGCTTTCCGAGCGCCCGGCCTGCGCGTAGTTCCAGTCGGTCCGCGCCGCATGGGCGAAGCTGTCGTAGCTGCCGTTGAGCGAGTGGCGCGATCCGCGCTCCGTCAAAGAGAAGCTGAGGAATATCCCGAAGCCTTCCGCCTGGCGCAGCCCGAGATTCACCCCCACGTGAAATCCCTCCGACAACCGCTGGCTCAGCGAAACATTGGCGCTCCAGTCATCGGACCGGCCGTCGCGGAACGCGCGGTAGCTTCCGCCCACGCCGATGCTCAAGGTTGGTGACGATTGCCAGCCGTACCTCGCCGCGACTTCGTACGCGGAGGAGTTGTCGGGCTGCAGATTTCCGAGCGGCGCGAATTTCCTGTCGCTGTAGCTCGCCAGCAGCGAAAAATCGCGAGTTCCCCTGAAAGTGCCGTCGTCGCGGATTCTCGTGTTGTCGACGTTCCGGTATTGGAGGCGCCAGGCGAGGCCGCCCCCTGCGTCGGCGACATGGCTTGCCGCCACGTCGGCGCGCACCACGCCCCACTTTTGCCCGATGGTGACGTCGAAGCCGCCCATTTGTTGGTCGCGGTCCGCCTGGAGATTGGCTCCCAGCGTCAGATCGTCGGAAAGGCCATAGCGGTGAAAGGCGGACAATACCGGCAGGCTGGTCTCGTAGGTTTTCTCGCGTGCATCGGTCCGAGAGACGACGCCAACGCTATAGGAGTACTTGTGCAGGCCCGCAGCGAGAAGATTGATGTCGCTGACGATGTCGAGAGTCTTGATTTCCACCCGGCCCGTGGCGTCCGTAATGACCAGCGTCGCGTCGTTGCTGCCGCTGACAACGGGAAAGTCCCGGATGCTGTAGGGGCCGGCCTCGAGCTGCAAGGTCCGCACCTTTTGGCCGTTGACGAGAACGTCCACGCGTGACGGAGACTTGAGGAAGAAAGACGTCTGCCCGGTGGGCTCGGTGACGCGGTAGGGCTGCAAATCGAAGTTGCGCGCCATGGTTACGCCGAGCATCGGCTGAAAACTCTGGAAGCCCTCGACCGGATAGGAGAGATCGCCGGCGGCGGCGCGAACCGCGGCGTCGGGAAAATCGTGCACGAGCCTAATATCGCCGCGCGCCCAAGGACGGACCGGATCCTGCTCGACGAAGTCGGCGCTGCTCTCCAGCACCCAACCGCGCAGGTTGACGGCGCCATCGGCGCTCATCCGAGAAGGCAGTCTTCCCTCCTGCTGCCCGGGGAAAGCGCGCTCGACGTAATCCTGGCTCCCGCGAACGTTGAGATAGGCGGAGATCGGGCTCGGCGGCGTGATTGCTCTCGTCGACGGATCGAACTGCCCGCGCGCCCGCAGGGGCTGCTGTTTCTTGCTTTCCGCAGGGATCGTGGCGACTACAGCGACCAGCACTTCGTCGAACTTCATGATTACGCTGTCGGCGACGCCGTGCTTTAGCCGCAGAAAGCCGTACGCGACTTCCGACTCCATGGCCTTGATCTTCTCTTCGGCCAGGACGGGCCTCAGCGCCTCCAGCACCGGCGCCGCATGCACGTAACTCTCCTGGGGGTCCGGCATGACGAGCACCTGCACCGTGCCCTGGAGGCGCCCCTCCAGATAGAAAGGCACGCTGAGAGGCAAGGCTTCTACGGGCGGGAAGTCTGCGGCGCGCCCCTCTGCCCAGGACAAGGCGCACGATGCCGCCAACACCCAATATGCGCACTGACGCCGGAGCCGGCCGCAAAACACATCGTCCGGCCGGCGAGGACGCTAGAAAGCCTTCTTGTCGAAAGTGAACTCGACCTGCTTCGGCGTGCCGCGCAGGTCTCTCGGCCAAGGAAGGAGAAACCGCCGGCGGTGTTTGGCCAGAATGCTTTCGCCCGTCATCCCCTTGAGCACCTTCTCGTCGGCCAGCGTCGCGACGTTGCCTTTGTCGTCCTTGATCTCGAGCTTCAGGTTTCGCAGCAGGGCGTGCTGGGTGCCGCGATTCTGCATCACCAACTCCAGCATTCTCTTCTGATCCGGCTCCTGGGTGACGCCGAAAAAATCGAGCCTTACGTTCTGCGACAACCCCGGCGGCGTGACGAACAGCGCCCCGTGATAGGACACGAGAAACTTGACGCTGCTGGTCTTGGGTTTTTCCTTGCTGAGATTCACCGGCAACTGTTCGGCAATGATCCGGTAGGCCCTTTCCTCCTTGAGGTTCGGATCGCCGATCCATTGGACGCGAACCGAACGGTTTGAACGCGGCTGCAGGATCATCTGCGCCGGATAAATCGCGAAGTCCTTCTCGTTGTCTCGAGTCGTCTCACCGCCGTCGACGTCGATTTGACGGTCGGCAATGCGAATCTGAACCGACGCAGGTACTCCGGTGTTGTTCTCGACCAGAAAAAGCTGATTGGACTCCGGCCCGGACGGCTCGAACTTGGAACGAAACGGCGAGAAGCGAAACGCGCCCGCATCGCCTGCAGCGAGCGCGAACAGCGCCGCGATCAAGAGGAGGGATGGGATACGCCGCATGATCATCTCCTGTTTCAAATGATTGATCGGAGTTCCGCGGCGGGAGCGCCCGTCAAATCACGCCCGCATGCATCCGCCTACTTCGCCGCGATGGTGAAGACCAGCGTTTCCTCATAGGTGTCGGACAGGGTGCCGGTCAACGTCGTATTCGCCAGATAAGTAATATCGACTGTCTTTACAAGATTGAACGCGATGGAAGCGCTGTCCGTCACGATCGCTCCCGGGCTTACGGTGGCACCGCCATAGGCGACGGTAAACGGATGAGAGTCCGAGCTGACCGAGTCGATGAACATGCCGGTATGGTCGCCGGAATTCACGCCTCGCATGGTCACCGTGTATCCATCCGGGCTATTGCAGTTTTCGGTGACTGTCGCGATGCGCCGGTTCGTGTACCCGGCCGAGATATCGGGAATGCTCACCGCACCCGCTTCCTGCTGTACATCCAGACCGCAGAGGATCGGCACGTTCCCGGTGATCGTGACCTCTCCGGTGGTTGCCGCTGACGCGGGCAGGCAGATCAGGCACTCGAAAATCAGAAGGCACCATCCGGCGCAGACGGAGATTGCAGGACGAGTCATGAAACCCTCCCTGGCAGTGGGGACTGCTGGCTGCGGGAACTGCTGCTACTAGAAAAGATAAACCAATTATTTGAGATGTGCCAGAAGCAGTGTTTGCGATCGTGCCTCAGAAACTGTAAAGCCCCTCCTGTCGTAAGGGTTTCCATTCGTGAAACGTCATGATGATGGCACACCCGAAAAAGACCACAGGACCCATGTGCGTCTCATGCCGATCAGGAAGGGAATCGCTCAATTGGGTTGATCTCAACCGGGGTGTAGGTCGCGTTATAGGTCGAGATACTTTCGTCCGACTTTTATAGCGAAAAAATATTGCTGCCATCACCATGGTAGCTCTCGTATACGCGCTTCTCCAGCGCGTGATTTGCGTCGTCTCTCTCGCTTGGTGCGACCCAACGCATTTACGCTCTCCCCTTCAGTATTTTGTCGTCACGTAATAGCCGGTGCGGCTCGGACAAGGATAACCGTCCTTGGTCTTGTGTGGGTTCAAGATGGAATCGTACTGCGAACGCTCGAATTTCTTCTTGCAGTACGTGCATTCAAATACGTATCTCGCTTGCCCGAACGACCGCGAGCGGCGAGTGGCTGTCCTCGGCCGCCTTGTTGTCTGGCGTTTGTAGGCGAACGGCGAGGCAATACGCGCAGACGCCGCACGAGTGACTGCGGGAGCATGGATCGGCCCTGTCGCGCTGAGCTCGACCTCGTAGCGCGGCATGAAAGTCCGCTGCGTCGCGCGCGCGCCGAGTATGCGATCCACGCGGTATGAGCGGTCCTGTCCGTCCTCGCTGCGCACGGCGTATAGGAGGAGGTCGCCTGCACTAGTACGTCGCAACGAATAGGGCTCGATGGTTCGGGTTCCCCGCCGACCTTCCTCGTCCCGGTACTCCAGTTCGACGCAGAGTCTATTGGCTGCTGCGAAACGGATGATTTCCAACGGCGCGCTAATGCCTTGCGCGCGCCATGAACTAGCCATTGCCGGCGCACGCCAAGCCGGGTCAATCTCGAATCGTCCAGGCCCCATGACGGGCGGCTTTGCTCTTTCGGTTTCCCTTTCGAGCCACGCGAATACCGCCGGTACTTCGCTCCAAAAAGAATCGAAGGGCGGCAACTCGGGAAGCTGATGCGCGAGCATCTGCTCCCAATCGGCGCGCAACTCTGCGTGTTGGGGGCTCGCGCGGAGTGCCTCGAACGTCGGCATGGCAATGCCTTTGAACTCGCACTTCGCTCTGAGCACGTCGCGCACCGCTGCGCGGTCTGCGCCCGATTCGCGACGGTGGAGGTGGACCACGTCGTAGAGATCGCGCGGGCGTTGGCGTTCGGCGAGCGCGCGAAGTTTTTCCGCGAAGACTTCTTCGAAACAGTAAGCAAGGACGTGGATACCACCCTCCGGCTCATCCGTATAGGGGTGATGTACGCGTCTGCGCTCGCCGCTTCGCACCAAACGCTCGTCGTCCGTAAGATCGAGCCGCACGCGGGGAAAATCCCCTTGCCGCTGTAAGGGCCCGCGGTATCCCACGCGCCCCTGCGCTGAGTTCTTGCCGCGCGGATTGGAGTAGATCTCGAAGCTTCGCGCCGTGTCGGGTAATTCGATTCCGGACTCATCGTAGATCCATTGTGCGATCTCGGCGAAGGTCTCGCGCAGGAAAGGCTCGCTCACGTGCGAGCCGTCGAGCAGCGTGAAGTCCAGATCTTCGGAGAAGCGGTAAGTCTCGAAGAAGCACTTCTTCAGGCACGTGCCGCCTTTAAATACCCAGGTTTCGCGGGTGCGTGGATGCTGCCCGATGCCGGACAGCATCCAGCCGAGCACGTAATCTTTCTCAATGACGTTGGAGTCGAGCCCTACCTCACGCGCGAACTCGAGAATCTCCTGGCGATCGATCACGGCGTTGTCTTCTTGGAAAATCCGGCGGGAACCCAGAGGCGCCACGCGGTAACCAAACGAGCCGCCGGCAACTTCGGATCGAGCTTGGCATTTCCGGTCGAGAGCCGGGCGCGGCAGGCATTCGCGATGTCCTGCTCGCCTTCAAGAAACGCCGTCGCCAGATAGCCCAGACGCTTGAAGACCGCCTTGTTTCCGAGCTGGTCGGCATAGCGGATGAGCAGTTGCCGGTCGCAATGCGAGGAAGCAAGGTACGACTTCAACATGTCGAGTACGGAGCGAATTCCGCCGCCAAGCGCGGGCGTATCGAGCAGATCGAGGATCGTGCGCGTCGGATCGGACACGTTGATCTTGACCTTGCCGCGCCAAACGGGTTTGAGCCCGAACATCGCTTGCTTTTGCACGGTGCGCACGACGAATACTGCACCTCGCGCCTCCACGCGGCGCGCGCGCGGACGGCGTGTCGTGACGATTAACGTAGAACGAAAGAGTTGCTCGGTGAGGCCCCAATGTTCAGCCGCACTCCAGCCGCCGATGTAACAGGGCGCGAACAGTCTCTCGGCAATCGTCCACACATCCTCCAGCGCGATGTCGGCGGTGGAAGATTCGAGCGGAACAGGCACGTACAGGCCGCGCCGAACGCGGGAAAGCCAGCCAAGCGCGGACCATCGCGTCAGCAGCTGCGCGGCCTCGGAGCGATCTACACGAAGCGCCTGTGCCGCGTCGTCGGCAGCGATCGTTCCCTTCGCAAAGCGCAGCACCCGAGCGAGTTGCTGACGGGATGACCTACTAAGCCCACCAATTGGTTGCATAGTATATTATCCGCAACGAAAACACCTATATAATAAAGTTACGTTGCTTATAATATACCTGAGGGCTACACCGTGCAACCCTCAGCGAGCCAAGGCTGGAGTCCGAGCGCCCAGCTTGCCCACGCCAAGCCGAACTTCAGGGCCATCGCAGCGCAGCTACGCTGCCTTACCGTTTCAGCCGAAAACCGCATAGACGTTGAGCGCCAGGATCTCCAAGTGGGCTGCAACTTTGTTGGGGCCAATCTTGAGAGTGTTCGGATGGCCACATGCGTTTCTCAACTTGAGGCAGGTATCCAACTCCTGTCTTACGTTCTTACCAATAAGCCGGATCGCAACGGCGATTTCAAGGAAGGTGGCCTCCTTAATTCTGCCGAGATCGTCTGTGGTTTTTGCAGGCCTCCACCCTTGAACGCGCTCCGAGGCCTCGGCATTGAAACCCGCAAGATGTTTTGCCGCTACTCGATCATGCAATAAGGCCATTGCTCCGACCCATGAAAGCACCACTGCTGCTCTAAACAGTGATTGCTCTGCGCAGACTATTGCCTCAGTAACGAAAGTCCGCGCGTCTTCATTCTTAAGCTTTGGCAACAAGGCGCGTAGCGATCGCGCCTCAATAGCTGCGGGGGACGCAGAGATTTCTTCGGCGGCCAAACCCGCAACGTACTCACGTCCGGCATCAGTCAGCTCCCAACCCTTGGGTGCCTTGAACACCTTGTCTTCAGCAGAATTCAAATGCGCGGTGAGGTTGATTGACTTTGCACCTTTGACCCCAGATTCGACGGCGAGCTGTCGAACGGCTTCCGTCGACGCAGCTTTTGCCCCCGCCGCTGCAACGCAGAGAAGTGCGGCGTCAGTCTTTGTGATTTTCCTTCTGTGTACCGCTTGCTTTAGTTGATCAAGAGTTAGCATGGGGCATCCATTTCAGTAGGCAATGCTTTGAAGCTATTCATCGGCAAATATCTTGATATTCCGAAACTCGGCTATCAACTTGTCTTTCTCCGTGCCTCTAGGTTTTCCTTTTTATGAGGCGCGGCTTTTCTTCTCGAACGAAAGGATGCTTCTGGATGTACTCGTAGTTGCCATGACCTCCCTTACGAGTCAGGAAACGGGCTCGCACTAATGCCATGCCTAACTCTGGCGCGGAAAAGTGATTTCCCCTTTTCGCAAGATGAGCGTCTATCGCACCTTTCTTTCTCCACGTCCGGAAAAAACCTTCCTCCCAAAGGTGGATCAACGCCGCTGGTGCAGACTTGGCGATTCGCTTAGCACTATTTGCCATAGACCCACCTTCCTTCGACTTTCTTTCGGCGCAAGTGCTTTTTCTGAACGAGAGCAAGAACGACACCTGAAAGCGTTGTCACCGGATAGAGATAGCCCTTCTCTTCCAACGCTCGTGCAATATCGCCCAGCATTTTTGGCTTCTCAAAAAATCCTTCTTCCCTGAGTCCGATTAGAAGATCAAAAGCACTTTGCCGTTTTTTCTGTTCTTTTTTTTCTGCCTTGACCCTTGTAACAAATCTTTTTGTTTGGCCCATCTGCTCGGCTTGCTCAAATGCCGAAAGAATCTTGGATACTTCGCTGTCAGAGCCTTCGACCGTGATTAGGGCTCCCGTTTTTGACTTGATAGTTGCCTTTGCCATGTGGAATCGCGTTATGTATTGATGAGATATTGCTTATTATCGTATCGCTTACCGCAATTATTTGTCAAGTGGCATGTCCCTAGACGCGTATAGTCGAGGCGGTTGGCTCAATACGTGACAAGGTGGGGTGGAGCGCGCGGATGGGTAGTGAGGCGGAATGTCCGGTTCGGGTCGATGAGGTCTTGCCCCGATACCACTGAGGCGTCGGGCAGACTGTCAAGCGAATTTGATTGAATCTCGGTAGCACAAATATTCGGCTCACGCAATAGGAAATTCCTCTCGGTTTTACTACTGCAAGTAAACGTCGCGGTGTCTATGCTTTCCTGCAATAGGCCTGGCGCTTGTCGCTCATCAATTGAACCGGACGATGAACCGCGAACACCAAACACCGGAAAAATGGAATCGCCCTTTTTCTCGCTATCAAAAATCCCGTCGCATTGCAATACCGAAAACGGGCGGGTTTCGGTAGTGACCGTCACGGTGACTGCGTCTAGGCTTTCTCCTCAGGGCACCTGAATCGAAATAGGTACACCGCCATGCGCAAGAACGTAACCATCGGCTTCTCCGAGGATGAAATTCTCCGGCTGCAGGGTGCGGCTGCGATGGCGCGCATGCCGCTGGCGACCTACCTTAGGTGGCTGATCCGAGGTGACGCCCAGGATCGCTGGGGCAAAACGCTATCGGCGATCCTCGAGCGCCTGGACAGAGTTGTTACCGCGATCGCAAACCTTTCGTCTCGCACGGAGTCGCAACCCGCGGCGCGCCCGCAGTTGCCTTTGGGCGAGTCGCGCGAGCTGTTCGCAACGAAGATGAAGGAGCGGGGCATCCCTTCGAGCACGATCCGGCAGGTGATGATCACTCTTGACGAAATCGAGCGCAGTCCATGGCCCGAAAAAGCAACACACTGAACGACTCTCGGCGCTTGCGCCGTGCAAGCGGCAATCTCCTTGTGCCACGCGGCCTTCAGGGTGTTTTGCAGTACCTGTGCAAGCAGAGTGCTTGCATCGAAATCCAATATTGGCGCGGACTTACGGGCACCTTTGGAGGTGCGTATGGTGTGGTGGGTTTTTCGGGCGTTAAAGACGCCCGAAAGAGCGTCCTATTCGCCGACGCTTCAGCGTCGGCCCACATGCTGCATTACGACTGCGGAAATGCTGCAGAAGTACTGCATTTCAACTGCAGGCGTGAGCGAAGACCATGACGGCCGAGCGAAACAACGCGTTGAGCCGGTTGCAACCTCGGAGTAAGGCCGCGAGGCTGCGCGCGCTGATGCCGCAGACCAGAGCCAGACTCGAGGAAGGCGTTCAGCACTCGGACATCATTCGTCTGCTCAACCAGCAAGGCCTCGAACTGACGGAGCGTACCTACCAGAGCTACCTCTACCGCTTCAGGAAGGAGCAGCGGGCGGACCGGAAGTCGCGTCGTAGCGTGCCAAGCCTCGCGAACTCGGCACCATCAATAACAGCGCCGCGCGCGCAACCCAACACAACGTCAAAGGACCGCTCGGTAGGCCACCGGCCGCCCACCTTCGACTATGACCCGCGCGGTATTCCCGATCTTCTGAAATGAGTAGCGAGTTACGCCATGAAGCACGCCGTCCTGCCCAGGCTCATCCGCATCGGTGAGGCTCCTGCCTACCTCGGCATGAGCCGCGCGCTCTTTGACCGCGAAGTGCGGCCGACATTGACCGTGGTCAGGATTGGAAGTCAGGGTTTGGCGGTCGATCGCTGCGAGCTCGACGCGTGGGCCGACCGGCTATTCGATCGCCAGCGAGCCCTTGATGGCGGAAGCGCGCCGGCGCACTATAACGGGTGCAGCGGACGCCCGGACGGGAAAGGAGGTTCTTTATGGGGCGTTCGAAGACGAGGGGCCTCATCTGCCGCAACGGCGTCTGGCATATCCAGAAACACGTCAAAGGGTATGGACGACTTCGCGAGAGCACTGGCAGTCGTGACTACGGGGAAGCCGAGCGATACCTGATCTTTCGCATCAACCAGGTTAGGGACGCGTGCGTGTATGGCGTGCGCCCGGTCCGCATTTTTCGCGAAGCGGCAACCAAGTATCTGCTGGATTATCAGCACATGCCGTCGATCAAGGACACAGCGATGTTTCTGAAGCAGCTGGATCCCTACATCGGCGAGTTGCCGCTAAACCGAATCCATGACGGCGCGCTTTCCGGGTTTGTGCAGAAGCGTCTTGCGGAAGGTGTGAGCCACCGTACCGTCAACATGGCGTTGCAGCGCGTAACGCGCATATTGAGGCTTGCGGCATCCACGTGGCGGGACGAGCAGGGTTTGACCTGGATCGAGGCGGCGCCGAAGCTCACGATGCTCGACGAGCGGAACACGCTGCGCAAGCCCTATCCGCTTTCGTGGGAAGAGCAGCGCGTGCTGTTCCGCCTGCTTCCGGATTACCTCGCCCGCATGGCGCTATTCAAGGTCAATACGGGCTGCCGGGAGCAGGAAGTCTGCCGGTTGCGTTGGGACTGGGAAGTGCGAGTTCCGGAGATCGGGACCAGCGTCTTTCTGATACCGAACGACTTTGGCGGACGGAGCGAGCAGTCGGGCGTGAAAAACGGCGAGGATCGTTTGGTGGTTTTAAACGATGTCGCCAAGTCGGTCATCGAAGCGCAGCGCGGCAAGAACTCGGTCTGGGTATTTCCCTACAAGGACCGACCGCTTGCCAAGATGAACGACACCGCCTGGAAAAGCGCTCGCAAGCGCGCCGCTCAAGCGTGGCAGCAAGAAACGAATGAAGCCGCCGCGGAAGGTTTTCGGCGAATACGCGTGCATGATCTCAAGCACACGTTTGGCCGGAGGCTCAGGGCCGCAGGGGTTTCGTTCGAGGATCGTCAAGTGTTGCTCGGGCACAAGAATGGGAGCGTCACGACGCACTATTCCGCGCCCGATGTAGCGAACTTGATCGAGGCGGTCAACAGGGTCGCCGCGACCGAAGGACGCAAAATCGACACAATGACGATTCTGAGAAGGAAAACGGGGTGAAACAAAAACCCGCGAAGATTCTGAATCAACGCGGGTTTCGATTGGTCGGGGCGGCGAGATTCGAACTCGCGACCACCTGCACCCCATGCAGGTACGCTACCAGGCTGCGCTACGCCCCGA
>WNEZ01005095.1_pt1 | contig 11491 bp, 10 predicted proteins | sample 5400521 | NCBI WGS metagenome assembly WNEZ01 (sample SAMN13153339, study PRJNA577476) | soil metagenome | isolation source: 120 cm saprolite under Douglas fir tree site 2 hole 1 replicate 1 | place: USA:California | collected 2015-04-18
CTTGTTGATAGAAGGTTTCGAGCGCGACCGTGAGGAGTTCCGCCTGTTGCGAGTCAAAAGCCTGGAGCGCGCGAAGCACCCATTTTCCCTTGCCGATCCATTGACGGTGATAGCTCAAAACGAGTTCTGAAGCCAGTACGGCTGCTTCGTTGGCAATGAAGTAGCTTTCACCACGGCGTTCGGACCCCACAAAATCGTCGAGGGCATCGGTCAACTGGTAACGCAGTTGCGTGATCTCGGCTGCGCTTAAGGGCGCTGGCCCCTGTTCCAATAGTTGTCGCGCCTCATTCTTGATGCGCTGCGCTACCTGATCGCGATCGTTCAAGATCATTCCTTCTGCACACATGCGTGGCAAAGAGGGTCGACGTCTTTGAATGTCGCTCGCGAAAAATTCATGGTAGGACTCGTGTGTGTTCACGAAGACTTCGATGGGCCAGCCAAAGGCAGACAATGACTCTCGATATGGGGCCTTCACATCCCTGGTCACGATCACGATATCCAGGTCAGAAGTCGTTGTGGCCTCTCCTCGTACGGCGCTTCCCGCTACAAAAGCTGCATCACACGCGGGAAACGAGTACTCAACAAAAGCGCGCGCAGCGTCAATTACGTTCAAGGTGTTCGCTCCCTATAGAACACGTCACAAGCCGATGAGAAATTCGTTGATGGCGGCGTTGACGGCTGCCGGTTCCTCGACGGTCGAGGTGTGGCCCGCGCCGGGGATGGTTACCAGGCGCGAACCCTGGATGCGCTCGCGGACGCGTTCTGCTTTGGCCGGGACGGTTGCAACGTCCTGGTCACCGACGATGATGAGGGTTGGGACGCGAATTCTGGCGATTTCGTCGTATATGCCCCTGCGAGTGATGACGCCGATGGTGGCGCGGGTGACGCCAATACGGTGGTTTTTGCTCATGCGCTGGCGCCATACGCTGCGCTGTGCTGCGCGCGCCGGGTCGTTGAGGAATTTCTGGCCGAACATGATCGGCATGACGCGGTCGACGACGAGGCCGAGGCCGAGCCAGCGGGTGATGAAAGTGAGCTGCCTGTACTTCGGTATGTTCTCGGCGGGTTCCGGGTCGGAGGAGGTTTCTAAGAGGACGAGCGATTTGACGAGATCGGGCCTGCGGGCGGCGAGGCGCATGGCGATGAAGCCGCCCATGGAGAGGCCGACGAAATGGCAAGGCGCGCAGTCCAGGGCTTCGATGAGGGCCGCCGCATCCTCGTAGAGGGTTTCCATGTCGTAGCCGTCGCGCGTCACTTCGCTCTGGCCCTGGCCGCGAAAGTCGAAGGCGATGCAGCGGTAGCGGTCTTTGAGGGCGGCAACCTGGTCGTCGAACATGTGGCAGCTCCATAGCAAGCCATGGGCAAAGACGATGGTTTCGGGGCCGGTGCCATGTTCCTCGTAGTATAACCCGGCACCGTTGACGCGGATGATAGGCATGGTGGTTTCCCCCTTTGCACAGGTCAGAATTGGTTGTGTATTCAGTATATCTCAGGCGCTTCTAGTAGCGCTACTGTTTTAATGAAGTCTCAATCCATTCAGATAGCATATTGTACTGTAGTAGAGTATAATAAAAGCACATCAACGGTTCTCACTGTTTGGATATATTCAGCGTTTCTCCCGGTAGAGTCCAGGTTAGTTTTCCCCAGTTGAAGTAAAGAGACAGGGCCAGGAGGCAAATATGGAAGATGGAACAAATATAGCCAGAACCAGGATCAAACCCGTCAAGGTCACGCTAGACAACGGTACGGCTATTTATGTCCAGGCACGAGTGGTGAAGGGTGAGGAAGACATTGCTTCTCTATCAGCCTCTTTTGAGAAGGTCACTCAAGCAATCGAGGGTATTGCGCAATCCCTCACAGCCGCCTGGGAAAAGGCGAAACCGAGCAGGGCCTGTGTTGAGTTCGGCGTTGAATTTGCCTATGAGGCTGGACAGGTGCTGGCGATGTTTGTGGATGGTTCTACTACAGCGAGTATGAAGATCACGCTGGAGTGGGGTAAACCTGCATCTGAGTGATCTGATCAGGAGATGGTATGGATATGATGAATTCCCTGGAGGAGCAACTGATCGACCTTTTGCGCGGCTGCACGGTGAGGCTGTCTGTTTCAGGTGGGCATGGAACAGGGTTCTTTGTCGCGCCTGGCACGATACTTTCTTGCGCTCACGTAGTCAAGCTGGCTCAAGAGGCGAAGAAGGCTGTGACGGCATTCTGGAATGGACAAGCGTACACTGCCAGTATCCAGCGTTACCTGGCTGAGACGCACCCCGAATTGCAAATGTTGTATCCCGACCTGGCGTTGTTGAAGGTGGATAAGCTGAGCGATCACCCGTGTGCCTATCTGCACGAGGAGGCGCACCTGGGCGATAAGTTTTATAGCTATGGCTATATAGATGATTATAAAGGCGGTGATCCGGCTACCTTCGTGAGCGAGGGATGGACTGACGAACGAAAGTTGCTCAAGCTCAAAGCAGGACAGGCGCAAGCGGGGATGAGCGGCGCTCCTGTCTTGAACCTGCGCGCAGGTGGCGTCTGCGGGGTGATGAAGCGCAGTCGTGGAACTGATAGCGATTTAGGCGGGAGAGCTGTTCCGGTAAGCAGAGTGTTTGAGGAGTTCCCGGAACTGAGGGAGCAGCAGAAGCTGTTTCACCAGCGGGATAGGCGCTGGTATGATTGTTTGACGCAAGAGCAGCGGGAGAAGCTGGGGATGGTAGCGCCAGCAGAGGGCATCGAGGTCTTCTTCCTGTATGCCGATGTCGAGGAAGACAAAAGGCTAGTAGACAAACTCGAGAGGCACCTGGCTGCGATGCAGAAGCAGCGATTAATCACTATGTGGAACAAAGGGAGGCTGGGACCGGGTGAGGATGAGATGAGCGCATTGAGGGCGCACATGGACAGGGCGAAGATCATCCTGCTCATGGTGAGTCCAGATTTCATGGCCCTACATTATCTCGATGGCACTGAAGTGGAACAGACTATGGAAAAGCGCAAAAGCGGGACGATGGTAATACCTGTGCTGCTGCGGCCCACCGATTATAAAGGGGCGCCGTTTGAGGGGCTTATGCCTTTGCCTACGAATCGCAAACCCGTGGCCGACTGGTCCAGCGCTGATTCGGCGCTTTACGATGTTACTCTGGGGATGCGCAAAGTAGTGGAAGGGCTAAAGAAAATAAACCCTCGGTAGGCTCATTGTCGCTCGACTGCCGCAATAGTGATTCTGCGCTGCTTGCGATATCAGCCGCAACACGTCCATTCGTGTGCGGCAGTTATACCTGGACGGACGACTGGAAGCCGTCTTGCATGACAAGCCGTATGAAAAGGATGGAAGGAGGCTGTTGGTCATGTTGATTTCACTTGCAGGAACTCCATCAGCGTTCGCATTTTACTCGTCTCTTCAGTATGGAGAAGCAGATGGAATCTCGCTGTACTTGAGTATGTTCTGTCTTTTTTTCAAAAGCATCTTGGCTTGCAAGAATCGAGGTCGTTTTGAGTTCACTTTACAGTTGAACAGTATGATCTCGAATTGGGAGACGAGATAAGGAGAACCAGGTGGAGAACGGTAAAGATACTGATGATTTTGAGATAGAGATCACTGACATCCCGCAGGATGAAGGGGGCAGCGTATCGATGGCGTTCCTCAAGTTGGGATCACATTTCTCCCCGAAATCGCGAGCCTGGCGTTTTAGTATGGTAGCCGGGACCCTCTTCCTTGTTTTACTGGTGCTGGTGAGTAGTTTCCCATCCCTGCTCGATACTGCGTGGGAGGTATTCAGGAAATCACCTGCATCTGGATCATCTCTAACGTCTAGACAACTCTACGTTGCAGCGAACTTATTACCTGCTCCATTAGGGCCAGCACCACGGAGTTGTCCATCTATTGCTCACCTGCATGACTTTGGTCTTCCCACATTTCCGCCTGGGGTCGGCAGTTCCCCAGTGTGGGTTGTTGGTTTTAGTGCGCCTGGCGCACGGCTCGTACAACTCGATACAGCGGTCCATCAGCCGCGACAGGAAGGATGGGCCTATCGTATGATGATTGTGGTGACATCCAACTACTTCGGTTTTGTTGTACTCTCTGGTAGTAGTTTACAGGGTAAAGTGCCACTGCGGTTTAATAATGGACTCTCTATTGCTACTCAGGATCCCGTTACTACATTCTTCCTGTTGCACACTGAGCATGCAAAAATACCTGTTCGGCTGAGTGACGCTCACTGGAGAGCGTGGAACGTCCCGGTGTACGTGCCTGCAGCTGGCTGCTACTACCTTAAGGCCGCATGGGCTGGGGGAAGTTGGCAAGTCAATTTTGCGGCTGGGCGTTAAACCAGGAGACGATGTTGTGAAGGATTACCACCCTCCATGCCTGGCTCATAGACCGACTGGGGAATGCCAGTATGCTATACTGGCGCTATAGAAGATACTCATCAAGGAGAAGAAAGAGCACACCCACTGTGATGACTCCTGCCCTCTGTGCAGCGATTGCTAACCGGTACCATCTCTCCCTCCATCCAGCCCGCAGGCTCTCCGGCGGTGAGGAATGCGAGATCTGGCTTGCCACCTCTGATGATGGCCCGCTGATTGTGCGCATCAGCCCAGGCCAACGTTCTCTCGCACAACTCGGTTGGACCCATACGCTCATGCTCTCCCTTCGGCCCCTGTTCCCTGTTGTCGTCGCGCCGCTCAGGGCGGCTGATGGGTCTACGCTCTTCCTCTACGACGGGCGGCCCGTTGCCCTCTTTCCTTTTGTCGAAGGCATTCCACTAGACCGCGAACAGCCAGCTCAACGTCATGCTGCGGCTGAACTGCTGGCACGGCTGCATAGTGCCATGCTGGCTGTCTCTGCTGCTCCCAGCCAACCACAGCGGTACCTGACTGAAACTGCCCATTTGCCACGCCTGGAAGACCCCGAGGCGTTGATCGATCCTGAATTTGACGCATGGCACGCGGCCCTACTGCAACAGCCCGCAGCTTTGACATGCGGCCCCATCCATGGAGATTATTATCGCAGGAACCTGCTTGTCAGAGATGGCATGATTACAGCGGTCCTTGACTGGGATAACGCACACCCTGATTTCCTTATGCAGGAAGTGGCCTGGTCCACCTGGGAATTCTGTCAAACCGCCTCCGGCGATGACTTGCACCCTGAGCGTGCACGCGCCTTTGTGCAGGCTTATCGCGACGCGGGTGGTCCCTGCAAAGCAGAAGAGTATGCCTTGCTCATTCCTTTCATCCGCTGGCGCCTGCGCGAGGAAATCCGCTTCAACCTCGCGGCAGCGGCGGCCGGGCAGGATTGGGATCCTGAGTATGTAGATGACGAATTGCGCGCCTTTGAGCGCCTGCGTGGGCGAAACTTCACATTTTAGAGCACCATGGCCTCTCAGAGCGAAATTGACCGAAGAGTACGAAGCACCCTGGTAGAGCTATTCAGGTTGATTGGGGCGCAACGCGACCAGATCGGGGTCAGTACGTGCAAATTCCCTGGTAGGAGGATAAAGCGTGAATGCTTGTTGCAAGGCTGGCGCCGCTTTCTCCAGCCGGGTATGCGTGGCGTAAAAGCAGGCCAGATTATAGAAGATGTAGCCTTTCAAGGGTTCCGGTACCTCAGCCTCAACGACTCTGCTGGCCCAGACTTCATACGTGTCTATCGCGCGTTCGAGATCGTGACGGTCGAGAGAGTACTGCGCCAGATGCTGCTGGGTATGCTCGTAGCAATTGCCCATGAAGGCGGTGTACAGCGGCGCTCCATCGTGAGTCCAGTCGAAGCGATTGAAGGCCGTCAAATCATCTTCTGTCAGTTGCTCAGAGAGCGTGATGAGCTCAGCGTACACTTGATCAGATTCAGAGAGGATATCTGACCAGGGGCGATAGCGCTGCTCCTCAAAGATGATAGGGTTGAGCTGTTCAAAGTTTTCAGATTTCGGCTGTGTCTCCTGACGAATGATAGCTTGCAACCTGAACACGAGGCGCTGACGCCAGAAAGTCATGTGGGCCACATGGTCTTTGGCACACCAGAATACTGGTGTGCCAATGGCAGCCAGTTCGGCAGGGGTCAACTCCTGGAAGAAGGCATTCTGACTGATCTGAGCTTGACGCAAAAGATCAAGTAAGATGGGCTTAAAAGAATGTTGGGTCATGGATGTGTTTCCTCACTTTTTCTTGGCAAAACGCAGTAAGCCGCAGGGCATACACTGCCCTGGGATGTGACACATGGAGACGTTGAAAGTGGAGGCGATGCACCTTGAAGCAGGCGAACGAAGTGGCCGATGGCGATCAGCCAAAGGTTTTGCGGCTTTGAAGCTATGCGAGACGTGTGGAAGCAGGTAAATATTCAGCAAACCTGGGACGTATTCATTGCACGAACTGTCTATTGTTCGTGAATCAGGGTATCACGCGCATAGCTAGTAGGTGTACAGCCTCATTGAAATGAGCATTTTGTTCATGCATTACACCTCCTTTCAGTTCTGAAAAACGCCATTCAATGGGCTAAGCATACCAGAGTGCGCGGTGTCTTACAAGAGGCATATCAAGCGTTTCAAAAGCTGAAGGTATACCGGTACCTCCACCAAGATATAGACCTGTAATCTACCAGGTTGCATCCTGAACAGATTTTGTTCTACTTCCTGCCCAATTTCGCCAGCAGGGCGGTTTTAACCAGGCCGACCTCTTCCACGCGCAGGAGCAGGACCAGGCCGAGGTAGACGCCTCCGGCCAGGCCGCCCGCGACGAGGACGGTGAGCAGTTGCCCGAGCAGGTGCTGGAGTGAGAACAAGGGGATATGGCCGAGCAATACCTGGAGGCCCCAGGCGACGGCAAGCATGACGGCGGTAGAGAGCAGGATTTTGAGTACGGCCGGGATGGTCGAGCGTAAGTGGAGGGAGCCTATGGCCAGGCGCAGGAGGATGAGCATGATGACGGGATGCATGGCGTTCTGGAAGGTGTTGGCAAGGACGAGCGCGGGCATGCCGACGGTCTGCCAGAAGGGCAGGGCGATCACAAGGTACCAGACGACGCCGACGATGCCGACGGTCACGGGGATGATGGTGTTCTTGCGCGCGTAAAAGGCGGCGATCAAGAGTTGATCGATCGCTACGAAGGGTAGTTGATAGGCGTAGTTCTGCAAGGCCACAGCGGTGAGCGCGGCATTCTGGGCGGTGTATTTGTGGTGCATGAAGAGCAGGTCGACTATGGGCACGCGCAGGATGATGAGGCCCGCGGCGGCGGGGATCATGAGCAGCAGGCCGATGCGGAAGCCAAGGAGCAAGGTCGCCTTGAAGCGCTCCATGTCGCCTTCCCTGGCGTGGGCCGAGAGGGTGGGCAGGACGGCGAACGAGAGCGCGGCAGCCACCAGGCCCACGGGGAACTGGATGAGGGTGGTGGCGGCACGCATGGCGGTATAGTTCGCGGCGCCATCGACAGGGGTGAGGGAGGCAAGATGCTGGTCAAAGAAGATGAGGCCCATGCTGACGAGGAAGCTGAGCGCGACGGGCGCGTAGAGTTTGAGGATGCGCTGGAGCGCAGGGTGCTTCAGGTCGAGCACGAACATGTAACGCAGGCGCTGGTTGCGGATGCCCGGCAGGAGTAAAGCGATTTCGCCGACCGCGCCAAGCAATACGCCGAAGGCGAGGCCGAGGTGGCCGTAGTAGCGGGCACCCAGGAGGCTGCCGGCAAAGGCGCCGATGATGATGCCAACGTGGTAGGAGGCGGTGGCGAAGGCAGGCCAGGCAAATTCTTTGAGGGCATAGAGGGCCGCGAGCAGCACGGCGAAGGGTCCCAGCGCGAGAAGAGAGAAGAAGATGATCTGCGAATATTGCAGGGTGAGCTGTTTTTCAGGACCTTTGTAGCCTGTGACCAGAAAATTGATGAAGTAGGGGGCAAACAGGGCATAGAGTACAGCGGCAAAGAACATGACGATCAGGACGAGATTGACAATGGTGAAGACGATGCGGCGGAGTTCGTCGCGCTTCTCGGGCGCGGAGAAGTCATTGAAGGTGGGGATGAGGGCGCCGCTGACGGAGCCGTTTATCAAAAAGTCGTTGAAGGTCTGGGCGGGTAATATGGCGGAGTTGAAGGGGCCAGCTACTGAGGAGCCAATGGCGACGACGACGATCTGGCGGACCATGCCCATGATGCTGCTGCCAAGGTTGCCGAGCATGACGAGGGAGGCAGATCTGGCGATTTCGCGCCGTTCGCTGGTCCGGGTTCCGCCTGCCGGTTCTACCACGAGCGGCGTGGCCGATATTTCCTGTTCAGGTGTGCCTGCCATGGCGGCAGGGATGGCTTCGGGTTGTTTTTCTACAGAGTCTTTTGCCATTAGTGATTATCTCCCATAGAGAGCGTTGCCCCAGGGCAGCCAATAGGTGTCGAGTAAAGGGGGCGTAGGTCCCCGATTTATCGAGGGACCGCAATTCATTGCGCCTTGGGGGGAGATAGAAGATGATTGTTGGCGTCTTCCCCCCGCCCCCGCGCGATAAATCGCGCAACTACGCCTTAATTATTTGGCGCCTATAATATATTTATAATTCTCCTTACATCAGCTTCGTTCAGGAAGCTGTTTGATGGCCTGGATCAATGCGGTTGTTGAATGGTGCGGCAGGTACGGGATCAGGCGTACGATGCCGCCATAGGATTGCACGATGCTGGCCTCGGGCAGGCGGTCCGGGTCAGGGAGGTCGCCCTGGGCGGCGGCGTAGTCACCACCTTTGACGTAGATGGCGGGCTGCAAGAGGGCGACCAGCGGGCCAGCCGTTGGCTCGGTAAATATGGTGACGTAGTCGACACAGGTGAGCGCGGCCAGGATTTCGGCCCGTTCGGCCTGCGGGACGAGCGGCCTGCCGGGACCTTTCAGGGCACAGGTGCCAGTGTCATCATTGAGGCCGAGGACCAGGAAATCACCGAGCTCCCTCGCCTGCTGGAGGTAGCGCACATGACCCAGGTGGAGCAGGTCGAAACAGCCGTTGGTGAATACGCCGCGTTCGCCCGCCTGCTGCCTGCGCTGCACCTCGGCGGCGAGTTCCTCGCGGCCACGTATTTTCTGTTGAGTATCGCAGCGCAGTTGGCTCATGCGATGGCCCTCATCAATTCTTCTGGCGTGTTGCTGGCCCAGCCCAGGCGGCGCACGACGAGGGCTGCCGCCGCGTTCGCCAGGTAGGCGGCTTCGGCCATGCTCGCGCCAACGGTGAGGGCCAGGGTAAAGGTGGCCGCGACGGTGTCGCCCGCGCCGTTGGTATTGACGACCTCGCTGGCGTGGTCCAGGCGATGGATGGGCAGGTGCAGCGGCGGCTTCCCCGCTTCAAACAGGCTCATGCCCTCGCTGCCACGGGTGACCAGTACGCCCCCGGCATGGCTGCCAGCGAGCAGGCGCTGGCCTGCTTCGTCCAGCTCAGAAGGGGTCTTGATGGTCACGCCCAGGGTCAGTTCCGCCTCGGGCTGGTTGGGAGTAAGGGCGGTGACGCCCTGGAAGCGGAAGAGCGAGCCATGCGAGTCGACCACTATGACTTTGTTAAGCTGCCGCGCCGCGGGTATGCAGGTCTCGATAATCTCGGGGCTGATCACGCCGTTCTCGTAATCCGAAAGGACAAGCGCGTCGATGGCGGGCAAGACCTGGCGGATATAGTCGATGATGCGCGCCTTGCTCGGAGCGCCCAGGTCGGAGGTGTCGACACGGTCGATGCGCACGATTTGCTGCTGCACGATTTGCGGGCTGCCGGCAACGATGCGCGTTTTGGTAGAGGTGGGACGGTGCGCGTCGGTGACCAGGCCTTCCTGGTGCATGTGGAGGTCAGCGATGGCGCGGCGCAAGCGCTGGCCGGGGAGATCGTCGCCGACGACGCCCGCCAGGAAGACCTCTGCGCCCAGTGTGCGGGCATTGACGGCCACTTTGGTCGCGCCGCCCGGGACGGTCCGTTCCTCGTCCAGATCGAGGATCAGGACCGGGGCATCACGAGCGATACGCGTGGGTCTGCCGATGAGGTATTCGTCGGCGACCATATCACCGATGACGAGTAGACGTTTTTGCGCGAAGTTGGCGATAAGCGAACGCAGGCGCTCGGCGTCATGGTCGAAAACATGTAGATCAGACATGGTTTTGTTTGCGCCCCCTCAGTCCCAACAGCACTAAAAACTGTGGTATTGCCGTCATGCGCCGCCAGCGCCACGGCTGGCGGTAGAGGCGATACAGCCACTCAAGTCCGGTACGCTGCATGATGCGCGGAGCACGCCGCTGGCGGCCCGAGAGAAAATCGTACGCGCCCCCGACGCCCATGGCTACGGCTACGGGCAGCCGCGAGAGGTTGCGGCGAATCCACAGGTCCTGCGCGGGGGCGCCATACGCTACACATAGCACGTCGGCGCATGCTGTTTTGATACGCTCGATGATGGCATCTTCTTCGTCTGGGGCAGGCGAGCCGGCATAGGTACCAACGATCTCCAACCCGGGAGCGACTTCACGTAAATATGACCCGGCAGACCCGGCGACCCCGGGCGCGGCGCCCAGCAGGTAGAGACGATAGCCGGAAGCGGCACAGCGCTTTGCCAGGGCTACCAGGGTGTCGGTGCCTGTGACGCGCTCCGGTGCAGGTTGGCCAAGGTAGTGCGTGGCCCACACGACGCCGATGCCATCGGGCAGGACAAGCGCCGCCTCGTTGATGGCCCTACGAAAGGCCAGGCTACGCTGCGCAGCCATGACGAATTCAGTATTGAGGGTGACGACCTGCTGGCAGGGCGCTACATTGCCTCCAGCACGACGCTGGGTAATAATCTGTTCAATCCTGTCAAGAGCTTGCTGTTGTGAAAGCCGGTCCACCCGCACACCAAGCACGTAGATGGACTCCGGCGGACATTGTTGTGTCATACTTTCTAATTGTTGTACCGGCATATATTACCAATTCAATATTTCGATTTCAGTATTGGTGACGATGACGTCGGGGCGTGTCTCTTCTATATAACGCCGGACATGCCCCAGTATTTCTCCTGCATGCTGGCCGCTGTTGCTGATGCAACTGATGCCAAGCTTAGCGATCTGCCAGCGGTCCTGATCTTCGACTTCGGCAATTGCCACTTCAAACTGGTGGCGCACACGCGCCATGACAGATTTGATGATCTGCCGCTTATCTTTCAACGAATGACACCCCGGCAGATGTAACGTGATTTGACTTACGCCTACAATCATGTGGTCAGTATAACATAGATATGGTTTTCCATCCTTGCGGGTGATTGACGAGAGTGGGCCGATAATGAGTTTTAACAAATTAATCCAGGTATCGGAACAGGCACCGAGGGCCGATACATCGGCGCTGGCGGCGATAAATCGCGCCCTACGGTCTGTTGCCGGATTATTTCTTGAAAGTTCATAATCGGCGCTGGCGGCGATAAATCGCGCCCTACATTTTGTTGCCGGATTATTTTGTGAAAGTTCATCATCGCGCCCTACGGTTCACCTGGAAGGATATAGACCCACAGATACTCCATACTCGACGCTCTATCGTTTCTTCTGATACAA
>WNEZ01005835.1_pt1 | contig 11491 bp, 6 predicted proteins | sample 5400521 | NCBI WGS metagenome assembly WNEZ01 (sample SAMN13153339, study PRJNA577476) | soil metagenome | isolation source: 120 cm saprolite under Douglas fir tree site 2 hole 1 replicate 1 | place: USA:California | collected 2015-04-18
TATCTGCAGCCATACGATGAGACACACTTGATCGGTTTCGGAAAATCTTCACAGAATGTTACGTGGGAGAACGCTGCATTGTTCCAGGGTCTCAAGCTCAGCCTCTTCGATGTCACAGACCCCGGTCACCCTATTGACACAAGCGACTATTTCGTCGGAGATCGGGGCAGTGACTCTCCAGCCTTGACGGATCACAAGTCGGTGCTCTTCGACCAGTCTCTCAACCTGCTGGTTATTCCTCTCTCGATCGCGCTGAATCAGACGACTGCAACTTGCACGTGGTGCTACAATCCTCCTGTCTGGCAGGGAGCCTACGTGTTCAACGTTAGCGTTTCAAACGGAATCGTCTTGCGTGGGAACGTAACACAGATCCCAACCGGTCAGCTTCCAACCTGGAATAACAGCGGCTTCTTCGTTACTCGCGCTCTCTACATCGGCAGCGTACTCTACACGATCAGCAACAACATGGTCAAAATGAATAGCCTCTCCGATCTGACAGAACTCAACTCTGTAAGCCTAGCCTAGAACCTCCAAAGTCCCAGCCATCCAGCGATGGGCCCAAATCCCGGTCCATCGCGCGAGCTTTTCGAGCATCCATTCTCGATGAGACAGAGTCCAAGAATACTACCTTACCATCTTATATTCGGACAACATCGAACGAGTTTCGGATGCTAATTGGCCGTCAAGACGAAATGGAATATGGAAGCAGAATATATCCAGAGCTGCAACTGCGACTGGGGCTGCCCTTGCAACTTTGACGCCCTCCCTACACACGGGAGCTGCGAAGCACTAGTAGCTTACAGAGTGAAGCGGGGAAAGTTCGGCGATACCAAACTCGACGGAGTAGTATTTGCCGAAGGGCTATGGTGGCCGAAAGCCATACACGAGGGAAACGGTATCGGGGCTCTATACATCGACGAGAACACAACCGCTGAGCAACGAAAAGCGGTCGAAGAGATCTTCAGCGGCAAACACGGAGGCGGAGTCTTCGAAATCTTCCCCAAAACCTGGACGAAAAAACTCCCGACCAAGATCGTCAAAGTAGACTTCCACTATAACGGCTACAACAGCTGGTTCAAAGTCGACGGAATCGGAGAAGTGCGCTCAGCATACATTTCAAACCCGGTGACGGGTGAAAAGTTCAAGGGACAGATCGTTCTTCCCGACGGGATCAACTGGAAAAAAGCGATGGTGACGAACATCAAGAAATGGTGGATCGGGGACAGAGATATTCACGCTAAACACGACAACCGGGCGGGCTTCGTCACCACCGTCAAGTTTACCGACAAGGGCTGCATCGGATAAACAAACAAAACCGCTCTAGTTCCAACTCATTTCGAACCTTGCAGGTCCACACTGTAGCAACAACTCTACGCTCCCTCCCACGGGCGGCCTACATCCTAGGCGCGATACTTGGGGCGCTCTCCTTTCTCTCTTGGCTAATTGTGGCCAATGCGAGTATGCCAATGGCGGGCATGTTCGATCCTTCAGCCCTCTCATTGTTCACTGCGGTCTGGGGAATTGGAATGGTGGCTATGATGTTCCCCTCCCTAATTCCGATGGTCTACACTATCACGGTATCAGCACAGAAGAAGCTAGAAGATGACACCGGCGTAGGACAATTTCGGCAACATGCTGTTTCTTTCCCAGCATCTCTCTTCGTCTTGGGTTATGTTGCCGTCTGGACTATTGTGGGTGTCGTCTTCTACCTAGTCATCACCGTCTTAGCCGAGGTCGGGTTTTCCGTTGTAGGGTCTCTGGGTTTCTGGGCCGGTCTCATCATAATCCTAACTGGGCTGTACCAGTTCAGCGGCTTCAAGAGCAGAGCGTTGATGAGATGCCGGAGTCCCTTGAGCTTCATCATGATGCGCTGGAAAAGTGGAAACTATGGAGCTGCGACGATGGGCGTTGACTATGGCACGTTCTGTACAAAGTGCTGCTGGGTCCTCATGGCTGGACTCTTGACCGTAGGTGCCATGAGCATACCTTTGATGGGATTGTTCTCGATCATCATCTTCGCCGAGAAAGTGGGCCCGTTCGGACCCGCCATCTCAAAGCTGGTGGGAGCCGCCTTCTTAGGAACTGGAATCCTTCTGATCCTCTAGACCCAAAAGCCGTTTTCTATCAGATCGTCCAGATACTTTTCTCTGCTCTCTTCAACGAGACAGCATTGGTCGCGACGATTATCGAGGATGCGCTCATGAGCAATGCGGAAACTTCGGGTCGAAGCACTATTCCAAAGCTGGGATAGAGAATACCGGCCGCTATGGGGACAGCGATGATGTTGTAGAATGAAGCCCAGAAGAGGTTCTGCTTCATCTTCGTCACGGTTGCCTTGCTGAGCTTTATCGCCCGCAACACATCCGAAGGGTCCGACTTCATCAGGACCACCTTTGCCGTCTCTATAGCCACGTCCGTCCCAGCACCGATCGCAATCCCAACGTCTGCTTGAGCCAGAGCTGGCGCATCATTCACACCATCGCCCACCATCGCGACACATTTTCCCTCCTCCTGCAGCTTCTTGACGAATAGCGCCTTGTCTTGTGGGAGGACGTCCGCAAATACCCGCTTTATGCCGACAATTCTCGCGACCACTGAAGCGGTCGCCAGATTATCTCCTGTTATCATCGCTGTCTCAATCCCCAGTTGGTTCAGCCTCGACACCGCCACAGTAGCTGATGGCCTGACCGTGTCAGCAGCGCCGATTGCAGCTATGACTCTACCATCAACAGCCAAAACCATAATCGTCTCACCCCTTTCAACAAACTGGTCGATCTTTTCTTGCAGAGGAGCAATGTCAGTACCGCTCTGTTTCATCAGCTTCACAGTTCCCACCAACACTTCCTTCCCTTCGATGCTAGCGTTGACCCCCATACCGGAAAGGTTTTCGAAATGCTCAATCCGTGTCGGTAGCTGCAGCTGTCTCCTCTTCGCCTCTTCCAGCACAGCGTTGCTCAACGGGTGGTTGGATTCAGCTTCGGCCCCACCAACGAGTCTCAAAACTTCGTCTTCATTCCAATCTTGAACAGTTGCGATTTCCGAGATTCGCGGTTTTCCCTCTGTCAGCGTCCCAGTCTTATCGAAGACCACCGCTTGGATCTTAGAGACCCCTTCTAGAGTGGGAGCGTCTTTGATCAGAATGTTGTGTTTTGCGCCCAGACCAGTGCCAACTGCGACGGCCGTTGGCGTAGCTAACCCCAGAGCATCGGGACAAGCTATCACTATCGCTGAGATAGCGAAAGTTAAGGCGGTGAGGACTGGCTGCCGAGCAAAGCCAAACCAGACCAAGAACGTAACCAGACCCGCGCCGATCGCTAGCACTACGAGATACTGAGCAAACCTATCTGCCAGTCTCTGACCGGGAGCTTTGGAATTCTGGGCCGCTTCAACCAACCGCACGATCTGTGCGAGGGCTGTCTCGTCGCCCACTTTTGTCGCTTCGAACCTGACAGAGCCAGATTGGTTGATTGATCCGCCAATGACATTATCCCCGGCCTTTTTCGCAACGGGAAGAGACTCACCGGTTACCAGAGACTCGTCAATTGCCGTCTCCCCCTCAACTATTCTCCCGTCAACGGGCACTCGGTCTCCGGGTTTCAGGATTATGATGTCGCCAACTTCGACCTGTGACGTTGGGATGAGAGTCTCTTTCCCGTCTCGGAGAACTCTGGCTTGAGGCGGAACCAGCCTGAGAAGAGCCTCCAAGGCGTCGGTTGTACCGCGTCGAGATCTCATCTCCAACCAATGACCGAACAAGACGAACGTGATGAGGAGGGCGGTGGCCTCGTAGTAGGAATCGGAGCTCTGCAGAATAGTGAGGAGAACACTGAAGCTGTACGCAGCGGTTATGCCCGTTGCGATGAGAACTGACATGTTCAGCGTTCTTTGTTGGAAAGCTCTGAAGCTTGAGTAGAGGAAGATCCAGCCCGAGTAGAAGTAGACTGGAGTCGTTAGTAGGAAGAGAAGCCATGGAACTGGTATTGGTGATGGCGGTTGAATGCCGAAGATGAATTTTCCGAGAGGAGAGTAGAGGATGATCGGGACTGATAGTATTAGTGCGAAGAAGAATTTGTTGCGAATGTCTAACTCCATCAACTTGGCCATTTCTCGGCCCGCAACACCAGTATGTTCCATGCCCATCGTCATGGTCATACTCATCCTGAACCGGCCCCAGCGCGACATCTTGGAAACAGGCTTCATCGCGTGCTCGTGATGATCCATTCCGCCTTCAGTCATTGCAATTGGTACTAGTTTCATCCCACATTTTGGGCAAGTTCCGGGAGAGGTGGATCTGACCTCTGGATGCATAGGGCAAGTATAGATCGTTGAGCCAGAGTTCACGTGGTGATGACTGGAGTGATCGTCGTGTTTCTCCGCGCCAGTCATCCTACCTCAACTCTCGAAGACGCTCTCGCAAACTTCTCGTTAGCTTCTTAAGAAGACAGTCGCTGTCAACTCGAACACGCTACTGCTGCGAAGATTCACGCGAAAAATCTAGGAGGTGTACAAGTGCAAAAAGATCCAGTATGTGGCATGATGGTGGATGAGAAGAAGACGAAGCTTACGTCGAAACACGGGGACAAGACCTTCTATTTCTGCTCAGCATCCTGTAAGACCACCTTCGACAAGGACTCTCACCGATACGGACACCAATAATCCAGTAGTTGGGCGTAAACCCAGTGCCGAGGAGAAGAGGCTTTCGAAGACGCAGTTTGTGTCGCGAGGAGCAACTGCTTTTGAGATTTTTGGGAGAAGGGTCTCGCCAGTTGAAACTGATCTGGGCGACTCTCACACTTCAGGGCCCAGAATGCGTAAGTCCGCTGTTTTCGATATCGTGACTTAAGCGTGGAGGTCAACGCGAAAAAGTCGCGATCTCAAATCGCCTGCCCCGATTCCAGATCAGGGTTCATTCTGAATGATTATGGCGACGAAATTCGTGAACCAGTCGGGTCCACAAGGCAAGCCATCGGCTATAGGGTGAATCATTAGACCGCCGGGGGGCAAAACGTAGGTTGAGTTTTGCGAATAATCTCGGTCAACGTAGGATTGTTAGTCTGAATAGTCCAGCCCGCCCGAAGCGGTCGTTGGGGCGAAGAAGGCCTTTTCTGATGAAACTGTGGCTGCCGATTGTCGAGGAGCCTTGGGCAGTCCTACGAACTTTTGTTCCTAAACGATGGGAATGAGCGTTATGACCGGGTACGCTTTGTCGAATTCAGCTCTTACAGCGTACTCCTGTGTAAAGGGCTTGATTCCGTAGACTAGGAAAGAGCCTCCTTCATTCTGAACCTTTAGGTGATAGTCGGCGTTTCTGAGGGTGTCCTGTCTCACCCTTGTAGGGATTGATGAGGTGCAAATCTGGAGTGCCTCAGCATCCCGTAGTCCCTCCCCGATCTCCGTGAAGCCTGGAAGGGCCAAGTCGTCGCCGTATACGGCTGCTAACCTGTCGAGATTAATGCTGACGATTGTCCCTGCTGTGTTTTTCGCCAAGGGAGCCCAGGTTTCGGCGAATGTTCTAACATCTTCCTGGAGCTGCCCTGATAGCTGAACCTTCCATTTTTTTGGAGAAGAGTTTCGGTTGTACGCTGCTATTCTCACTCGCTCATCCATTGCTGCTTCACCTACCAAGGGCCTTAGTGATCCCGCTACATTGTCAGAGCTGTAACCTCCCGTGGGGAGTATGAAGCACGCACCTCCTTGGTTGACGAAATTAGCCCTCATGATGTTAAGCAGCAGCCTCATCCAGCGAGGGGGAACGTTGCTATCGACATCAATGAGCAGGAGGGTGCTTCTTTCTACTCCACCTCCTAGGATTCGGTCCAAGTCTTGAATTCCCGTGGAGTAATACTTCTCGCTGTGGGGAATAGGATTGAGTCGTTCTTGCGTGTGAGAAACGCCATTGTCAGGCCCTTGGGGCAGTAGCGTGAATCGGCCCCTGTCAAGGGTGAAAAGTCCACTTAGGGTTGAGATCTTGAAACCTCTCAGCTTTTTCAGCTCGAGTAATCTTGTTCTCCTACCTTCCATTTCCGACTGAGAAAGGCTAGCTATTCCATCAACTAGGTAGTCCAAATGATCGTGTTTTTCGGTCTCCGTGATTATTACGACGCTGACTCCGCTCTCGTCTAGTTCAGATAGAAGAGCTGATTCGAGCATGTTTCGTCCCTCTTCCTTGGTGCTTCTCACCGCCCCTTCCCAGCTGTCAAGGACTAGTACGGCCTTACGCTTTGCGTGCTTCAGCCTCAAGACTCTGTTGAGAATACCGTCTGGCTCGGTAGACCGAATATCGTGGAGTTCGTCAAGCCAGGTTGCTCTTGCAGTCCTTCCCGACATGGAATCTATGACCTCGTCTATCCAGGGAATGTCCTGTCTAAGTCTCGCCGGAGAAACCCTGCTTGAGGCGTAGACTTTGTGAGTGTCCTCCATCTGGTTTAGGATTTCGAGAGCAAGGCTGGTCTTTCCAGTGCCGGGGGCCCCTTCGATAAGCAGGACGTGCCCCGGGACGTCAAGAAAATTCAGGATCAGGCTCATAATGTAGCGGAGCTTAGGTTGATCTGAGGCCTTGGAAGTGGCCTCAGCACCCGCGATAACTTGTTCAGCGACTGGATTGGAGTCGCTCGCTGGAGAGGCGTCGATTCTAGGCGTCTCATCGCCAGAGTTGATTCGAGCTTTCCCGCTCATTCTCCCTCGCCATATTACGAGTGTTCTCTGCCCATAGTCGATTTTGTTACTGATGAGGCGAGAGCAATCGCGCCAGTAGAGGGTTTGTGTGTGCGTTAGTGCTAAGAGGCGGGAAGGGCTAAGTCTGTTCATATTCTCCGAGCCTTAAGTTGGCCCTGCGTGGCCGTGTCTCGCAATCTCGAATTACCTGGCGCAGGGTTTCTGGGTCGAACGGTTTCTCGATTGCGTCGTCGGCATCAACGTCCCGGGCTAGTTCCTTTGCAGAAAGAACTGCGGTGAACAAGATAATGGGAACGCGAGCAATATCCGGGTCATCACGGATCGCGCGGATCTGGGCGCGCAGGTCAAGCCCTGGCATGCGTACGTCGTGTAGAATGACGTCAGGTCGTTGGCTATGCATCGTCTCGATTACGCGGTCGGCCTCAACGCACACTGTCACTTCGTAACCGAAGGCTTGCAGCAATTGGGCGGTCGACTTTACAATGTCCCGGTCGTCGTCTACTAACAGGATGCGTTTCATGGTTGTACCTCCCTTGGCTTCTCGACTTCTTGGGAAAGAGAACTGTGAACCTTGCGCCTCTTGGGAAGGAAAACGGTGAATGTTGTGCCCGAAGGCTTCGTTGTAAACTGGATGGTTCCGCCGTGAGCTTCGATGATGCGCCTTGAGACCGACAATCCGAGGCCAGTGCCTTCAGTCTTAGTGGTGAAGAATGGGTCAAACAGGCGAGATTGCACTTCCTTCGGAATGCCTGGCCCGTTGTCCTCCACCTCGATTTCTGCGCCGCTATTCGTCTCGCGCAATCGGACTTTCAGGGTCCCAGTGTTGCCCATAGCGTCTGCGCCATTGTTGAGCAGGTTGATCAGCACTTGTTGGATCTGACCTGTGTCCACTTCGAACCCCGTCGTGGGCTGCAGGTCTGCGTTTACGATTACCTGCCCTTTGCGAACCGAGCGAAAGAGTTCGACTGCGTTGGCCACGACTTCGTGGAGGGCTGAAGGTTCGGTCTTGAGTTGTGCACTCGCAAATTGGCGCAGTTGCTCCACAATTCTATCGGCCCGCTCCACCCCTTCCTTGCTACTAGAGACGAGGCTTGCGATAGTTTGTGAGGCTTCGGCTGGCTCGGTCTCAACTTTCGCTACTTTTTCGATCTGTATCTTGATGAGTTCGAGGTTAGTGTTGATGTAGGTTAGAGGGGTGCGTATCTCGTGGGCTACGCCTGAGACCATCGTCCCCAATGCTGCGAGCTTCTCACTTACAGCGATTTGACGCCGGAAGGCATCAAGCTCTGCTTCTCTTGCCTTTCTTTCGGAAATGTCGTGGATGCTGCGATAGATCATATCCTCTGTGTCTGTTTGAAGGGTGCTTTGGCTGACTTCGATCGGAAACTCGCCACCATTCTTGCGTTGACCGAGGAGTTCCATGCCTTCACCTGTCGGTCGTTGGCTCGTGGCTGCGTGGAATTCGGCGCGCTGATCGTTGTGTCGGTCGCGGATGCTCTGGGGGATGAGGTTCTCAATGCTAAGTTTGAGGAGTTCAGCTCGGCTGTAGCCGAACATCGTTTCGGTTTGAGTGTTCACCTGAACAATTCGGCCTTGTGTATCGGCGATGACCACCGCGTCGGGGGCAGACTCGACGATCGTCTGGAACCGATGCTCAGCAGTCTTGGCCTTCCGCGCCTCTTCTTCGGCGTCAAGTCTCTGATGCACTAACGCCCCGAGCGCGAGGCCGGTCGTAGCTAGGACCATTATAGAAAACTGTAGTGATAGGAGCGCAGTGTTGACGTCGGGGGAGTTGAATGGCCCGAAGCCGACACGCGTACCCCACACGGCGACGATCGAGAACAGGATTGTAGCTCCCGTTGCGCCTCTAGAACCGAAGCGAACGCCCGCCCAAACTATGAGAGGAACAATTGTGAAGCTTAGCGGAATTGGGGGTATTGTGGAATATACTGCGGGGGAGAAAACAGCCGCGCAAGCAGCTGACATTGCCAATCCCAGCCCTCCCAGTTCCCGAACGCCTCCCACGGGGGCAGGCTTAGAGGGCCGGAAGGCCGATAGTATTAGGGGTGCGACGATTAGTGCTCCGGAAGCGTCTCCGAGCCACCACGTTTTCCAAACGTCACTATACAGATCCCAAGGCACGAAACCGGCCAAGGCCAGACTGGTTACACCGATTGTCGCGCTGACAAGAGGGGCAACGAGTCCAGCGCTGATCGCGAAGATTCCCACGGTGCGAGCTGTGTCGAATGCTTGCACTCCCCTGGCGAAACGACGGACCAGCAAGAAACCGACAATGGCTTCGAGGGTGTTGCCGGTTGCAATAGCCGCGGAGGTTGCCGGTGTGCCCGCGTTTAGAGAGTTAGCGACAAAGGCACCGAGGAATACTCCTGGCCAGAGTTTTGGGCCCCATAGGAGAAGGACGGCAATGGCAAGGCCGGTCGGGGGCCAGACTGGGCTGGAGCTGGCGTTCAGTGTCGCGAAGAGTCTAAGGCTGCCGAAGGCTACGGTGGCGTAGACCGCCGAAAGAATCCCGTTGGCAGCCAAGCTGCGAGCGTATCGCATGATGGTACAGCGTGTGGTTTCCTCTCGCTAGCAAAGATTGAGGGTTGTGTTCTCTCATCTTCCCGGACGTGAGGACAACCGCAATCCTATCACTGACGGTCGCTCAGGGTCCATTTGAGAGATGTGACCCCATTATGGTCTCCACCCCAGCATTATGACTGCCACTGTCGAACAAGTCAGGTGATGAACGTGAGAAGGTTGATCCAGATAGAACCTTCGGCAAAGCCTTCGCACAGATACAGAAGATTCCCGAAGAAGCAGTTTGCGTCGTGAGGAGCAACTACTTTTGAGATTTTTGGGAGAGGGGCCTCGTCAGTTGAAACTGATCTGGGCGAGTCTCACACTTAAGGGCCCAGAATGCGTAAATCCGCTGTTTTCGATATCGTGAATTAAGCGTAGAGGTCAACGCGAAAAAGTCGCAAGCTCAAATCGCCTGCCCCGATTCCGGATCAGGGCTTGTTCCGCGCCTGTCAGGTTTGAAACAGAACGGTCTGCCCGCCAGACAGAGTGAGAGTTACTGTTTGTTAATGCCCCTCCGACTGCGACTTTCGCGTCCAGAACATCAAGTGCGCTGAGATTGCGAGCAAACAATTTCCCGGGTAACGGGTCTTCTGGGCGAGTCGAAAGATTCTAGGCGAAGAATAGGCGAGTCGGGCGTTTCAGGAAGCGCCGGTTCATAGCAAGGAAACCGCGGGAAAACAAAACCACCCCGACAGATTCCAGATCAGGGTTCATTCTGAATGATCTCGGAGAGACGATTTCCTGGGTCCCAGGGTCACATGGCAGATCGAAACTAGTCTCTGTTCCTGAAAACGTCCCTCAACAAGTCCCGCAGCACGGGACTGAACTGCCTTTGAGACTTCCTGGATGGTAACGGGTCTGGTAAGCGTGAATGGTAACAGAGAACTCCGCCGGGAGGGCATAGAGTAATGCCTTCGTCTTTTACAGATATTTCAAATTCAATCTCAAGATACCGAAAGTGTTAAGTTCCGTGCAATAGCCGGTGTTGGAAATCGAGGAGACGACCAAACTGAAACTCATCCTCGCGACAATAACGGTGTTGGTCATAATGATCGCTCCGGCGGTGCTGCCGCACGTCTCAGCCCAATCAACCTCCTTCTCCTTCAACCTGATAACCCCAAACATCTCCAAGGCGCTAGCCACGATCGCTGTCCAAGGCGTCACCGTGGTAAGAGATAGTACAACGCGGCTCACCGGATCCGGTACATTTGACACATCAACAAGCGCGGTCAGCGGTGGCGGCTCGGTCACAGGCTTCAGCCCGACAGGATCTGTCGATGTAAGAGGTACCTGGACAGTTACTAACTTTGTCAGCTTCAACCAGTATACAGGTCCAATGGGCAACCCCGGTCATCAAGGAGGACTGCTCATGGTGAAGGCTAGCTTCACTCTCACCTTCACGTTCAACGGGGCCACAATGACCTTCGCTGGCATACCAGTCCAAATTAGCTGTCGGATAAACGCACCATCAGGCGCTCCAGATGAAGGCACGACCATACCTGGAATATTCGACGAAGCAGTCTCAGGCGCAACCCTCTTCCACGAAAACAGCTAAGGGACCAACCACGAAAACAGCTAAGGGACCAACCGAAACCTCCCCCTTCTCCCATTTTTCTCCACTCAACCATCTCGGCAACTACCACAGATGGACAGGGTAGTGTCCACACTTCTTCTCTAATGTCCGTTGGTTTTCAGGGTCTGGAGAGATCGGAATGAGGTGAGGGAGTGACAAAGAACAAGATTCGAGAAGGACTACTCCCTCCAGCCGACAGAGGAGTCAACGACGCGAGACCGGGACTGCCTACCCCGACAGTTCGCAAGAACGTCATCTGGGTCCAACCAGAACCAACAAGGTCGGACGTTACGCGACCTCAACAGCTGAGCCCAGACACAACATGGGCGACCCCCAGCCTTCAAGGCCAGTTCGTCCGGGGACCCCGTGACATTCGCTGGCAGTCCATACTGCTCGAACCTCATAGTCTAGTACACGAAGGTCACTTGCCTCTTGATTGGCCTTGATGAACAGAAAACATTCATCGCATCTGTAGCAAGGTGAATGTTCGGCTGACGGCAAAGTAAGATCCGAGTCCTCTGTCGGTTTCCAGGACAAATCTGGATTTTCTCTTATAGAGAACGGCATCGAAACGTTATCTTGCTGGGGGCTGCCAGATCTCTAGAAGATATTCGTCCGGGTCCTTAAAGTCGGCTACGGCACCGAACACGGCTTTTTCTA
>WNEZ01023076.1_pt1 | contig 11491 bp, 10 predicted proteins | sample 5400521 | NCBI WGS metagenome assembly WNEZ01 (sample SAMN13153339, study PRJNA577476) | soil metagenome | isolation source: 120 cm saprolite under Douglas fir tree site 2 hole 1 replicate 1 | place: USA:California | collected 2015-04-18
GGCGAACATCGCATTCCTTGTCGCAGGCGCGTTTTTACTGTGGCGGGCAGAACACAAACCTTTCGACGTCGCACCACTGCGTAACCTGTGGCATCCCTTCAAAGCGGGACTCAATGAGGGCGGAGGAATCTTGATCCGCCCCAGCCCACCGGAAGATGCCTTCAAACGCGCGACCAGCCGGTGGCGTGTATTCAGTGCCCGCTTCCCCATGATTCTGGACGACTATGTGATGCGCGATTTCATCGCTTATTTGCTGATGATTTCGGCCACATTTCTGATGTTGCTTTTGGTCTTCACTCTTTTCGAACTGCTGGGAGATATTCTGCGAAATCAAGTCTCCCCCCTTGTAGTGGGAGAATACCTGCTCAGCGTCTCACCTTATTTTGTCTACAACATCACTCCGTTGTGCGTATTGCTTGCCGTGCTCATCACCTTCGGCTTGATGCAGCGCTCTAACGAAATCACTGCCATCAAAGCCACAGGGATCAGCATTTACCGCATCGTTGTGCCAGTATTGATAGCTGCAAGTCTGCTCACGGCCGGGCTTTTTTTCTTCGATCAGTTCTATCTGCCACACGCCAACAAACGGCAGGACGCGCTGCGCAATTTGATCAAAGGCAAACCAGCGCAGACTTATCTAAACCCCGAGCGCAAATGGATTTTCGGGCAGCACTCCAGTATCTACTATTATCAATTCTTCGATTCAGAACGAGACCAGTTCGGCAATCTTTCGGTATTCCAATTTGATCCCGCAAGTTTTCAGTTGACTCATCGGGTCTACGCCGAGCGGGCGCATTGGGAGGACAGGTTGCAACGCTGGATTTGCGAACAGGGCTGGGAGCGTAATCTGCGTGGCCCCGCCATCGGCAACTTCCGGACCTTCGACGTGTCCACATTCCCCGCCATCAATGAGCCCCCCCTCTACTTCAAGAAGGAAGTAAAACAGTCTTCCGAAATGAATTACGAAGAGCTGCGGCGCTACATCCACGATCTGCAGCAGAGTGGCTTTGACGTGGTCCGGCTAAAAGTGCAATTGCAGAAGAAGTTCGCTTTTCCATTCATCGCCCTGGTTATGGCAGTGCTGGCAATTCCCTTTTCGCTCACCCATTCGAAGCGCGGCGCGGTCACCGGCGTCGCCGTGGCCGTGGGGATTGCTGCGGTATACACCGTGGTTTCGAATTTGTTCGAGGCCATGGGGAACGTCAGCCAATTACCGCCGATACTGGCTGCGTGGGCGCCCGACCTGATCTTTGGGTTGACCGGTGGGTATTTAATCCTGAAAGTGCCCACCTAAAATCTTCTAGTCCAAACTCAAATTATTTCAATGCAAGCGCTGAAGGCTGGCCGCCAGTCGTAAACGAAGAACCCACCACACCCAGAACTCCACTAGTGGTGTTGATGGTGTACGCGGAGATCGATGCCGCACCGTTATTCGCCACGTAAAGAAACTGCCCCCCAGGATGAATCGCGAGCCAGACTGGACTGACTCCAGTGGAGATGCTTGGGGTAGAGAGTGCCGTGAGAATTCCTGTGCTCGAGCTGATCGAGAATCCCGAGACCTGATTGGATTGCTGATCGGCGACGTAAAGGAACTTTCCGGAATGGTCCACAGCGGGCGAGAGAGGACCGACGCCCGCTGAGAAGGGAGATCCCGAGATCGGAGTCAAGCTGCCATCGGAATTGACGGCGAAGGCAGAGACGTTATTTGAACCTGAGTTCGTGGCGTACAAGAATTTTCCGTCGGGAGTCACCGCAACGCCGGAAGGAGTTGTCCCCGCCGTGAACAGCGGACCCGGTACGGACGAAAGCGCTCCGGATGTCGAGTTCACCGAGTAACCCGAGACCGTCCCGCTGACGTTGTTAGCCACGTACAAGAAACTGCCGGAAGGAGTGATTGCAAGCGAAACCGGACTCGCCGCCGCAGAAAATGGGGATCCAGGGATTTCGGTCAGTCCAGCACCCGAGCTGATAGAAAACACGGAGATGTCATCCGATCCGCGGTTAGCTACAAATAGGAAGTGACCTGCGGAATCGATCGCCATACTTACCGGCGTGACCCCCGCCGGAGTATTACCACTAACCGCCAGCAGGGTATTGTCCGATTTTACAGTGTAGCGAGAAATGTCATTAGAGTCCCGGTTAGCGACAAAAGCCGCGTCGCCCGATGGAGTCAAAACGATGGCTGATGGTGTGACGCCGGTAGCAACGCCGGTACCGTTTGCGGTGATGCTGCCTTTGCTGAGGTCCACACTGAAAGGTGAAACTAAAGCATCGCCCTGAGTAGTCACGAAAAGCGCGCCCGTTCCTGATGAAGTGGAGCTTTTGGTAGAACAGCTGGTCAGTAAGCCCAGCCCGACCAGAATCAGAAACCCAACCCAACTGCCAGACTTCATCCGCATTCTTTCTCCTCAGAGTTCATGAAAAGGGTTCAGGATAACCTCAATTTGTGTATCAGGAATGCATGGTAAGAGCAAACTTCAGACAGTGATTGGAACCGGCGGGACGTCTGAAAGTTGCCTGGGCACGCCTGCGGCTTCAACCATTCTCATTTTTAGCTGGGAGTGCGGGCAACCGGATTTCAATCATCAGACCGCCCTCGCTTCGATTGCTGGCTTGGATAGTTCCACCATGCAAGCGAACGGCGCGTTCCGCGATGGCCAGGCCCAATCCAACACCACCCGTTTGCCGGCCGCGAGCGTCGTCGATGCGATAAAACGGCCGAAACAGTTTGTCGAGTGCTTCCGCAGGCACGCCGGGACCAGAGTCAGAAATCTTGATGACAGCTTCCGTTCCATACGTTCCCTGCCTGCACTCCAAGCCGATCTGCACGTCCGTGCCTTCGCGCGTGTACTGGATTGCATTGCGAACCACATTTTCGATCGCACTGCGCAACAACGAAGGATCTCCAATCACCATGCAGTCATCCACCTTGGTTACGTCGACACGACATTTGCGGCTTTGAGCTTCGAAGTCGGCGTCCTGCGCAATTTCGCGGATCAGCTCCTGCAGGCGGATGGAGACTTTCTTCATGGCCTGATCGCCGCTTTCAAGGCGCGCAATCGTCAGCAGTCTCCCAATCAGCTCGTTCAGGCGATTGGCTTCGAGCTCGATGCGTTCCAGCGCGCTTTGAGCTTCGGGTCCACTTCGCTGGCGGCTCAGTCCCAGCGCTACGTTCAAACGCGCGAGTGGGGATCGCAGTTCGTGAGAAATATCATTCAGCAATCGCGCCTGCGCCTTCACTGATGTTTCGAGGCGATCGGCCATAGTGTCGAAATCGCGCACCAGTTCGGCGATTTCATCGTGCCGGCCAGGTGGAGGCACGCCCGCGCGGGCCGTCAAATCTCCCGCAGCCAACTTTTGGGTTGCGGCCCGGAGGCGGACCACCGGAGAGGTTAAGTATCTGGCAAGCAGGTAACACACCAGGCCGGAAGAAAGAATTGCGATGAAGATTCCCAGTCCATGTATTCCCAGATCTCCAAAAGGTCCGTGAGGAGGTGGAAACATGACCAACGTATAGCGATGTCCGCTGGCGGAAGTAATGCTGATCATTTTCATCCAATAGGTAAGCCCGTACACCTTGCGACTGACGTACCTGGTCGAGATACTGCGCGAGAGCTGCTTGTCCACCAGTTTCATAAGTCTGAACTGCCTGGCTGAGGATCTGGGCTTGTTCCGCTTCCCAGGCGGACTCCGCTTGCTGGCGTATGGCCAAAGTCACCAGGGTTGCCAGCACCAGAAACAACGCCTGTGCCACCCAGAAGGAAAGGAATATCTTGAGAAACAGGCTTCTCATTTCGCTCCGCGCCGAGCTTCATCGCGAGGACGCGCGAAAATGTAACCAACACCGCGGACCGTCTTGATATGGTCGGAACCACCATCGGAGTCGCCGAGTTTTTTGCGTACCTTGCTGACATGCATATCAATGCTTCGGTCAAACGGAGAGAATTTGCGGCTCAAGACTGAGCTGGCGAGATCCTCGCGCGTAACTACCCGGCCGGCTTCACGCAGCAATACTTGCAAAAGATTGAACTCCACTGAAGTTAAATCCACTGGTTGGCCGGCGTGACGTACAGTTCGAGTGGCGGGATCGAGTTCAATGTCCCCGACGCGCAGCATCTCGGGGATCTGTGTCTCACGCCCAGCTTCAGGGCTCCTCGTCCTACGAAGAATTGCGCGAATGCGCGCGACCAGCTCACGAGGATTGAAGGGCTTGGGAAGATAGTCGTCGGCGCCGATCTCCAATCCCACAATCCGGTCTACGTCTTCGCCGCGGGCCGTGAGCAGCAACACCGGGATGCGTGAAGTCCGGCGAATTCTACGCAACACTTCAAAGCCATTAAGCTTGGGCAACATCACATCCAGGACGATCAACAAGTGATCTCCACTCAGCGCGCGCTCTAAACCCCGCTCGCCATCATGGGCGGATTCAACCTGAAAACCCTCAGGTTGGAGATACTCGCTGACCAGCGAGCAAAGTTCCACGTCGTCGTCGATGACAAGAATGCGATCCACAGTTCTCGTAACAGTTCTACAACAGCAAGGGTGACGCTTGGGGTGCGCTTTACAAAACTTTACTCCTGTTGACCGACTCTTTACCGCGTCAAGGCCGCCAAAGTGTTCTTATCAAGTGAAAGAGAAACAAACGTTCCCGGCAACGGGAGTGTCTCAGGGAGGATTAATGAAATCGAATCGTATCAAGATAATGATTGCAGCGCTGGTCCTCATCCTGCTAGTTGCAGTGGGGGTATCGCAAACCGTGAAGCGGGCCCACATGCATGGCATGCATGGAGACGGAATGTTCAGTGAGCACGCCATAGGATTCCTTACGGACTACCTGAACCTTAACGAAGCGCAACAAGCTCAAGCCAAAGAGATCTTTGCCAAAGAAAAGCCCACGCTTGACTCGTTGTCCCAGCAAATGAAACAGGGACATGAGGCATTGAAGCAGCTCGAAACCAGCGGCACCTTCGACGAAGCCAAGGTTCGCAGCGTGGCATCGCAACAGGCTCAGACCATGACTGACCTTATCGTGGAGAAAGCGCGCATACATTCTCAGTTGTTCCAGATCCTGACTCCGGAGCAGAAAACCAAGATGACCCAACTCATGAGCAAACACGAGCATGGTTTCATGAGGCACCACCAGGGACAGCAGAATCAGCAACCTGACCAGACACCAAACCAGTAGTGAGCAGCCTGGGGAAGGTCTGGGAGCCTTCCCCGTTTTTTTAAGAGCAAGTGATCAGTGGTCAGTGCTTAGTTATCAGTCGAGCCCACTAACCACTGACCACACATCAAGGAAAGGCGGGTACTCGCGTGGTGAGCACAAGCGACTTCGTTGATGCTGTTGCAAGAGAAATGGCATCTGGAGTTGAAACAGCGGTGGAATGCTGGATAGCGCAGATCGATGAGGCGCTCACCGATCTGCACTTAACTAGTCTCGGCCGGCTAAATGCGGTGACGCAAATTCTGGCGAATTACAAACGTCTCACCGGAAAAGAGCACTTGCAGCGCCGAACAAGAAGTGGCCAGTGCTCAATGGTCAGCGAGGCAGTACGCTCGACTGGCAACTGGCCCCTGACCACTGACCACTAGCTCTATGGATCTGCTCTACTCATCTCTAATGGACTTGAGCCAGTTTTTCTTCCTAAGCTGGATTGTTCTTATCCTGGTGGCCTGCGTAGTCACCTTCCGGCAGGATTCATTCTGAACTCCAATCCGAAAGCCTGGCCTTTCCGGCATAGTCCGGCGGCAACCCTAAGTCTCCAGCGCTCATCCAAGCGCAATGCGGGATTCTGTCCGCGGGGTGTGGTTTATGCGTAAAAGCTTTTTTTCCCTTGCAGTCCCATTCCTGAGTGCCGCGCTTTTTGCTCAGCAACCCGACGCCAACCAGCAGCAAACCACATCGGTTGAGCCTATGGACCACACGCCCGTTTTCCGGGTGAAGGTGCTGTCCCGCACCACCAAGGCGGTGAATTACCGCCACCATAGCGGCGCAACCAGCCTGGATTTCCGCGGAACGGATCTAATGCCGGAGGCCAGTGGCCACGCCAAGGTGGAAAGCAGGACCGGCAGAATTGAAATCAATGCCGATTTTGAGCATCTACGGCCATCCCGCAACCTGGCACCCGAATACCTGACGTATGTATTGTGGGCCATCACCCCTGAGGGTCGTCCCGTCAGCCTGGGCGAGATTGTCCCTGAAAATGGGAAGTCCTCGGTGAGGGTGAGCACCGACCTGCAAGCCTTCGGCGTCATCGTCACGGCCGAGCCGTATTTTTCCGTAACCCGGCCGAGCGATATGGTGGTTCTCGAAAACGTCGTAAAGTCGAACACAAAAGGTTGGGAGCAGCCTATCGACACCAAATTCGACGTAGTCGAACGTGGGCAATATACGGTTGACATCACAGCGGCGAAGCTTGCCTCCAGCACCGCAGACCCCAAGACTCCAAACGATTTGCTGCAAGCGCGCAACGCTGTCGCCATCGCCCAGGCGGAGGGGGGAGATCGCTACGCAGCTGACACCATGCGCAAAGCGGAAGACTTCCTGGCCCGCGCCGAGGATTATCTGCGCCGCGAACAAAGTGGGAAAGCGATATCCACTGTCGCTCGTGGAGCAACACAGGCGGCGGAAGATGCGCGAGTACTGACCCTCGAGCGCCGTCAGCAGGAACAGCAGGACGCGGAGCGTACGGCCATGCGCGAGCGGGCTGAACAGGCACAGCAACAGGAAGCGGAAGCCAAAGCCCAAGCCGAGCAGGAATCGCGTCAACGCGAGCAGGCGGAGCGTGATCGTCAGACCACGGAACAGGCAAAAGCAGATGCGGACCGCGCCCGCCAGGAAGCCGAAGCCGCCAAGGCTGACGCCCTGGCTCAGCAGCAAACTGCGCAATCGCAGGCGCAGCAGGCCCAACTGGCAGCCCAGCAGGCAGATCAGGCCCGAGCCCAGGCAGAACAAGCACGGCTTCAGGCGGAGCAGGAAAAAGAGCAGACTCGGGCTCGCCTCCTGCAGCAGCTGAATCAGGTCTTGCAGACGCGGGAATCCGCGCGGGGACTGATCGTGGATATGCCCGACGTGTTGTTCGACACCGGCAAGTACACGCTCAAGCCGGGAGCAAGAGAGAGACTGGCGAAGGTCGCTGGAATTCTAATGGCATATCCCGACCTGCACGTACAGGTGGAAGGTCATACCGATAACGTCGGCGGAGTTGACTTTAACCAGCAACTCTCCGAAAAACGCGCAGCCGCGGTACGGGACTTCCTGGTCCAGCAAGGTGTAAAGTCCACCGACATCGAATCGCGCGGCTTCGGAATGGATCAGCCCGTAGCCACCAATGCAACCGCTACCGGGCGGCAACTCAACCGTCGTGTGGATTTGGTTGTCACTGGGCAAGCCGTTGGAACGACTGCGGGCGTGGCAAATCCCGCGCAACCGGCGACCAGCGTTCCCAATGTCCCGGCTGGCGCGACAACTCAGCCGACCAATGTGCCGCCGGCGACTAGCAACCCGGAGGCGACTCCGGCGACGCCGCCGAATAACCAGCCGCAGAGTTTACCTCCGCAATGATAAAGAGGTGGCCTTCGGGCCACCTGTTTGTGTTGGGTAAACGTGTTCCACTTCCTGAAGCTTGGGCTGCTAGAATCACATCTATAAAAGCACATGCTGCTCAAAAGCCTGCGCCCACTACTTCCCTACCTGAAGAAATACCGCCGTAGCTACATCATTGGGACAATCTGCGTCTTCTGCAACAACGGAATCTGGATTCTCTTTCCACAAGTAATCCGTCGCGCAGTGGACGACATGCATTTGGGCGTCACCCGACATAAGCTCGCCACCTACGCGTTGCTTCTGCTCGCCGTAGCCGCCACCAAGGGCATCTTCCAATTCCTGACCCGGTGGGTCGTCATCGGAGTCTCACGCGAAATCGAATTTGATCTGCGCAATGATCTGTTCAAGCATCTGGAAGGCCTCTCTTACTCTTTTTATCAACGTACGCGCACCGGCGACATCATGGCCCGTGCCACCAATGACCTCAATGCGGTACGCATGTTGCTGGGACCGGCGATCATGTATTCGGCGAACACCATCGTGTTCACAGCCGGAGCGCTGGCCTTCATGCTGTCCATTAGTTCGAAGTTGACGTTATACGCCTTCCTGCCTTTGCCTGTGGTCAGCATCGTGGTGCAGTATTTCGGTAAACGAATTCATGAACGCTTCGAGAGAATCCAGGCGATGTTTTCTGACATCTCCGCTCGCGCTCAGGAGAATTTCTCCGGAGCCCGCGTCATCCGGGCCTACGTACAGGAAGATGCCGAAATCGCCGCCTTTGAAAAGTCCAACCAGGAGTACATCGCGCGCAGCCTGAAACTCGTACGTCTGATGGGAATGCTGTGGCCCACTCTCGAAACCATGCTGGGACTAGCCATAGTGCTAGTGCTTTGGTTGGGAGGACGGGAAGTACTCTACGGGCACATGAGCGTGGGAGATTTTGTAGCGTTTAACACCTATATGGTGCAGCTTACCTGGCCGATCATTGCCTTAGGCTGGGTGATCAATATCTTTCAGCGTGGAACAGCGTCCATGGCGCGTATCAACGAAATTTTGGTGCAGAAGCCGGAGATCGAAGATAGTGTCGAGGTAAAGGCGGCGGGCGAGGGCACCCGCCCTGCACACGCCGCACAAATGCGTGGGGAGATCGAGTTTCGCGGGCTTAACTTCGCTTACAACAGGACGCCGGTCCTGCATAACGTGAACCTGCGGATTCCGGCGGGCAGCAGCCTGGCCATCGTGGGTCCTACTGGGTCCGGAAAGACGACTCTGGTCAGCCTGATTCCCCGCATCTACGATGCTTCGCCAGCGACGGTACTGATCGACGGTAAACCGGTGCGCGATTATCCGCTCGACTTTCTGCGGAGCAATATTGGTTTCGTCCCGCAGGAGACTTTCCTGTTCAGCGAAACCGTACGCGAAAATATTGCCTTCGGTAAAGAAGACGCCAGCGATCAGGATGTACACTCGGCGGCCGAGGCCGCCAACATCGCCACGGAAATTGAGAACTTTCCCGAGCAGTACCGAACGCTAGTGGGCGAGCAACGAACTGCGATTGCGCGCGCGATTATCCGCAATCCGCGTATCCTGATTCTTGATGATGCCCTTTCCAGCGTAGACACTCACACCGAAGACAAGATCCTGAATCATCTGCGCGAAATCATGCAGGATCGCACTACGATTTTTATTTCACACCGTGTTTCCACCGTGCGCAACGCCGACATGATCGCCGTGCTGCATGGAGGCAAGTTCGTAGAACTGGGAACGCACGACGAACTTCTCAGCCGGAACGGCTACTACACCGACCTTTACAACAAGCAATTGCTGGAAGAGGAATTGGCCGAAGTTTAGGTAAGGTCGGCGTCTAGCCGGCACGTTGGGGGCTATCTATCACCTGGCCAAGCCGGCGGGACGCCGGCGCTTACATGAAGCGAGTCGCCATCCCAGAACTGCTGGACACCGATTCCGGCTCGCCCGCCGAGATTGCCGCATCACTTTCCGACCTGAATCGAATCAATCGCTGGTTTGGCGGCATCTCGACCACGACTTCGATGATCCGCCGAGTGGCGCAAAAACTTGGCGTGCTTTCCCTTTCCATGCTGGAAGTTGCCGCCGGAAGCGGGTATGTACCGGAAAGAGCTCGGCAAAAACTGGTGCATGATGGGATTGAGCTTAAAGTTACATTGCTGGATCGCGCCCCTTCTCATCTGGTAAACGGAAATCGCGCAATAGCTGGGGACGTCCTCGCACTTCCCTTTCGTGACGCCAGTTTTGATCTAGTTGGCTCGGTTATTTTCCTGCATCATCTGTCGCCCGAGCAAGTCATACAGTCGGTCAATGAAGCTCTCCGAGTGTCCCGCACGGCTGTACTCATCAATGACGTGGTGCGGCATCCAATGCATCTGGCGTTGGTGTACGCTGGACTTCCGTTGTTCCGCAGTCGGCTCACCCATCACGACGCACCGGCATCGGTGCGTCAGGCATACACGACAGCGGAGATACGGGATTTGCTGAAGCGCACCAGTGCAGCGCGGGTAGAAATCCATCGCCACTATTTGTTTCGCATGGGTGTGATGGTTTGGAAGTAAGCAGCTCGATGTCATCTGCAGGCAAATATGACCTGATCGTTATCGGTGGCGGCCCAGCAGGCGCTGCTGCGGCGATTGTTGCGGGCGGCAATGGGCGGCGTGTCCTGCTACTCGAACGCGGCAAATTTCCACGGCACAAGGTTTGCGGCGAATTTGTCTCGGCTGAATCTCTTGGTCTGCTAAAGACGTTGCTTGATTCCCAGCAGTCAGGCCTGCTGCGCGATGCGGTTCAAATTCCCGGTGCCCGTCTTTTCCTCGACGATCGCACACTTTCCACAGTTGTAGATCCGCCTGCCGCAAGCATTGCCCGGCTGGATCTCGACCTGGGGCTTTGGGATTCGGCTGAGAGAGCGGGCGTGGATGCCCGGCAGCAAGTCACAGTACAAAGCATCAGCGGCAGCGGTCCCTTTCGCGTCGTCACTAGCGCAGGAGAGTTTGAATCGCGTGCCGTGATTAACGCGTCAGGCCGCTGGTCAAACTTGAATGCGCGCGCAGGCGAGACAGAACAAATTGAGAAATGGATTGGCCTCAAAGCGCATTTTGCAGAACCCTTTCCTAACTCTTCGGTGGATTTGTATTTCTTCGATGGCGGATATTGCGGGGTACAACCCGTCGAGGTCAACGGCGCGCACTCAGGAAATGGGCGCGTGAATGCTTGTGCCATGGTGCGTGCTGACGTTGCCAGTACCTTGCCGGAAGTCTTTACGCGTCATGATGCCTTACGGGAGCGAAGCCTGCGATGGCGACCGTTGAGCGATCCGGTAAGTACCTCGCCACTCATCTTTCACAAGCCGCAGCCTGAGCGCGACGGCGTCTTGATGGCAGGAGATGCGGCCGGTTTTGTAGATCCATTTGTGGGGGACGGTATTTCCCTGGCGGTTCGCAGCGGCTCGCTGGCCGCCGGGTGCCTGATTCCATTCTTTGCCGGTGAATCTGCCCTGCAACATGCAGTGCAGCGCTATTGCGAAGCATACGAACAACGGCTTGCGCTAGTCTTTCGCGCGTCGTCGATCCTGCGGCGAATGTTAGTGCTGCCGAAAGTGGTCCGAATTCCACTGTTGTTCCTTCTGACTAAGGCTCCGTCCGTTGCGCGATACATGGTGCGCAAGACGCGCTGATTCCGTCCAGTAGAAATAAACAGTTGGTTAGAAGGAAAATTGGAGAGGTCTATCTGATTACGAGCACTTCGCGGATATGATCCCGCGCCAGAAAGAATTTGATGGAACTGAAATCACGGAAGAGATTTTCAATGTGACGATTATTGAAGACACGTTGCAAGCGAACTCCGGTGCCGATGGTGGTGTGTGATACACCGGTAGGGCCCTTGCGCACTTCGCGGCGAGGATCGACATGGTGC
>WNEZ01005419.1_pt1 | contig 11490 bp, 12 predicted proteins | sample 5400521 | NCBI WGS metagenome assembly WNEZ01 (sample SAMN13153339, study PRJNA577476) | soil metagenome | isolation source: 120 cm saprolite under Douglas fir tree site 2 hole 1 replicate 1 | place: USA:California | collected 2015-04-18
GATTGGTCTGTCTCGGGCTCCAAGAATCTGCTGGGCGAGCTAAAGGTCGCGGATTTGTGGAATCACCACCACCTCAACGGGTTGTTTGGCGATCAGGATCTCTGCGAGATGGTCACGTCCAGTCCGGCCGACGCGCTCGACTTGGGCGACCGCCTTGGGCGCATTCGCGTAGGTCTGCGTGCGGATCTGGTCGTGATGGCCCAGCGGCATAGCAACCCGTATCGCAATCTCATCCAGAGCACCGAAGATCACGTCCTGCTGGTCGTGGTGGAGGGCCGCGTTTGCTACGGGACGCCCGAGATTGTCCGAGCCACACGCGCGGCAAACGTTGAGCCGGTGCGTGTCAGCAATGCGACCCGTGCCGTCAGCATGCCCGATCCGACTATTGCCTCATCCGTCCGGAGCTGGAGCGACCGCCGCTCGATACGTTCGCGCCTGACGAACCCTATTTCCGGACACTTGAGGCTGCCGCGATTCCAGGGACAGCCCTCAGCGGTCTGCGCAATTACTATGCTAACCTGGCCTCTGCCGACCTCGCGACTGTCTAGACGCGGGTCCTCAGCTCGCGTTAGGACGCGCGGGTCATCCAGGTCAACCGTCGGTGTGCGTACCAGTCTTCAGGGAGACCGTACGCGGTGCGCACAATGCGGGACACAGACTGGTGCAGGCACCACCTTCACGTTCTATTTCGGTAACCACGTCGAGACCAGAGCTTTTCGCGTGGTCACCGCCGGAACCACATCGGCCTACCGCATTGTCGGATCAGAGGAGGTGTTCCTTTGCAACGCCTGCCAGATCGCACGACGCCACCAGGACTTTCTGAAGGCATCCGTGGTGTGCGCCGCCTTGGCCGTTCTGTCGCCCGTCGTGATCGGACTGGTGGAGTATCCCAGCCTGGCCCCCCGGCCGTTTGCCCAGGCGCTCTCGGCAGTGGGCGGCGCCCTCCTGTCAGTGCCCATCGCGAGGATCTTCGTCGGTTTGTTGATCGTTGCTGGTGTTGGCGCGCTGGCCAGGTACGCCATTCACTCATTCGGGGACCTGCTGTGGATCGCAGTCACATGGCACAGGCCCTACGCGGGGTCAGGCGAGGATCCCGATCTGGACCAGACGGCGGAGGGCGAAGTGTGTGCCATCCGCCTACGCCGAGCGGCATTGCAACGGCAGGGCTACGATGCCTTCTTTACACGCAAAGCATCTCGCGGACTGGGACGAATCTCATGCGTAGCCGGGATCGCCCGCGCCGTTTGGGATCTAGTCGTGCTGTTCGCCCTCTTCCTCCTCGTCCTCGCACTAATCGGTCTGGGCAGCGTTCTGGTGGGTCAGACGACATGAACGAGGTGTACACGGAGACTTCAGATCACGGCCTGATGGTGCGCGTGCTGGAAGTCGAACCCTGAACCTTGGGATTAGCGACTCTCTCCCTTTTAGGGCCGAGTAGTCGGAGCCGACGGGGGCATATCGACACGTGCTAGTGCGGCCCGACCGGAAGCCGAAGTCGCCGATCGCTGCGTAAGCCCGGCCGATGCCAGCGCCGTCTCCTCGTGAAGAAAATCGGGAGCCCGAACCTTCGCGCGGGCTATCGCATCCTCCCTACGTTTGAGGCCGCCCTTGTTCATCTCCATCGACAGAAAGGCATCAATTAGTGGTCGGTAGTGCTCCCAGTACAGACGATTCTTCTGTTTAGCCGCATTCATGTAGTCCTGGGCGCCGTACCAGTAGCTGCAACCAGCGTCCGAGAACATCATCCACGCGGCTTCCTCGTCGAGTGCCTTCTTCTCGATTAGGTATCCGATCAAGTCGAAGAAATCTAGGATGTTGTCCGTCTGCGGGTTCTCCGTCATATTCCCTGCGAGTATCTGAGCCGCCACCGTCGCTCGTTTTGCTGACATCTCCGCGCCGTTGAACTGATCGAGGAGGCGCCACAGAGAATCCAGATGTGTAGAGAAATTCGATTGCCGTTGCTGCAGCCATAAAGCCCCAATGGCTACCACGGCCGCGGCCCAGCCGGCGGCAGCCGATACGGCGTTCCAGTCGATCGCAGGGATCATCCTTTGGCCAAGTCCGCTCTAACTAGCGTACCCCGGACTTGATCGGCGTCTCTGTGTCGACTCGGTGCACGTGGTGCGGTGGTCCGTAGACGTCCGTCTAGCTTCGCTTTCGGTCGCCGACGTAATCACCGCTGAGAAGAGCGACTCCGATCCCCCATCATCAGAAGGCCCACACTGTTCCGAGGCCGACGCGACCAGGCGATCAGCCCTCCAAATACGAAGGCGCCCCGGGCACGACGGCGACCAGCGCCATATACCACGGCAGTTGCGCGAAGGCCGAGTGAGACGACTCGGCCGAGTAAGACAATTCGGCGAGGCCCGCAATCACGACCACCGCCAGAGCGCCGGCCTGGATGGCGCGCCGTTGCAGAGTTGTCATGCCTCGAGCAGCTCCGTGTTGACGACAATGAGCGCGGGTTCCGCTATCGCGGCATCATCTCACCGCCGATCTCACCTTCTACACGGGGCTAACCCCTACTGGAAATGCGGCCTGACCCCGATGTGCCGCAATCCCTTCCTGCCTACGTTAGGCGGCGCGTCATCTGTCCAGCCGTCAGCCTGTCAAGCACAGCGTGGCGGTTTCGCAAAGGGCGAAGCCGATGTCGCGGCCGGAACCCCGGCTGGCAATCTGCGCGAGGAGCCGCAAATTGATCGAAATCGAATCGGGACGCGATGAGCGACCAGGACTTGCGAGCCTGGAGACATCAGATGGCGAGCTCGTGGGCCGCCTCTTTTGCCGGTTTTCACCCGAATCGGCGTGTAAAGGTTCTTCAGCCCGATTCCGAATTCGGACTATTTCATCAGGTCGCTTCTCTGGGTCGATCGCGACGACCACGATGCCATCGCCGCGGTGGAGGACGGCGAGATCGTCGGCGTGACACAGTACTCCCGCCTCCCAGGCTCCAGCGAGGCGGACCTGGCGAGCGTTGTCCCGGATGGCTGGCAGCGGCAGTTCTTGGGCACACGGCTGATCACCGCTCTTGCCGATCGCGTCGCTGCCAAAGGTATCGAGACCTTTGCAGTCGCCATCCAGGGCTATCGGAGGTCGGCATGAGCACCGTGGAATGTGCGACGGAAGGCGTTTCGACCTGGCAGAAGTGGCTCGGAGCGCTCGCCATGCTGAGTGCCGCGGTCAGCGTGGTCACCTTCCTGGTCTTCTTCTCAGTGACAGCTGAATTTTCCAAAGCGCTGGTTTACGGCGGAGACCCGCTGACGATGCTTTATCTCAGCGCGCCCACGATCTCGACCGTGACGGGCGCGGCCTCGATTCCTATGGCCGTCGTGGCGCTCTGGGGCTCGCGGCGCGCGATGAGCACGGCCATCTCCGGGTTCGCCATCGCAGTCCCTCTCTTTGGGGGTCTAATGTTCTTTGCCGCCAGCTTCATGCTCGGGCAGTCGCCCACGGCCAACCAGGACCCACCAGCCTCCATGTTGCTCGTGAGCTTCTGGCCGAGCCCGCCCGCTGTGGGCATGATGGGACCGCTGGTCGCCGGGGCTGTAGTTCTGTGGCTCCGCGGCGTCCGCGGCCACCGGCCCGCGATTGCGGCCCTCGTCACCGGCGGTATGGTGACGGTGTACTGGATATTCGACCTTCTAGTGATGACCGTGTCGTCGGAGTGAGCTCGCGCGCTGGACGCTGCAACGGATTGCTTCAAGTGGGTCGCGCCGCTGGCGGTGAAGGCCAATCTTCGAGGTCTCGGAATAGATGGAATCAGATATGGGCTAGGCAAGTGCATGCATGTCCGGTTTCCGCCATGTATCGCGAGCTTCGCAGGTCGCGTCCATGACAATCTCGAGTCCCGCGGTAACGACGTCATCGAATTGGAGGGCTTTCCCGCGCCTCTGGGCAGGCGATAGGATCGGCGCGTCATGAGGGCACAGTCCGAATACGACGTGCTGATTGTCGGCGGACGCGCCGCCGGCGCGAGCGTGGCCCAGTTGCTGGCCCGCCAGGGCCGGCGGGTGCTCGTCGTCGACCGAGACGAGTTCCCGAGCGACACGATGTCAACCCATTTCATGGGCCTGCCCGCCGTGGGCGCGCTCAAGCGGCTCGGTGTGCTGGAAGACATCCTCGCAGCAGGCTTCCGGCGGGTTACCAGACATCGCACGTGGATCGACGACTGCTGCTTCGAGGGCCCGGCTGGCCCGCCCGGCACCTTCTCGCTCGGCCCACGGCGTATCGTCCTCGACTCGATACTGCTCGACCATGCCGTTAGGGCCGGCGCTCAATTCGAGCAGCGGACCCGCGTGTACGGGCTTCTGCATGAGGAGGGACGCGTTGCGGGCGCGGAGCTTCAGACCAAGGGTGGCGAGCGCAGGGAGGTGAGGGCTCGTGTGGTGATCGGCGCTGACGGCAGGTCGTCGCAGGTCGCCAAATGGGTTGGCGCTGAGGAATACGACGCTGTCCCAGCGCTCCGCCCGGCTTACTACGCGTACTTCCACGGCATCGAGCCACGGCCGGAGCCAACGCTCGAGATCTGGTTCGGTGGCGACCACATCGGATTTATGTTTCCGATGAGGGAGGGCGAAGACTGTGTCGCGGTCGCGATCCAGCCAGACGAGTTCGATGAGTTTCGATCAGACCATGCCGCCTTCTTCGAAGATCGCGTGCGCAAGCTACCCGACATGGCACGCCGCATGGAGAACGCTCAGGTCGAAGGAAAGGTGATCGGCGTCAAGGGGATAGACAACTATTTCCGCAAGCCGTATGGCCCGGGCTGGGCGCTCACAGGCGACGCGGGTTACCTGAAGGATCCGAGCACCGGGCTCGGCATCGGGGACGCGCTCGAGCAAGCCTTCACGCTCGCCGGCGCGCTGGGCGCCTGGTTCGACGGCGCCGACTGGGAAGAGTCATTGTCCGCGTTCCACCAAAAGCGGGACGAGATGATGAAGCCGCTCTACGACGCCACGCTAGCTTTCACGCGCATGCGAGATATGGCTCCAGCCGATCAAAACCTTCTGAAGGGCATTTTCCTAAGCCCTGGCACGACGCGCGCGCTCGCCCATAGCATCGTGGCACAGCTCCCGACCCTTTTTGCACCTGGCGTACACGGTCAGATCGTGCGTATAGGCAAGATGTTCACGCCCGCTTCAGAGCCGGCCAAACCACGAAGGCGATAAGGAGCGACACATACGGGTCGCGCTATTGCTGATACCAATCCCCCAGCTTCGGCCCCCTACCCGAACCAGCTAGACACGTCCCGCTTCAGGCGACCCTCACCCGGTACAGCCTCAGCGCGGTGTGCGGGAGACGTACAACCAAGAGCTCGTGACGAACTGGAGCATGCTGGTCGGAGGCGATCCGCTGGACCTCCTACCCCCCGAATCCGACGAAGCTGTGAGGTCGTCCCTCAACCCCACTGCTGTGGTTGATGCCCTCGATGATTTCCTCAAGGTCGGCAACTTCGCAGGTAAGCGACAGCAGTTGGCGGCGGCTAAGCATCCTTCCCTGCTCGCAATTCGGGCATTCGGTCTCACAACCAACCTTGCAGAGGTAGCCACAACACCTATGGCACGCGATTTCGCCGGCCGCATCGATCCAATGGCGTGGGAGGAACTGCCGGACTCTTGTTTGGGCCTGCTTTTCAGTCTGCAAGGCGACATCGTGAGCCTGGGATCAGCACTTGCCGCCGTCATCTCGCCGAATCGCCAACTACCGAAGGCGATTGGCGAATACCTACGCCGCTGTGGAGCGCTCCACGAGGATCAGGTTGAGGCGTAGAGACATAGGCCCGGGCCGTGGTACCTATTCCAATGGCGCAGAACTGACAGGCGTGGCTGAGCGTCACAATCTGCCCGAAGCGGCGGCTTCGTGGCGCGAGTCGGACCGCATGGCCACGATCGCGCGGCGAGCCATCGGTAGGTAGGAAACGGCAATGGGTCAGCTTCCTGACGGCGAGCACGAAGCCGCTCCTGGTTTGGAGGGCCAAAATCGCGCATTCGCCTCACCATCTCAGATCGAGCTACTGGAAGCACTCGGAAAGCTGCACTCGCGACTTTCTCAAACCTATGAGGGAGCTCTTCGGACATTCCTGGACGAGAGGAACCCGGACTGCCTGGCCCAATCAGCGCACAGCCTCCGAGAACTGTTCGATGCCCTGCCGTTAGCACTTGGCCCGCCGCCGAAGAAACCAGCGGACCTAAAGGCCAAGTTACGCGAGATAACCGATGCCTGGGCCGCGGCAGTGCAAAGGACTACAACTCTCGATGGACAGAAGTGGACCGGCGAGATCGATGGTCACCTTTCGAAGTTCCTAGTGCGACTGGCCCAGTTCTTCAGGTGGTTCGAGGAGGAGCACCCCAAGCACACCATCGAGCGCGACCTCGTGCTGGATTACTTTGACCCCGGTCACCGGCAGCTCCCCCCGCAACTTAGGCGACAACGCGGTGAAGCAGTTGGCGAAATTCAGCGATACATGAACTCGGTGGCTCATCACAACATTGACCCCTCCCGGGACGAGTTTGCGGCAAGGCTGGTGGAAGCGGAGACGGTAATTCGGATCTTCGTGAAGCCTGTGCCCTACGCCGATCGCAAGTTGATCGACGCCATCCTTGAAGGCGGAGGTAGCTGATGCCAACCCCTGAGCAGGTCGATCAAGCGATGGCTGCAATGAAGAAGCCGGGCGCGAATTACATCTACTTCTTTGAGAAGAATGACTCACCTGAGTGGATTGAGCCGCTAGCGGCCAAGGGATTCTTCAAGCATCCTGAACCGCCTATCGACCGTGATGACGGGATGCGGTCGTTTCCTGTATGGCCAGAGTCACAATACCTGGCTCGCATGGCTTCAAAGGCCCCCGAGCAAGTCACCCAAACCCTACTTGCCATGCCGACAACGCCGAACATTTTTATTCACGGCGACATTGTTGACGCCGCCCGCGCGATGCCAGGTGCTCAGGCATCTCAGCTCTCTGCCTCCGAGCGAAAGTGGATGCGCACGCAGGGTCATCTGTTTTGGCTATTACCACAGCGCTACGCCGATCTCGTCGTTCATCTGGCTCATGAAGGCCAAGCCGACGAAGCGTACGTGCTAGCCCGCAGCCTTCTGGAGGTCCTACCCGATCCTCGGTGGGCGGACGCAAGCGATGAGGACAAGAGGTTCATGTCCAAGGAACCCCTCGCGAGGATGCGTCAGTGGGACTATCAAGAAGCGGTCAAGAAGCTTGCGCCGGCGCTGCAGGCTGTTGATCCAATGCGGACGTTGAAGCTTTTTGGCGGTCTGTTACAAGATGCCATGAGGCTGGCGGAGCCACCGAACGATGAGGATCAATCGGACAACTCCTATATATGGCGGCCAGCTGTAGAGGAGCACGCTCAGAACGTTCCTGAACACTCGATCCGAGATGTGCTGGTTGCCGCAACGAGAGACAGCGCTCTCGCCACAGCCGCTGAGGCGCATGCCGCCACCCAGGCTGTAGTCGCTTACCTAGAAGCGCAACAGCGATCGATCTTTCGCAGGATCGCTCTCCATGTCCTGGCAGAGCACGGCGAAGCGGTGAAGGACCTCGCATTCAATTGGGTGGCCGATTGGAACAATCTTGACGACCACCGTGTTCGGCATGAGTTCGCTCGGCTTGCGAGCGCTTACTTCAAGGATGTCAAAGAGGAAGGCAAGCTAGCGCTGCTGGAGCATTTCCGCACGCCCCCCGCGATGGATAACTTCCGCCGGAACTTCGCCTCTCTATACGGGCGCGAGCCGACTGAAGAGGAGGTGCACCTGGCACAAGAGGGCATGGAGCTGAAAAAGCTCACTGTTCTCAAGGATGGGTTGCCAGCCGAGTGGAAGGCTCGATATGAGGAGCTCGTTGCGCGGCACGGCCCCCCTGAACATCCTGACTTCAGCGCATACAGCAGCTCGGGATGGGTGGGACCAACAAGTCCCAAGACCATTGAGGAATTGTCTTCTATGGAAATCCCGGACCTGTTGGAGTACCTGAGGTCCTGGAAGCCACCGTCAGGTGAGATGTTCGCTGACACATATGAAGGTCTCGGCCGCCAACTAGCCGGAGCTGTTGGTGCCGACCCCGCCAAGTTCGCGCTCCACGCGCCCGCCTTCGCTGAGCTAGAGCCAACTTACGCAAGGTCGCTCGTTGATGGGTTGGACCAAGCGCTGTCGGCTAACAAGACCTTTGACTGGGCGCCGGTGCTTGAACTCGCTCGAAGCCTGGTGACCAAACCACCCACTCAGCAGGAGACGGATGATCCGGGTGGATGGGCCGACCGCGATCCGGGTTGGCGCTGGGCACGAGGCTCAGTCGCACACCTGCTGGGGGAAGGCTTCCAACGCACGACTGGCGAAATTCCGATCGATCATCGCGAGCTCGCCTGGCAGATCCTCGAGCCGCTGACTAGCGACCCCGAGCCGGATCCTGAGCATGAAGGGCGATTCGGCGGGACAAATATGGATCCCCTCACGCTGTCCATCAATACCAATCGTGGCAAGGCCATGCATGCCGCGATCCGTTACGGACTTTGGGTGAGACGCCACGACGAGCTGAATCATCCCGAGCGAGTAGAAGCAGGTTTCGACGCCATTCCGGAGCTACGAAAGGTACTCGACGCCCACCTCGATCCCGATGGTGACCCCTCTCAGGCCATTCGAGCGGTCTACGGTGAACGACTGCCTTGGCTCATTCTGCTTGACGCTAAGTGGGTCAGCGCGAACCTTGACCGCCTATTTCCGTCGGATCCAAAACTCGCGCTGCTTCGCGCCGCCGTGTGGGAGACCTACCTCGTAAATGCGCCCTATGACAGCGTTTTTGACATCCTGGAAAGCGAGTATCACCGCGCGGTATCCGAAATCAGAGAGTTAACTGAGCTCCCCCACCACGGCCGATTTGTAGATCCCGCCGGAAAGCTCGCTGAACACCTGATCACCCTGTATTGGCGCGGTCGAGTCACTTGGGACAGCCACGGCGGCATTCTGCAGGAGTTCTTCGATCGCGCTCCACAGAAGGCCCGCGCTCACGCTCTCGAATTCGTCGGACGCAGTCTCTGGCGCGGCCAAATGCCTCTGGCGGAGGATCAACCTGAGCGTTTGCGCGAGTTGTGGCGCAGAAGGTTTGAAGCTTTCGAAGCCAACACGGAATCCGGCCGAGAAGAGGTCGGTGAGTTCGGTTGGTGGTTCGCCTCATCCGGCAAACTGCCTGACGACTGGCTCATTGACGGACTACTAAGACTCCTCGAAGGCGGGGTGGCGGTCGAGGCCGATCATTTGGTGCTAGAGCGCCTCGCCGATCTGGCGCCTGCGAACCCTTTCGAAGCGGTCCGGGCTGCTCGCCTTATGGTCAAGCTCAAACCAGAAGGCCATTTCATGCTGACGACTAATGAGCACTTACGACGGATCGTCAGCGCCGCCCTGATAGCCGACAACAGACAGGCTCGCTCCGATGCCACTGACCTCATGAATGAGCTAGCCGCCAAGGGTTATCGCGGCCTGGACGATCTTGCGGCGGAGTTGTGAAGAAAGCGATTAGTTCCGGAGTCGGTGGAACCGACGTCAGAGTCGACAACGTCGCTTGTAATCCTTGAGTGCCTCGAGTAGGGCTTGCGACACCACTACCGGCGGGTCCGATCGCAGACCGACAGTTCCGAACAACTGGTTGCGAACCCACTGCCTCTCGCCCGCTGGAAGCGCGTTGTAATGCCGGTAGATCAGGTCGGTCTTTTCCCAGAGATTTTCCTCGGCCTTCAAACCCGGCACGAACGCGTTGAGTCGAGCCATTCGTCGCCGGTGGCCGCGCCACGCACCAGTACTCCGATTGAGCCAAACACTCGCTCCCCTTTGAATCGGGTGCGTCATGAGTCTGAAGTTCTCGGTGTCGGGTCCCCATGTTTGGGCCGACGTAGCAACCTGACCGCCCTTCCCCATCGGAGTGCGCCCGTGATGAACTGAGCTTGTGCCAAAAGATCGAGATCCGATTCAGTTCGCTGAGATCCACTCGGCCGGCGACGGAGCTGTGAGCCAAGAAGTCCTCTATCGCGTAGGTCCAGTGGTAGAGAGATTTCACGTCGACCGCCAGCCGGGCAATGAACGACTGAGCCGCGGCCAAGTCGAAGGCATCCGATCGCTGCGGCGGCCGCTTCATGTACTCGTCCATGAATGCCATAGCCGGCATCCCTTCGCTTGTTATGCGGTCGAGGATGATCAGGACGTCGCGGTACAGGTCAAGCAAACTCTGTATCTCGGCCCTCTTGCTGGTCAGACGGCCGTGCGCATCCCATTTCCGGGACAACGTTTTGATTAGCTGCCGAAGTTCTGCTGAAACGTCGACCAATCGCCGGTCAGTCACGAATTCGCATACCTACCGGAACCCCTCGGCCGATCGTGGACAGGCGCTTGTGCCATCGATCACCGCGATTGATTTGATCCGGGCGGCTTGTGGCGAGTTGCGAATTAGCCGCCGGAGTCAGCACCTCCCTTCCGCCATAGCCATTTGCGGGGCTTCTTGGTCGATACCGGTTTCCCCGATCCCTGTTGATCGCCTAGCGCGTTATGGAGCAGCGTTGCAATCCTGGCGGTCTGCTCGGGGGACATCGGAGGCGGTGGACAGCACTTGCCACAGTGCGTTGTGAGGCTACCGCCGACGGTCCATCTGTGCGTATGGCAATCGGCGTGGCGTACTTTGAAGTGCTGCTGTTCTGAGTCGTATTGGGCACGCTCTTCCTCGCTCAGGTGGAGCAACCCTTTGCCACTGCCCGACCAGGGTGTGGCGCCCCTCATTGGCCGGCCACAGCCGCGACAGGGCTCACCAGCTAGGTACTGCTCCCACGTGAGGCGCTGAACTTCAGTCACAGTGTTCGCCGCGCTCCAACACGCTAGATGGTTCTGGCGAAGAACGTCGTCAGCTTACGGAGTGTCCGTCAGATCGGCATCCCCTGCACAAAGAACTTCTCCGCCGGCAGCTTCCTGCGCTCGGGCCGCGGGTGCCTGCCGCGGGCGCTCACGCCGCCTTAACTGAAACTGGGGTTCGGGCACGCACTGAAGTTTTGAATCGGGCACGGATGATGTACTCGACGACGGCCAGGTTGATGCCCCAACCCGCGCCCAGCATGAGGGCGGTGGTGAGTTCGCTGGGGCCAAACACGGCGTTCCCGATGCCTAGCGTGAGCGCTTGGGTGCCGGCACCGAGTGCCAGCGCGTACGCGCGTGCCATCCATGCTCGGTGGCGGGCGACGTCGCGGCGGCGGATCGCGTTGAAGCCGAGGATGATGCAGGCGCCCATGCCGGTCCCGAACGCGAGCCGGAACACATGGGCCAACTCCCCGCCGGGGATGCGGGGGTAAAACGCTGTCACTCACGGGAGGCTGACGCCATGCGGAAACTGACCTTTGGCATGAACCTGAGCCTGGACGGCTACATCGCCGCGTCCGGCGACGACCTCGGCTGGAGCGTGCCGAGCGACGAGCTGTTCCAGTGGTGGTCCGACCGGGTGGGGGCGAC
>WNEZ01015895.1_pt1 | contig 11487 bp, 9 predicted proteins | sample 5400521 | NCBI WGS metagenome assembly WNEZ01 (sample SAMN13153339, study PRJNA577476) | soil metagenome | isolation source: 120 cm saprolite under Douglas fir tree site 2 hole 1 replicate 1 | place: USA:California | collected 2015-04-18
GCATATTTGTCGCCGACGATCGCACGGAAACGCGCGATCAGTTCGGGCGAGAGCGGCGGCGCTGATGGCTGGACGATATTCATCTTTGTCTCTTACACTTTACTATTCCCGCCCCATCGCGGCGCGGCGCAGCCGATCGTTGATGGCTTCACCGAGCCCGTGATGCGGCACCGGCATCACCGCGATGGCGCGCGCGCCCTTCGCGTCGAGCGCGCGAAGATAGCCGAAAAGATTGGCGGCGGCCTCATTGAGATCGCCATGCGCGGACAAATTCATCACCGCGGTCGCGCTGTCTGTTCCCGGCACGGTAGCTGGACCGAACGCCAGCAGCGCCTCGCCGGCCTCGATGTCATCGGCATTGAGCCGCACGCGTGTGCGCGGCGCGTAATGCGAGGCCAGCATGCCCGGCGCCAGCGGCTGGCTTGTATCGTTGTCGGCATCGTCAGGCGGTTGCACCAGCGAGCGGCCGAGCACGCGTTCGATTTCGCCGCGCGGCACCCCGCCGGGACGCAGCAGCATCGGTGCGTCAAAGCATCCGACGATGGTGGATTCGACGCCGACCGCGACCGCGCCGCCATCGACGATCAGGTCGATTCGCCCCATCAGGTCGCTTTGCACATGGGCCGCGGTCGTGGGCGAGACGTGGCCCGACAGATTGGCCGATGGCGCCACCACCGGCCCGCCGAAGGCGCGCAAGATGGCGCGCGCCACCGGGTGGGCGGGAACCCGGATCGCGACGGTATCGAGCCCGGCGGTGGCGAGATCGGCCACAGCGCTGTCTCTTGTTTTCGGCAGCACCAGCGTCAGCGGCCCCGGCCAGAACGCCTCGGCCAGCGCGATCGCGGTCGCGTCGAAACGGGCAATCCGCATCCCGGCCATGAGATCGCCGACATGGGCAATCAGCGGATTGAACGAGGGCCGGCCCTTGGCCTGATAGAGCCGCGCAATCGCGTCGGCATTGGTGGCGTCCGCGCCGAGGCCATAAACGGTCTCGGTCGGGAACGCGACCAGCCCGCCTTCCGCGAGGCAACGCCCCGCCGCGGCCACGGCGGCCTCGCCGGCGGGCAGAATCTGCGTTTTCAGGCCCACATTCACGGGGTAGTGTCCTCAATTCGGCTTCTTGCGGTGCGTGAAAGCCAAGGCTATAAGCCGCGTTCTTGTCGGAGTGTGGCTCAGCCCGGTAGAGCACTGCGTTCGGGACGCAGGGGTCGCAGGTTCAAATCCTGCCACTCCGACCAACTAATCCCCCGGGGCTTTTGCCTTTTTTCCCGAGCGCTTTCAAGCTCAACCACCGAAACGCGCGGTGTCGCGTCGTGCGCCAGGAACGGGTCCCGACTAAAGCGCATTTTGCCGGATCGGCAAGCAGGCGGCGACGATCGACCGGACAGGGCGGGGGATTGCTGACCAGCAAACAGGCGACTGAAGAAAACCCGACCGAAGGGTTTTCGGTCGGGCTCATGGAGTCTACTTCAGGCGCGGATCTCCCCCTGAGAAAGGGTTTTTGTTTGTCCGATCCGGTACATATACCGGGCCATTATCTAAGGTTGTGTAAATGGCGTCGGTTGAAATTGAGCTTGTTTCCCGCCGGGCATATTCGTGAAGCGTGCTACGCCGCGCGCGGCAAGCGGTGAGGTTCAGTTTTGCGCCCTACGTCACGCGGGACTGTGCGTACGGATGAATTTACCGTGACAGCTCGAAACGCCGTTGGTTTGCCGATCGAGTATTCCTAGAACCGGCATTGATGGTTCGATCAACCGATGGTGCACTGACCTCGCGGTTTGACGGACACATCGACCGAACAGTCTGGCAAATGCAGGTTATCTCATGAAAATCGGAATCATTGGTGCGGGAAGGGTCGGCTGCGCCTGTGCTCTCGCCGCCGTTACGCGTGGAAGTGCCCGGTCGATCGTCATCGTGGATCGAACGCGTAAACGCGCGAAGGCGGTCGCGACTGACCTTCGCTACGGATCGCCGCTTTGTCCCAAGACAGGCGTTGTCGATGGAGATTACGAGGACCTGGCGGAAGCCGGGCTAGTGATGATTACCGCCGGCATCAATGAAAAAGACGGCGGCGCCACCGACCGCAGCGATCCCAGGGGCAGATTGCGGCTCTTGGACAAGAACGCCGAAGTCTATCGCGACATCGTTCCCAAAATTGTGCAGGCGGCACCCCGCGCCGTCATATTGGCGGTAACCGATCCTCCCGATCCACTCGCCGATATTGCCCGCACCAGCGCAGGACATGGTCGCGTGCTGAGCACCGGCACCTTCCTCGATAGCTTGCGTTTCCGTGTTCATCTGGCGGAGCATTTTGATGTCGACGCCAATCAAGTGGAAGCCCAGGTGATCGGAGAACATGGAGTCTCGCAGGTATTTCTTTGGTCAACCGCCCGTATCGCCGGCGTGCCGGTCAGCAAGCTCATCGAGGAACGCGGCGAAACGCTTGATGCGGTGCGCAAGCAAATCGAAGACAACGTGCGTTACGCGAATATCACCATCATCGAGGGTAATGACGCCAGTCAGTTCGGCATCGGCATCGTGTCAGCGCGGATCGCGGAAATGGTGCTTCGCGATGAGCGGGCGGTCGTGCCGATCGGCAGTTACCATGACAAGTTCGGCGTCACGCTGTCGCTTCCGAGCATCGTCGGACGACGCGGCGTGGTGCGGAGCTTCGAGCCGGAAATGTCGCGCGAGGAAGCGCAAGCTTTGATGCTTGGCGCTGCCAATCTGAGCAAAGCAGAGGGCTGAAACTGAAGTCGCCCGGATCGCTGCCCTTCGGTGGGGGACGGACGCTACGCGTACAACGCGGCGGGCGCCTGTGTCTCGGCGACGCGATTCTTGGCTGCCTTGCGCACTTTCTCGAATGCACGCACCTCGATTTGCCGGACCCGCTCCCGCGACACGTTGAACTCCACCGCGAGGTCTTCCAACGTCATTGGCTGGTCGGCCAGATGTCGCGCCTCGAAGATACGACGTTCGCGCGGGTTGAGTACGCCAATCGCGTGGGTTAACGCTTTCTGCTGGCGATCTGTCTCGTCACGCACGGCAAGAAGTGCTTCCGGCGAGGGCGACTGATCGACGAGGTAGTCCTGCCACTCACCGGCCTCGCCCTCGTCGTGTATCGGCGCATTAAGCGATGAATCGCCGCCAAGGCGGCGGTTCATGTCGATCACCTCCTGGCCCGTAACGCCGAGATTTTTCGCAATCAGCGCCACCTGATCGGGGCGCATGTCGCCGCTTTGCATTGCCGCGATCTTGTTTTTTGCCGATCGCAGCTTGAAGAACAGCTTCTTCTGGCTTGCGGTAGTGCCTATTTTCACGAGCGACCAGGATCGCAAGATGTAATCCTGTATCGCCGCTCTGATCCACCACACCGCGTAGGTCGAGAAACGAAAACCTCGGTCGGGCTCGAAGCGGTCCAGCGCCTGCAACAGGCCGACATTGCCTTCAGAGATGATTTCGGAGACGGGCAAGCCATAGCCGCGATAATTCATGGCGACCTTGACAGCGAGACGCAGATGGCTGGTGACAAGCTTGTTCGCCGCATCGCGATCACCGTGCTCGCGCCAGCGTTTGGCGAGCATGTATTCCTGGTCCCTTTCGAGCATCGCGAACCGTCGGACACCGTCCAGATAGCCCGCACTGGGCCTCTTGCTTGCCGACGCCGGCTGTCGCCGGTCTGGACGCGTTCCGGGATTGGCTTCAACAAGATCAATGCTCATGGCGCCATCAAAGCTCATCTTGGTTCCTGCTCCACCGCTGCTCGCATCAATGAAGAGACGGACGGCGCCCGCTCGCCTTAATCGGGGAGGGGGACGAGGCGGCGCGGGCGCCGTCCGCTTCGCAGCTATGAGAGCCCGCGTGAGGGAGGATCGCGGTCTCGGGCTGCGTAGTGAAAAAACTAAGTCGGTCTAGCTGGCGACTCCATTAAATTGCAGTTTAGCTGGACTAAATTGAGGTTTAAGTTTTCTGAGTCAGGAGACGAGCCAAATCGCGGCGCCGCCTTCCGCTGCGAAAAATCGCCTCACGATTCCCATTGCAACTGTTTGTCAGGCAGAGGCGGCTTGAAGTCGGCGTAACCATCTGCGGTCGTCCTGCTGGCGGGTCTTGAAGCGATCGGCGCACTTCTTTGAACAGAGGGCAGTTCGCCAGGAGTAGTGCCGGACGAGACCAAACTTTCCGTCACAGACGGCGCAACGCTTCGCTGCGCCATGCCGAAGATATTGGGGGCTGTTGAACATGCGCGTCTCCTGTAGGCTTTGCGGGGGTAATGCTGGGTGGACCCCCCATGTTCGCCGTCGCACTTCGCGCACACGTGAAGCGCGGCTTCGGGATCGTAGTGGCCGGTCAAGTCTCGCGGCGTATAGGGACACCGCGCGCAGAGTTTGACTCTCATGTGCCGCCTCCCAGGGCGAAGCAGCAGGCTTCTTCGCCGTCATAGGGTTGGTTTGCCGGCGGGGCACACACGTGATTCCGATCGTCGGAATTATCGCGGTTGTGCTCAATCGTTTTGGCCGGGATCGTGGACATTCTGCCACCTGCAATCGGCTCTTCCAGTACAGCGAGACTATGATGATGGAGATTGATGGCTCAATTGTACGTAGGTAAGCGCCCGATATCGAAAGGGATCGGGCGACTTATACGTAGGTTTGTGGTGCTTTCCTTTGCGCCCGCTGGTCTAATTGGCCCGCAACACTTGAATGCTGCAAGGAAGCCTCACCCAATCCTGGCGGTTGTTGGAGCCGCCGCCGGGGCCGCAAACGGATTGGCGATTTTCCTGCAAAATGATCTAATCTTGGTGATCCGAGAGACTCGGAACGCTCCGCGAATGATGCGTAACAAGACCGAGAATTTCCGGAATTGGGCCGCGCGGTTTTTCCTCGGAAACACTGCGCTGGCATTGGTGACTTTGGTTTTCTTTTGGCCTGGCGTCGACTCGGCGGCCGTCAGCCGTCTCATCACTTAAGCGCGACGAGCAAGGAGAATGATTAAACCTGATCTCCCTCAAAGGTGGCAAAAGCCGCCCACGATCTCTCACTATGCAATGGCGGTCTTGTCGGTCGCCGTGGCGATCGTTGCTGCGGAACTCATAACACGTTTACTGCATGCTGAGCCCATCGCATCGTCGATGCTTTGCGCGGTTATTGTCGCTGCATGGTTTGGCGGTTTCGGCCCGGCGCTGTTGGCGATCACACTCGCCCTTTTTGCTTTCCATTATTACCTGGTGCCCCCAATCAATTCATTTACCTGGAAGCATGATTTATTCGTTGTTTATATTTCGGAGGCGCCGCGTCTGATCCTGTTTTCGATTACATCTTTCTTTATTGCATTCATGATTTCGGCGCAGAGAAAAACAACGGAAACCCTCCGCCGTTCCCGCGATGACCTGCAAGTAGCGATTGACCGTCAAAAGCGGATTGAAGGCGTGCTGCTGCATAGCGAAATGTATTTGACCAAAGCGCAGAGATTGAGCGGCACCGGGAGCTTTGGATGGAATGTCTCCGGCGGAGAAATCTCCTGGTCGGACGAAACCTTCCGAATCTTCCATTGCGACCGAGTGACGAAACCGACCCTGGAATTTATTCTCCAGCGCGTCCATCCGGAAGATCGCGCTGACGTGCAAAAGACCATCGATCAGGCATCGAGGGACGGCAAGGATTTTGACCATGAATATCGATTGCTGATGCCGGATGGCTCGGTGAAATATGTCCATGCCGTGGCTCATGCCGCGAGAGATGCATCTGGCAGCACCGAGTTTGCCGGGGCGGTGACGGATGTTACGGCAGCAAGGGAGACCGAGCGGAAGCTGCGACGTAGCGAGGCCTATCTGGCCGAAGCCCAGCGTTTGAGTCACACAGGCAGTTGGGCCTGGGATGCGCGGCGGCGAGAGTTCGTGTTTCGGTCCCCGGAAGCGCACCGCATGTTGGGACTCGATCCGGATGAGGACACTGTACCGCAGCAACCCTTATGGGATCGTGTTCACCGCGAAGACAGGGACCGGGTTATCGAAATGGTGCGGCAGGCTCTCCGAGAGAAAACGGGCTTCGAAGGCGACTATCGCATCGTTCTTCCGGACGGTTCGACGAGATATGTGCATTCCGTGGGACATACCGTTGTCGGTCACGACGGTGAAGTGACCGAGTTGGTTGGTACTCACGTCGATGTCACCGAGCAGCACCTCACAAACGAAGCGCTGGAAAAAGCCTTTGACGAGATCAAGAAATCCGAAGATCGCCTTCGACTGGTGATCGACACGATCCCAACGCTGGTCTGGCGCGCCGGACCGGAAGGGATCCCCGACTTCCTCAATCAACCAGCCCTCGACTATACCGGCCTTTCACTGGACCAAGCCGAAACTGGCTGGCCTCGCGCCTTTCACCCCGACGACAAGAAGGGCATGTTGGTGAAGTGGAGCGCCATACGGGAGTCCGGTATACCAGGTGAGCTTGAAGCCCGGCTCCGGCGCCACGATGGTGAATATCGCTGGTTTTTGTTCCGTGCCGAGCCGCTGCGCGATGAGTTAGGCAACATTGTCAAATGGTACGGGTCGTCTACCGACATCGAGGACCGCAAGCGGGCCGAGGTGGCACTTCGCGAGAGCGAGCAGCGGTTTCGCGATTACGCCGAAACGGCCTCCGATTGGTTCTGGGAGGCTGGACCAGACCACCGGGTCACGCGCATATCGGAACACGTCAGTGATATTGGCTTGGTGCCCTCGGGCCTGGCCGGCTTGTCTCGCTGGGATATTGCAACTGATATCGAATCGGAACCCGAAAAATGGCGAATGCATCGGGCGACGATCGACGCCCATCAGCCATTTCGCGATTTCGTTTACACCGTGAATGGGACTGGATCGGCAGTATACGTCCGAACGAGCGGCAAGCCATTTTATGACGCAAACGGCAATTTTCTGGGCTATCGGGGCACCGGGACCGACATTACCGCGACGATCCGCGCGGATCACGCCGAACAGGCGCTGCGCCAGGCGCAGGCGGAACTCGCGCACGTAACGCGCGTGACGACACTGGGGGAGATGACCGCCTCGATCTCCCATGAGGTGAACCAGCCGCTCGCCGCCGTGGTGGCCAACGCCGAGGCCTGTCTGCGCTGGCTCGATCGCGGAACTCCCGACCTGGACGCAGCGCGCCGCTCGGTGGAATGGATCATCAACGACGGCGTTCGGGCGAGCGAGGTGATCCGGCGCGTCCGGGCGCTTGCGAACAAGACCGACATTGAAAAAGTGCCGCTCGACATCAATGATGTGGTCAAAGAGGCCACCGCCTTGGTGCAGCGCGAAATGGATAGCCATCAGGTGTCGTTGCGATTGGAGTTGACACCGGCTGTCCCCACGATCCTTGGTGATCGGGTCCAACTGCAGCAGGTGATTATTAACCTCGTGATGAATGGCATTGAAGCAATGCAATCGGTCACGGATCGGCCGCGCGAACTGGTGATCCGATCAGGCCAGGACGAGACACACCAGGCGCTCGTAAGCGTGACGGATTGCGGCGTCGGGATCTCCGCCGAAGATGCGGACCGGCTGTTCAACGCCTTCTTCACCACCAAATCCGGCGGCATGGGCATGGGACTCTCGATCTGCCGTTCTATTGTCGAAGCTCACGGGGGACGACTGTCAGCTTCCGGCAATGTTGGGCCCGGTGCGACATTTCAATTCGTCCTGCCCTCGCATGAGGAGGCTGCGTCGTGACCGAGCGTGCCAAATCATCGCATGAACCCGCGAGCGCCAAGGAGCCGATTGTCTTCGTTATCGACGACGACGAATCCATGCGCAGGGCGCTCGCCAATCTTTTTCAATCGGTGGGTTTGCGGGTTGAGGTGTTCGGTTCGGCGCCCGAAATGCTGCAAAGCAAGCTTCCAGCTGTTGCCAGCTGCCTGGTCCTCGACATCAGGTTGCCAGGATTGAGCGGCCTGGACTTTCAAGCCGAGCCCGCCAAGGCGAACAGTCACATTCCAATCATCTTTATGACTGGCCATGGCGATATTCCGATCACCGTCAGGGCCATGAAGGGCGGAGCGATCGATTTCCTGACCAAGCCGTTTCGCGACCAGGACATGCTGGATGCCGTGGTGATGGCGATTGAACGGGATCGCAAGAGGCGCGACGTTGAGAAGGTCGTCGTGGACTTGCAGGCCCTCTTCGAGACCCTGACGTCCCGCGAGCGGGAGGTACTGGCTTTGGTCGCTACCGGACTCATGAACAAACAGATAGCAGCCGAGCTCGGGCTCGCCGAGATTACCGTGAAGATCCACCGTGGGCACATTATGAAAAAAATGGCGGCGAGGTCATTGGCCGATTTGGTCAGAAAGGCCGAAATGCTCGGAATTAACCGTGTTAAACCCTAGTGCAAACAAACCTAAGTATAATTTTACAACCTTGATTTGCGGTCCATTTTTCGACTGGGCGGCGGTGCTAGGGCAAGCGCTTTAGCCGCTTCAGGAAGGACCTCCTTGTCGACACTTTCGATTATTTCCGTCATTGACGACGATGCATCTGTGCGTGCCGCGACTAACAATCTTCTGAGGTCGCATGGATACACGGTCCATACATTTGCGTCGGCCGAGGAGTTCTTGCGGTCGGCCCACTTGAATGACACCTCGTGCGTGATTGCGGATGTGCAGATGCCGGTTATGAGCGGCGTGGAGCTGCTGATGCTTATGCGCGCCCAGGGCCACCGTGTGCCGTTCATTTTCATCACGGCCTTCCCCGAAGAGAGCGTCCGCGCCCGAGTGCTGAAGGCCGGCGCAATTGCCTTCCTGGCCAAGCCCTTCGCCGGACCGACCTTGATCAGCTGTCTCGCGACTGCCCTGGAGGGACATCGTGGCGGAGCCGGCAACTGAGACGGTGAGCGTCGCCACAGCATCACGTAGCCGCCTGCTCCGATCGGCTTGGCGCCCAGTGCTAAACCAAGGTATGCGGCGCCCCAAACCAATACGACGTTCGAATCAACCTCCGTAGGATCGAGCCGTGGTCTTGACCGGATTAGGCTGACATCAGGTGCCGGAGCCAGCAGTGGCCCGGGTAAGCGCCAGCCAAGCGAGTCAAACGCCGGGGGTGGAACCCATGTTGACGAAGTCGTGGGACCTCTCGGTCGAAGCCTCGCAAGTAGTCTCCAAAGCAAAGCAGAAACGTAGAACGCCTCCGTAATCTTTCGGTGGAATATCTTATGCAACTGCCGGAGTTCACGCGCTTGACGACGCTGCGCTGGACCTTTTTGGTGGCCGGCATATTTGCGGCGTTTATCGTTGCGTTACTCGGGTTTGTATACTTGAAAACGGAAGGTGACCTGACGGCGCGATCCGACCGTGTGATCACCTCGCAAATGCGCGTGTTTGCCGACTTGTCGCCGGAGCGGAGGCTGGACGCGATCAATGAGCATCTGAAGCAGGATCCGGGCCGCGTTCAGCTCGCAGGATTGTTTGGTCCAAACGGCCGCAGGATCGCGGGTAACCTGGAAAGCCTGCCACCCGGTCTCAAGACCGATAATGCGGTACAGAGCGCCGTGGTCGACAGGACCGACGAAAGCGGTCGGGAGAAACAGACGGTCCGCCTGATCGCGCGAAGTTTGCCGAACGGCGACGTGCTGCTGATTGGACGAAATGTCGAAGAAGTCGGGGAGATCGCAGGCGTCGTTGGCCGGGCGCTTGCGCTTGGTCTGGTTCCCGCAGTGCTTCTTTGCCTTTTGGTCGGTGTGGCGCTGAGCGCTCGCGCCCGCAATCGTATCATGGAAGTCAACGAGCGGGTGCAGCGCATCGTCGCCGGCGACCTGCGGGAGCGACTGCCGCATCGGAACGTCGACGATCCCTTCTCCAAACTTGCGATGATAGTCAATGGCATGCTCGACGAGATGGAGGTTCTCATTCATTCCCTTGCAGGCGTCGGCAATGACATAGCGCATGACCTGCGCACGCCACTCACCCGGGCGCGGCTGACGCTCGAGCGCGGTCGCACCAGCGCCAGGACGCTGGAGCAGCTGCAGATGGTTGCGGACAAAACGATACAGGGGATCGACCAATCGCTATCGATCGTCACCGCCATTTTGCGGCTGGCGGAGATCGAGAATAGTCAGCGATCGGCCGGCTTTGGCACAGTCGCGCTTGCGGATCTCGTACGCGAAGTGGGCGACATGTACGAGCCGATCGCGGAAGACAAGGGTGTCGCTCTCCTCGTCCACTCACCGCACGAATTGAGCGCACATGGTGACCGGGATTTGCTGATCGAGGCGGTCGCCAACCTCGTCGACAACGCCGTCAAGTTTACGCCGGCCGGCGGGCAGGTGGAGATCGGATTATTTAGCGGCAACAGCGAAAACATCGTGCGCGTCAAAGATACCGGTTCCGGCATAAGCGAGCACGAACGCGACGCCGTCTTAAGGCGTTTCTACCGGTCGGATAGAATAAGACACATATCAGGCTTGGGTCTTGGCCTGAACCTGGTGGCCGCGATTGTAAGGTTGCACGGCTTCCGGTTCACTATCGTTCCGGGGTCCGGGTGCGTTGCCGAGATCGCATTTCCGTCCGGGCTTCAGGGCAAGCAGGGTGGTTCGACCCAGGGCTGGCCGGAACGATCGGAGCCGTTCAAACTGATTCATCAGCGGGGAGCTCCGGGGTTCGTAGACGGCCCGCCGGTTGGGTAAAATACCTGCTGCGCCGTAATCGAAGCGCGGAGGGCGCGAGGATGATTGTCGGTCCGTTGTGAAACCAGCTACCTCCCCGTCGCGCGCTCAAGAAATTTCACCAGCGCGGTCTGAGCGAGCGCGTCAGCGAGGGTCAACGGATCAGCCGTGCTTGCCCCGAATAAAGTTAGATTTAGTTATCTGAACGACAATTTAACGGCGCCGAAGATCCATCCGCTTATCTCAACCAAGACGGCAATGCTCATCGTCTGATGTGTCCGCAAGGCCCACTCAGACGTTGCGGATGCGCTCGTCAGGAGGCCTTATGTCCAAGCACCAGTCCTGTTCCCCTGTCGCCGTCGGAAGCGCACCCGGGCTTCCGCCCGGCGAGCGTCGAGGCGGCGCTGAATCCGCCGCCCGCCCCCCGGTGCAGGGTGAAATCGGCTTTGTCGGCCTTGGTCGCATGGGAGCGGCGATGGCCAGGAACCTGACGGCCGCCGGACGTCGGGTGATCGCATATGTTCGCCGTCCGGATCAGATCGGCAAGCTCGATGCACCCGGTCTCAGACCCACAACGGATATTGTTGACCTGCTCGACTGCGAGGTAGTCATCAGCATGTTGCCGGACGACGACGCCGTGCGCGAAATTGTGTTCGGCCGCAAAGACCTCGACGGTATCGCTGGGGGTATGATGCCCGGCGCGATCCACCTGTCGATGAGCACGATCGGCACCGCGACGGCGTCGCTGCTGGCGAGCGAGCATGCACGGAACGGGCAGGGCTATGTCGCCGCGCCGGTCTTCGGGAATCCGGATGCTGCCAAGGCGCGCCAGCTGTTCATCGTCGCCGCTGGC
>WNEZ01005101.1_pt1 | contig 11486 bp, 17 predicted proteins | sample 5400521 | NCBI WGS metagenome assembly WNEZ01 (sample SAMN13153339, study PRJNA577476) | soil metagenome | isolation source: 120 cm saprolite under Douglas fir tree site 2 hole 1 replicate 1 | place: USA:California | collected 2015-04-18
GTGAGCTCCAACTGCGCCTTGGCCAGCGCCGCCGCAATGGCGCCAATTGATTCACTGGACCGATGCATGGCTGCCCTCCACCTCAAGAAGATCGAAGCTGATCGCACCGGATTTGGAGCGCTTGGCTCGAATCCCGTGGCCGATCGCCTCTCGGCGGTCAACCGGGACTACGTTTGCGGTCGAGTGAGTCCACCTCCCGCGAGATATTCGGACCAGTCAGCAGAAGCTTGTCGAAATCGCCGATACGCCAATGGTAACGGAAGCAGGATCTCTCCGCCGACGATCGACCAGTTCCTTGGTAGCTTGAAAACGGCATGGCGGGAAGGTGAGCCAAATCCAACCGCTCGGGCCAAACCAAAAGTTCCGCGCTCACGCCGGCGACCCGACCCGTTGGCATCGGTCAATCAGCAGATCGAAGACTGGTTTGCAGCGGCCTGCATCTCCGCGCTGCGGCGTGCCTCATGGGTCGTCATCGATCGGAATTGGACAGACCCCAATTTCCTGAGAGTAAGCTTCCCGGCGATGCGGGACGCTCAGCCCCGGGAAACGAAGACGTTCGAGCGGGCATTGCAGAGCGGATTCGAGTTCATAGCGCGCGACGGAGCGTTTGAGCTGCGTCGGCGCGTGAAAACGGTGAATGAAACTGTATGTGAGGGCATTGCGGAATAAATCCCGCGATCCACCGGCCGCGGTGTTCTTCTAGGCATCGGCCGGGAGAATGCTCGGAAATATCCGGCCAGATGCTCCTCGGGATGCGCGCCACCCCGATCGGGTGATGCGGGCTTCAATACGGTCTACAGACGGGAACCGAAGAAGGCCCGATCACGCGCCTCGTTGTGCGCTTCCGCGGGCGAGGGCGCGAGATCAGGTCAGCCATGGAACGCTATGAAGGTTTCGAGCATGCCTTCAAAATTGATCAGGCCGTGCAACAGCATGGCCAGGATCGTGGAGCGGGTCACCCAACGAAACCATCCGAGCACGAGTCCGTACACAAACACTTGAGCAATGACATAGAGGTCATATTGCACGTGGATGAAGGCCCAGAGCAACGCGGTCGCGATAATCACGGGCCAGGCATGGCGGGGCGAGCGGTGCCAGCCGCGAAACAGAAAGCCGCGAAAAAGCGTTTCCTCGCCGATTGGCGTCACCACGACTGCGGTCAGCCACTGCCACGGCAGATAGCCCGCGGCGCTCGCCGTTCGATAGATGTCGAGTTGAAATTGGGTGACGGAGCAGCCAGAAAATCCCATTACTCACGAGGATGAAGATAACGACGGCGATGATGCCGACGACCACGTCGCTTGTGCGCGGCAGCGTGAGGCCGAGATAGCAAGCGGAACTGACGCCCCGGTGCCGCGCCATCAGCGCCAGCAGCAGGACCTGTATCGGGGTCGATATGCAGATGCTCAAGGTCACGGCGACGCCGTCGCTGGCGAAATCCGGCAACTGCGCAACGGACAGTCCGTACCACCAGATCAGCGTCGTCAGCGACGCGATCTGCCCGACCAGCAGGGCGATGAAGCCGAGGCCGAGCGTGGCCCACGGTCCCCAGGGCTTCACGTCTCTGATCACGGTAGCGCCTTTACGCAGCGGCCGAGCGTCTTGTGTTCGGCTTCAGTCATGCCGATCTGGTTGAAGACAGAATCTGTTTCCGCGAGGCAATGGCGTTTCAACATGCGACGGCCACCAATGCGCGATGGGCGAAGGTGCAAGCCTTGGTTCAGATTGCGGCATTTTAGGGGGTTGCCGGCCGGTTGGTTTGGAAATGAGGGTGGCGTAGTCTCCGGGGTGATCAACCTCGAATCGTCCGGCGTCGAAGCGCGGACTGGAGACCACGCTATCATATTTGTCGGCCTGCCACGTCTATCTGTGTCAAGCCCAAGGCCTCGCCTGCCAATCGAATTGTGCTCTACGTTTTCACAAGGGTGCCGAACACCATCGCAAAAACAGCCAAGATCGCGACCCAGAATGCAAAAGGCTCGAATGGGGCCACGAAATAGCCAACCAGCGCGAGCACAACAAGAACCAGCGTGACCACAAGGACCAGCGTGCTTGGTGCATGAGTCTCGACGTGCATGTTATCCCCTTTCCATTTCTGTGGCGACCGGAATGGGCCCGCTCTGGCGCGCGGGTTATTGCGCATGGGATTTCCCCGAAAGCCATATTGCGACATACTACCAACCATTACAACCACGAAGGGCTATCGGCGGAGTAGGAAGAACTGCGCTGAAAGTGGGCTCAGCGAAGCTGAGCCCACCACCCCATCAACCGCGACGCCTTTGGGTGAACTGCATCGGCGCGGGTTCCACGCCGGCCGCAACGTACGGATGCGCGCTGGCTTGCCGTCTTGAACGGCGAGCCGACTCGCCGCCGGACTCGCCGCAGGAAGCCGATCGGCGAGGAAACCGCGCTTACGAGGGTCACCGCGACATCTCGAGAAACTCATTCCACACGAAGGTTGGCATTATGGCGTTTTCTCCGACACTGTCCCACGTCGTGCTGGTGATCACCGCAGGCGTTCTGTTCTATGCGGCGCTGACCGATTTCAAGTACTTCAAAATCCGCAACGAGCTGATCCTTGTCCTGGCCGGGCTATTCATCCTCCATGCACTCCTGTCCGGCCGCTGGGTGAGCGCACATTGGAACCTGGCCTGCGCTGTCCTCATGCTCTGCGTCATGTTGTACTTCTATGCGCAAAACCTGATGGGTGGCGGCGATGTCAAAATCCTGATCGTCGGCTTCTTATGGATCGGCCTTGATTGTGCGCTCGTCTTCGCGGTGCTGATGACGATTTTTGCGACGGTCCACGTCGTTGCGGCCAAGTTCGGGTGGGTCAAGGTCCAGCATGTCGGCGAGCACAACCGCATTCCGTTCGCGCCGTCGGTCGCAGGGGTATTGATCGTTTGCTTCATGCTGGGCTGCCTGCGGCCGGTGTGATTTCATTAAATTGGCTCATGCAGAGCGCGACTGACTCGCTGCAAACAGGTCCTTTCGGGGGGCCTTGCTGTTTCGACCCGCTCGCCAAGTTCCGGGCGTTCCTCTTGGCGCCCGCTCGCCGGGCCCTGGCATTTTGGCTGCCTGCATGGGACTGCCGCCCTGCCCCTCCACGGAGGCATCGGATGCGGGTGCGGCCGCTGCCTGGGTCGAGGATTGCCGATCGCCGGCCGCCCGGGCGGAGGATTCCGCCGCGGGTTCGTCACCCTCGAGGGCCGTCAATCGCAATTGGAATGCCGCCTCGATGAGCTCGGCATCGGCGTTGGTCAGCGTGTTTTTCCTCCCTAGTCTAGGGCACCATGCGCCCAGGTTGCAGCTTCAGGCGAGGCAAAGGCCGCCAGTTCGTCGAGAAGCTGATCACGCAGGGCGGCCGACTTCGCGGGCTCGAGAACAGGCTTGGCCGCCACGGACATGGGTCTTCGCCGCACCAAGGACGCCCCAAGAGAAGCCTCGACCCGAGCTTGGTCATTACCGCTTCACTTGGGCTTCGTAGCCTCGTCGTGCGGGTTTCCAATCTCCGGGGCGTCGAGGTCGTCCTCCCCCGCAATCCCGACCAGCGTGAACAGGGCGTAGCGCCGGGCATAGGTGAGCGCCGCGCCCATCCGGTGCGGGGTCCCCAAATCCGCCAGCGGGCATACCGGCCAGTCGGAGGCGATCCATTCCCCGGAAGAGTGCGCCAACACGGTGGTCAGCGAGACGGTTTTGGTGGTCTGGTCGATTGCGGTCGTCTGAACCGTCGCAATCTCGTGCTGGCCGAGCGTTTTACGCACGATGTCGAGCCCGCTCGAGAGCGGGGCATAGCGAAAGGTCCTTGCGGACCCCTCCCGCTGGTTGCCCGGCAGGGTGGCGGTCAGGGACTTCTCCGGATTCGTGAGCTCGACCTAGGCCGCGGCAAGCGCGGTGGCGAGCGCGGCGATCGTTTCACTTGAGCGGTGCATCCGGCGCTGGACGTCCTTGATCGTCCGCTGCGCATTGCGCTCGTTGGCAAGGAGGCAACGTTCTCGAACTCTTCAACTGGATTGAACAAAATTATCCGCTTAAGGCGCGGTAGAATGGCTTCAAGAAAGCAATTAAGGAATCTCGATTTGACTCAATAGCAGCAATCCGCGGCGTCGTGACTCTTCCTCTTGGCCACCCGGCGGCCCGGTTTCGATGTATCGTCGCAGCGGGTCGCCTAAAGACACCAGGCATTTCTGCTCCGAAAGCTCTCCGGGCATCGGTAGGAAGCGCGCGAGCGCCATGCAGGCTCCGCGCACCTGCCCCAGCAGCTCCAGCAGGATATCGATGCGATGGCTGAGCTGTGGCCGCGAATCACCGCGCAGGGAATTGAGGAGATGCGTTGCGAACAGATCGAGCTCTCCTTCGAGGCTGAAATGGCGGGCAAGGGCAAATAATACCCGCTTGAAGTCATCAGTGGCGTTTGCCGGGTCCTTGAAAAAGTCGAGTGCATACCGGACTGCGTCGTTGGCAGGAACGACTGAACGAACGGCTGCGGATTGGGGATAATTGCGCGCGAGCAAGTCTCGCGCAGGCGGGAAACCCACTAATGCCGCAATTTGAATCAAGCTCGCCCCCTTTGCGCGGTCCGCATCGGTCGCCGAAGAAGCATAAGTGACGACTCCGCGATCGAGGATTTTGCGAAGGATACGCGGATCGATATGGGGCAGCGGGCGGGGCGGCTCGGGGGGCAGTGTCATCAGCTGACGAAAGCCTGCGATCGGATCGGGGTCTGTGGATGGAGTTATTATGGGAATGGACGAGAAAGGAATGTTGGAGAGGAGGACGACGTCATCGGCCACGCCTGACACAGTACGTGTCGGCACATCGATCGGACCGGCTTTGACGGGTGCCGAACTGGACACGGGCTTGGTGGGCGCTTGCGATGTCGTCGTTGCCACGGGCCGGAACCGTGCTGAAAACAAATTGCTTTGGTAGAGCGCCCAAAGCGAGCACCCGAACAGGACAGGTACCAAAACCACTGTGAGCCGGAAGAGCACCCCCGAGGCCTCTCGCTCACCCGACATTGGCCCTACTCCGCATGCAAGCACTCTCGCCGGGGCAGTTGCCGCCCGCTGGTTCGTCCGCTGCTCCTTTTTGGCCGGATTACGTTGCGGGCACAAGCGGCGCGGCGAGTGTGAGGCTTCGCTGTACAATGGGCCCGCACGGTGCTCCTGGCGAAGCACACGCCGACCGCATCGGACGCCCGCCTCCTCGAACTGGCGTTTGAGCTTCGCCTGTCTTCCTTTGAATCCGGTGGGCACCCTCAGGAAACGGGCCCAGCATCGCCACAGACGCCCGAGCACGTGGGCCCTTCCGCAGCAGCACCCGCGATCGGCCGTCCGAGGGCTCCGCAGCGGCAATAGCAAGGGTGCTACGCTGCGCCAAGCCAAGCCGGCCGGCATCGATAAGAGCGTGCTGTCGATCGGGGAGGCGCGACGGTATCGGGACAAAGCGCACCTCGAATGGCCTCGCAGCCCTGCCTCGTGGGCGCCGGCCCAGCGATTCACACCATCTCCGTTTCGCCGAGAAGCCAGGGCTGGGTCGCCGGGTAAGGGACGAGCCGTCCCTCTCTGCCGTCAGCATCACCGGGAGGTTCACCGTTCACGCGATGAGCAACCTGGTGGAGCCGCTTTGGACTGGATCCGGTCAAGATCGCCCAGATGCTAGTGCGACTGTGGGGTTGTTGTCCCCGCGGCGAACGACCGATCGGGTCCGCCAAGAAGCGAGCCGCTTCCGGCATGCCGGCCACGCGTCCACATGACCGGATCTGTTCCCAATCGGGCAGATTTCGGTACCGGATCTGTTCCCAATCGGGCAGATTTCGGTTTAGTGTGGCTAAAATGTGACACAAAAGTAAAGGCGCTCCTGCTAGGATGCGGGCAAGTCACACGAGAGTCCCATGGTACCTCCAGGGACGGTTCCGGCATGGCAAAAATCACCGCGCGAGCTCATTCCCTTGCGGTAGCGGCCTTTCTGGCCCTCGGAGTCGCCGGGTGCCAGACGGTCGACGGCGTTTTCGCACCCCTGGAATCCGCGCCGCCGCCGGCGGTTGCGGAACCTGTTGTACTACCGCCGGAAGCCGCCGCTCCAGCGACGACTTTGACGGTCGAAGAGCCTGCCGACGTGAAATACTACGCGTCAGATGAACCCCTGCGCTTGGGAATCGAGCATTTCAATCGCGGCCATTACGGAATAGCCGAACGGTACTTTCGTGATGCGGTCGAAAAGGCTCCGCGTGATCCCACTGCCTGGATTGGGCTCGCTGCGAGCTACGATCGTTTGGCTCGATTCGATCTTGCCGATCGCGCCTACCACTCGGCGATCAGGCTTACCGGAGAAACCACCCAAATACTAAATAATGAAGGTTATTCATTCATGTTGCGGGGAGACGTGTATAACGCGAGAATCAAGTTTATGAAGGCCTATGAGCGTGAACCAAATAATCCAATGATCCTCAATAATCTTAATCTACTGAATTCTAGCTATACGTATATCCGACGCGCTCCTGAGTGACTCCTACTGTCCTTCGTGTATATTTGAAGTGATATCTCCACCTGGTACTCAGTTGCCTCACCAGCAAGGATTCTAGCCAATTACAGGTCAATGCGCCGAGGGACCGATCGTTCACCGTGGAGAAGACGACAGCATGCTTCCGTGCTTGTCAGTACCCCTGATCCCGTTTCTTGTCATGCATACTGGCGCGCACCCTCGTTGAGTATCCAATGGCGCTTTCTCCAATCTCGTCGCACATCGTCCTGGTCATCACCGCTGCCACATTATTTTATGTTGCTCTAACAGATCTGAGAGATTTTAAGATTCGAAATGAGCTAATACTCCTTCTCGTGGGCCTATTTGTGCTTCACGCAATTTTATCGGGCCGATGGGTTAACATTCACTGGAACATAGGGCTAGCAGTTCTTATGCTTGCCATAATGCTCTACTATTATTCTCAAAATCTGATGGGCGGCGGTGATGTGAAGCTGTTGGCGGTTGCTTTCTTATGGACCGGGGTTCACTGCGCTTTTCCGTTTGCAATTTTATGGCTGATCTTTGTCTCCGTGCATTTCTTCGCGGCGAAGTTCGGGTGGGTGGCGGTCAAAGAGGTCGAAAAGCGCAAGCGTATTCCCTTGGCGCCCTCCATTGCTGCGGCGCTGATCGGTACCTTCATGTCGGGGTGTCTAAATCCTCTATAAATCAATCCTTGGCGCGACCAATTGGTGGCGCCGGAGCCGATCAGCTGCACCCAAACTGCCAAAGCTCGCCGCCTTCATGGATGGAAGGGTGAGCTGCGCAAATGGGTGGAGCAAAGCATTGCCAATGAAAAACCGGCTTTTGTCGCTATCATGATCGGCATGAACGACCGGCACTCGATGCAAGCCCTGGTCGCCGCGCGAGAAACCAATCCCCCGCCAGTCAAGCCCAATGAACGGCCCGTTGCGGGGCCGGTGGTGCCGCTGAAGGCCCGCGCCTTCCGATGCGCACCTTCTCGGCGGCGAGCCGGCAGCGCCGGCCCGAGGCCGGGCAGACGATTTCAGCTGGCCGCGTACCCAGGAGGACCGGATTGATGAACTTGAAAGAGAGATTGACTAGCCCCCTAACGTTGGTTTGGTCTCGTTGCAGCGCACGTTCGCACAGATCGTAACCCCCCTCTGCCTCGTCACCGCCCACTGGAGAGTTTACAAGCACCGCCTCGCAACGCATGGCCAGGTCCTCGGCACCCAGATCGGGTACGCACAGGAAGGTTCCGAGTCGCCCCCAGGTCGGGCAAGCCGAGGCCACGGGGCTCGAGCCGCAAGTCGGGAGAGAATGCGCGTTGAAGACGGCGATGCGCTTGCCCGCTTACCATTGCAAGCAACGCCTCGGGTCCAACTGCGCCGGGGCGAAACCTCTCTCGATCTGATCTCCGAACGCGGCCGACCGACGTCGTTGGTGTGAGGTCAACCGGGAAGGAGGCCGAACGGTGGTTAGCGAGAGCGGTGCCCCAGGCCGGGTGCACGAACTCAACTGCCCGAGCGGGGCAACTCCCGACATGTACGACGAGGAGTGCACGTGCCGAAGGTGGGGTAGAAATTTTGGCGCCACTAAGCAGTTGCGATTAGGGCGACCACGCCTACCAGGGCAATCCCCGAAATCAGCCATAGCAGGTCTCCAGCACTAAACCCGAAGACCCGGTGGTCGTTCTGGAGGTCCGATTTAGTCCAGCCCAGTCCGTGCGACCACCCGGTCCTGAAACTCGATGGAGACAGACCAAACATGGCGGCAACTCCGACTCGGTGCCTTTTCTGAATTTCGCCGCGTCAGGTGCTTCGCGGTGAATACGCTCTCACGCAGTCCATAGCTTCTGTGCTCCCGAGCCTACGGGATGCCCGGTCGACTGGCGGGGTAGTCGACCTGGGCCTGCCGGGTGTGGGGAGGGGCCCAGCGAGGAAGAGGGCACAGTCCCAAAATGATCGCCTATTAGCAGCAAAGATTACGCCGACATTCGAGGCGACGCCATATACCGGACGTTATAGAAATGTTAGCTGCTAAAATTGGTATCCTAAATGCAACGGTGCATTCTGGTCACCTCTTGGTGTTGGCTGGCTTAGGTCCCGATCACCTGTTGGGGGGCGGGGATGATCGGTGGTAGAGACCGCGCATCGCCTGGGACGCATCGGTCGTCCCATTTCTGGTCGCTCTTGCGCGCTGGAATTGCGGCTTCGCACTCCGTCAGTGCCCGCCGAAAAAGCCAAGAAAGATAAAGACAGCGAACAGGTCGACGCGCGGCGTGTGCTGGACGAGATTAGAGGACGGCTGGAAGAACGGGTGGCAACGAGGGCGCGTTCTTCTCGTTTGAGCCTAGTATTGGGTACCGTAACGATGGCGGCACTCGTGGCATTGGCGGCCCGCTTGTTCGGAGCTGCGCGAGCCACGCGAGGCGAGATCCGCAGGGACCGTTACCGCCGAAACACCTCCGACGCCAACCGACACAATGCCCAAGGAGAGGCCACGCGGCTTGCGGAAACTGCTCCAAAGGAAGCCCGGGGAGCGATGTCGCGATCGAACCCTCGAGTTCAGCACCAACACCTCCGGCGCCGACCAGGCCAGGGACTACACGACATGGCCGGCCCGACCCCGACGACAGCGAGCAATTCACGGCTGTAGGCGACATCACTGCCGCACGGCTGGTACTGCAGCGAGCGGCAGAAGCGTGTGACCCGCGCGCAGCGCTGATCCTTTCGGGAAGATTGGTCCGCTTGTGTAGTCCATCAGTAGATCATATAGTGCATCAAGTTAGTGACCTGGGCGCGGTTTGCTCAACGGATGCTTGGGGACGTCGGCTGGATCGGATCGAGCGCGCCTCGCCGGCCGCCTTCTCTCCGGTTCGGCGCTCAAGGTAGCCATTCTATTGTAATGATAGTTTCAAGGAGATCCCAAAAATTCATCAATGCATGCAGGACTATGGTGAGTGACGTAGACCCGCTACGCCTCCCCGGCTGGCCAGCGTCTCAGTCGGGCAGCCAAGGCGAGCAAACCGATCTGAACGGGAGCGGCGGCTGCGGTGCATAGCAGCAATAAGGGGCCGTTCAACGCCAGGCTAAGCGATTGGTCTGGGTGCGTCGACCGCCACCACATCGCATAGGCGGTTGCGACGACTACGGCAGCGGTGAGAGACAGCAAAGCCCAACCCGTCGTGGCCCAAAATCCCCACGGGTGTGGGCGTGGTGCATCCGAGAAGACTTCCACCTTGACCCTCTTCCGACCGTCCGCCGCGGGGACCGCACTTCGATCCCGTCGGCCTGGTTATTCGTATGTTGCGCGGCGCTCTCGCGTATTCGCGTAAAAATTTCATTGAGTTTATGAACGAGCCGAACAATTGGAGCATAGCAAATAATCTCCGGCTGCGGCCCAGCGTAATTCCAATGAACCGGCCGGCCGCGCATTCGTTTCCGGAACGCGCGCAGCGCGGGTCCTTGGTAGCACCTACGATCCGATCGTGCTTGAAAAACTCGGATTCTGCGGTCCAGCTCCCCTTGGCTCAGGGCCGGCACCAGCGTGCCAAGGAGTTCGGCTGGGCGGAGGTCATAAACAGGCTCGACATTTTGGTGAGCCGTGGCCAGGAGCGCGCCGTAGCCCGCGCCTTTAATCTCTGCCGGAGTTAGGCGTGGCCTTCAGTCGAACTCCAAATCCTGCGTTTCGATCAGCATCCAAAAAAAGGACCCCGGCCTTCTCCAGCGCCTGTTGAATTCGGATTAGGGTCGCAACATTGCCCGCGGGGGCCTTCAAAACTTCTATTCGACGTACCGTCGCAGCGCCGATATCCGCGGCTTTGGCGAGATCATCCTGTCGCCATCCGAGGAGTGCCCGCGCAGCTCGAATTTGGGCGGGGTGAAGCATCCAATACAGATTTTACGATTCCGGGCTCCTTGACAACGGACATAATTGATGCTAAATAGATCACTATCGGGTCTAGAAAGCTTAATAGCAGGATAACTAACGTCATGGACACACTCGCGCAGGCGATCTGGCCAAAGCGTACCGGCTTCTTGGGCGGATCCGACGCCAATATCATTATGGGCCGCGACCACGTTGCCTTGCTTCGGCTCTGGCGAGTAAAGCGGGGAGAGATTGAGCCCGAGGATCTGTCCGGAAATCTCATCGTCCAGCTCGGAGTCGTGACCGAGACCCTCAATCGACACTGGTACGAGCGCAATACGGGGCAGACCGTTAAAGAAGTTCAGCGTCGCGTTAAGCATCCGGTGATCCGGTGGATGGCGGCGACCCTCGATGGCGTCGTTGAAGGCACAGGCGCCGTGTTCGAGGCCAAGTTCATGCTGCCGAGGTCATTCTCGGAAGAGGCTGCGGCGCAGAAGTACATGGCCCAGGTTCAGCACAACATGTGGGTCACCAATGCCAAGGAGGCCCTGCTCTCGATCATCACGGGAGGCGGCAAATGGGTCGAGATCAGCATCCCGGCCGACCCGCTCTATCAACACCTGCTCCTGACAGCCGAGAAAAAATTCTGGCGTTGCGTCGAGAACGGCGACCCCCCGCGGCTGTTCGGGGTCGACCCGCCCCGACCGGCGCGTGGAGGCGGTCCGGATCGTGGACATGAGCACCTCGAACTCGTGGGCGGAATTCGCCGGTATCTTCCTCCGGACCCGTGAGGCCGCGGTTGAACACGAAAGGGCCAGGGCCGAGCTAAAGGCACTCCTTCCGGAGGACGCCAAGGAGGCACGCGGCCACGGAATTCGGGCCCGCCGCTCGAAGGCGGGCGCCATCAGCTTCGACGTCCTCGAGCCGGAGGTGGCCCATGCACCGATCCAGTGAATCGATCGCGGCGCTTGCCGCGGCGCTCGCCAAGGCGCAGTCGGAGCTTTCGAATCCTGAAAAGTCGCTCGTGGCCACGATTGGGGCCGATAGGCCAGGGGAGGGAGCCCGGACCTTTCGGTACGCCCCGCTCTCGAGTGGGCTCGACATCGTCCGAAAAGCACTTGGCCAGCAGCAGATCG
>WNEZ01011967.1_pt1 | contig 11485 bp, 8 predicted proteins | sample 5400521 | NCBI WGS metagenome assembly WNEZ01 (sample SAMN13153339, study PRJNA577476) | soil metagenome | isolation source: 120 cm saprolite under Douglas fir tree site 2 hole 1 replicate 1 | place: USA:California | collected 2015-04-18
CACGACCTACGGCCAGGCCCAGCCGGGGCTGCGGCGCTTCTGGGACCAGCTCACCATGTACCTGGGACTCACCGGGCTCGTGGCCCTGATGGTGGGCGGCATCGGGGTGGCGGTGAGTGTGAACGCCTTCGTCCGGCAGAAGCTCGCCTCGATCGCGATCCTGAAGGCGCTCGGCGCCGGCTGGCGGCCGCTGCTCGCCGCGTACCTGCTGCAGATCGCCCTGCTCGGACTGGGCGGCAGTGCGCTCGGCGCGCTCCTGGGCAGCGCGGTCCAGCCCCTGCTCGCGCCCACGCTCACGCGCCTGCTGCCGATCGAGCTGACGCTGTCCTTCTCGCTCCGCGCGGTGCTGAGCGGCCTCGCGATGGGGGTGGGCGTGACCCTGCTCTACGCGCTCTGGCCGCTGCTGCAGATCCGCCACGTCCCCCCCGCGCTCATCTTGCGAATGGACATCGAGCCGCGCCTGCGCGGCCGCCGGCCGTGGGCGACCGCGCTCCCGATCGCGGGTGGCCTCGCCGCGCTCGCGCTCTGGCAGGCCGGCTCCTGGAAGATCGGCGCGCTGTTCGCGGGCGGCCTCGCCGCCGCCCTGCTGCTGCTGGCCCTGGGCGCCCGCCTCGTCATCGCGCTGGCCCGCCGCGTGCGCTGGCGGTCGCCGGCCTGGCGGCAGGGCGCGGCCAATCTCCACCGCCCCGGCAGCCACGCGGGCCCGGTGCTGGTCTCGCTCGGCCTCGCCGTGATGCTGATCGTCTCGATCGCCCTGCTCGACCGGAGCCTGCGGGCGCAGCTCGTGGACCGCGCCCCCGGCAGCGCGCCCGCCTTCTTCTTCATCGACATCCAGACCGACCAGGCCGAGCCCTTCGCGCGACTCGTGGCGGCCCAGGGCGCGACCGCGCCCGCCGAGCTGACCCCGGTGGTCCGCTCGCGCCTGTCCGCGGTGAACGGCGCCTCGATCACGGCGCCCGAGCGGTCGCGGCGTGACGACGCGTGGTATCTCACGCGCGAGTACGTGCTGACCTGGGCCAAGGAGCCGCCCGGGCACAACACGGTCGTGGCCGGCCGCTGGTGGACGCCCGAGGAGGCGGCCCGCGAGCCCTTGATCTCGGTCGAGGAAGAGATCGCCCGCCAGCTCGGGGTGAGGCTGGGCGACACGCTCACCTTCGACATCCAGGGGGTGCCGGTGAGCGCGCGGGTGACGAGCCTCCGCCGGGTGGACTGGCGCTCGCTCACCTCCAACTTCTTCGTGATCTTCTCCCCGGGCGCGCTGGACGGCGCGCCGAGCACCTTCATCGCCACCGTGCGGGCCCGGCCCGACCAGGAGAACCGGCTGCAGTCCGCGGTGGTGGCCGCCTTCCCGAACATCACCGCGATCCCCATCCGAGAAGTGCTCGAGCGCGTCAGCGCCATGCTCGACCAGATCGCGCTCGCGGTGCGCCTGGTGGCCGCCTTCAGCATCGGGGCCGGGCTCATCGTGATGGCGGGCGCGCTCGCCATCACGCGGCAGCAGCGGCTCTACCAGTCCGTGATCCTGAAGGCGCTCGGCGCCACCCGCGGCTTCGTCTCCCGGGTCTTCGCGGTGGAATACGCGCTCCTCGGCGCCGCGGCCGGGCTCGCGGGCAGCGCGCTGGCCGCGGTCCTCGCCTGGGCGGTGCTCCGCTTCGCGCTCGAGGTGCCCTGGCGCTGGGCTCCCGGCACGCTGCTGGGTGGCGTGGTCACCGCCACCGTGCTCGCCCTGCTGGTGGGCTTTCTCGGCACCCGGCGCCTGCTCGGCCGCCGCCCGCTCGGCGTGCTCCGAAGCGAGTGACGCTGCTCGAGCGGCTGCGCGCGCTCTACCCGGAGGCCTCGGGCCGGAGCCTCAAGCAGTGGCTCGAGGCGGGGCGCGTGGAGGTCAATGGGCAGCCGGCCCGCGACGGGCGTCTCGCGCTGGCCGCCGGCGACACCGTCGCGCTCGCCGCGCGGCGCGCCGTGCCCTTCCCGCGCGGCCTCTCGCTCGTGCACGAGGACGACGCGATCCTCGTCGTGATCAAGCCGTCCGGCCTCCTCTCGATCGCCACCGACCGCGAGCGGGATCGCACCGCGTACCGCCTGCTCTGGGACTACCTGGCGGCCAAGCGGCAGCGGCCGTTCATCGTGCACCGGCTCGATCGCGAGACGTCCGGGCTGCTCGTCTTCGCCAAGTCCGAGGAGACGAAGCGGGCGCTCCAGGCGCAGTTCGAGGCGCGGAACGTCGAGCGCGTGTACCTGGCGCTGGTCGAGGGCGGGCCGCCCGACGAGCGGGGCACGCTCGAGAGCAAGCTCGCGGAGGATCGGATGCTGCGGGTGCGCTCGGCCGAGAAGGGCCGCCAGGCCATCACCCACTACCGCGTGCTCCGGCGGCGGCGCGAGGGCTGCCTCCTCGAGCTGCGCCTCGGCACCGGGCGCCGGCACCAGATCCGCGTGCAGCTCGCCGAGGCGGGCTGGCCGATCGTCGGCGACGTGGCCCACGGCGGCGCCCGGGGCAACGTCGGGCGGCTCTGTCTGCACGCCACGCGGCTCGGCTTCGTGCATCCGGCGACGCAACGGCAGGTCGTCTTCGAGAGCGCGCCGCCCGCCGACTGGGTATAATCCGCGCGTTCGCGAATTCCCCTCACCCACTGGAGGAGCCATGGCCGCGTCGCCGTTTTCGATCGAGAACAAGGTCGCCATCGTCACCGGCGGCGGAGTCGGCATCGGCAAGTCCATCGCGCTCGAGTTCGCGCGCGCGGGCGCCGACGTGGTGATCGCGAGCCGGAAGCTCGAGAACCTCGAGCCGGTCACCGCCGAGATCCAGAAGCTGGGCCGCCGCTCCTTCTGCGTGGCGCTCGACGTCCGCCAGGAGGATCAGGTGAAGGGCCTGGTCGAGCGCACCGTGAAGGAGATGGGGCGCCTCGACGTCATGGTCAACAACGCGGGGGCGTCCTTCCGCGCCAAGGTCGAGGACATCACGGCCAACGGCTGGAACACGGTGGTCGGCATCAACCTGAACGGTACCTTCTTCGGCTGCAAGTGGGCGGGCAAGCAGATGATGGACCAGCCGAGCGGCGGCTCGATCATCAACATCTCGTCGATCGCGGGCGTCTACGGCTCCACCATGATGTCGCACTACGGCGCCTCCAAGGCCGCGGTGATCAACTTCACCCGCGCGCTCGGCATGGCGTGGGGCCGCAAGGGCGTGCGAGTGAACTGTATCGCGCCGGGCCCGGTCGAGACCGAGGGCTACCTGGGCGTGCTCACCAAGCAGGATCCGGCCGCGGCCAAGAAGGCCTACGACACGGTGGCGAGCCGCGTCGGCATGGGTCGCTGGGGCCAGGTGGAGGAGATCGCCTACCCGTGCATCTTCCTCGCCTCCTCCGCGTCCTCGTTCATGACCGGCGAGACGATCGTGATCGACGGCGGGGCCGCGCCCCAGCTCGGTGACGGCTGAGCGCCGGCTGATCTCACGATGCCCGAGCTGCCCGAGGTCGAGGCGGCGCGGCGCGCGGCCCACAAGGTGGCCGCCGGGCGCCGTATCGTCGAGGCCTACGTCGCCGACGACCCGATCGTCTACGAGGGCGTCGCGCCCGCGCGCGTCCGGCGAGCCCTCGTCGGCCGCCGCGTGAAGGCGGTGCGCCGCCACGGCAAGCACCTCTGGCTCGAGCTGGATCGACGGCCCTGGCCATGCCTGCACTTCGGCATGACCGGCGGCATCCACGTGCCCGCGGGTCGCGCGGTGCGGCTCGTGTCGGACGGTAATGTGGACCGGCCGGACTGGCCGCCGCGGTTCACCAAGCTGCACCTGCGCTTCGCGGGCGGCGGCGAGCTGGCCATGGCGGACGGCCGGCGGCTCGGCCGCATCCGGCTGCGCCAGGACCCGCCCACCGAGCCGCCGATCAGCGCGCTCGGCTTCGATGCCTGGCGGGCGCTGCCGACGCCGGCGCGGTTCCACGCGATGCTCCGCGAGCGCAAGCGGGGCGGTGCGGGCCGGGTCCGATAGTGACCGTTTCCCGCGCTGGTGGCTCTTCCACCGCCGCTGGGGCCACCGGCGCGGGGGCCCGCCCGCCATCACCGTGCGCGGCGAGCACATCCGCCACGAGACGGTCGGGGGCCGCACGACGGCCTGGGTGCCCTCGGCGCAGCGCTGAGGTATACTCCCCCCAGTCTTCCCCCCTGAGAAAAGGAGAGCCCCTATGAGAGAGGCTGTCGTCGTCGCCAGCTCCCGCACCCCGCTCGCCAAGTCCCATCGCGGGTCGTTCAACATCACCCGTCCGGATGACCTGGCCGCCCACTGCATCAAGGACGTCCTCGGCAAGGCCCCGCGGCTCGATCCCGCCGAGATCGAGGACGTGATCCTGGGCTGCGCGCAGCCCAGCGGCGCGCAGGGCAACAACGTCGCGCGCGTGGCGCTGATCCGGGCGGGCCTGCCCGTCTCGGTCGCGGGCACGACGGTCAACCGCTTCTGCTCCTCCGGACTCCAGGCCATCGCGATGGCCGCCCACCAGATCATCCTGGGCGGCGCGGACGCGGCCATCGGCGGCGGCGTCGAGTCCATCAGCATGATGAAGCGCGACGGCGAGCCGAACCCGTGGGTGAAGGAGAAGAAGCCCGGCATCTACATGGTGATGGGCGACACCGCCGAGGTGGTGGCCAAGCGCTACCACATCACCCGCCAGATGCAGGACGAGTACTCCCTGGTGAGCCAGCAGCGCACCGCGCGGGCCCAGCAGGACGGCTTCTTCAAGGAAGAGATGGCGCCGCTCCAGGTCGTGCGCGGCATCGTGGACAAGAAGACCGGCGAGATCACCGGCAAGGAAGACTTCTACGTGGACAAGGACGAGTGCAACCGTCCCGACACCACGCTCGAAGGCCTCCTGTCGCTCCAGCCACACTTCGACAAGACGAGCGGCCAGGGCAGCGTCACCGCGGGCAACTCGTCCCAGCTCTCCGACGGCGCCTCCGCCACCCTCCTGATGTCGGCGGATCGTGCCAAGGAGCTCGGCATCAAGCCCAAGCTGATCTTCCGCGGCTTCGCGGTCGCCGGCTGCGAGCCGGACGAGATGGGCATCGGGCCGATCTACGCGGTGCCGAAGCTGCTCAAGCGCAACGGCCTCAAGATGGACGACATCGACGTGTGGGAGCTGAACGAGGCCTTCGCCTCGCAGGTGGTCTACTGCCGGGACAAGCTGGGCATCCCGATGGAGAAGCTCAACCCGAACGGCGGCTCGGTCTCGATCGGCCACCCCTTCGGCATGACCGGCTCGCGCATGGTCGGCACCATCGCCAACGAGATGCTGCGGCGCAAGGCGCGCTACGGCGTCGTGACCATGTGCATCGGCGGCGGCCAGGGTGCCGCGGGCCTCTTCGAATCCTGTCTGTAGTCCTCACGCGTTGAATCTCCCCCTCACCCTGCCCTCTCCCCTTCGGGGAGAGGGTGGCCGACATCCCTCTCCCCCCTGGGGAGAGGGCAGGGTGAGGGGCGACTCCTCTCCTCGGTGACCTCCATGCCCTACGACTTCGACCGCGTCATCGAGCGCCGCGCCACCAGCAGCAACAAGTGGCGGAAATATCCCGCCGACGTGCTCCCGCTCTGGGTGGCCGACATGGACTTCGCCTCGCCGGAGCCGGTGGTGCGCGCGCTGCGCGAGCGGGTCGAGCACGGCGTGTACGGCTACGGCTTCGAGGAGCCGGAGTTCGCCCAGGTGTTCGTGGACCGCCTGCAGAAGCGCTACGGCTGGACGGTGTCCCCGGAGGCGCTGGTCATGATCCCGGGCGTGATCCCCGGCTTCAACGTGGCCTGCCGCACCCTGACCAAGCCGGGCGACGGGCTCCTGCTGCAGCTCCCGGTCTATCCCCCGATCCTCCGGTCTCCGGGCAATCACGAGCTCACCCGCGACGAGGCTCTCCTCGGCCGCGATCGCGACGGCCGCTACGGGGCGGATCTCGACGCATTCCGCGCCGCCATCCACGCCCGCACCCGTGCCTTCCTGCTCTGCAACCCGCACAATCCAGTGGGCCGCGTCTTCACTCGAGAAGACCTGGCGGGCATGGCGCAGATCTGCCTCGAGCGCGATCTGCCGATCATCGCCGACGAGATCCACTGCGACCTGCTCTACCAGGGCCGGCGCCACATCCCGATGGCCTCCCTCGGCCCCGAGATCGAGCAGCGCACGATCACCCTGATGGCGCCCAGCAAGACGTTCAACCTGGCCGGGCTCAAGGTCTCGGTGGCGGTCATTCCGAACGCAGCGCTGCGCGAGCGCTTCATGGCCGCGCGCGGCGACTACGTGCAGGCCCAGGTCAATGTCCTCGGCTACGCCGCGGCCTTCGCCGCGTATCGCGACGGCGACGCGTGGCTCGGCGAGCTGCTGCCCTACCTCGAGGCCAACCGGGACTACCTGGCCGACTTCGTGCGCCGCCACCTGCCCGGCATCACGATGACGCCGCCGGAGGGGACCTACCTCGCCTGGCTCGATTGCCGGAGCGCGGGCCCCGCCGCCGCGGACCCCTTCACGTTCTTCCTCGAGCGCGCGAAGGTGGCGTTCAACGACGGGGCGCTCTTCGGCCCGGGCGGCCGGGGCTTCGTGCGGCTCAACTTCGGCACGCCGCGGTCGATCCTGACCGAGGGGCTGGAGCGAATGCGCCGGGCGCTCGCCGGCTGAGCCTCGACGGGCCTTAGACGCGGCCCGCCCCGCGGCCGTTTACACCCGCCGTACACTGGAATCTGGCCGTCATTTCTACCCGAATGTCCCCGGACGGCCCTCGTCTGACTGCATGTAACCCGGACCCCTAGCCAGAAGCCCAGGAGATCGCGATGCGTGGAGGATGGAGCGTGACGGCAGTGGCGGCGACCGTGCTAGGTGTGGGGTTATCCGCGGGCTGCGCGACCGCGCCCGCGGGCCCGAGCGTGATGGTGCTGCCGGGCACCGGCCGGCCCTTCGACCAGTTCCAGGCCGACGTGAACGTCTGCCGCGACTGGGCCGCGAAGCAGGTGAAGGGCGCCTTCATGGACGCGCCGTCGTTCGAGGTGCAGCGCCGCTACGACAACGCCTACATCCAGTGCATGTACGCCAAGGGGCATCAGGTGCCCGGACGCGACCTTCCCGCCCGGACGCCGGCCCCGCCGGCGGGGTCGCCCCCGCCGCCTCCTCCTGCGCAGACACCGCCCAAGTGACGGAGGCCACATCATGATCAGCATCCTCAAGCGAATAATCGCCAGCCTGCTGGCGTTGACGTTGTTCGTAGGCGCCGCCCCGCTGGCGCGCGCCGCCTCGCCCGCCGTTCCCGCTCCGCCCGCGCCCCCGACCGCGGCCACTACCGAGGACGGGGAGGCCGACGACAGCCAGAACCCCGCGCCGACGCCGCCCCGGCTCAGCTACATCAACGGTGAGGTCTCGTTCTGGCGCCCCGGTGGCGAGGACTGGGCGCCCGCGCAGGTGAACACGCCGCTGGCCCCCGGCGACCAGCTCTATACCGGCAATCGCGGCAACCTCGAGGTCCAGATCGACTCGCGGAGCTTCGTGCGGGCCTGGGGCGACAGCCAGCTCGGCATCGAGAACCACGAGCCCGATTTCCTCCAGATCAAGGTGGCGGCCGGCCACGTATCGCTCGACCTGCGCGCACTCGACAGCGGGCGTACGGTGGAGCTCGACACGCCCGCCGCCGCGTTCACCATCGACCGGCCCGGCTACTACCGCGTGGACGTGGCGCCCGATCGCACGTCGTTCGTCACCCGGCGCGGCGGCACCGCGAGCATGACGCCGGCCGGCGGCCAGGCGGTGGGCATCGCGGCTAGCGAGCAGGTGGTGCTCACGGGCGCCGGCACGGCCGCCGTGCAGACCTTCGTGGCGCCCGAGCAGGACGTGTGGGATCGCTGGAACTACGCGCGCACCGAGGCTCTCGTGGACACCGTGAGCGCGCGCTACGTGCCGCAAACGGTCTCCGGCGTGGACGATCTCGACCAGCACGGCAACTGGCGCGTGGTGCCGGAGTACGGCTCGGTCTGGGTGCCGGATGGCGTCGCGACGGACTGGGCCCCCTACACCACGGGCCGCTGGGTCTGGGACCCGCGCTTCGGGTGGAGCTGGGTGGACACGGCGACCTGGGGCTGGGCGCCCTATCACTACGGCCGCTGGGTGCATCTCGATCGCGTCTGGGCCTGGGCGCCCGGGCCTGTGGTCGTACGCCCGGTGTACGCGCCGGCGCTCGTGGCCTTCTTCGGCGCGCCCGGCATCCGCGTCAGCATCGGCGCGCCCTTCGTGAGCTGGGTCGCGCTCGGCTGGGGCGAGCCGTGCGTGCCGTGGTGGGGCCGCCCGGGCTTCGTCGGCCGCGCCTGGTGGGGCGGCTGGGGCGGGCCGCGCGTGGTCAACAACGTGGTCATCAATCGCACCACGGTGGTCAACGTGACCAATATCAACGTGTACCGGAACGTCAACGTGCAGAACGCGGTGGTCGCGGTGCGGCCGGATCGCTTCGGGCGCGGGCCCGTCGGCGAGGCGCGCATCCGTCAGATAGACACGCGCCAGCTCCAGCCGGTGCGCGGCGCGGTGGACGTCCGGCCGGACCGCTCGAGCTTCGCGGCGGCCAGCGGACGCGGCATCCGTCCGCCGGAGAACGTGCTGGATCGCGGCGTGGTCGCCACCCGGGCGCCGGTGACCCGGGCGCTGCCACGCGAGCCGGAAGGCCGCGGCCCCGCGCCCCGCATCGTGCCAGCGCCGAGGGCCAACGAGGTGGGAGAAGCGCGGCCGCCGCTCGGCCAGAGCCGTCTCGAGCGGGCGCGCCCGCCGCGGGCGCCGCGCTTCGAGAGCGACCAGCGCCCGAATGCCACGCCGCCCGCGGCGCGGCGTGAGGATGCGACGGGGCAGGAGCGTGGCCGCACCCAGGAGGGGGCCCGGCGGCCGGAGGTCCAGCGCGTGCCCGATCCGCAACGGGCACCCGAATCGCCGCGGGTCCAGCAGCCGCAGCGCGCACCGGAGGTGCCGCGTAGTCCCGAGCCCCAGCGCGCCCCGCAGGTGCAACAGGCGCCGCCGGTCCAGCAGGCGCCGCAGATCCAGCGCCCGCCCCAGGTCCAGCGCGCGCCGGAAGCCCCGGTCGAGCGGCGCGCGCCCGCGGACATCCCGCGCCAGCCGCGACGCGAGACGACGGACCAGCCCCGCGCCGCGGAGCGGCCTACTGCACCCGCGCCCCAGCCACGCCCGGTCGAGCGGTCGGCGGCACCAACGCCCCAGCCGCGTCAGGTCGAGCGGCCCGCGGCACCCGCGCCCCAGCCGCGTCAGCTCGAGCGGCCCGCGGCCCCTGCCCAACAGCAGCGTCAGGTGGAGCGGCCCGCCGCACCGCAGCCGCGCACCGAGGCGCCGCGCCAGCAGCAACGCGTGCTACCTGGTGAGCCGGCGAACCGGCTCTATCCAGGCGGTCGTGTGGAAGCCCCTACGCCCCGGGGGCCCGAGTCACGGCCGGTGGCTCGTCCGCGCCCGACCCAGGAGCGGAGCGGCGGGCGGGAGCGGGGGCCGGCGCGCGAGCAGCGCTAGATCAAGAGCCGGCTACGGCACGCTGACAGAGCGCCGCAAAGGGTAGCTCGCGCGCGCTCAGGGGTAGACGGGCCGGTCGTCCACCGTCCTCATGGCGGGCGACGGCGTGTGCTCCACCGCGCCCGAGTCCAGGATGTGCATGACCCGCCAGCCGCGGACGAGCAGCGCATCCGAGAGCAGCCCGCGGTGGCAGCGCGACGGCTCCGCCTCCGCGCACATGATCGCGGTCGCGCCGGCGCCCGCCAGCACCTCCAGCCGCTCGAGCCCGCGCCGGAACGCGTCCGTCTGCATGTGATCGGCGTAGCCGCGGAATCCCGTGCTCCGCAGCCCCAGGTTCACCGAGTCCGGCCTCGGCCGCCGCATGCCCCCCAGCGCGGGCAGGTGCACGTAGCCGATCCCGGCCACGGCCAGACTTGCGGCGAGAGCCTCGCGGTCGAACTGGGGATTGTGGCGCGAGCGAGGCACGCTGCGAACGTCGGCGAGCGTCGTGATCTCGTGCATCCGCAGCAGGCCGATGAAGAGGTCGGCCGGGCGCGTCGAGTGCCCGATGGTGTGGAGCGTGCGCGTCACGATGGCGTGAAGACTAGCGCAGCGTCGCGTTTGCGCAAAACCGGCCGGGCACGGGAATCCAGCTCCCGTGCCCGGCCGTGTGAGACGTCGGCGCGTCCGCCGCTACGCGGCCATGGCCACGTAGAGGTTCGTGCCGTCGCGGGTGATCTTGACGACCACCGGCGCGCCCTTGAGGTGCTTCTCCAGCGCTTGCTTCATCTGAGCCGCGTCGGCCACCGCCTTGTGATTCACCTCGGTGATGACGTCACCGGCCCGGATGCCCGCGTTCTCGGCCGGGCTACCGCCGCGCACACCGCGCACGATCACGCCGCGCGGCTCGGACAGCTTGAGATCCTTGGCCACGCTCGGGGTCACCGTCTCGACCGTGAGGCCGAGCGGGCCCTTCTCCTCCTCGGCCTGCGCCACCACGGGCCGGCCGGGCTCATCCATCTGCGCGATCGTGACGTTGAGCGCCACCGTCTTGCCCTCGCGGACGACGGCGACGGGAACCTGGCGGCCCACCACGGTGGCGGCCACCAGCTTGGGAAGATCCGCGGACGTCGCGACCTTCTGGCCGTCGTACTGCGTGATGATATCGCCGGCCTTGAGGCCCGCACGCGCCGCGGGTGACCCGTCCTGCACGCCGGCGACCAGGGCGCCGGTGCCCGCCGTCACGTTGAAGCCCTTCGCGAGCTCCGCGGTGAGCGGCTGGATGGTGACGCCGAGCCAGCCCCGCGTCACCTTGCCGGACGCGACGAGCTGGGTCACGACCGCCTTGGCCTGGTTGACCGGAATGGCGAAGCCGATGCCGACCGAGCCGCCGGTCTGGCTGAAGATGGCGGCGTTGATGCCGACGGCCTGGCCGCGCGTGTTGATGAGGGGCCCGCCGCTATTGCCGGGATTGATCGAGGCGTCGGTCTGGATGAAGTCGTCGTACGGCCCCTGGCCGATGACGCGGCCGGTGGCGCTGACGATGCCGGTGGTCACGGTCCGCTCGAGGCCGAACGGGTTGCCGATGGCCATCACCGGCTCGCCGACCTGGAGCTGGGTCGAATCACCCAGCGGGATCACGGGCAGGCCGGTCGCCTCGACCTTGAGCAGTGCCAGATCGGTCTTGGGATCGCGCCCGACGACCTTGGCGGCCAGCTCGCGGCCGTCGTCGATTTTGACGCGGATGTCGGTGGCGCCCTCCACCACGTGGTTGTTGGTCACGATGTAGCCGGCCGGGTTGATGAGGAAGCCCGAGCCCATGCTGCGCACGGTGCGCCGGGGCGGCTGCTGCTCACCGAACCGCTTGAAGAACTGCTGGAGCTGCTCGTTGTCCCCGAACGGGCTCTGGTTGCCGAACGGGTTCTGGAACTGGACGCGCTCTTCCACGCGCCTGGTGCTGATGTTGACGACCGCCGGCTTCAGCGCCCGGGTCA
>WNEZ01005104.1_pt1 | contig 11484 bp, 10 predicted proteins | sample 5400521 | NCBI WGS metagenome assembly WNEZ01 (sample SAMN13153339, study PRJNA577476) | soil metagenome | isolation source: 120 cm saprolite under Douglas fir tree site 2 hole 1 replicate 1 | place: USA:California | collected 2015-04-18
TCGCCTTGCCTTGCTCCTTGGTGGTAAAAAATGGCTCGAAAATGCGAGACAGATCATCGGGGTCCGTGCCGTTACATGTATCGGACACCGCGATCATCGTAAATCGGCTGGAAGAAGCATCCGGGTTGCGGCCGCAATAGTCCTCGTCAATTTCAATTACAGCTGTCTCAATGGAGAGCTTGCCTTCGTTCGGCGGCATCCCGTGCGTTCACCACGGGGTTCACCAGCACCTGTTCGAGCTGCGCGGGGTCAGCCTTGACGCGAGTATCCGTGCCCCCTCTCACGATCGATAGTAGGATTAGCCTGATCGTCCATGCCATTTCTCGAATTGTGTGTTTTCGACCCATCGCCCCTCCTGGCGACCTGGCAAATCCGGCGCGCTTTATTGGAAACACAGCGCTTATGGTTTGGAAGTTTCCCTGCATCCATCAAAACCAACTAGCGCGTCTAGGAGATGGGATCAGAAGGTCGATAAATCGCATGAAATCTGCACTCAAGGGATGGGAGAAGCGACAATGAAGAAGGTTCTTCTGGCGGCTGTATTGGTAGGTGTCATCTGGCCTGTTCAAGCAAAAGAGAAGTCTTACGAGAAGGGTGTGTTGCTCCAAATGGAATCTTCTCCCTGCGGGTATGCGGAAAAGGGGAGCAAGACGGTGGTGGGCGAAATCCTGGGCACCGATGGCGAGCACAAGAACACGAAAGAAATGCTCTGCCCGGAGTACGTATTGCAGGCGGATCGAGTCATCTACAGGATCAGGCCGAAAGATGACAAACATCCAACTCTATTGCCTATTGGCGAAACGGCTGAATTTCGGATCGAGAAAGATAAGCTGATGCTTCGCGTCCCCGAGGCGAATGACAAGGAGCGCGAATATTCAGTGGTCTCAATGACCCCTCGCGCGGATGCGGCGGACGCAAGGTCGGCGAAAACTGCCTCCAGCCGCTAAAGTTTCTTTCGATTCCCCAATGTAGGCAGGACGCCGCGTCACGGAATTGTTTGACGCGACCCTCAGGCCACCGACGACCAGGCTTCTCTCGCGAACTGCGATAGGAGCCTCGTCGTTGTATTTTGCATGTCCGCGCCCTCGCCAAAGCAATAACTCTTGCCTGCTACCGATGCGCCTGGCCACCGTTTGTACCGCTCAAGAATCCTTTCGCATCTTGTACAATCCTTCCGGAGGCGGGCCCTCCGGAGGCGGCGATGAACCACTGGCAGGGGAAGTGGGCGTTAATAACGGGAGCGAGCGCGGGAATCGGCACAGCGCTGGCGCGGGAGCTGGCCGCGGGAGGAACGAATCTCGTTCTCACGGCGCGAAGGCGCGACCGCCTCGCCGGCCTTGCGGGTGAACTCAGCGCCAAACATGATATCCGCACACTCGTGTGCGTCGCGGATTTGGCACAGCCTGCCGGACCACACGAAATCTTCACCTACACCGAGGGCAAGAATATTTCCGTGGATCTGCTCGTGAACAATGCGGGATTCGGCGCGTACGGCGAATTCCGCAAGGTGCAACTCGACCGTCTCCTCGAAATGGTGCAGGTCAATGTGAGCGCGGTCGTACATCTGACGCATCTGTACCTGCCGGGCATGGTTGCCCGCGGCAGCGGGGACATCCTGATCCTTGCTTCGACGGCGGCATTTCAGGCTGTGCCCTACATCACGACGTATGCGGCGACGAAATCGTTTGACCTGCAATTTGCCGAAGGTCTCGCCGAAGAGGTGCGGCATCACGGAATTCGCGTGTGCGCGCTTTGCCCCGGATCGACGGAGAGCGAATTTCTCGAAGTTGCCGGCCAGCGGCACCACACGCGGCGTCCTCGGGAGACTGCTGAGAAAGTCGCGCGCGTGGGACTGCGCGCCCTGGCGGCGGGAAAGAGTTCGGTAATTTCCGGATTCAAAAATTGGCTGGGGGCCGAAACCGTGCGGTTCGTGCCGCGCCCAATGGTTACGCGGATTGCCGGGGGAATGTTCCGCCCGGAGGAAAAATGAACGCGGATTTGAAATCTCTCGAACGCCAGCTTCATAGCGAAGGATTCCTCCACACCTACGTCTGGCAGGATGGGCCCAATGTGCATTACCCTGACCATAGGCACGCGTCCGAGACTGCACACATCATCCTCGATGGAGAAATGACGCTGACGCAGGGTGGTTCGCCACACACCTATGGCGCGGGCGAGCGTTGCGACGTCCCTGCCGGCGCAGTGCATTCCGCCCGCATGGGCCCCCACGGCTGCCGCTACCTCATCGGCGAAAAATAGATTTCGGATTTCGCCTGAAAATCTGCGGTGGGCCGCGTTTTTCAGCTCGACTCGAGTTTGTGAAATGGAAATCTTCGCGGCTGTCGCGACTAACGGGTTTGGTAGCGCCGGCGCTACGTGGTTACGGTGGAGGCTTTCATTTACTCATGTTGCTGCTAGAAAGCGAACTATCGGTGAGAAATGCCGACTAGGTATTCTTCGCCAACGCACGGTCCAGAAGCTCGATGACGTGCACGACTTCCTGTCCCGTCGAGTGGATTTTCGCTCCTGCGCGCATTTGCAACAGACAGCCCGGATTTGCCGTGACGATGACCGGTGCGCCGGTCGCGCGCGCGTGCTTCATTTTCTCGGCCAGAATATCGAGCGAAGTCTGCGTCTCGGTGACGTTGTAGGAGCCCGCGGAACCGCAGCAATAATCGGCCATGGCCATTTCGACCAGTTCCACGCCGGGAATTGCACGCATCAGCTTGCGCGGAGCCTCACGGATTTTCTGCCCGTGCAGGAGATGGCAGGAATCCTGATAGGTTACCCGTAGCGGCAGGCTGGCGAGAGGCGCGCTCAGTCCCAGTTCGGAAAGAAACTCCGTGGCGTCCCGCATTTTTTTCCTGAATGCATGTGCCTTGGCATGATCCTTGGTGTCAGCGCCGAAAAGCTCCTCATATTCCTTGAGCGTCGAACCGCATCCGGCGGCGTTGGTGATCACGGCGTCGAAATCGTCGCGCAGGAAAACGTCAAGATTTGTGCGCGCGAGCGACCGTGCCGTATCGCGCACGCCCGCGTGCGCCGCAAGCGCGCCGCAGCAGGTTTGTCCCGCGGGAACGACGACTTCGCAGCCATTCGCCGTGAGTACGCGGATCGTCGCGTCATGCAACGCGGAAAAGCTGACTTGCGCAATGCATCCGGCAAAGAGCGCCACGCGGGCGCGGCGTGGGCCCACCGCCGGATACGTGCGGCCAAGCCGCGAAAAGAAGAATTTGCGATCTATAGGCGGCAGCAATCGCTCGCGCTCGGCGAGTCCGAAAAGATGAAGAATTCCGGTTGCGCGCGCAAGCCACTGCAGGCCCGAACGCTGGTAGAGTCGCAAGGCGCGCGCGACGATGGCGATGCGGTTTGGGTAGGGCAGCAGGCGGCGGAACACAAGGTCCCGCGCGAGCCGCGAGAAAAAAGGCCGCCGGTAATTCTGCTCGATCTGGGCGCGAGCGGCTTCCACAAGCTTGCCGTACTCGACGCCGGAGGGACATGCGGTCTCGCACGCGCGGCAATCCAGGCACTGATCGATGTGCTTGACGAAGGTTTCGCCGAGCGCGAGCCGGCCCTGGTCAACCAGCACCATCTGACGGATCCGGCCGCGAGGCGAATCGGCTTCCAGGCCCCAGAGTTTATACGTCGGGCAGTGATTCAAGCACAGGCCGCAATGAACGCACCGCGCGTAGTCGTCGTACGACGGCTTGTCGGCGCCCGAAAATCCGCTTGCATGCGCGGACCCTGCAGCGTGTTCCGTATTGGCCACTGATTCGGTCATGGGTTCAAATCCGGCCCGCGTAACGGCCGGGACTCAGCACCTGGTGCGGATCAAAAACTTCCTTCACTCTCCACATCAGCGGGAGGTCTTGCCGCGGCGGCCCCCACACTTCATCGATCAAGCGTTTCACTTCAGTCGGGCACCACTCCAGCATCGCCTGAGCGCTGTTTTCCGGCAGGGCGCAAATGTGGAATATTTCTTTGGCCGCGCTTGCCGTTGCGGCGGAAGTTGTCTCGCTCCCTTCCTCGGCGAAAAATGCGGCATACACAATCCCGGATGCACGCGTGAGTGTCGCCAGGTCAAGGCGCCAATGCTTGGCGATCTCACTCATGTTTCTGAGCAGGGATGGCGTCGCAGCCGGCAGCACGCCGACGCGAAAAATTGCCGCGTCAGGCGCGGCTTCCAAAACCAGCCGGGGGAATTCGCAAACTCGAGCTAAAACGGAGGAATGTTCCGCATGGCTGAGCGGCATGAACTCCGCGGCGTTCGCAGCGCTTGCCATGTGGCCGAGTTCGCGCGCGTAGCGGTCCACGACAGAGGCTTGGCCTGCCGCAGTGATGACGACGGACCATTGCTGCGGCGTGATCCGCGCGGGGGTTTCCGCCGAAAAGAGGAGATGAGCCGCTCCAGGATCGGCGACTTCCAAAATCTGCGGCGTGAGAACTGATTGCGCAACGGCGCGGCAGAAACCAAAGGCGGATTCGGCGTCAGCGAATGACGCGATAAAGGTGCCTTGCACTGGTGGCAATGGGAACGTGCGGAAATTGACGCGCGTGATGACCGCGAGCGTTCCCAGCGATCCGACCAGAAGCTTATGCAGGTCGTAGCCCGTCACGTTTTTTACAACGCGACCGCCGCCTTTCGATATCACGCCCTCGCCCGTCACAAATTCCATGCCGAGACAAAAATCTCGCACACCGCCATAGGAGTGGCGCAGCGGCGAGCTGGAATTTGCGGCCACAATGCCCCCGACGGTGGCGCGGTCGGCGAAAGGAACCGCGAGTGGGAGAAATTGTTTCTGTTCCTCCAGGGTCCGCAACAATTCCTCGATTCGCACGCCAGGCTCAACTCCGAGTGTCAGATCTCGTGGATCGTAGGCGAGGACTCGACTCATACGCGAGAGATCGAGCGCGATGTCGTAACGCGCAGGTGGCGAGCCGATGCCAATCTTCGTGCAGCCGCCGCAGGGAATCACAGCGAGCTTTTCCGCGGCAGCGAAGCGGATGATTTCAGCAACCTGAGCAACTTCCGCAGGCTGAACGACGGCGGAGGGGCGCGAGCCATCTACCTGGCGCGCCGCGAGTTCAGCAGGATCGGTGAGAACGTGCGCGCCGCCTACGATTTCTTCGAGACGTGTGACGGAAGCTTGCGCGGGACGGCTCATGCGGAAATTGTCGTGGAAACCGGCATCGGTTGCACGCGAATTTCTCCACAGGCTTTGCCGAGTGGAAGCACCTTGCCGGGATTTAACCGCCCGGCGGGATTAAACGCGGCGCGGACCCGCCGCATCAAGTCGAGATCCTCCGGCGTGAACATCAGCGGCATCAGCTCATTTTTCTCCATGCCGACGCCGTGCTCGCCAGTCAGCGCCCCGCCCACATCGACGCAATGCTTCATGATTTCCAATCCCGCCGCGACGACACGCTTGAATTCCGCGGGATTGCGTTCGTCGAACAAAATTAGCGGATGAAGATTGCCATCCCCGGCGTGGAAAATATTACCGATTCGTAAATCGTATTTGCGGCTGACTTCCTCGATGCACCGCAGGGTTTCCGGGAGGCGTGTGCGCGGGATGACGCCGTCCTGCACGTAGTACATGGGCGAGAGCCGCCCGAGAGCGCCGAAAGCGTTTTTCCGGCCCTTCCACAGGAGATCGCGCTCGCGGTCGTCACGCGCGACGCGTACTTCCCGCGCGTTATGCTGGCGGCAGACCTCGGTGATTGCCGCGGCCTGCGCTTCGACGGCTTCGGTGAGCCCCTCCACTTCGAGCAGCAGCACCGCGGCGCAATCTTTGGGAAAGCCCGCATGGACATAATCCTCGACCGCGCGAAGTGTAAATCCGTCGAGCATTTCGCAGGCAGCCGGCGTAATCGCGCGCACTGTGATATCGACGACCGTTTCGGTCGTGTCGTCGAGCGTGTCGTAAACCGCGAGGAGCGTCTTCACCGCTTCGGGCTTTCGTGTGAGGCGAACGGTGATTTCCGTGACGAGCGCGAGCGTTCCTTCGGAGCCGACCAGCAGGCCGTTGAGATCATAGCCCGGCGTTTCAATCGTCTTCCCGCCTATGCGCACGATTTCGCCTTCGGGCAGGACGAGTTCCATGCCGGTCACGTGATTCGACGTCACTCCGTAGGCCAGCGTGTGGGGTCCGCCGGAATTTTCGGAAACATTTCCGCCGATCGTGCACGATCTCTGGCTTGAAGGATCGGGCGCGTAATACAGGCCCAGATGCTCGACGGCCCGCGAGAGATCGAGGTTCACCACGCCGGGCTGCACGACCGCTCGCAGATTTGCGGCATCGACCTCGAGAATGCGGTTCATGCGCGAAAAAGCGATCACGATCCCGCCGTTGCGGGCAATCGCGCCTCCGGAGAGCCCCGTCCCCGCGCCGCGTCCAACCAGCGGAGTCTCATAGCGATTCGCGAGCCGCACAATTTCAGCCACCTCGCGCGTGGAGCTCGGGAACACGATGCATTCGGGAGACCCCACCTCGACCGAGCCGTCGTACTCGTAGAGCATCAAATCTTCCGCTTGAGACAGGACCGCCTTCGGTCCAAGCAGCGCGATAAGTTCGCGGATAAGTTGCGGTTGCATCAACGTATTTCGGCGGCTCTCCCTTCACTATAGTCTGCTGCTTTAGGTGGAGTCAACGCGCGCGTCGGTTCAGATTAGTGGAGAATATTTTTCCCTTCTTCGATGGAGTGCATTCAGGCTGAATCCGTTGCAGCTGTGTTACTCTCCGATGTTGTTTTTCTCATGTGAGGCAGCGGGGTGAGCAAGCCGAAACTATTTTCCACGCATGTTTTGTTTGAGGAGCCGCGACGCCGTTTGGCGGAGCATTTTGACGTCGAATACTGGAGCGAGAACCAACGGCCGCCGCGCCCGGAAGTTTTAAAGCGCGTTGAGGGAAAGGATGCGCTTATATGTCTTCTGACCGAAAAAGTTGACGGCGAATTGCTCGACGCGGCGGGGCCGAATCTGCGGATCGTCGCGAATGTGGCCGTCGGTTACGACAATATCGATGTGCACGCGTGCACCGAACGAAGCGTCGCGGTCACGAACACGCCCGGCGTGCTCGACGAAACGACGGCGGATTTCACTTGGACACTGCTTATGGCTGTCGCGCGCCGCCTGGTCGAGGGCGACCGGCTAGCCCGCTCGGGCGCGTGGCGGCAATGGAATCTGGACCAATTGTGCGGAACCGACGTGTGGGGCAAAACGCTTGGCATTATCGGGTTCGGGCGCATCGGCCGCGCCGTGGCCCGGCGCGCGGCGGGATTTCGCATGCGCGTGATTTATTCCAGCACGACGCGCGCACCGGCAGAAGTCGAAAGGGAACTGAACGCGGAATACACGGAACGGGATCGCGTGCTTAAGGAAGCGGATTTTCTTTCTCTCCACGTGCCGTTGCGCGCGGACACGCGCGGGTTGATCGGGCCCGGGGAACTCGCGAAGATGAAACGGACCGCGTTTCTGATCAACACGACGCGCGGCCCGGTCGTGCAGGAAGCCGCGCTTGTGGCGGCGCTTGAGCGGGGAACGATTGCGGGCGCGGCGCTCGACGTATTCGAGCGCGAGCCGCTGATCAGCGACGGTTTGCGGCGCGATAACGTCGTTCTCGCGCCGCATCTCGGCTCGGCGTCGATCGAAACGCGCACGCGGATGGCGATGATCGCTGTCGAAAATGCGATCGCTTTCTTCAGCGGCAAGCGGCCGCCGACGATTTTGAATCCGGATGTGCTGCCGCAGAAGTAGAAGGCAGCTCTTACTTAGATGAATAACGAACTTAGCTTGAAAGTGCTTCAGGGGCTAACGAGTCTGTGTGAGAACTTGATTTTGGTCTATGTAGCGCCCGCCTTCGGGCGGGCATGTGCTTGAATCCACAGTGTCGGCCTGAAGGCCGACGCTACAAAAGCGTTTCGCGCACAGGTTGTCACGCAGACTCTAAAGCCGCTTTGTCGGCAGCATTTTTTGTCAGGGCTGAAGCCCTGACCCACAGCCCCAGGATTGCAGCCAACCGAGGATTGCAACCAATTTCTCGGACATAACGCTGGACGCTGTTTCATGAATTGTGTTTGTGGGTCGCGGCTTCAGCCGCGACATTCGAGAGCATGAAAAGCAGGGGCTTCAGCCCCTGCAGACGTATCGACATTGGTAATCCGATGCTCGACCTCAAACAAACGGCGCTGCAATTATTTCGCGATACGCTCGCGGCAATCGATATTCCCGCGACCATGCGGCGGAAGCTTGCCCGCGAGGGCTCGCACATCCGCCTAAGCGGCGCGCTGCTCGACCTCGCTCCGTTTGAGCGCATCTGCGCAGTCGCCATCGGCAAGGCGTCGGTGGCGATGGCCTTTGGACTCTCGGAACTCCTTTCACCCACATTTCGTGCCGATGGCATCGTGGTCGCGCCGTCTCTCGCGAGCAATGTGCCTTCGGGATTCCATGCGATCGTCGCCGGACATCCCGTTCCAAACGAAGGCAGCTTCGCGGCCGGCCGCGCGATCCTGGATTTGCTCGCGACGGCCAATGAAGGGACGCTGGTTTTCTTTCTCTTGTCGGGCGGAGGCTCGGCGCTAGTTGAACAACCGCTCAATCCCGATGTCGGCCTTGCGGACATGCAGGCGCTGAACCGGTTGCTCATCACCTGCGGCGCATCGATTGACGAAGTAAACGCGGTGCGGAAACATCTTTCCGCGGTGAAGGGAGGACGCCTGGCCGTGGCCGCGTCCGCCTCCATGAAGATCACGCTCGGGGTAACCGATGTGCCTGACGGCCGCGAGTCGGCGTTGGCTTCAGGCCCGACACTGCCCGATCCCACAACGGTAACTGACACTTGCAGCGTGATCGAGCGCTACGCATTGCTGGCAAAATTGCCCGCTTCGATTCGCGCGCGATTTGAACGCCCTGGATCCATCCCCGAAACGCCGAAACCGGGCGATCCGGCATTTCGTCATTCGGTTTTTCAGCTGCTGCTTGGACGTGACGACCTGTTTCATCCCGCGCACCGCGCCGCCGAGGCGGCCGGATTCGTCACCATGTGCGACAACACCACCGACGATTGGCCTGTCGAACACGCCGCGGATTTCCTGCTGGCACAGCTCGCCGAGTTGAAGCGCGCAAACCCGGGCCGGCGCTCGGCCGTGATTGCGGATGGCGAAGTGAGCTCACCGGTGACGGGCGATGGCGTGGGCGGAAGGAATTCCGCGTTCGTCCTGCATTGTGTGGAGAAAATCGCAGGCCAGCGCATCGCGGTGCTGAGCGCGGGCACAGACGGTATCGACGGGTCGAGCCCGGCCGCCGGGGCCGTCGCCGACGGAGAAACTTCCGCGCACGCACACGCGTTGGGAATGAACCCGGGGGATTATTTTCGGCGAAGCGATTCCTTCACTTTTTTCCAGAAGCTCGGCGACGCGATAGAGACAGGGCCCACGGGAAACAATCTGCGCGATCTCCGGGTCCTTCTCACAGAATAGGGCCGCAGACTACAAGTCATCTCATAAATAAGCTTTGTGGGTCGCGGCTTCAGCCGCGACATCAAAACACTCACAAAACTGGGCTTTAGCCCCTGGACCGTGAATCACGATGCGCCTGAGGGAATTCGTGAGGCAAGCCAAACCTTTTCGCAGTAACTCGAGTTGGCCCATTACCGCGAACAGACAGAACCATTCAATCAATATCGCCTGAATTTCGAAGTCGACAGTGCTTGGCCACGCCTATTGTAAACTCTCGATTGACCTTGACTCTGCGTCAACATACCATTCACCCACTTACGGCCGGCATGATAGGCAAAACCATCTCGCATTATCGTATCGTCGAACAGCTCGGCGGCGGCGGGATGGGTGTGGTGTACGAAGCGGAAGACCTCAAGCTGCACCGCCACCTCGCGCTGAAATTCCTGCCTACGGAGATGGAGAATGATCCTGCCGCTCGCGAACGTTTCCAGAGGGAAGCTTTTGCTTCGTCCGCGCTCAACCACCCGAACATTTGCACGATTTACGAAATCGACGAAGCGAACGGCCAGCACTTCATCGCCATGGAATTGCTGCAGGGACAAACGCTCAAGCACCTGATTCGCGGCAAGCCGCTGGATGTGGAAGAGGTCCTTGACTGGGGTGTGCAGGTTGCTGATGCGCTCGATGCCGCTCACGCGCAGGGAATCGTGCATCGCGATATCAAACCCGCCAATCTGTTTGTTACCAAGCGGGGGCACGCGAAGATTCTGGATTTTGGTTTGGCGAAACTGACCGCTCAGCCAAACTCTGCCCCGAAAGCACTAGGGGGACCGGCATCCACAGCAACAACTGAAGTGCCTGAAGAGCAACTCACCAGCCCAGGCACCGCGGTGGGAACGGTTGCCTACATGTCTCCCGAGCAGGCGCGGGGTAAGGAATTGGACGCGCGAACGGACCTATTCTCATTTGGCGCTGTGCTGTATGAGATGGCCACGGGTACGCTGCCGTTCCGCGGCGATACTTCTGCTGTCATTTTTGAGGCCATCCTGAATCGGACGCCGGTAGCTCCCGTGCGCTTGAATCCGGACATACCGCCCAAGCTGGAGGAAATCATCCACAAGGCGCTGGAGAAGGACCGCGAACTGCGCTGTCAGAGCGCGGCGGAACTCCGGGCGGATCTGAAGCGATTGAAGCGCGAGATCGATTCCGGTAAGAGCGCCGCGCCTGCGACTTCTGCGGATGTCATCCCGCGTCCCTCCCCCTCCGGCGATGTCATCCCGAGCGAAGCGAGGGATCTCTCTTCACGCTCGACACTAGAGCAATCGAAGAGCGATTCCTCGTCGGACCAGAAGGCCGGACCTCCTCGGAATGACACACAAGTCAGCGGTGTTATGCCACCATGGTGGCGAAGAAGAGCGGCGATTTGGATTGCTGCGGTTGCGCTAGTAGCCGCGCTCGGGGCTGCAGGCTGGTTTTATGGACTTGCGCGCGGAGGTGAAGCGATAGATTCGGTAGCCGTGTTGCCGTTCGTCAATGCCAGCGCCGATCCGAACACGGAATACTTGAGCGACGGGATCACCGAAAGCCTCATCAACAGCTTGTCACAGTTGCCCCATTTGAAAGTGATGTCGCGCGATTCTGCCTTCATGTACAAGGGCAAAGACACGGATGCGCGAAAGGTCGGAGAAACGCTCGGTGTCCGAGCCGTCCTCAAAGGCCGAGTGATGCAGCGCGGCGACAACTTGGATATCAGCGCCGAGTTGGTCGACGCCCGCGACAACAGTCACATCTGGGGCCAGCAGTACAGCCGCAAATCATCGGACATTTTTGCGTTGCAAGGGGAACTCGCAAAGGAGATTACCGGCACACTGCGGAGGCGACTTACAGGCGAAGAAGAGGAGCGGATGACGAAGAGCTACACCGCAAATCCCGAAGCCTATCAGGATTATCTGAAAGGTCAGTATTGGACATACAAGAGAACAGAGGAGGGATATAACAAGGGCATAGATTACTTTCAGCAGGCGATCG
>WNEZ01005833.1_pt1 | contig 11481 bp, 6 predicted proteins | sample 5400521 | NCBI WGS metagenome assembly WNEZ01 (sample SAMN13153339, study PRJNA577476) | soil metagenome | isolation source: 120 cm saprolite under Douglas fir tree site 2 hole 1 replicate 1 | place: USA:California | collected 2015-04-18
CGAGTGGAGAGGCAAACGGAGATCGTTGCCGTGACAGAACAACTTACAGGACACGCGGGGGCTGCCAAACGCAGCGCGAGGAACGACGGCGCGGAAGAAGGCCGATCAGGAGACCGGCGTTCCCGGCTGGTCAAATTTTTTGCCGTTTCCAGTAGCCGCGTTTGAAGAGAAGGATGCTGACGGTGGCCATGGAAGCTTCGGCGACGACCACGGACCAATAGACGCCAGGAGCGCGCATGCCGGTGTGGATGGCCAGAAAATAGGCCAGGGGAATTTCGAGCATCCAAAAGGCGAAAAAATTGACGATGGTCGGCGTGACCGTGTCGCCGGCGCCGTTGAAGGCCTGCAGCATAACCATGGCGTAGGCGTAGCCGATGTTGCCGTAGCTGAAGATGCGCAGCGCGGAAGAGGCGAGCGGAAGGACGGCGGGGTCGTGGGTGAAAAGGCGAACAATCGTGTCCGCGAAAAAGACCAAGAGGACGCCGATGATTCCAAGAAACAGCATGTTGTAGAGGCCGGTGCGCCAGACTGATTTTTCAGCGCGCTCGGGTTGTTTGGCGCCGAGGTTCTGACCGACGAGAGTTGCGGCGGCGTTGCTGAGTCCCCAAGACGGAAGAATCACGAAGATAAGAATGCGGATGGCGATGGTGTAGCCGGCAAGCGCGGCGGAGCCAAAGACGCTGACGATGCGGACGAGGCCGATCCAGCTGGTGTGCGCGATGGCGAATTGCAGGATGCCGGTGAGCGAAACGCGCAGAAAGCGGAAGAGAACTGAGAAGTTTAGATGGATTTGCTCGCGGAGGATGCGGATACGCTCCGAACCGCGCAGCAGGCGATAAAATTGGTAGGCGACGCCGATGCTGCGTCCGGTGAAGGTGGCGAGGGCGGCGCCGGTGACGCCGAGCTTCGGAAATGGGCCGAGGCCGAAAATGAGGCATGGGTCGAGGACTAGATTGATGATGTTGGAGACCCAGAGCAGGCGCATGGCGATGGCGGCGTCGCCGGCTCCGCGGAAGATGGCGTTGTTCAAAAAGAGCAGGAGTATCGCGCCGCTGCCGCCGAGAGCGATGCGCGCGTAGCCGGAGCCGACCTGGACGATTTGCGGAGATGCTCCCATCAGGCGGAGCAGTTCCGGCGCGAAAACGAGGCAGGGAATGCCGACGAGAGCGGAGACGGCGAGGCCAAGTGCGATGGCTTGCACGCCGGCGACAGCGGCGGCTTTGGGATCTTTTTCGCCGATGCGACGCGCAACCATGGCGGTCGTCGAGAGGCTCAGGCCGAGGCCGACGGCGAAGACGAGGCTGAGCAGAGACTCGGTGAGGCCAACGGTGGCGACAGCGTCCGCGCCAAGGCGGCCGACCCAAAAGACGTCCACGACGGCGAAGAGAGATTCCAGCACCATTTCCAGGACCATGGGGATGGCAAGGAGAATGATGGCGCGGTTCAAATTGCCGACGGTGAAGTCCTGGTGCGAGCCACGGAGAGCTTCGCGGATGGAACTCCAGAACGACGGCGTAGGTGCAGCAACGGGTTGATCGAGTGACGACATAAATAGACGCATGCTTTCTGCGCCGGCGCGATTCTAATGGAAACGCGCGGGCGCGGCCCGAGAAAACCTAGTTAAGAAAGACAAGGAGAACGGAAATCGCCCAGGAGGCGATTAGAACAAGACAGCGACGAGAGCGAGGAACATATTTCACCGCCGGCGTGATTGAACCTGTGCCGATAAAGTGATTGTATACGGTAGAAGAGAAGGGAAGCCATAGATATTTAGGGAGAGCGCCGCGTCCCGCAATCTCAATGATGTCAGTAACAATTATCAGTCGCCGTTCGGTCGAGTTCATAGGCGAGAACCAGAATGTTTTTATATCACACGGCTCAACTCCTGGTTCGCCTTACCGGACATTCGGTCCTAGTTTCCGGTTTGTGGTTTGCACTCCAGGGTGAAGCCCCGCGAAACGCGCCTGCCGACAAGCTGACTAGGGTTTCTTGAGGTACTTTTCGACGTTCCTGGCTTTGTGCGTCCCTGCCCACACCCGTCTGATGATGCCCTCAATATCCTTCGAGAAATCGGTCACGACGATGGGATGCCAAGGATTGCAGACGAAACAGTTTTCCCTGAATGCTTCGTCTATGGCCGGACCGACCGCCAGCGAGAATTCAATTCCCGAGACATAAAACAAGAAATTGCTCCACTCCTTCTTTGAGCCCTGGTACGGATTATGGAACGAAATAAGCTGAGCCGGGGGCGGAAGGACCCCGATGGTGAGAGCGATTGCTTTCGGATAGCCCGCCTCGCCCCGCAAGTACTTCCGGATGGGTTCTGCGTATCCACCGAGGTCTATCATCGGCCCCGTCCGTAAGGAGCTCCAGGGATGCACCGCGGCTTTCCAGAAAACGCCGAGTGAGAAGTGAACCAGCTCGTCCACGTGGATCTCCGGGTTCCTGGAGGCCGCATACGCCGCCATATCCCCATCCACCACATCGGGCGGGACTTTCGAAAGAATGTCGTGGAAAGGGAAAGGACCCTTATAGCGCGAGAGAAGAGGGAGAAGCCACGTTTCCCCGCCTTTATTCAGGTCATCCTCGCAGTCCGCGCACAGGAGATAGTCCTGCAATTGCCGATCGGTTTCGATCACCAGATTCGAACCGACCGAGATATGATGGCCGCCCGGAGGACGACAATACTCGTACATCCGCGCCGGCATGAGATGGCTCGAAACCACGTTCTTCGTTTCAGTGCAGAGCGGGCACTTCTGAATCGGCATATCCCACCAACAAATTGACCCATCCTGCCATCGTCCTATGATTAAAGAACGAAATCAAATGAGCAGAAAGTTTGGTAGTGACTCATTTTGAGTTGTGACCCTATTTATCGGCTGGTACGTTCTTACTCTTCGCTCAGGTTCGCTGGCTGGCAGCGGGGTCGGGTCTTAAAGACCGTTGATGCCAAACTGAGTCACTACCGAAAGTTTGACCGCACCGCCCAAAGATATACGGGGGGCTAAGTCGGCTTACCGGACATCTGACTCTCGCTAGTACTGTACATGTCCAGTTCACGGATTGATCGTCCAAGTTGACCACTGTCGAGTACAGCGTGGCTTGTGGACGATTGGGAGGCACCTCCCTGGTTGAAGTCCTTCCAGTAATGAATTACCTCGCGCAGCGAAAGCCGACAAACTCACGCGAACCGTTCGGAGGATGGCTGTCACGATAGTCAACCCAAAGATTTACCAGCGCTCCATCAAAACTGCCGCCTCGAATTACCCGCCTGGTTTTCACCTGGAGGAACTCCGTTGTGTCGAGGAATCGGTTTCCGCCAGCCACCGGGTTTTTCTGGGAGGTTGAAGGGTACGGCTTCCATTCGTCCATGAGGAATTGCCAAACATTACCAGCCATATCAAAAAGCCCATACGGGTTGGCGGGATATGTGCCGACTGAAGTCGTGGTACCCAGGCTGCTCGCCACGCACCAACACCATGGAGTCGTCAGGACTGCTCGAGCTCTTGGTGGGGCGTGCCTTGTTTGCTGCCCCGGCCCCAGTATCTACTTGTGCCAACCAACGTGATGGAAGCCAAAAGAACAGCAAGACGACAAGAACTCTGCCTAACACCGGTGTGTCCATAAAAATTACATCCCACTAGACCTGTTCTATAGACGAAGATGGCGTATAAGGGATAGTTGACGACTTCTAATTATCAAAGGGTTTCGGACACTTTTTCAGTAGTCAACGGACTACTCGTTTGCCCGCCCAACTCCTGATTTGTCGGATTACCGGACATGTGCCCCCTGGCTCGTTCAAAGCGAATGACCGGAGGAGTGGCGGCTATTACCCAGGCATCCGTTAACCGCGTCGGGAGAAGTGGGTTCAAATTGAAACATAAGTACGCTAAACACCTCCACGACAGCTCGGACTGCGGTTGAATCGTCACATTCGTATTCACCGCTTATAGGCAATCAAGGTTTTTTCTAGTCGAGGTTGGGTTCGCTTTGAGTCTGATCGAGGTGCAACCAGTCTGGCGGCAATCTATTGTCGTATACCTAATCCATTGGCGCAGCGACTTGTCATGCCGCAACGCACGCCGGATAAAGAGTCCAAAGTAACCGGTGTTTGTATTCACAAAACCAGGAGTAATTCCTCGGTTGCGACCATGACCATGAATCAGTGTCAGCTCATTTTCACCCATCTCCCAACTCTGCTGCACAATCTTGCCAAGAGTTCCGTTGAACAAGATTTCAGCCGGATGGTAGCCGTGAAGGTCGATTTCCATATCTTCCCTCCTGGTTCGCTTGAACTCGGAACCGACAGGGTGTCCCCCAAGACAAAAGAATAGCGGGATCAACGGCCATCTGCTCCATATTTCATGGGCCAGGCTCAATCCCAATCTCGTCATTGACGGCTTCTCTGAAGCGCTGGTTGCAACCCAGATACTTTTCTGTGGTCTGCACCGAAATATGTCCCAATAAAAACTGAATCTGCTCCAGTTCGCCGCCAGCGCTGTGGCATAGACGAGCGCACGAGCGCCGAAGATCATGTGCGCGAGCTTCGAGACCCCAAGTATTCCTGCGTACTGCTTGACGACGTGCCAGACTACCTTCTCTGTCATTTCGTCGCCCCAAATCGTACCCGTACGACAGACTCGCCGAAAAAGCCTGCCATCGGCTACGCTAGCTGCCGTCAACCAATCATCAATGGTTTGCTTCACCCATTCAGGTACTGGAATGGTCCGAACATGGCCCGCCTTGCCAACCAGATCAACGATCGCCCAGTGGTCTTCGCGCCGTTGAAGATGCTCAAGGGTAAGCTCCGTCAATTCGCGACGGCGGAGCCCGCAACCCAATAGCACCGCAAGAATCGCCCGATCCCGCTTGCCTTTTAGCTTGGCTGGATCAGGGAGTTGCCAAAGCGTACGAGCTTCATCTGCTGTTAACCAATTCCCAAGTCGAAACCCTAACTTCTTTGAACCCCGCACGCGACGAATACCAGCTGCGAGATCTGGACTCAATAACCCAGAATCAGCTGCTTCGTAGGCCAATCTGCGTACCGCAGCGAGCCGGACGTTTATGGTCCCTGGAGCCAAATGACGATCTTCCAGGTAAATTCGAAATCGGGTGACAACAGTTTTGTTGAAGGATAGGCGCGGCTCGGAACAATACCAGGCGACAAACTCATTGATCGAATGCTGATAGCTGCGTTGTGACTCAAGGGAGCGCAGACTGACCAGCACTGCCGCCTTGGCATGTTCCAGATCGGGAAGCCCGAGCTTTGTTTTCCGTCGAGCAGGCCTCCCCTTTTTGGTTTTCCGTCTCATGGATAGCCGCCTCCCGACGACTGGCCATGAGACTGCCCGGTAGCGGGCAAGCTGGCATAGCCGATCCGCAAAAAACTCTCAATGTCCGGTAATCCGACTAACGAGGACTTAGCCCAACAGTTTTCCACCTAGGAAACCATCGAAAAACTGTAGCGCGCTTCGAATCAAGCGTGCAGGGACAGGCTCGCGGGATAAGCGGAACACGTTAGGCATGTAGCTCTTATAGGTCGTTTCGAGTTTGCTGCCGCTTCAACTTCTAGTGCGCTCTCGAAGTACCCGCCTCCTCGGTCAAAATAAACCAGAATCGCGGTTTGGCACAGCTAACTCTTGCACGCCTTCTGTCGTCAATACTCTCAGCAGACTCGAAACCATGGTGCGCCTTGCGACCATCTCCTGACCCTTTTCGGTATCTGGGAATCCGTCTTGGAGACTTGTAGTGTGCCATCCGCCGTGCAGCAGGCATTCTTGGGTCCTGCTGCTGGTTCTTCTCGTCATTCTGGGGCCTCCTCTTTCGACGCCGGCAGGTCCTCCTGGCAAAGATCCTGTCACATTCACCAATCTCCACGTCCCGCGTCTGGAGCACCGCCCAGCCATCACCGACTTTCTTACGATGCAGCCTTCTCCTACGTTCGCCGGCAAGATGCTCAAGGTCGAAGGCTTCATGCAACGCGATCCCAAGGATGGGTCGCCCATCTCTCAAAAAAACGAAGTCTACCTCGGCTAGACCAATCAAAATCTCTACGTCGTCTGTGTTTGTTTTGATTCGGAGCCGAGCAAAATTCGCGCTCACATGGTCCGGCGCGAACAGATCAATGACGACGATCAATTCGGCTTCGTCCTAGATACCTTCAGCGACCGCAAAAACGCTCTCTTCTTTTACACGAATCCCTTAGGCGTTCAGCAGGACGGCATCTGGAACGATTTTCAGGAGCCGGATTATTCCTACGACATGCTCTGGAACTCAGAAGGCAGGATCACGCCACAGGGTTTTGTGGTCTGGTTCGAAATTCCCTTCCGCTCGCTCCGCTTTCCCCGCAATCCGGAACAGACCTGGGGCCTCTTTTTTGAGCGCGACATCCGTCGTAACTTTGAATTTTCCTTCTACCCGCACATTAGCAGTAATACCCAAGGCTGGCTCACTCAGGAAACGCACGTGGATGGCCTCAGAGACATTTCTCCCGGCCGCAACATGCAGTTTGTTCCCTATGGTTCGCTGCGCTCGTTCCACGGCCTGGACGATCGTCCCGGCGGCGTCCCTCATTTCTTCGGAAAAAGCTTCGAACCCCGTGGCGGTCTCGATTCCAAAGTCGTCCTCAAGGATTCCTTTGTCTTCGACGCCACTGTGAATCCTGATTTTGCCCAGGTCGAATCCGACGAGCCTCAAGTCACCGTCAATCAGCGTTTCGAAGTTTTTTTTCCGGAAAAGCGTCCGTTCTTTCTCGAAAACTCAGGCTACTTCGGCACGCCCATCAATCTTGTCTTCACGCGCCGCATCGCCGACCCAGACTACGGCTTCCGCCTTACCGGCAAACAGGGTCCCTGGTCCATCGGCGCCTTCTTCGCAGACGATAAATCTCCGGGTGACTCCGTTGCTCCGGCTGACCCTCTCTCGGGCGCCAAAGCCTATTTCGGAGTGCTTCGCGTGAATCACGATATCGGCAAACAATCAACCATCGGCCTCATCTATACCGACCGCGAGCTGGCTACCGTGCCCAACACCGCCTGCACTGACAATCGCTGTATCGTCGGCTCCAACCGTGTCGGAGGCGTCGACGCAAAGATCACCTTCAGCCCCACCTGGTACGCCACTGCACAAGCGCTCGTCAGTTCCACCGATTTCAACAACGGTTTCCACAAGGGCGGGCCTGACTTCTGGGAATACGTCGAGCACAGCACGCGCAAGGTCGAATACAACGTGTTGTACCAGGACACTTCAGAGGGTTTCCAGACCGAGACCGGTTTCTTTCGCCGCCCCGACATTCGCCGGTTCAGCCAGTTCGCTCTCTACCGCTTTCGTCCCGAAGGCAAGCATCTCGTCTGGCATGGTCCGAGCCTCTTCACCATCAACAACTGGGACCATAAGGGCACGCGTCTCGAATGGTTTGCCAACACCAATTACCGTTTCCAGTTTCAGCGCCAGACCTTTCTCGGCTTCTTCGGCAATCTCGGCCACGAGCGCCTTCGCCCCTCCGACTTCAGCGCTCTTCCTGATAATCGCGACTACGCTCACCGTCATACCGGTTTCTTCTTTCAATCCGCTTTTTTCAAGCAGGTCTCCCTGAACGGCGAGATTGGCTGGGGAACGGACACCAACTTCGACCCCGCGCTTGGTCCTCCTGTTCTCGCAAATTCCAGCTACGCGCAGATTTATCTCACGTTGCGCCCCACGGGAAAACTGACCATTGATAACACCTACCTGCTCACCCGCCTCCGCAGCCTCAACCAGGGTCCCGGCATCTTCGATAATCACATCATCCGTTCGAAATGGAACTACCAGTTCACGCGCGAATTCTCCCTTCGCTTCATCGGACAATACGCGGCAGTTCTTGCCAACCAGAATCTCACTTCGCTCCAAACCGCCAAAAACTTCAACGCCGACCTGCTCTTCACCTATCTTCTCCATCCCGGCACTGCCGTGTACGTCGGTTACAACTCAAACCTGCAGAACCTCGACCCCAGCCTCAGTCAGGATTCCAACGGCAACCTCCTCCACATTCCCAATCGCTTTCTCAATGATGGCCGCCAGATTTTCGTGAAAGTCTCCTATCTCTTTCGCTTTTAGTCCACGCCGCCACTCTTCTCCTGAAGGAGCACGATTCCCCTCTCCATCGGCCACTTCGTCAGGTGGAGCATCCTGTGCTAATCCACATGCCTGATTAACGCGCAAACCGGACAAGTGCCCCCTGGCTTCCCAGGAGTCCGCTCAGGGGAAAAGGCGACCTCGGAGTCCGCATGGCTGTGTGGTCGGCTTACGGTGCAGTCGCTGGTTTTCTCCGATTAGCGACAAACTGCGCGTTGACGATGCAACAGAGTAGGTGTTCTGTTGCGTTCCCTGTCCGACCCTCGCCGCAAGCAAAGACTCTGCGTTCGATCCTTGGACTTGCCGACTGGACGTAATGTTGCATTTCGGGGAGCGGACCGCTATCCGGATGGGAGTTGGAGTGGGAATGATCTATCGCGTTGCTCTGGAGGGTTCCAAAATTCCGGAAAGGGTTATCTGAATCTCGAAGAATGCGCGCTGCCACCAGCTTCAGATGTGTGTTAGATGACGCTCCCTCGGCAATATAGGTCGAGTGTCCACACGAACGCGTCGCGTCGCCTGGCGCGCACGAGCCCCGCGGCTTCCAACACCGCGCCCATGCGCTCCGCCGGGTGAACAAAGGCTCGAAACCCGTTGCCTGTCAACCGCAGCCAGAAGTTTTCCAGCACAATCAGGGCCCGCACGTACCAACGATCGCGGGGATAGGTGAACGCCAGCAGTTGGCGCGCCCGCGCTGCCGCTCCTCGAAGCAGTGCCTCAACATCAGGGTAGCAACACACAACGCGGTCAAGTGTCACCAGATCGGCGTCGTGCAGGGTGTCCGCGATCACGGCGAAGTCGCCGAGGATAAAATCGGTGGGACGTGACCAGTACCGTGATCCAACCTCGCGCTGTGCGATCTCCAGATAGGAAGGCGACGCTTCCACCATGGTAGCGCTAGCTATGCCGGTGTCGGCGAGCTCCGTGGCGATGACCCCAATCCCGCCACCCACATCCAAGAGCTGTAGTCCCTCCAGCGGCCAGCGCCGGAGTTCTGCCAGCAGGAGCCGCGTGGTAGCGTCCGCGCCGCGGCGTCGGTAGCGGCGGAGATCACGCTCCCCCACCTTGCGATCGAAGTGCACCTGCGCAGCGTAATATCCAGAGCAGCACGCCATGCAGAACACCTCGGCCCCCTGCCGCGGCGGCAGGAACATCCGCGATTAGAGCCCCGCTCAACGTGCGAGTCAAGCAATCTGAACCGAAGACGGCTGACTAACCGCACGTCGTGGATGCTCACAAGGTCGCCGCCCTGCGTGGACGGGGCGTTGGCTGGAAGAGAGTCGCGGGAGAGTTAGGGGTTCGCGTCGGAACACTTTATCGGCTCGCCTCCGCGTCTACAATTCCAGCTCAATGTCCGGACCGTTCACCCCAGACTTTGTAGGAACCCACCCCTTGCGGCGCCGGCGGGCTGAGCACCTCGCCGGTGCTAACCTTGAACTTGGCGCCGTGCCAGGGGCAAGTGACCTCGTCGCCCTCGATCTCCCCCTCTGAGAGGGCCGCCGCGATGCGTACAGGTATTGTCGATGGCGTGGAACTTACCGTTCAAGTTGAACAGGGCGATCTTCTTTCCTTGCACCTCAACCAATTTCCCGTGGTTAGGTTCAAGCTCGCTCGCCTGCGCTACTTTGACATATTCGGGCATGCTAACCTCCTCGATCCCTTAACTTTCCTGCGGCGCGCTCTCGTGGTCCGACAAAGCGCAGCGAAGCAGGACGTGCCTTCAGTTACTTGCCGTCGTACATCGCGAGGCGGACGACAACTCCAAAGCCCAAGCGGAAGCTGTGCTGCCAGTCACTGAGGTTCGGGAGTTGTCCCGCCAGCGGCGAAATGCTCGGCAGATCCGGACGCATGTGGCTCAGGACATAATCAGCTTGAAAAACGCGGATGGCGAATAACCGGCCGAGATTTACGTCCACGCCACCGCCCAGAGTCGTGGCAAAGCCGAAGTCGACAGCGGGGATATCGCCGGAAGGCGTGGCGAAGTGTGCTGCCGCGGCGCCGAATAGAGGATGTGCAAACCAAGTGGTTCTCTTGCTGCGCCAGGTAAACTGAGGCCCGAACAGAACTTGGTAGTTTCTGATCGTGATTCGCTGGCCTTGGAACGTGATGTTGGTGTCATGATACTGGCCGCCGAAATCGCCGATCAGTCGCATGTGCCTATGTGGGTTGAAGGCTGCGCTGATTTGCCAACCAGTGAAATTCTCCCGGCCGACAATATTCGCGTTGTCGAGCGAGCCACCCCCGAAGAACTCGATTCCCGGATATTTCTGGGCACGGAACGGTAGACATGGAACCAGTAGGACTCCCAGCAAAAGCAGGCATCGCTTCATATCAGTTGCCGGTCAAAGAAGAGCGCTCTCACACCGTTGAAGATGTTGGTCCTCGTGACATGCCAATGCAAGGGAGAATTGCGCTCCTCGGTCCAATTCCCGAGAAAGGGGGTTGTGGGGAATTTCGGGGATTGCCATCCGCTGGACGTATCACGCGCAAACCGGACATTTTCAGATGTCCGGTAACGCGTGCGAGCTCAACCGGTCGATGCAACGCCATCTAGTCAGTTGATCCTACAGCGCTTCCCCATGGAGAACCGCTTTGTCCGGCTGTAGTCATTTAGACCCTAGCCAGGATGGTGTTCCGTTTGAATCAACGCTTGCGAACGACTCTTAGCTATTGAGGCCCCTGCAAGTGGATTTCGGCCTAGTGTTGCGTCGCAGAAGTTAGCGGGGTGCCCAGAATAAATGAGTTTTGCAGTATGCTGTCCCACGCAGCAAATCGGCTTTGTTGGAGGCCGCGTGAATAATTCAGGGATAACCGCTCTTTCGCAAGCGCCGTATCGAGCATGCAAGTTGGAATCAAACTGGCTCAATGGGTGAAGGAATTGTGGGTGCCCTCAAGGAGTGCATAAAATGATTAAGCCCTGTGCCCAATTTTGTGCCCACCCTACATCAAAAACCGTCGCACTTGGTGGCCACAGCTATTGAAGCAAATCGCCCATAATGGCGCGGAAAATCAACACGATAGCGAATCATCGCACTCAGTCATCGTCGCCCTTTTCAGAACTCATAATCCGTTGGTCCCAGGTTCAAATCCTGGCGGGCCCACCAACCCTTCGGCAAGTGGCGCATGAGAAACCGCGTGCTCTACAAGCAGTCTGGTCGAATAATCCGGACGGCACACTTTCAACAAACGAAAAGTGCTGATGGAAATCCTCTGAGAAACGTGCGGACTTCGGAAGACTGAAATGCTTCAGGCGAGTCCGGCCCGCGAGAGCGGCAATTCGCGGATGCGCTTGCCGGTGGCCGCGAAAATGGCGTTGCAAAGCGCCGGCGCGAATGGGGGGACACCGGGCTCGCCGATGCCTGCCGGTGG
>WNEZ01016592.1_pt1 | contig 11481 bp, 8 predicted proteins | sample 5400521 | NCBI WGS metagenome assembly WNEZ01 (sample SAMN13153339, study PRJNA577476) | soil metagenome | isolation source: 120 cm saprolite under Douglas fir tree site 2 hole 1 replicate 1 | place: USA:California | collected 2015-04-18
TTGCCCGAAGGCATCCACCTGATCAATCCGTTAAAGACCAATCACGAACTCTCCATCCGCACCCAGGAGATCAAGGAGACGGCCAGCGTGCCCTCGAGCGAAGGCCTGGTCATGAACCTCGACACTTCGCTGATCTACCACCTCAACCCGGACAAGGCCGCCGAGGTGTACCAGAAGATCGGGCCCAATTACCTGGAAGTCCTGGTTGAGCCCAACCTGAGGGCCGCTATTCGCGAAGCCACGGCTTCGCACACGGCGAACGCCCTCTACACCGGCGAGCGCGAGATGGTCGCCAGGCAGATCTTTGACCAACTCTTCAATCTTCTGGGCCAGCGCGGCTTGATCGTGGAAAGCGTCCTGCTGCGCGATATCCAGCTACCCGCAACGCTCAAAGCTTCCATCGAATCGAAGCAGCAGGCCGAGCAGGAATCGTTGGCGATGAGCTTCCGCCTGCAGAAAGAAAAGCAGGAAGCGGAGCGCAAACGGATCGAAGCCGCGGGCGTGCGCGACTTCCAGACGATCGTAGCCCAGGGCATCAGCCCGCAGTTGCTGGAATGGAAAGGCATCGAAGCCACGGAACTTCTGGCCAAGAGTCCGAATGCCAAGGTTGTGGTGATTGGCAGCGGCAAGAACGGGCTGCCGCTGATCCTGGGGCAGTAGCGAGAATCCACGCAGGTGTCTTCGGCGGAGACGCGGCAAGCCGCGTCTCTACGGAAAATCTCATGAATCCAGACCTGTACACTCGGGCCGAATCCGCCGCGGCATTTGTCCTTTCGCAGACCGAGATCCGCCCGCAAATTGGGCTCGTTCTTGGCTCCGGCCTGGGATCTTTTGCCGACGATCTTACAGACGCCGTCCGCATTCCCTATACCCACATCCCGACATTTCCGCGTTCGACCGCGATTGGTCATGCCGGACAACTTGTGATTGGCAAGTCCGGCGACGTTCCCGTTGCCGTGATGCAGGGACGGGTGCATCTGTACGAAGGTTATTCAGCCGCCGAGGTGGCCTTTCCGACGCGCGTGCTTGCGCGAACTGGCATACGCGCTTTGATTCTGACCAACGCCGCCGGGGGCATTAACGTTGAGTATGGGCAAGGCGCGCTGGTCATCCTGCGCGATCACATCAATCTGCAAGGGCAGAATCCTTAGGGCGTGTACGCGGCGCTGGCTGGGCCGAGTTACGAGACTCCGGCGGAGATTCGATATCTGCGGACCATCGGCGCCGATTTGGTAGGCATGTCAACTGTGCCGGAGGCGATCGTGGCACGGCACATGGGGATGAGTGTCCTGGCAATTTCATGCGTGACGAATATGGCGGCTGGGATTCTCGATCAGGCGCTCGATGCAGAGGAATTGAGCGCGAGCAACTAGAAGCGGATTCTTGGAGGGGCGCGGTTTTAGAGGTTGAGCCCGCCCGTGTCCCTAGAACACCACCTTGAGCCCAAGCTGGACCACGCGTGGTCCTCCGCCACCCAGGCCGGGATTGGTCTGAGCGACGTCGGGGGTTTGGCTGATACGGCCCAAGGGCAGCAAGTTTCCCTTGGAGTCATATGCAGCGGGGTTTGGGCTGCCATCAGCCAGCAGGCCCGGTGTCAGATTGTGATTGGGCAGCGCGAAGTTCGGGTGATTGAAAATGTTGAAAAACTCCGCTCGAAACTGCAGGTTGAGCCGTTCCCATATCTGTGTGTTCTTAGTGATGGAAAAATCAACATTACTGTAGCCGGGTCCAAAAATCGCGTTCCGGCCAAGATTGCCGAATGTGCCGTCCGCCGGTTGACTAAAGGCAAGCGGGTTCAAATAGCCGGTGGCGGGGGTCCAATGCGGCAAGATGGGATTGACTCCCGGTACTACGTTCGGTCGCTGGTTAAAGTAGAAGTGGCCGCTATTGTCGATGGAGTTCGCGATCGGGATGGGCCGTCCGCTCTGGACACTGATAATCGTATTCAGCTGCCAACCAGAGCCGAACTTTCCGATCCCATGAAATGCGGGAAGATCATAATTGAGGGCTGCGGTGAAGCGATGCCTGGTGTCAAAGAGGGCGTTCCCACGTTCCGCTCTCAGGTTGCTCGGATCCTGCGGAAAGGCCGCCCCGGGCACAAAGTCGATACCGTCGGAAGCATCATCAATCGCGTGGGACCAGATATAGCTCGCGAAGCCCGAAAAGCGATGCGAATTTTGGAGACGCACTATTGTCTGCAACGAATGGTAGATCGAAGAAGCCCCCGGGAAGAGTTCATCGATCGTGTTGTAATTGGAGTTGGTAAAGAATTCGTTGAGATCAGTCAGGCGCACCAGCTTGGTTCCCTTGCTGCCGACGTAACCGACCTCGACGGACGCGTTTTCCGCGAATCTCTGCTGAACATTCAAATTCCAATTTTGGCTGTACGGACTGGGAAATTTCCGCGGAGTCACAAAAATCGAATAGGGTCCGGTCGTGTTGACAGACAGGATCGGAGCCGTGGGATCGGGGTTGGTCCCGTTGAAAGCCGTGGGGTCGAAGTTCATCGGCAGCACCGGTTTGGGCCCGATGGGATTGGTAGCGACACCGGCGGAGGAGGTGAAATTCGCAATCAACAAGTGCTGCGGAACATAGTCGTAGTAGACGCCATAGCCTGCGCGAACCACTGTGTTTTTTACAACGTTCCAGGCAAATCCCAGGCGCGGGCCAAAATTGTTCAGATCGCGCTGATAAAGACCGTCGAGGCCATGCGTTCCGACCATTTCCAGAGTGCCGTCCGATGCGAGATTCGAGAGCAGGTTATTTTTTTCGCTCATGGGGCCGAAATATTCCCAGCGCAGCCCCAGATTCAACGTGAGAGTGTTACTGGCGCGATAGTCATCCTGCCCGAAGAAGCTGAAGCCGTTGTTATAGGTAGTACGCTGCGTGTTGCCCGTATCGACCAGAACGAACGAACAGCAAAATCCCAAGTCCTGTTCGCTGCCGGTATAAAAGTTGGCCAGTGCGTCCACGACCGGATCGTAACTGGGGTTGGGCGTACCATCCGGCAAGGTGCAGGGATTGTCCCCCAGGCACAGGCCGGAAGTGAACTGATAGATTCCACGCTCCAGGTTGTCGTTGAAGTTGTCGATGGCCGCACGCCGGAACTCGCCACCGAACTTGAACGTGTGCTTGTCCTTGAGCCAAGTGAAATTGTCGAGGACTTGATAGCTCTGACTGGTACGACCGCGCGGCACGCTGAACCCGATGGCGCCGAGATTCTCGATGTCGGTGAAGTCGAACTCGGGTAGACCCAGCTTGCCGGTGCCGAAGTTCAGGCCATGCGCGGCCGGGTCCCAGTTTGCATTCAGCGAACTGAACGATGTGCGATAGCGGCTATACCCAAAGCGAATTTCGTTGATTTTCGAACCACTCAGAGTCGACAGCAGACTCGCTGAAAAAACTTGAACTCGAGCCGGAGAGGTTTGGGCGAAGTCCGGAAGCCGGGATCCGGTTCCGAAGCCGCCTGGCGAGCCAAACGGAAACACCTGGTCGCTCTGGGAGAACGCGTAGCGTCCGGTCAGCAGTTCATTGTTCGAAAAATTGTGATCCAGCTTTACGATGAAGTTGTTACCGTCGTTCTTGTCGTGCACGACGCCAGGAATCGTGGCGGTGTCGCTTTGCGGATAAAAGGCGAGAATAGCATCCAGACCCGGGTTGATTACACCACCGGCGTTTAGCCCTTGTGCGATCGAACGCGCGTGCGCGATTTCAGTGACGGTCGGCACCTGTAACAGAAAATCTGATCCTACCCGTTCCCGCTGCCCTTCGTAGGCGCCAAAGAAGAAGGTCTTGTCCTTCACAATCGGGCCGCCCAGGGAGACGCCGAAATTGTTGTTTTGAAATACCGACTTTCGTGATTCCGTATTGAAGAAATTCCGCGCGTCGAGAGCGCTGTTGCGCAGAAACTCGAATGCCGAGCCGTGTAGCTGGTTCGTCCCGGATCGGGTGATGATGTTCACCACCGAGCCGGAGTTTCGTCCGTACTCAGCTGCGAACTGCGACTGCAGATTGAATTCCTGAATGGCGTCTACCGGGAGCAACGACCCTGGGGCGCCACCGATCCCTGTCTGGTTGAGTGCTGAATTGTTAAAGAATGGGTCGTTGTTGTCGGTGCCATCCAGCGTGTAATTGTTCGAGCGGTCACGGTTGCCATTGATGTTGAATTGGCCGAATCCTCCCTGGGTCCCAGCGACTCCTGAAGGGTCAACCGTGGTGCCCGGCGACAGAGCCACCAATTTCCCAAAATCGCGCCCGTTCAGCGGGAGCTCGTTCACAAGACGTTGATCTACTACCTCACCCAATACATCCCGCGTAACGTCGATTACGGTTGCTTCCTCCGTTACCGTCAACTCCTCTTGCCGCTTCTGCACTTTGGTCAGATCAAAGTTTGCGGAGGTATCAAGCCCGACGTTGACCTGAACATTCTGCGCGCTTGGAGAGAGTCCGGCCGCCTCTGCCGTTACGGTGTATTCTCCAGCGGGCAATTCGGCGAGCACGTAGGCTCCGTCCTGGCCGGTGGTGGCTTCGCGTTGCAGACCGGTGCCGATGTTCTTGGCGGTGACCTTCGCTCCGGCGATTACGCTGCCGCTCGGGTCCGTTACCGTGCCGCGGATGGATCCGCGGAAACTCTGCGCCCATGCGGATGTGGCGATCAGCAACGACACTGCCACTCCGATTCTCAGCATCACGATCGTCCTTGTCCGTTGACTCGCGCTATCTCTGTGCATGATCGCTTCCTCGGGTGAAGCCTGGCTTGCAATCGAATTTCGAAATCGTCTCACCGTCTTGCTTCGAACGCTTCTTTCGAATTCCGCCTTCGAACTCAGTGCCCCTTGGGGGGTATGAACACCGGTTGCGGCGGACTGATACCATACGCCGCTGCGAAGCTGGCCTGGTTGAGTGCAAAGCTCGCTCTTCCGCGCGAATCGATGAACAGCAACGGCTGTTTGAGCGGCACATCGCTGAAGGTTCTGACGAACGGCATCTCGATTTCGCGTCCCGTGATGGTGACCTTCAACTTATCACCGAGCTGATATCCGAGCTTAAGAAAATCGTCGGCATCCAGTTGCTTGACTGCGGGTCCGACCTGGGTCCAGTCATCGCCACGCGCGATGTGCGCGCCGACGGGAGAAAAAATATCCCGGCCATGGAAGGTGGAGGAAATCTTGGCGCCGACCATCCAATTGGGGTTGGTGACCTCGCGAATGGCTTCGACGCCGTCGCGGTCCTCGACCATTGTCATCAGGCCGTTGTCGGGCAGCACGAAGAATTGTCCGCGCTTCGATTTCACCACCACAGCCTTGCGCGAACTGCCCACGCCGGGATCGACGACCGCCACAAACACTGTTCCGGACGGGAAGTAGGGCGTGGCGCCGAACAGGAAGCGTGCGCCATCTCGTATCGAAAAAGCGTTCACCTGATGCGTCAGATCGACGATGCGGAGGTTCGGGGTGATTCCGTACATGACGCCTTTGCAGAGAGCCACTGAATCGTCAAGGATACCGAAATCGGTCATGAAGACGACGGTTGGCGGGGGTTGCGCGGCAGGCGGCTGAGCCAGGAGAGGGCTTGCGACCAGAAGTAAAGCGGCAAACCACAACCCGGGGTTTCGCGCCGATTTTGCTGCCGAGGTTAACGTCATCTGCATAAGTCGAACCCTCCGAGAGAACCAGCACCGGTTACCAGGGAGCGCTGTCGTCGCTACGTGAAGCCAATGATTCTACCCGCTCAAGAGCCTTCCGGCATCTATAATCGGTGCGGCAAGAAATCAGTCGGAAATAAAATCAACCCAGGAGAGAGCTAGCGATGTCCAAGGTGATTCCCGAAAAATACGTCGACCTTTTCCAGAAGCCCGCTTTTGCCAGTCTAGGCACCGTCATGCCCGACGGCCGGCCGCAGGTCACTCCGGTGTGGTGCGACTTCGATGGCCAACACGTCATGTTTAACTCGGCGCGCGGACGCCAGAAGGATCGCAATGTGCGCCGCGATCCGCGGGTGGCGCTGGCCATTATCGATCCCGACAATCCCTACCGCTATCTGGAGATCCGCGGCACGGTGGTTGAGATTACCGAAGACGGCGCCGCCCAACACATCGATAAGTTGGCGAAGAAGTACCTGGGACAAGACAAATATCCCTACGCCAAGCCGGGAGAGGTTCGGGTGCTTTACAAAATCCGGCCGGAGCACACCACGGTGATGGGCTAGCCGAGTGCTTGCCGTGTGGCGCGGACACTCTTGTCCGCGTGCGGCCTAGAGCGCTCCGAGACTACAGTTCGAGAATACCGCCACTGTTCGCGGACAAGAGTGTCCGCGCCACACGAACCACTGCTTTTCTCCGATAACCTTTCTTCTCCAAACGAGTCCAACTCATGATGGAACTTCGGAGGATCCTTTTCCGTATTAGAGGAGGAGAGTCGAAGGATGCTGGTCGTTCTTCGTTTGGAGGAGGCGATTATGGAAGTTGGGAAAAATGACCGCGCTGGTTTGCACGCGATCGATGCTCAAGCCAATAGCATTTCGGCGCAGCAGGTGGTCAAGGCAGCGCACGAAGAACTCCTCCAGTTGATGCGGCAGCGTGCCGAGATCATGAAACGTATTGGCACGGTGAAGCAGACGATTGCCGGATTGGCGAATCTTTTCGGCGAGCAGGTGCTTGGCGACGACCTGCTGGAACTGATCGACCGCAAGCCGAATGGCCGTCAGCCCGGCTTTACCAAGGCGTGCCGCAGGGTGCTCATGGAAGTGCGGCGTCCGCTGGGGGCGCGCGAGGTTTGCGCGGAACTGGAACGATATGCTCCAGCAATCCTGGCGCGGCACAAGGACCCGCTGGCTTCGGTCACAACTGTTTTGAATCGTCTGGTGGATTATGGCGAGGCACGCAGCCTGAGCAACGACCGCGGGCGGCGAGTCTGGGAATGGATCAGCGACACCGAACCGTTGGAGGGCGCGGCGGCTCCCAGGAGAACGGCCTGAGGAGCTCGAGAGTCCAGGCCACTGGCAAACTGCAGATCCCTCGCTCCGCTCGGGATGACAATTCAAATCGTGTGACAATTCACAGAGGGTAGAGACTACGCCGGCAACAGCCGTCCTTTTTCCAGATGCCGGGTTACGTGCGCATACTGGGCGGCATGCGGATCGTGGGTGACCATCACAATCGTCTTGTTGAAGCTTTCGTTCAGCCGCTTCAGAATTTCCAGGATTTCTGTTGCCGAATTGCTGTCAAGATCGCCGGTCGGTTCGTCGGCGAGAATCAACGTGGGATCGCTGACGATGGCGCGAGCGATAGCCACACGCTGCTCTTGTCCGCCCGATAGCTGCTTTGGCAGGTGATGGACGCGATCCTCAAGTCCAACGAGCTTAAGCGCGGTCATCACATGATCGCGGCGCTGCGGCGGCGTCATCTTGGTCAACAGCAGAGGTAACTCGACATTCTCAAACGCGGTCAGCACCGGGATCAGATTGAAAGTCTGAAAAACATAGCCGACGTGCGTATTGCGCCATTTGGCGGACTGCCCATCGCTCAGGCGAAAAATATTTTCGCCCATCACCAGCAGTTCGCCGGAACTGGGACGATCAATGGCCGCGATCATATTGAGCAGCGTCGTCTTCCCCGATCCTGAAGGCCCCATCAGCGCCAGAAACCCGCCGCGGGCGATGTCGATGGAGACGTTGTCGAGCGCGGTCACCTGGAAAGCGTCGCGCTTGAAAATCTTGCTGACCCCACGTGCCTGCACGACCTTGCCGGCCACGGCCGGCTGTGTCGTTGCCGTTGAAGACGTCATTGCGTTCATGATTGCCCCTTGATACGAATCTTTTGCCCGTCCTGCAAATCCGCGGGCCCTGCCGTGATTACGCTTTCGCCGCCCACCAGCGAGTCCACCAGATAGCCTCCCGAACGCTGGCCCTGAACATGAACAACCCGGCGGAGAGCCTTGCCGTTGAAAGCGAGCAGCACAAACTTCGTTCCATCCTTATCGCGCAATGCGGCGGTGGGCACTAAGACATAAGTCTGCTTCGCGGCCGCGTTCTTGTCGTTACTCGACACTTCGTTCGCCTTCGCCTTGAACTGAACGGTCGCATTCATTTCCGGCCGCAGGTAGGAATCGGGTTTCAGAATCTGAACCTTGACCTGGACCGTCGCTTTCTGCCGATTCGCTTCCGGCGACATTTCAGCGATCTCGCCTTTGTAGGAGCGGTCCTTGAACGCATCCAGAGTGACGATGCCTTCCTGCTTGGGAGACAGTTTGGCAAAGTCATCCTGCGCGATATCGAGCTCTACCTGAATATCTTCCAGATCCGCCAGGGCCACCACCGATCCGCGCGGGCCACCCTCGGCGCCGCTGGCGAACTGCGCAGTGACCAATTCACCTTTCTCCGCCGTGCGCTCCAGAATCGTGCCGCTGACGGGGGCGCGAATCACCGTGGCATCGAGTTGCGACTTGGCGTATGCCATCTGGCCTTCAGCCTGCAGCAGGTCGCCCTTGGCACGCTGAACTTCTTCCGAGCGCGGCCCGAGCTTTGCCAACTGGAAAGACTGCTCCAGCGAACTCATTCGTTGCTGCGAAGCGTCGTACTTGGCGCTGGCGTCGTCCAGATTCTGCTTGGAGGTAACTCCCTGTGCAAACAGATTGCGCGCGCGTTCCAGATTGATCTTGTCGTTCATCGCGGTGGCCCGCGCCTCAGAGAGATTGTGATCCGCCTGCTGAATCTCCTCCGGGCGCGAACCATGCTCATTTTGCAACAGACGTGCCTTGTAACTCTCCACCGCACCTCGAGCTTGTTCGTACTGGGCGCGGAATTCCTGGTCTTCCAGACGCACCAGAACTTGTCCTTCTTTTACCTTGTCGCCTTTCTCCACGCCAATCCAAGCCACGCGGCCCGTGACCTTGGAATTCACGCTGATTTTGTGATGAGCGACAATGTATCCGCTCGCTGAAAGCACCGTGCTGCCCGCGACGTCAGTGCCTTCCGCCGTCGCCCGCGCGACTTCCACTTCCGGCACGTTCGAGGCGAGCGCGCGGTAAGCCAGTGCGACTAATCCCAGCAGGACGACCACGGCGATGCCACCCAGAATGAAGCGGCGCGACCACGCGGGTGGTTCTCCGCCTCCGTCGCGCAGCGAATGATCGATGCGCAGACTCCGCAGGTCTTCGTGCTTGCTATCCGCGTTTTCGGTTTCCGTGGGCATTGGTTGAAGATACGTTGTCAGTCGTTTACTAGTTCAAAATCAAAGGTCCGAACAATTGTACGTTCTGACACACCCGTTAAAGCAGTGTCTGATTTTCCGTAGAGACGCGGCTTGCCGCGTCTCCGCCGACAACGAGACGGGGCAAGCCCCGTCTCTACACAGAACTTACTAAGCGCGCAAGGAAGTCAGAATATCCTGACGCGCCGCATGCCAGGCGGGGGCGAAGCCTCCGAGCAAGCCCATGATCATGGCAAAGACAACCGCCGTGATCGCGACTCCCCACGTCAGGTGCAAACTGAAAACCGTCTCGCTGAAGGTAAGCTGGTTGCCGATGCCGGTGCTCATGCCGTTGAACGGCAAAATCAAGACAATCCCAACAATCGCCCCCAGCAACGAGAGCAGCAAGGCTTCGATCACGAACGAGGTGAGAATGCTGGGCCGGGAAAATCCGATGATGCGCAGGGTTGCGATCTCCTTCGAGCGATATGCGACGGCGGCATACATCGTATTCATGGCGGCGAAGCTGGAACCGATGGCCATGATGACCGCCACAACCATGCCGATGAACTTGATCGCCCCACCGGAACTGGTCTGCTTCTCGTAATACTCGGTTTCGAGCGTGCCTTCCAACTTCAGCCGCTGATCGTCGCCGACCCGGTGTTTCAGCGCATCGGCCGCAATCGAATCGGTGGCTCGCAAGTAAGCGGACGCGAAGGCTCCCTGGCGGTCGAAATCGGCGGCGATCTGATTGACGTCGCCCCAGAGTTCCGAATCATAAGCGGTGCCGCCAGAATCAAAAACGCCCACGACCTTCCACTGTCCCTTGGCAAAGTCCAGATTGTCGCCGACGTTGGCGCCGGAAAACCGATTGTGAATGGACCGCCCGACGACCACTTCGCGTTGTCCTGGAGTAAACCAGCGGCCTTCGATCAGCTTTGCGCTGGGACGCAGCGTGAGACCCGCGGGCATGAGGCCGCGAACGGAAACGTTCACCTCGCCGGTGCCATCCTTGCGGGGCAGCACCACGACAACCACCCATTCGCCGGAGGCCAGCGGTTCTCCCTGGCCGTCCTTGGCAATGCCGGGCAGCGTCTTCAATGTGGGGAAAAGATTGGCGTCGAAGCCTCCCGAAAGTTCCGCCACGGAGCCCTTGCGCATCACGAGCACGTTCATCGGATCGCCGCTGGCCATGAAGGCCTTCTTCAGGCCCGCCAGCAACGCCATCAGGAAAACGGCGGTGGTCACAGTGAGCGCAATGCCCAGAGCCGTCATGATGGTGAGGCCCTTGCGCAGCCTCAGATTGCGAATGTTATAGCTGATAGGAATCGCCATAGTGTCTCGTCGCTAGTGCTAGGTGTCGGAGCTACCCGATGTAGCGCAAGCCCTCCACAATATCCAATTTTGCCGCGTGGTATGCCGGTACGATCGCGCTCAGTAATCCCACCATGCCGGCGACGAAGACGGCGAGCAGAAAGGTGGGGATGGTCACTTTCATCCCGAGAAAAAAGAATCCCATTCCGGGTGCATTCGCCAGAACCGTCACCAGTCCGACCGCCAGCAAGCAGCCCAGGAGGCCACCGGCCAGAGCGACGGTGACGGCTTCACTCACATAAAGACGAAGAATCGATTGCGGGGTAAAACCCAGCGTCTTCAGCACAGCCACTTCGCGAGTGCGTTCGCGGATGGACATGGCCATGGTGTTCGCGGAGACGAGCAGAGTCGCGAACACGACCGCGAAGCAAATACTCAGGATGAACGCCTTCACATTGCCCATGCTGTTGATAAAGCTGAGCTGAAACGCCTTCTCGCTTTCCGTTTTCGTGGGCTCGGGAGAGTTGTGGAACATGGCATCCACGGCGGCCGCGACCTTGGGAACGTCCTCGGGAGAGTCCGCGAGAATGTTAAAAGTGCCAGAGCGGCCCTTGGCCCAGGAAACTGCCTCTTCGACATACTTCTGGTTGAAGTAAACCGTGATGCTGGGCTGTGGCGCGATGAAGATTCCCCGAATCGTGAGTTCCAAATTTACCGGGAAGATGGTTCCTCTGAGGACGATGCGATCTCCGATTTTCCAGCCGAACTTCTTGGCCAGTTCACTGTCCGCAACGCACCCGGCTTGATCGTGCTCCCAGGCGGCCAGTTGGTCGTCGGGGATCTTGAAGTCCGTCATCACCTTAAAGATTTCCGCGGGATCGGTTCCAAACTGCGCGAAGAAGTTCTCGGGCTTTTCGTCTTTGTACAACCCGCCAAACCACTGCGTTGGAGCTACCGCCACGACCCCGGGCACGGTGCGC
>WNEZ01024549.1_pt1 | contig 11480 bp, 8 predicted proteins | sample 5400521 | NCBI WGS metagenome assembly WNEZ01 (sample SAMN13153339, study PRJNA577476) | soil metagenome | isolation source: 120 cm saprolite under Douglas fir tree site 2 hole 1 replicate 1 | place: USA:California | collected 2015-04-18
GGCAAGAGAACCACCGCCCGGCGCTACCTACTCGCCACCTGACCGGAAGTTTCGCTCGGCGGTCCCGGCAAGAAGGGGAATTCAGAAACAATTCTCCGGCGGCGCCGTCTACAATGGAAGCCACATCATTCCGGGAGCATCCGAGATGCGCAAAGTCTGTCTGTTTGTACTGGCCGGGTTGTTGGCAGGCGCCGTGTTGCTGTACACAAGCCGCAGCCAGACGCCGCCAACGGCTCCGCCTGCAGGACCGCAGTTCACCGCCGATGGAAAGCTGGTGCGCCCGGAAGGCTATCGCCGCTGGGTGTACGTCTCGTCGGGGTTTGGAATGAGCTACAGCGCCAATGCGGCAAACAATGGAGACCCGGCGTTCACAAACGGCTTCGTGAACCCCGCATCGTACGAGTACTTCCTGGCGAATGGAAAGTGGCCGGACAAGACGGTTTTCGTGCTCGAAGAATATGGGTCCACGTCGCGGGGGTCGATCAATCAGCACGGAAGCTATCAGGACAAGTTCCTTGGGCTGGCCGTGGAAGTGAAAGACGAAGCTCGCTTTCCGGACAAGTGGGCGTATTACGGATTCGATTCCACCAAAAAGGAATCGAGCGCAATCACGCCGGGAAAGAACGCCTGCTGGAAATGCCATGAGGAAAACGCTGCGGTCGAGCATTCATTCGTGCAGTTCTATCCCGAGCTCCTGAAAGTGGCGCGCGAAAAAGGAACGATCAAATCCACGGTTCATCTGGAAGAGAAAAAATAGGAAGTGTGCTGCATTCCCGGAGCGGAAACGGCGACATCGTCAACATTAATTTGCTCGCCCCCTGATGTAATCATTGAGCATGGCTGCTTGCCGGAATCCCCTCGCTGGGCCAAACTCGTAAACGATTCTTGCATCCATCTATCCGACAAAGCGCTCACTGAGGAGGCCGCCATGTCCCGCGCACGCGCATTGTTCTATGTCTTGCCGCTCCTGCTTCCCCTCTCGGCGGGAGCGCAGGAGGCGCGCCCCCGCCCGCGGATCGGCGTAGCACTCGAGGGCGGCGGCGCTCTCGGTCTTGCGCACATTGGGGTCCTCGAGTGGTTTGAGGAGCACCACATTCCCGTGGATTACGTGGCAGGAACAAGCATGGGAGGATTGGTCGGAGGATTTTACGCGGCGGGGCAAAGTCCCAAGGATATGGAACAATTAATTGCGGGAGTGGATTGGAAAGCAGTTATCGGGGACAAGACGCCGTACGAGGAGCTTTCTTTTCGCAGAAAAGAAGACCAACGCGCACTTCCAAATTCGTTTTTGCTTGGATTACGAAATGGTGTTTCTCTGCCGGCGGGATTGAACGCGGGACACCAGCTCAGCCTACTGATTGACAAAGAGACGCTCCCCTATTACGAAATGAAATCGTTTGACGAGCTGCCGGTGCCGTTCCGGTGTGTGGCGACGGATTTGGTTACGGGGAAACCGTCGGTGTTCAAGGACGGCTCGCTGGGAGAAGCGCTGCGGGCGACGCTGTCCATTCCGGGCGTTTTCAGGCCGATACAGAACGGTGAAAAGGTATACGTCGACGGCGGGCTGGTGAACAACCTGCCGAGCGACGTGGTACGCGAGATGGGCGCGGACATCGTGATCGCGGTGCATCTCGAGAGAACGCCGGTCGAGGCGAAAGATATCCATTCGCTTTTTGGCGTGCTGGGACAATCGGTGCGCGTGGTGATTGCCGAAAACGAATTGCGCGGGCTGGCGCAGGCCGACGCGGTCGTTACCGTGGACATGAAAGGATTCGAGTCCATCGATTACAAGGCTAACAAATCCATTGTGCGGAAAGGCTACGAAGCGGCCGCAGGAAAAGAGCGCCTGCTGCAAAATTTCGCGCTGGGCGAGGCCGCGTGGGCGGAGTATCTGCGCGAACGAGATGGCCGGAAGAGGACGGTACCAGGCGCTCCGGAATTTGTAAAGGTGGAGGGAACGAACCCTGAGGCGGCGCGAAACCTTGAGAAATTTCTGCAGCCGCTGACGGGAAAGCCAATCAACTCCGCGAGGGTGGATAACTACCTGACACGGCTGACGGGAATCGGGAAATTCGACAGCGCAGGTTACCGCCTGACGCGACAGGAAGGAAGAGAGGGCCTGCTGGTAAGAGTTCACGAGATGGGATACGCGCCGCCGATGATTCAGCCGGCATTCGAGATGGACGGATCGGAGAGCGGGGACGTGGACTTTACAATCGGGGCGCGATTGACGTTCATGGACGTGGCGGGGTACCGCTCGGAGTGGCGGACGGATTTTCAGTTTGGAAATACTTATGGGGTGCAGAGCGAGCTTTACCGGCCGTTCACGGCGTCGAGCAAGTGGTTCTTCGCGCCGCACGCCGATGCGAGCGACACGGCATTCAAATTCGTGACGAAAAACGATCCGGTGGCGGACTTTCGGTTTTACCGGGAAGACATCGGCGGGGATCTGGGGTATGGGTTCAACCGGTTCAGCGAATTGCGAGTGGGCTACCAAATGGGATACCTGAGCACGAGGCTGCGGCTGGGCGCGCCGGGAATAGCATCGGTGAAAGGACGAGTGGGTGCGGCGCGGCTGCGCTATCTCCTGGATCATACGGATGATCCCGTGATTCCACGCCGTGGATTCAGCATGGAAACAAATTTTCGATGGTTCGATACGAGCCCTGGCGCCGCGGAAGGCTTTCCTTCGCTTCAAGAACAGCTGAATTATTTTCAGCCAGTTTCGAAAGAGGCTTCGATCTTTTTTGAGGCGGAGGGTGGATCGACGTTTCGATTCAGCCAAACGGGGCTGCCGCAATTTTACCTGGGCGGGCCCTTGCGGTTGAGCGCCTACGGGCAGAACGAGCTGTTCGGCAATCAGTACTACCTCTACCGCGCGGGATACCTGCACGATTTGATTACGCTGCCGCCGTTTGTGGGGAAGAAAGTGTACGCGATTGGCTCGTACGAATTCGGCAAGATGTACGGGGCAGCCAATTCGAGCAAGTTTCCGAACGATTTTGCGGCGGGTGTGCTTGCCGAAACGGCGTTTGGGCCGTTTTTCATCGGGGGAAGCGTGGGAGACTCCGGCCACCACAAGTGGTTTTTCCAGCTGGGACGTGTGTTCTGAGACGAGTCCAGTGGAGTGTGATGGTACCCTCCCGTTCCCAGATCGAAGAGGCGGCAGCTCCACGGCCTCGGAGGCCGCTGGCCCTTCGAATCGTGATTTGGCTACAATTCAGTCCCTCATGCTAGAGGGGGCGAACACAAGCGCGCTTCTCTTGGCTCAAGCGGTGGATTCTCTCTCGCGCTCGGATCTGCGCTGGGAACTCGCCAACATTGCGGCCGCCGTCACCCTTCTGTCCATCGCTCTCGCCGCAATCGCCCTTTTCTTCTTTCGCCGCAGGACGCACGACCTGACGCTGATTTACTTTGGCGTGTTGTGCATTCTCTATGCCGTCAGGCTGTTGGCTTCTCGCCCGTCCTTTCGCTCTCTCTTCGACGAGTCGCGAATGTTTTGGGACTACGTCAATTGGGTCATCACGTGCACCATCATTCTTCCCCTCGGCCTTTTCCTTTACCAACTAGCCGACGAACACCTCAGAAACTTCTTACGCTGGCTTCTGGCCGCACAAACGGTCTTCGCGATTTTTGGAATCCTCGCCGCCGCGCTTGGAGTCAGTCTGGATAAGCTCTTCTTCGCGAATAACTGGCAAAACGTGGAGTTTCTTGGTTTCCTGGTCTTTGTTGCGTGTCTGGGATATGTCTCCGCGTACCGTACTTTCGCGAACGAAGAACGACTCCTTGCTATCAATAAGGAGTTGGAAATAGCCCGCCGGATTCAGTCCTCCACGCTTCCGCAAAGCGTTCCCACCCTCAGGGGACTCGAAATTGCTGCGCGCTACGTCCCCATGAGTGCCGTCGCCGGCGATTTCTACGATTTCCTCAGCGTCGATGAAAAGCGCGTCGGCATCCTAGTCGCCGATGTCACCGGACACGGCGTGCCCGCCGCGCTGATCGCCTCCATGCTCAAGGTCGCTTTCGCGGGCCAAGCGGCTCACGCCCACGATCCCGCACGCGTTCTCGCCGGCTTGAACCGCTCTCTCTGCGGCAAGTTCGAAGAGCACTTCGTCACCGCCGCTTATCTCTTTGTGGATTTGGAGAAGAGCCTGCTGCGCTACTCCGCTGCAGGCCACCCGCCGCTCATGCTGGCCTCGCGCGCCGCAGGGAAGGTGCGGGAAATCGAAGAGAACGGCGTGATGCTCGGCATGTTTCCCGAAGCAGCTTACTCCTCCATGGAAATCCGAGTTGGTCCCGGAGATCGCTGTCTGCTCTACACGGACGGCGTCCTCGAAGCAAAGAACGCGGCGCAGGAAGAATTCGGCAAGCCGCGCTGCAAAGAATTCCTGGAAACGCAGCGCGATATTCCTGCCGCTCGTTTCGCCAACGCCCTCATCGACAGCATCGCCCGTTTTTCCGGCCACAACTCCGGCCGCGCGCAGGAGGACGACATTACCCTCCTCGTCCTCGACTTCCAAGAAGACACTCCGTGAGCAGACCGCCCAACGCATCGGTGCCGGCGAGTCCCACAAAGCTACCGCCCCGACCCTTCGACCTCAGAGCAAGCGGGCGGCGCTACGAAACGAAGTTGGAAGCGAGGAAAAGATTGTTGAGGGACTCGGAGAGGTTTGGGTGGGAGAAAACTGCATCGCGTAGAGTGGTGTACGGGAGCTTGCCCATCATAGCTAGCTGAAGCATAGACATCACTTCGCCGCCTTCGAGGCCGAGGACAGCCGCACCGAGGATTTGTGCGCTTTCGGCGTCGACGATGGCTTTCATAAACCCGCGGGATTCGTCGACTTCGAGTGCACGGGCGACGTGGGACATCGGCATTTTGGCGATGCGGATTTTGCGATTCTGCGCGCGGGCTTGGGATTCGGTCAGGCCGACGCGGCCGAGCTGGGGATCGATGAAGAGCGTGTAGGGCACCGGGCGGCCGTCCGTGCTGGCGCTGCCTTTTTCAATGAGATTGGTGCGGATGACGCGGAAGTCGTCGTAAGAAATGTGAGTGAAGGCCGGGCCGCCCTTGATATCGCCCAGCGCGTAGATGCCTGCGACGCTGGTTTCCAACTTTGAATTGACTTGAATGTAGCCGCGCTTGTCGGTGGCGACGCCGGCGGCGGCGAGGTTCAGCGTGTCCGTGTTAGGGATGCGGCCTGTGGCGACGAGAAGATGAGAGCCGGTGAGAATACGGTTTTCGCCGGCTGCGGTGACGGCGAGCTTGATTTGCGGGCCTTCCTTGGCGACGCGCTGCGCTTGAGCATTCAGCAAAATCTCGACGCCGTCCTGTTGCAGAACGTTAAGGACTTCCGCGGCAACGTCGGCGTCTTCGCCGCCGAGCAATTGAGCAACGCGCTGGACGATGGTTACGCGGCTGCCAAAGCGCCGGAAAAGCTGTCCGAACTCGAGGCCGATGTAGCCGCCGCCAAGGACCAGCAGATGCTCGGGCACAGTATCGAGCTCCATGATGGACGTGCTGTTGAGAAACGGGACGCTTTGCGCGCCTTCGAGCCTGGGTGCTGATGGGCGGCACCCTGCGTTGATGAAAAATTTGTCGGCGGTGAGGGTGCGGCGGGAGCCGTCTTTGAGGAGAACCTGGACGGACTTGGGGCTGGTGAAGCTGGCATCGCCAAAGATGAGGTCGAGATTGGGCGTTTTTTCGATGCGGGCCTGACTGCCGCTGTTGAAACTGGCGACGATGGCGCGTTTGCGCTCGCGAACGCGTGACATGTCGATGGTGATATTGCCGGTGTGGACGCCGTAGTCGGCGGCGCGGCGGGCGAGATAGGCGACGCGACCGCTGGCGACCATGGTCTTGGTTGGCGTGCAGCCTTCGTTGACGCAGGTGCCGCCGATGTGCTCGCGCTCGATGATCGCGGTGCGGAGGTCGGCCTTGGCGAGGGCCTGACAGAGCGGCGTGCCAGCTTGGCCGGAACCAATGACAATGGCTTGATACTGGTCGGAGGCGCTCACAAGAGTCTCCTTGCATGTGGATGGATGGAATACGACGCTTGGGAATTGGATGCGCGAGACGCGGTTTAGAAACGGGAAACGAGGAAAAGACCGCCGCCAATGGCGATGGCGTCTTCGAGCAGGGCGATGACGAAATCGGGGACGCCGAGCGCCTTCACCAGGCCGGTTCGCCATTGATAGCCCGCGTAGGCTCCGGCAATGCCCCCGGCAGCGCCGAGGAGTGCGCCAAAGCCGAGAGACTGGCCGGCGGAGACGGAAACGGCAGCGCCGGAGAGAGCCCCGCAGACGATGCGGGCGATCAGGCCAACCGGCTTCGTGCGGCTGGGCGTTTTGGGGAGCTTATCCGTGATGAGTTCGACGACGGCAAGCACCGTGAAGATGGCGACGGCGGCAGTGGACCCCATGAAAGCCAAGGGGGAGCTGGCAAGATTGAGCCAGTTGCGGTGCGCGGCCCAGGCGGCAACGGCGGGGGCGGTCAAGGAGCGCATGCCGGAAACGATGCCGATAGCGAAAGCGAGAAAGAGAACGTAAGAGATGCTCATGGCGAGAGAGATGTACCCCTGATGACGGCGGAGTGTCAAGAATTTAAGTAGCACAGGCACTCCTGCCTGTGCGCCTTTTCTTCCACCTGTCTGCGCCTCGAAAAACCCCGCACAGCCAAGAGTGGCTGTGCTACCCTGCCCGAAACAGACAACGCCGCAGATTCACGCAATGAGCTATTACGAACGGAACCTTCCTCACTGGCATCCTCAAGGAACAGCAATTTTTCTTACCTGGCGTTTGCATGGTTCGTTGCCAGTTGCAATCGTCCGCGCGACGCGATCTCACAAACATACTTCAGGGCAGCAGTTTGTCGATTTCGATCGGCATCTGGATCGCGCACGGTTCGGTCCGCTTTGGCTGAAGAATCCGACGATTGCAGATTCCGTTGTGAGCACTCTGCGCCGAGGTCAAAACGAACTTAACCAATATGTTCTGCGCGCGTATGTGGTCATGGCGAACCACATCCATGTTCTGCTTGAGCCACGAATCGCAGTGGCTCGGATTACGCGTGGAATTAAAGGCGTCACATCGCGAAGCGCAAACCGGATTCTGGGACGAACAGGCAAACCGTTCTGGCAAGACGAATCTTTCGATCATTGGGCAAGAGATTCTGCTGAAGAAGAACGTATTCGCATGTATATCGAACGGAACCCCGTAAAAGCCGGGCTCGTGGCAAATGCGGAAAAGTGGCCCTGGTCGAGCGCGTACCAGTAGCACAGGCACTCCTGCCTGTGCGCTTTTTCTTCCTTTCTATCCACGTCTCCAGGAACCCGCACAGGCAGGAGTGCCTGTGCTACTCAGATTCTCTTGACTTTCGCTTTTTGTTCGCCTATAGTGCGGGGCGGTAGAGGAAACGGGAAACGGGTGGCGCGCCGGCTCCATTGCCGTCAAGGCTCTCACGAGCCGGCCGCCGCCCGTTGAATCTACCGCAGAGCCCGCTTCCCTGCGTTGACCGCTGTGCGGTCACAATCAATAGGAGCCGTCATGCCAGCTTGTGTCGAAAACGTATTCTCCACACCCGCCATTGAGGCAATGCAGGAGCGCCAGGCAACCGCGGAAGAGAAAAACCGCGGGGCTGAGGCCCCGCGCTATAGGGACGCAGAGGAAACTGTAACGCAGAGCGATAGTCCAGCGGCACCTTCTGAAACGCCACAGGCAGAAACGGCGGCGGAGAAAAATCCGTGGTCTGCGTGGGCCTGGCTGGGGATGTGCAAAAAAACCGACCGCAAAATTCCGAACATCGTGCATGTGGACGTGGACGCGTTTTTTGCGTCGGTGGAGCAGGTGCTGAACGCGAAGCTGCGCGGAAAGCCGGTGCTGGTGGGGCGCGGGGTGGTGGCGTCGGCGAGCTACGAAGCGAAGATGCACGGCGTGAAGACGGCGATGACGTTTCGCGAAGCGCTGCGCATCTGCCCGAAGGCGGTGGTGGTGCCGGGGCAGTACGAGCACTACGCGGATTTTGCGGAGCGCGTGCGGCGGATCCTGGAGACGTTCACGCCGGCGGTGGAGACGGCGGCGCTGGACGATTTTTATCTGGATTTTGCGGGGACGGAGCGGCTGTATCCGGATTATCGCGGGACGCTGCTGCGATTGCAGATGGAAATTTTCAAGAAGACGGGACTGGGCGTTTCAATCGGCGCGGCGCGGACGAAAGTGGTGGCGTCCATTGCCTCGCGGCTGGAGCGGCCGCGTGGGTTTCGAATGATTGCGCCGGGAATGGAAGAAGACTTTTTGACGCCGCTGCCGGTGGAAAAGCTGCACGGGATTGGGCACGTGCACGCGGGGATGCTGGCGGAGCGCGGGATTGCGACGATTGGAGAGTTGCGGCAAGTGCCGCGAGCGGCGCTGGAGGCGGCGTTTGGCGAAGTGATTGGCGGGCAAATCTGGGAGCGCGCGCGGGGGCTGGACGGGCGCGAGGTGATGATGCCGGCGACGCCCAAGTCGGTGTCGCGCGAGACGACGATTGAGGGCGGAACGATTGACACGGAATTTCTCGGCGGGTTGATCGAATATTTGAGCGAGCGGATCGGGTCGACGCTGCGCGAGTACGGAAAGCAGGCGCGGACGATTGAACTACGGATACGGTATGTGGACCATTTTTCGGCGCATCAGACGATGCGGCTCGCACGGCCGACAAACGACGAGCGCGAGTTGCTGGCGGCGGCGATGGAGCTGTTCAGAAAATTATTTACGCGGCGCGTGGCGGTGCGGCTGGCGGGCGTGAGCGTGACGAACCTCGAGCCGGACCGCCGGCAGAACGAGCTGTTCGACACGGACGCGAACCGGCGGTGGTATTTGAACCGCGAAATGGACCGCGTGCGCGGGCGGTATGGCTGGAACGCGACCGCGAAATGGACCGCGTGCGCGGGCGGTATGGCTGGAACGCGGTGTTTTACGGCAAAGGGCTCGAGTTGCGCGAGCATTACGCCACCAAGCCGGGCGGGCTGGTGCTGTCCACGCCGTGTTTATCCCGTTGAAATATGTACTATGACGTTATAAACATGTTAAATTCAACATCTCAATGCCAACAATTATCGACGAGCATCCTGAGTACTGGCAAGAATACACAAACCTCCAGCACGTCAAACACGCCCTACTTCGTCGGTATCTCGGTGGATGGTTCCCTATTCTAAGTAAGTGGAAAGGTCGCGTTGTTTATATAGACTGTCATGCGGGGCGTGGATTACACGCAGGTGGTCAAAAAGGATCACCGTTAGTTGCGTTGGACACCTTGATCACACACCACTATCTGCCGAGCATCCTTCAGAATGTTGAGGTGTATTTTCTTTTTATCGAAGGTGATGCCGATAATAAAACTGAACTTGAGGCACATCTCAGAGGAAATCCGTTACCGGAAAAAATAAAAGTAGAAATCGTTTGCGAGGACTATGAAATGGTCGTCCAAAGCATTGTCGACCATCTGAGATCAAATAATTTGAAAATGGCACCGGCTTTTGTTTTCGTCGATCCTTATGGGTTCAGCCTCTCCATGAAACTTCTAGCACAACTCAAAGCGTTTGAACGGTGCGAGTTGTTCGTGAACTTCATGTGGCGTTATGTCGACATGGCAATTGCAAACTCCACTCAAGAAGAAAATATGGATGCGCTCTTCGGCTGTCGTGAATGGAGAGATTTACGATTAATTGCCGAAGCACAAGATCGCTGCGAAGCTGCAATCCAACTTTTTCAGAAAGGCCTCGGAGCACGATACATAACTTGGATTAAAATGCTCGGCGACAATCGAGCGATCAAATACGCACTGATCCATGCAACCAATCATCCAAAGGGGCGCGACCTCATGAAAGAGGCCGTTTGGAGCGTTGCACCGGAAGGAAGTTTTGTCGCCCGCGTGGCCGATAATCCACAGCAAGAATTTCTCATTCAATTAGAACCCGATCTGACACCATTAACTGATTGGCTGTGGCACAAATATCGTGGCCACGCTGTTCGATGCCAAGAGATTGAAAATGAACTTGTTTCGACGATCTACCTTCCAAAACACTTTCACAAGGTCGCGAGAACATTACGTGATAACGAGGAGATCGAATTTACAGGTTACGAAGGGAGGTTTTCCTTCGGGCAAAACCCAATGATCGAATTTAGATCTAGGCCGCCAAAAGTGTCGAAAAGGATGAAACAATGAAACTTGGAGAGCGCACATCCAGTTTTGTTCGTCAGTTTGGGGGGCCGGGGGAAGACTCGCAGATTGTGTGCTTCCGGTTTTGGCAACTTGTGGTGGCAGGCGGGTGCCCATATCGGTGCGCGTATTGCTTTTTGCAGACGGTGCCGTGGTTCCGGTTCCGCCCAGATGAACTTTATGGGTTGGTGTACACGAACGTGGGGAGGACATGGTCGCGGAGATCAAGGACTGGCTCGACGATCCCATTCCCAAGATGATGATCGTGGGAGAGCTGCAAGATGGCCTCGTTTTCGATTCTGCATACAAAAAGACAAGCGGAAAACCACTGACGCATCAGGTGATTCCCCTCTTCGCCGCGCAGAAGAGACATCGTCTTATTTTTCTGACCAAGTCCACACAAATTCAGCATGCTTTGGAGCTTGCTCCCACGCCGCAGGTTGTCTTCTCCTGGTCGGTCAATGCGGAAGAGATCGGCGCGAAATGGGAGCATGGCACACCGCTACCCTCAGAGCGTTTTACTGCGGCGGAAAAGATGAAAAAGGCGGGCTGGCCCATCCGGTTTCGTCTGGACCCGATGATTCCCTACCCCGATTGGAAAGACGGCTATGCTCAGGCGATCAAGCGAATTAACGCGCTGTCACCCGAGATGGTCACGCTCGGTGCGCTGCGCGCCACTTCGTATAACGGTTTGCGGAACGCCGCGAAGGCAAATGGGCGGGACGAAACGATTTTTGATTATCTGACGGAAACAAAAGATCCATCCGGGTTCAAATACCGGATTCCTTTTGATACCCAGGTGGAAATATTTCGATTTGCTGTTGACCATCTGAAAGGCAGCATCAAACCGGCGCTCTGCAAAGAAGATAGAGCGCTCTGGAAAGCGCTGGGCATGAAATTCGACGGGTGTCATTGTTTGCTGGGCCGCAATGACGCTATCGTGAAAGAACGGAACTCGGAAATGAAACAGGCTCGAGAAATCAAGCCAATCATCGGCATAGGTAAGCCTTTGCCTGTTTTGGCTTAGCTGCAACAGATTTACCGCTTCTTCCCGCCTCCCTACCGCTGAAGCACGCCGTTCGAGAGCACACGTGTTCGCACATTTGCACTGTCACAGCCACTATTCATTTTTGAGGGGCGTGGCGTCGCCGGAGGAGATCATCGCCGCGGCGGTGGAGCAGAAGATGCCGGCAGTGGCGCTGACGGATACGAATGGAATGTATGCAGCCGTGGGGTTTTACCAGGCGGCGAAGAGCGCGGGGGTGAAAGGGATTGTCGGTGTGAC
>WNEZ01008634.1_pt1 | contig 11478 bp, 14 predicted proteins | sample 5400521 | NCBI WGS metagenome assembly WNEZ01 (sample SAMN13153339, study PRJNA577476) | soil metagenome | isolation source: 120 cm saprolite under Douglas fir tree site 2 hole 1 replicate 1 | place: USA:California | collected 2015-04-18
TTCCAGCTGGATATCAACTCCCCAAATCCACCAGCGATGTGGGAGGCGTAAAGCGAAATAGCTGCGCCGCTGGCGCGTTTGCCATCCGCCAAACCATCTGCCCTGGCAGAACAGCCGCGAGAAACTCACTAGACCGTCGTACCAGTCGTGGTTTCCGGGTATGGCGAAAAGCTCTGGGTGGGGCGGGGAACTTTCCTCAAGAGCGCATGCGTATGGTCCCACGGTTCGTTCTTGATATGCGTCACGGTCCGCCGTCGGATAGACTTCATCTCCGCCCATGATGAGAATTCTCCCTCGCGCGGTCGCGACGGGACCTGCGGCACGAGCACGAAGCTCCAATTGTTCAGCGGCCAGAGTGCTTGCGATTGCGTAGGTTGAGTCCCAGCCGTCGCCGAGATCTGCGACGTAGTCAATCCAAATCTCGGGTTCGGTGGCATAGTCGAATACTGCTTGTGCTGGACTTAGCCCTTCGATGACGCGGTAGTCTGACCTAGAGCCGATGAGTTCCGATACCGCAACTTGGACTCCCGTGTCTATGAGTTGTAGCGGGTCGTACCATCCGACCATCTTGCGATGAACCCATTGTTTTTCGTTGTCCACTGCTTCCCTCCGCTTACAACGCGACTCGGCCGGCTTGTCAGGCCAGCGTATATGAAGGATCAAACTCCGGCACCCCGGCGTGTCGTCCCGCGATCCAGCGTAGGACATAGATGACTTGCGGACCTGTTAAGCCCCGAGAAAGAGTATCCGGGATGACTTCAAGTAGCGCATGGCTCCAAGATCCTTGATAGTCAATATCCGGTTCCACCCTGACGCAACGAATCCCGTCAATGGTCTCCGTAGTACGTTCGTGAAACGTCAGTTGTACATTGGCTTGCCCGAACTGAACTTGCTTAAAGCTGCTCGTTGCATCTCCGTGAAACAGACCCAGTGCCGGTTCGGGTACGAACGTTAGCACCTAAATTATGCAGATCTGCCCGAGCTGAGTTCTGAAGCCGTCGTAGCTACGTAAACGAGTGCGTCTGCAACTTATTGAAAATACAGGGCTACATGTGCATAGAATTTTATGCATAGTATCCTCGCATCAACACTGAACGGAAAATGCGATTTTTACTGGGCTCCGCGATAACTTCGCGGGAGCCTTATTCGACGCGCTCCCTATGACCTTCGCGCCTTCGGCGCATCACCATTCGGGTGACCCACGGCAACCCGATTCGGCAGGCGGGATCTGCGTGAACCATGAATCTGTGCATAGTTCAGGTGTAAGGTAACTCCCACGCCTGCGGGCTTTCATGCTCTGAAGACCGGATCTGCGCAATTGGACCATGTCAGTTCGGTTCTGTTTCACGCGCTTTCCCTTACCGCCCAAACCGATGCATACTTCTCGTTCGTACAATGGTCGTCTCGTGTTTCGTGTACGCATAGTCCGCCAGGACTAGAGTCTCTAAGCACAACCGTCCTAAGAATCTGATCGTCTTTCCTCTTAGCTGCTAACGCACTCGTGCGTCCGCACGGTCGTGCGCCTACAAACTGGTGTTTGTTTGCGGAGGAAAGATGCAATCCACTTATTTGTCCCGAAGTCTCTTCGGGTGTACTCGTATTTCGCTAATTAGTGCGGCGTGCTCGTTGGCACGATGCTGCTCCCGGTCAAGGGGGCAGCTCAACAGACAGGAAATTCGCAACAGCCGGGCTCGACTCCTGAATCTCCCGGCATGGCCGAGCACGCGGGGATGCCAACGTCTCTACGTGAGTTAATCCAAGAGGCAGAGCAAAAGAATCCGCAAATTGCTGCCTCGCTCCACGCGTGGCAGGCGACACGAAATGTCCCCAAGCAGGCCTCGGCGCTTCCCGAGACCCAGTCGCCATTGGTCCCTGCTGATCTCGCCGCCATCCGTCGTGAAGCGCATCACGGTTGTCTTACTCGAAGCCAGAGTAGAACCCAAACACCGCCAACGAGAAGCAGAAGAGCCAATGTTGCGATTATCGTGGCTGTGTTGACTTCCTTGTCCTTCTCCCGTTCGTCAGGGTCCAGGTAGCGAATAGCCGACCAGACTTCTTCTTTATCAATCCGTTCATCTTCCATGAGACTCTTCTGAAACTGCTCGATCAATGTTCCACTTCCGATTTCAGCATGTTGGGGGTTGTACGGCGGCAGGTGACGTTCGGATAGAGACCGAATATAAAACACTTCACTTGATTCCGCTCTTCCGGTGTAACAACTGGTAGTCTTTCCGAAGTCCTTGCAGCAAATGGCTCGCTTGCTTCCGTGTGCAGACCATATCAGGAAAGCTACCTGCGACAGTGATTTGTGATTTCTTATTCCGGTTTGTCATTCAAGCTTCTTGAAAGCGCTCTGACCTCGCGCTTGCCACTCATCTTCCTGATGTGAACCAAGCATCGGTGATCAACCCAACTAAAAAGAAGGTCCTAGCGCCATACGGATCATTACGGACACGATGTTCTTCGAGTAGAAGAGGGCAATGACCGCCGCAAGACCGGACTGCAGAATGCTTTGCGGGATTCTGCGATGCTTCACGGGGCCGTGCCCACCCGTCAATTCAACGTTCGCATGAGTCGCGGGAAACATTGCTGTGATTCGAGGCTTTTGTTTCGAAGGAGCGGCGTCCGACATGTGGCATTTGAGGTTCGCGATCGCTTCTTCGCGCGACATGAAGCCGAGCCCGAAGATGCTTGGAGCAGCTATGAGATCGCGCAAGCAATCCTCATCTTGATAGGCAATAACCAATCGTTCGGGCTTGTCCTTGTTGCTGGATGCCTGTACGACCGCGTAGCGCACATCTGAGCAGTGAACGTGGACTCGCATAACATCACCACCGGTTTTGGCTTCAACAAGCCCTGACACTCCTGGCTGAAGCAACTCGACTTCCAAATGTGTGTTAGCTGAACAATCGGAGTTGGACCAAATGCCGAGGACAACAAAGGATCTCGTCACGTGCTCGATCTGTTCTCAATTGCAGCAGCGGCGTTGGGAAACAGGCGTCGGGGCGTCACCTGTCTTAATTGCGACTCGCGAGATGAGACGACGTTACAAGTAGCAAAGAAATGTTTCCAGCCTGCGGTCGTATAACTCCTCTGTGCACGAGCGTGTTGGCGTGACTCGGCCCGTTGCGTTTTGTTTGGCAAAGCGAGTGCTTTAGCCACATCGCTATGCAACGACGAATTGAATGTTGCGATTTCACTGCTCGATCGATAAGCAATAGGACTTTCTCTTGGCGGCACCACGGGCTATGCCATTAATCCGGCTCGCGACTTGGGACCTAGGCTCGCAGACTCGATGTTGCGTGTCGCGGGTAAAGGCCCTTCTGACTGGGGCTATGCCGTCGTGCCGATTCTAGGGCCCCTCATCGGCGGAGAACTGGGTGGGCTGCTTCTACGGGCCATCGCCAGATAGGTACAAGCACATCAGAAAACGAGGTATCAAACACCCTTATGACGGCGTCGTTTTCTGTAAGCTGCAACCTTATGGCGGTTTCCACAAAGGAGTGTGCTGCACCAACGGCGATGGTGGGATTTGGTTTTGTCGGAGAACCAAAGCACGCAGGTCTGGTCCTCACAGCGTTTCACGAGGTTAAAGTCAGCCGTAGCCAACAAAATGGCCGCCGCTTCTGCAATCGGTGCCAGAACAGTCTCGAGCGTGTCCTGTTGCCGAATTCGCTCGATGGCAAGCGAGCGCGGCTTTTTCCACACCAGTAGAGGACGGCTCTTTGCATGATCTAGAAAGCTGTTGAGCAGCGAAGGATCTCCACGCACTCCAGCTTTTCGCTTCTCTACAAGTGATCGGATGTTTTCTCGCAGCATTCGCGCAGCGCGTAAAAGCGACAATGGCATTGTGTTGGGGCCGATCTTTGCCGCGGGGAGTCCGGCTTGCTCGAGCCACGCGAGTACATCGTCGTCGTTCTGAAGAAAGTCGACGACCACTCTCCCTACCCTCATCCTCGTGTTGAGAAAATCCAGCGCCAAGTCACCGGCTAAGAATTGCGGGCTAGACTCAGGGCTGTGTTTTGTGACGGAAGCTTTCAAAGCGATCAAATCCCATACAAACGTAACCTGTAATCACCGAATTGACAAGTTACACATTCGGGGTGTAGCGTCTAAGCCTTAACCCCTACGTTGTTGGCCGCCACTCGTCCACCGAGTGATTCGAGGGGATCATGATCTGCCAGGGGCACTTGTTTGAGCAAGGGGCGTGCACGATGCCGCGTCTCGCGGAAGTCTCCGAGTCGCTATTACGACACTCCCATAGGGCAAAAGGCACTTTCTGCCGACAACGCACTGGGGAGAAATAAGATCTTTTCTGCGGATCGGCAGCGCTCGCACTTTGGCTAAAGACCTGCTTAAGGTTTCGGCGACAAATGAGCCGCATTTGAACTGCAAATCGCGGACGGCACCGTGCAGGCAATCGTGATAGGGAAGGAACAATGTCTACTCTCACCGCGAAAATATTGGCTTGGCGGGATCTGCGAGCGAGGTTTGCGCCCTATGCGGCGATCCCCCTTCGATTGATTGCTGGTTATGGATTTCTGGCACACGGTTTGGCGGAATGGTCCAAGGGACCAGAAGTGTTCGCCGGCATCCTTCATGCAATGGGTGTTCCTTTGCCGCACGTTATGGCTTGGGTCACAATCGCCACTGAGATTGTCTCTGGGATCGTCTTCCTGATCGGAGCCTTCGTTCCTCTGGTGAGCATTCCAGCCATCATTCTGCTTGCAGTTGCGATCTTCACGGTCCATCTGCCATATGGCTTCAGTTCGATCAAGCTGCTAAGCGTCAACAACGGAAGAGCACAGTTCGGGCCGCCGGGATACGAATGCGACCTCCTCTATATTGCTTGCATTTTGGCGCTTGCACTGATTGGTCCGACTCCTTGGTCCGTCGATAAGTATCGATCTCTACATTCATAGCAGCATAGGTCGTTAAACAACTGAACGGAGGGACTGTCATGACAACCTATCATCACGCCAACGTAAGGCAAAAAAGGATCTTCTACCGGGAAGCCGGATCCAAGGACTCGCCGACTATCGTACTTTTGCACGGCTTCCCCAGTTCTTCACACATGTTTCGTGACCTGATACCGCAGTTATCGGACAAGTTCCACGTAATTGCTCCGGACTATGTGGGCTTTGGCTACAGCGATGCCCCCACGGCGCAGGAGTTCGAATACACTTTCGACAACCTGGCAGCTCACGTCGAGGATCTGCTGTTCAAGAATCTGGGCTTGAAGCAGTTCAGCATCTATGTCCAGGACTACGGCGCACCAGTCGGCTATCGGATTGCTTCAAAGCATCCAGATGCAATTCAGAGCATTATCGTTCAGAACGGCAATGCCTACGAAGAAGGTATCGGCGGTGCGTTCGATCCGATGAGGCCATTCTGGGCCAATCGCAATCCCGAGACCGAGAACCCAGTACGCGATCTCCTGACAAAAGAAACGACCATCTTTCAGTACACACACGGTGTTACAGACCCTGATCGAATTAGTCCGGATTCCTATACGGTGGACCAGTTCTTCCTGGATCGTCCGGGCAATGCCGCAATTCAGCTCGATCTTCTTTACAACTATCCATCGAATGTCGCTCTTTATGACCGCTGGCATGAGTACTTCCGCAATCGGCAACCAAGGATGCTGATTCTCTGGGGAAAGAACGATCCGTTCTTCACCGTCGAAGGGGCCAAGGCCTACCAAAGAGATATCCCCAACGCGGAACTGCACCTGATTGATACCGGCCACTTCGCACTGGAGGACTTCAGCGGTTTTATCGCGGAACGGATGCGCAAATTTCTCGGTCAAAGCGCCGCGCCGAGTGGCGCTACTGCGGCTTGAACTAGCGGAAGGGAGTCGGGATGTGGCAGTTACTGGAAAGACTACTGTAGTTGCGGTTCACGGAGCGTGGGCCGATGGCTCGAGTTGGAAAGACGTAATTCTTGGCCTTGAACGGGAAGGGTTGCGGATAGTCGCAGCCCCGATCCCCCTGACTTCACTCGCCGATGACACCGCGGCATTGAAGCGTGCAATAGCCCGTTCGCAAGGATCGGTGGTTCTCGCGGGTCACGCTTATGCAGGCGCGGTAATCGCTGCGGTGAATGACGAGCGGGTGAAGGCACTGGTTTATATCGCGGAGTTAGCTCCAGACGAAGGTGAGACGGTTGCCCAGGTCTTCTATCGAGATGAAAAGCACTCTCAGTCGCCTCAACTCGCCCCGGATGCTGACGGTTTCATCTGGATGCCGGACGAGGGCTTCGGAAATGCCTTCTCGCAGCATGCGACGGCAGAACAAATCGCGTTATCGGTAGCTGTCCAGAGGCCGATCGCATTGAAATGTATGCAAGAGCCGGTGCCAACACCCGCATGGAGATCCAAACCTTCCTGGTACCTGATTGCCGAAGAGGACCGCATGATCAACCCCAAAACACAACACTTCATGGCGAAACGAATGGGAGCGACAACAAGGTCGCTCGCCGTCGATCACACGCCACTGCTCAGTGCGCCCCAGAAAGTTGTGGACATCATCAGGGAAGCGAGCCAGACGGTGTCCTCATGAGCCGAAGGTGATGGCCAATTGGAACGAATTAGGAGCGGTGATGACTGATGGAACAACTCCAACCGAGCGGCTGACGGCGTTCTCGGATGCTGTCTTCGCGGTGATTATCACCATTATGGTTCTGGACTTGAAACCGCCAGCACAAGCGACGCTCTCGGCTCTGCTTCCTCTGTGGCCCACTGCGTTGAGTTATGCCGTCAGCTATCTGTTTGTTGCCATAATCTGGATCAACCATCATCGTCTCTTGCTTTTTGCCCGGGATGCCACACCAAAGCTTATATGGTGGAATTTTGCACATCTATTCATGACTTCACTCATACCTGCTTCAACTGCCTGGATATCAGCGACAAGGCTCGCAGCAGGGCCCATCCTTGTCTATGCAGCGGTGTTCGTAATGGTCAACATTGCTTTTCTAGGATATCAGCAGGAGGCATTGTCTCAAGCGAGTGATAGTGAGGTGTCGCCAACGATCCGACGTATTACGCGAATACGGGCACTAATGACACTAGGGATCTTCGTTACCGCGGCGTTCGTAGCGTATTGGTTCCCTTTGGTTGGCTTTGGTTTGGTCTGCTGTGTACTGCTCATCTACCTGCGACCACAGGTTCCAGGCGAGGGCCTGGAACGACATGCGCACAGAGGTCATTCGAAGTCGATTCGCGATGCGAACGAAGAGACATTGTGAATTGGGTTGGTGGCCCGGGCAGCGAGAAACACGAGCGGGTAAACCATCATCGCTTATTTCGAAAAGGTGGTGCGGATGGCGCGGCTCCTTTCAGTGAATGTCGGTCTTCCACGGGAAGTGCAATGGAACGGCAAGACTGTCCGAACAGCAGTCTGGAAATTCCCGGTTAAGGGACGGCGGATGGCGCGCAAGCTCAATATCGATGGCGACGCGCAAGCCGATCTCGCCGGTCACGGTGGCGAGCAGCGCGCCGTGTTTGTTTACCAGATTGACTCCTATCGCTATTGGGAGCGCGTTCTCGGCCGCAGTGATTTTAGCTTCGGCCAGTTCGGTGAGAACTTCACGGTCGAAGGACTTCCTGATCGCGAGGTCTGTATCGGTGATCGATACCGCATTGGTGATGCAGTATTTGAAGTGACACAACCGCGCGTGACGTGCTACCGCGTCGGAATCCGCATGAACGAGCCTCGCATGCCAGCCCTGCTCGTCGAACATCGAAGACCAGGTTTCTACTTCCGTGTGTTGCAGGAAGGTGAAGTCGGTGTGGGCGATGACATCGTAAAAGTTACCGACGGTCCAGAACGGAGCACGGTGGCCGAAATTGATGCTCTCCTGTATTTACCAGGACATTCGCGCGAGCAACTAGAACGGGCGCTTCGGATTCCTGCTCTCAGCCAAGGCTGGCAAACTTCATTCCAGACGATGCTCAAACAAGAGACGAGCGCACAAACCATGCAGGGGAATCCGGGACTCGCAAAGGAGGAGCAAGCTCCAGCATGGCCCGGATTCAGAGAAATGCGAATCGAGCATATCCGCAAGGAAAGCGAGAGAGTGACTTCCTTCCTTCTGGTGCCGATCGACGGGCAACCTCTTCCTGTCTTCGGCGCGGGTCAGTTTATTGTCTTGCGGTTGCATGTGGATCCGGACAAAGCGCCGGTTCTGCGCAGCTATTCGCTGTCTGACCTGCCGGGAGCCGATCACTTCCGCATCAGCGTTAAGAGCGAATCGAATGGGATTGGGAGTTCATTTCTGTGCAACCGTGCGCGAGAAGGCGATGTTTTGGATGTCAGTGCACCGCGGGGAAGCTTTACTCTACGCCCCGGCGAGAATCCTGTGGTTCTGCTAAGCGCCGGCGTCGGCGCAACGCCCGTAATGTCGATGCTGCACGAACTCGCCACCGAAAGATCACAACGGCAGGTCTGGTGGATCTATGGAGCGCGCGATCGCGCCAATCATCCGTTCGCGGAAGAATCGCGTTTTCTCCTGAAACAGCTCTCTCGCGGACGAAGCTACATCGTGTACAGCAGGGCCGCTGCAATCGACGAACCAGAGATGGACTTCGATGCTTCTGGGCACATTGACGCAGCGTTGCTGGAGAGGATTGGTGTATCACGAAATAGTGACTTCTATCTGTGTGGCCCATCTTCATTTTTACAGAACATGCGCGATGGCCTCGGAAACTGGGGTGTGCTCGATGATGATGTGCACGCGGAAGTTTTCGGTGCCCTTGAGGGGATTACACCTGGCATGGCGAGGGTTGATCACACTCCGCACCTGCCGCAAGGGCCGCCGGGATCTGGCCCCTCAGTCTCGTTTGCCCGCAGCGGGATCACGGCCGAATGGGGTCCTAAGTACCAGAGTTTGCTTGAGCTAGCGGAAGCGTGCGATGTTCCAGTCAGGTGGTCGTGCCGGACTGGAGTGTGCCACACCTGCATGACCGGTCTGATTGGGGGATCGATTAGTTATAACCCCGAACCGCTTGAGATCCCGGCTCCAGGAAATGTGCTGGTGTGCTGCTCACACCCAGACGCGAAGTCATTCTTGACCTCTGAGAAGAATAAGGTCGGGATGCCCACATGAACTAGATTTGCCCGGCGCAGAAATTGCTGGTTTCAGTACTGCTGCGTCATAACATTTCAGTTAAAGATTCCCCTGAGAGGAGAAGAAATCATGGGACTGTCATGGCAACAAGGTCCGTTATCCCCGGGAGCAGTCGGCCGATTCCTCGTGCCGGAACCGCTGCCCAAGAGACTGTTGTACGCTGAGCCGTTGCGCCGACGGATGCGCGTGCGCTACGGTGGAAACTGGATCGCAGATAGCGAAAACGTCGTTCTGCTCTTCGAGCCGGGCCACTATCCAATGGCCTATTTCCCCGAGACCGACATCCCTCCCGACACTCTACAACACACCGAGCATACGACCCGGCATCCCGAGCTTGGGCTCACGTCCTGGTATACCGTTCAGGCTGGCAAGCAGAGCGCACCGCGAGGGGCATGGCGACACATCGACTTGCCTGCGTACGCGAGCGACTTGCAGGGACGGGTTGCATTCTCCTGGCCGGCCATGGAGGCTTTCTACGAAGAGGACGAACGCATCGTGGGCCATGCCGCCGACAGCTACCACCGCATTGACATCCGGCAGACATCTCGTCATCTCGTGGTCCGCCATCGTGACCGCATCATTGCCGATGCTAAACGGCCCATGGTTCTTTACGAGTCCGGCTTCGCGCCGCGCTGGTACGTTCCACGTGCCGACGTTGATGAGTCTGCGCTCACTTCCGTGGAACGCCAGACTTTCTGCCCGTACAAGGGGCTGTGCAGCTACTACAACATTGGTGACGCACATCTAGCGGTGTGGTCGTATCCTGAGGCATATCCCGAGGTCAGCCGCATCTCGAACTTCTTGTCATTCGAGCCGGACGTGGTCTCGGTGCAGCTCGATGGCAAACAGCTTCATCTTGAGCCGGGTCAAACGGTGATTCCACACGGCCCCGATCGCGAGCTCACCGTGGCCGAAGTGCTCCCCCGCCGCAAGTCGGCATGAGCGGGCACTCGGCGACTCGCAGGGGCGAATATGAGATTTTCGAAGGCAAAATTGTTCCTCCGCTATCCGCCGCAGCCGTCGACGGAAGCGGTATGGGAGAGCAAAAAGTTCGGATTTCGTCCGTGAAACTCAAGCGCCGTCGATATCCTCTTTCAGTGCCATTGACACTCAGCGAGAGGATTCCGCGCTCACCGCATGCGGTAAGACTGGCGCCTGCGCCGCAATCAACGGTGTCAGACAATTGCCCGACCGACAGAAGCAACGACGGGACCTTCATCGGAGCCGACACAGAGGAGACGTAACCGTGAGAACGCCAACGTTTTCAGTCGAAGTGATCACCGTGCCGGTGAGCGATGTCGAGCGGGCGCTGCGGTTCTATGTCGATCATGTCGGCTTCACGCTCGATGTCGACTATTCGCCGAACGACGCGTTCCGCGTTGTGCAGCTCACTCCGCCGGGCTCAAGCTGCTCGATCCAGATAGGTAACGGACTTACCGACGCGCCCGTCGGTTCGCTTCGCAACGTCTATCTCGTCGTCACGGACCTCGAGGCCGCGCGGAGCCGCCTGCTCGAACTTGGGGTCGAGGTCGGTGAGATCCGGCACAAGACGCCCATTGGAGCCTGGGATGGAGGTTTCGCACCCGGGCTAGACCCCGCGCGCGGAGACTATGCCAGCTTCGCCAACTTCTCCGATCCGGATGGCAACAGCTGGGTGCTACAGGAACGGGGCTACCGCAATGTGTGACGTCGTGTGAAGCTTGGTGATGTCGACCATACGCGGCGCAGCGTCGCCCCGGCATAGCGCAAGCACGATCCCGCTCGTGAGCCTAACCGGGAGTGGTCCGGAAGTCCACCTGGACGTTTTCGGAACCGGCTTTCTCGTCTCCGACACCGGACGAATTCTCACAATCATCACTTCGCCGAGCCCTGGTGGCAGAATGACGATCTGAAGGAATGCTCAATCAGGGGTTGAGCCGGTGATCGCCGAGATGACGGCATATTTCCCCGGCATTCCGAGCGGCATTCCAGTCAACACCGAAAAGATTTCATCTGCGGCAGACGTTGCGGTCCTGAAGGGGAGCTTTCGGGGCTCAAAATCAGACAGATCGACCTTGCCGATGGCCGGCGGGCGGCGGTCAGTGGGGGCGCCCCGTCGTGCTGTTCGGCTATCCAACTGCCCTTGATGCCATTCTGGTGCGGGCCGGCACAGAAACACTCCAGTCCATCGCGACTACAGGTCTTTTATTTGCAAATGGATGGAGTGGTGGAGGCGGCGGGAGTTGAACTATCCAGCGTGCTGAGAACACGCAAGTTATTGATTCTAGGAACTGCCACAAGGGCTAAAAAGGCCCCATTGCCCGATCCATTGTACGTTTATTGTACGAAAATACTCTCGCTCTGAGTCCGGCA
>WNEZ01009014.1_pt1 | contig 11477 bp, 11 predicted proteins | sample 5400521 | NCBI WGS metagenome assembly WNEZ01 (sample SAMN13153339, study PRJNA577476) | soil metagenome | isolation source: 120 cm saprolite under Douglas fir tree site 2 hole 1 replicate 1 | place: USA:California | collected 2015-04-18
AAGCTTTCGCGAGTTGAGCCGCGCGCCACATTCGTTAACGTGCGCTGTCGATGATCAGCGCCAAACCGACCACCGATCCGGTTGTTACTCCGGAGCTGGTGGCGAAACATGGTCTCACCCCGGAAGAATTCGAGCGGATCAAAAAAATTCTCGGACGCGAGCCAAACTTCACCGAGTTGGGGATCTTTTCGGTGATGTGGAGCGAGCATTGCTCCTACAAGAATTCGCGGCGCGAGCTGAAGAAATTCCCAACGAGCGGGGCCAACATTCTGGTTAAGGCCGGTGAGGAAAACGCCGGTGTGGTCGATATCGGCGACGGCTGGGCCATCGCGTTCAAAATGGAAAGTCACAATCACCCCAGCGCGATCGAACCGTTCCAGGGCGCAGCTACTGGGGTTGGCGGGATCATTCGCGACATTTTCACCATGGGCGCTCGGCCGGAGTTTTGCCTGAACTCGCTCCGGTTCGGGCCGATCACCGGCGGCAGCCCAAATGTCGCCGCCAATCGCCGGCTCTTCACCGGTGTGGTTTCCGGAATCGCACATTACGGAAATTGCATCGGCATCCCAACGATCGGCGGCGAAATTTATTTCGACGAAAGTTTCGAAGGCAATCCGCTGGTGAACGTTTTCTGTCTCGGCGTTTTGCGTCACGATCAGCTCGTGCGCGGCGCCGCCCGCGGCGTCGGAAATCCTGTGTTCTATGTCGGAGCCGAAACCGGTCGCGACGGTTTGGCCGGCGCCGCCTTCGCTTCGCGCGAATTGACCGAGCAATCCAAGGAAGATCGCCCGGCCGTGCAAGTCGGCGACCCATTCAAAGAAAAACTTTTGCTCGAGGCTTGTCTCGAACTGCTCGCGCGCGACGCCGTCGCCGGAATTCAAGACATGGGCGCAGCCGGTTTGACCTGCTCAACTTGCGAAACGGCGAGTCGCGGTGGCAGCGGAATTGAAATTGATCTCGCGAAAGTGCCGAAACGCGAACCCGGAATGACGCCGTATGAAATTCTGCTCAGTGAATCGCAGGAACGAATGTTGATCATTGCCAAGCGCGGCAAAGAAAATCTGGTCCGCGAAATTTTCGATAAATGGGACGTGCCATGGGCCGAGATCGGCCGCGTGACGGATGACGGTATGATGCGCGTGCGCAACAACGGCAGCATCGCCGCCGAAATTCCGGCAAAACCGCTGGCCGAAGAAGCGCCTCTCCGCTGGCCGAAGAAGCGCCTCTTTACTCGCGCGAAGCGACGCCACCAAAAACCACGAAGCTCACGAAGAACACGAAGGAGTTGCTCGAAACAATTCCAATGCCCTTCGAGAACTTCGTGTCCTTCGTGGTGGAATCTTTGCGACGATTGCTCCGCGATCCGACGATCGCGTCCAAGAATTGGGTTTATCGTCAGTACGATCACACCGTGCGCACCGGCACGATGGTGAAGCCGGGATCGGATGCCGCGGTCTACTTCGTCCGCTACGCCAACAAAATTTTAGCAGCGACGAGTGATTGCAATTCGCTCTACTGCGCACTCGATCCGCGCGAAGGGGCCAAAATTGCGGTGGCCGAAGCGGCGCGCAATCTGACCTGCTCCGGCGCGTGCCCGCTGGCGGTTACCGACAACCTGAACTTTGGCAATCCCTACAAACCGGAGAACTTCTGGCAGTTGCGCGAAGCGGTTGAAGGAGCCGCCGAGGCCTGCCGCGCCTTTGGGACGCCGGTGACCGGCGGCAATGTCTCTCTATATAATGAAAGCCCGGCCGGAGTGGTCGATCCGACGCCGACCATCGGCATGGTCGGTTTGATCGAGAAGGAAGAACACATCACGACTCAATGGTTCAAGAATGCGGGCGATGAAATCATTCTCGTCGGCAAGGTCGGTGACGAACTGGGTGGCTCGCGATTTCTCAAAGTCTGCCACGGAAAAAGGATCGGACCACCCCCGCATGTCGATCTTGCCCGGGAAATCGAAATTCAAAACGCGGTCCGCGATTTGATTCGCGCTGGTTTGGTGCGAAGTGCACACGATTGCAGCGAAGGCGGACTGGCCGTCGCGTTGGCGGAAAGTTGTTTCAATCCAACCGGCCTTTACGGCGCTGATGTCGATCTTGGCGGTGTGGAGGCGGCCGGGCCGGCCGCGTCTTCCGAATATCTCGCGGGCGACACGCCCGCCACTACATTGTTTAACGAATCGCAGTCACGCATCGTCATTTCGGTTACGCCGGAAAATTTGGAGAAGACGATGTCGATCCTGCAAAAAGGAGACGTGCCTCATCAGCGGCTTGGCACTGTCACCGGCGACGAGCTGCGTATTCGCGCCAACACCGAAAATTTCCGCTGGCCAATCACCGATCTTTACGACGATTGGTGGAATTCCATTCGCCGCCTGGTGGAAAGCGACTCTTCGGCCGAGCGGATCCCAAGTTTGTGACGAGGAATGTCACTACCCTCACCTCAATCCTCTCCCTGGCAGGGAGAGGAAGGCGCGAAGCGCCAGGTGAGGGTCGCGCTCAAGAGCGAGATAAACCTTACCCTCACGCGCAATTTGCAAGCATTCGTTGAATCACGCTGCATTTAGTGGATTATTTCTTGTGATCACTCCAGACAACGCCGAACTCATCAAGCAGAGTGACGTCTATCCGCAGCACGAGTGCGGTCTTTTCGGCGTGTTCGGTCATCCAAACGCGGCGGTCCTGACTTACTACGGCCTGTTCGCGCTTCAGCACCGCGGCCAGGAGAGCGCCGGAATTGTGACGAGCAACGGCCCCGGCACGTCATTTCTCATCCACAAGGACATGGGGCTTGTCTCACAGGTCTTCGGTCAAAGGGAATTGGAGCAACTCAAAGGAAGCCGCGCGATCGGTCATACCCGCTATTCCACCACCGGCACCAGCACGATCAAGAATGCGCAACCGTTCGTGGTTGATTGCGTTCGCGGCCAAATGGCGATCGCGCACAATGGCAATCTGATTAATGCCGACGTTTTGCGGGACGAGCTCGAGCACAAAGGTTCGATTTTCCAAACGACGGCCGACAGCGAAATCATTTTGCATCTACTCGCCCAGCCCTCCGATAACGGCGCAAACACGCTCGCGGCGCTGCGCAGAATCGAAGGCGCGTTCTCGCTCTTGATCATGAGCGAACGCGAGTTAATCGCGGTGCGCGATCCGTTCGGCTGGCGGCCGCTCTCGCTCGGCAAACTCGACGATGCCTACATCCTCGCTTCCGAGACCTGTGCGTTTGATTTAATTCACGCGGAGTTCGTTCGCGAAATCAAGCCGGGTGAGGTTTTGATTATCGATGAAGACGGAATGCGCTCCGAGTTTCCGCTTCAACCGCAACAGCCTGCCTTCTGCATGTTCGAGTACGTTTATTTTGCGCGACCGGACAGCATCATCGGCGGCGTTAATGTCGGCAAAGTCCGCACCGAAATGGGCCGCGAACTCGCCCGCCAATTTCCGGTTGAGGCCGACATCGTCGTTCCGGTGCCGGACTCCGGCAATTACGCGGCGCTCGGTTTTGCCGAAGAGCTGAAAATCCCCTTCGGCCATGCCTTTGTTCGAAACCACTATATCGGCCGAACTTTTTTACAGCCGAGCCAGCTTATTCGCGATTTCGACGTCCGCGTGAAATTGAATTTGATCAAGGAAATGGTGGCGGGGAAACGCGTCGTGGTTATCGACGACTCGATTGTTCGCGGCACGACCGCGCGCGCGAGAGTCGTAAACTTGCGCGAGGCCGGCGCAAAGGAAGTGCACATGCGGGTGAGCTGTCCGCCGCACCGTTTCGCCTGCCATTACGGAATCGATTTTCCTGATCCGCAAAAGTTGATCGCAAACCAGATGTCGATGGAAGAAATCCGGAAATATCTCGGTGTCGACAGTCTCGGTTATTTGGATGTCGAAGGCATGGTGCGCGCGACTGGAAAACCTTTGAACGAATTCTGCCTCGCCTGCTTTACTGGCAATTATCCCCTCCCGGTCGACCCCGCGCTCGACAAGTTCATCATGGAAAAGCGCGAGGCCCGCTCCAAAGCACTCGTCGAGCAAGAACGGCATCCCACGTTGTTCGCGGACCTGAAGTAACGCGATCGACGAATTTTTATTCTGTCATTCCGAGCGAAGTCGAGGAATCTCTAGATATTTCTGTGAGTCCTCGGCAAAAGAAATAGTAAGAGATGTCTCGGCTCCGCTCGACATGACAAGAAAAAAGGCTTACGCGCGCGCCGGGGTTGATGTCGATCTTGGCAACAAGCTCAAACGCCGGATCCAATCGCTCGTTAGGCAAACGCATGGAGCGCACGTGCTCGGCAAAATCGGCGGCTTCGGAGGTTTGTTTCGAGTACAATTCTCCGGAATGCGCGACCCGGTCCTCGTCGCCAGCATCGACAGCGTGGGAACGAAATTGAAAATCGCGTTCGCGATGAACCAGCACGACACGGTCGGCGCCGATATGGTGAACCATTGCGTGAACGACATCGCCGTGCTGGGCGCGCGGCCACTATTTTTCCTCGATTACATTGGCTGCGAAAAACTCGAGCCGCGCGTATTCGATCAACTCATCCGCGGATTTTCAGGCGCTTGTCGAAGGGCGGGTTGCGCGTTAATCGGAGGCGAGACGGCGCAACTGCCGGGAATTTATCGTAAAGGCGAGTACGATCTCGCCGGTTGCATCGTCGGCGTGGTCGACCGCAAAGAGATTATCGATGGATCGAAAATTAAACCTGGCGACGTCGTGCTTGGGCTTGGGTCAAATGGTTTGCACACCAACGGTTACTCGCTGGCCCGAAAAATCTTCTTCGAAAAAATGAAACTGAAGCCGAGATCGCGCTTGCCACTATCGACAAAAACCGTCGGCAAGGAGCTGCTTCGCGTGCACAAAAATTATCAGCCATTGCTCGCAAAAGTTCCGGATGGAATCATCAAAGGACTCGCTCACATCACCGGCGGCGGTTTGATCGACAATTTGCCGCGCGTTCTCCCGAAAAAGTGCGACGCAGTGATCGAAACCAAAAGCTGGCGCGTGCCGTCGATTTTCAAAATCCTGCAGCAAAACGGCCGCGTGAGTTCGGCCGAAATGTATCAGGTCTTCAACATGGGGATCGGAATGGTCGCAATCGTCGCTGAGCGCGATGCCAAACGCGCGAGGTCGATCTTGCACGCAAGAAGAATTGGCCGGATCGAGCGCGGCAAAGGCAAAACACGATTACTATTTTAATCGCGGATTGCGCAGTTTGCTTTTGCATTTATCCGTCTACATCCGCGCAATCCGCGGCTCATCTGACAGACAATGGAAAAGCGTCGCCTTGGAAAGACCGACATGGACGTCTCGGTCCTCGGATTTGGAGGATCCGAGATCGGCTACGAACACGCGTCGCCTGAAACTGTCGCTGAACTGCTGAATAGCGCGCTCGATGCCGGTCTAAATGTGATCGATACCGCGGAATGTTACTACAACAGCGAAGAGCTGATCGGACAGACAGTGAGCGGTCGCCGAAAAGAATTTTATCTTTTCACCAAGTGCGGTCATCCGCACGGTTTTGGTGAGCGAGCTGATTGGTCGAAAGCCTCGATTCTGGAAAGCGTTCAGCGCAGTTTGCGGCGGCTGAAAACGGACAAGATCGACATCGTGCAATTGCATAGCTGTTCGGAGTCAACGTTGCGCAAGGGCGAAGCGATCGACGCGTTGCAAACGGCACGCAAGCGCGGCTATGTCCGCTACGTCGGTTACAGCGGCGATAGCCAAGCCGCTCGGTTCGCGGTGGAAAGCGGCGCGTTCGACACGCTGCAAACTTCCATCAGCATCGCCGATCAGGAAGCGATCGATTTGACCTTGCCGCTGGCGCGCGAAAAACAAATGGGCGTGATTGCGAAGCGGCCGATCGCAAACGTGGCTTGGAAGACAGGACATCGCCCGATCGATTCTTATCACCACGAATACTGGGAACGATTGCGGAAATTGAATTACGACTTCCTGCACCGTGATTTGGAAAAGAGCGTTTCGATTGCCCTGCGTTTCACACTTAGCGTTCCGGGCGTGCACGCCGCGATCGTTGGCACGAAAAAGCCGGAACGTTGGAATGAGAATGCGAAATTGCGGGAAGCTGGTCCACTCGAGGAAACAACATTTCGCAACATTCGCGAGCGCTGGGAGGAATCCGCGCCGCGCACCTGGATCGGACAAATATGAAACAACGCAAACTTGGACGCGGCGGACCGATTGTCTCGGCGATCGGTCTTGGCTGCATGGGGATGTCGGATTTTTACGGCGGACGTAACGACGACGAATCGCTCGCGACGATCCAGCGCGCGCTCGAGCTCGGGATCACCTTTTTCGACACCGCCGACGTATACGGGCCCGACACCAACGAACAGTTGTTAGGCCGCGCCCTCAAAGGGTATCGGGAACAGGTCATCATCGCAACGAAGTTCGGAATCTTGCGCGATCCCGAGAGGGCGGAGTTTCGCGGGATCAGTGGCAAACCCGAATACGTGAAAAAAGCATGCGAAGGAAGTCTGCGGCGGCTGCAACTGGACTGCATCGATCTTTACTACCAACACCGGGTCGATCCCGACACGCCGATTGAAGAAACAGTTGGTGCGATGGCGGAATTGGTGCGCGAAGGCAAGGTGCGCTTTCTCGGATTGTCCGAGGCTGGCGGCGAACCAATTCGCCGCGCCCACGCGGTTCATCCAATCACAGCGCTGCAATCGGAATACTCGCTTTGGACGCGAGATCCAGAAGCGGAAATTCTCGGCGTTTGTCGCGAGCTTGGAATCGGTTTCGTCCCATACAGTCCGCTCGGCCGTGGATTCCTGACTGGCAAGATTCAAAGACCGGAAGATTTACCAGAAGAAGACTACCGCAAAACAACGCCGCGATTTCAGGGTGAAAATTTTCAGCGCAATCTCGATCTGGTAAAACGCGTGCAAGAAATCGCGCGGGAAAAACGTTGCACGCCGGCTCAGCTCGCGCTGGCCTGGGTGCTGGCGCAGGGCGAAGACATCGTTCCAATTCCAGGGACAAAACGCCGGAAATACTTGCAGGAGAACATCGGTGCGCTCGATCTCGATCTTACAAGCAAAGATCTCGAGCGCATCGATAAAGTCGCGCCAAAAGACGCCTTCGCCGGCTCGCGATATCCGGAAGCGATGATGAAACTGCTTAACCGATCGTAGTCGCTAAGGTAGTTTCCTTCTACTCGATGTTGGGTCTTCAGCGGAGAATGTAACTAGCAGCTTCTACTTGCGCTTCGCTTTTCTTTTAGCCGCCCAGCGCGCTTTCATTAGCTGTGAAAGTCGTCTGCGACCAGCTGCGGTGATCCCGCCTTTGCGTGGTCCGCCCTTCTTAGCTGCTTTAGCACCACCACCGTGTGCTCTTACTCGCGCCCAACGCGCGCGCGCTGCGGCGGCAATCTTTGCCCTGGCAGCCGCTGACATTCGGCGTCTGCCTCCTCCGCGCGGAGCAGCCGTTGCGCCGCCGCCTCCCGCTCCACCAACTAAACCCCTGAGTCGTCTCTCCAAAGCATCAATCTGGCGACGAATCGACAATGCCTGTTCCAAGTTTCGCGTTGATAAGTCCATAGACGTCTTCGATAGAGTAAAGTCTTTCCTAATGCAAGAGATAGTTGCGAGTAGTCTCCGCGCGGAGAGCTAAACTAGTTCTACTCCTAGCGTGTAATCCTATCACTTCGCCGTAAGACTAGGGCTGAGGCGAACATCGTCTGCACAACTTCACCGCGCTGATTTGTCGTCACATTCCGGATGCGGACAATCCCCTGACTCGGCTTCGATCGCGACTCGCGAAGGTCGACAATCTCCGTTTCGACTTGCAAGACATCACCGGGTCGAACCGCATTCGGCCAGCGCAGCTCGTCCACGCCGAGACCGATTGCGCCTTCGGCGAAGTTCAATGTTTGCACAAATAAACGCATGGTAATTGCCGCAGTATGCCAGCCGCTGGCGATGAGGCCCTTGAACATTGGTTGGCGAGCAACCGCCGGATCCAAGTGAAAGGGCTGTGGATCGAACTCGCGCGCGAACGAAACTATTTGTTCCTCGGTGACCTTGTAGGTACCCGACTTGAATCGGTCGCCAGCTTTGAGATCTTCGAAGTAACGCTGGCTCATCGGGAATTATTCTTTTGTCGCATTGCTCCAGTTTCCGCAATGTGTAAAGTGCGACGCAACTTCCAGGAGCGGGCGGTTAGCTCAGTGGTAGAGCATCTCGTTTACACCGAGAGGGTCGGGGGTTCGAAACCCTCACCGCCCACACTTCATTTTCGATTTTCGACTGCCGCTTGCCGATTGGTGAGTAGTTCCAGCGCAGCCGGGAAAATAATTTTCTCCCACTCGGCGTATTCTTTGGCCGATGGATGCAAACCATCTTTCGCAACTAACGATTTGTCCTGGCCCATTTTTTTACTGAGCGGAAAAATATCGACAACTTCCAACCCACGCTTTCGCGCTTCTTCAGTCACGACCTGGTTAAATCGAAGAATTCCTTCATGAATGTTGCGACCGCGGGAATACTTCGGCCCGGTCGGCGTTACTCCAAAGTCCGGGATTGTGACAACGAGTAAGCGCTTCTTATTCGGGAGCACAGCCAGCATTTGATCTACGAGGTAACTGAAGCGGTTTCGAAACGTTGTCTCATCGACACCTTGGACCCAATCGTTCACGCCGATGAGCAAGGTAGCGAAGTTAGGGTTCGAGTTTACGAACTTGGGCAATTCGCGATCGATCGCGTCCTTGGTCGTCCAACCGGTCACTGACGGATTGGATACAAGATCGATATGCAACCCTTGAACATTCAAGTGCTGAGTTAACAACGCCGGCCACGATTCTTGCAGCGTCGCGCCTTCGCCGCACGAATACGAATCGCCGATCACAGCGTAACGAGTTCTGTCCTGTTCGTTCTTAGGTTGGGCCATAAGGAAATTGGACAAGAGTAAAAGATAAACGACGAGGACTCTCATGCTACGAGAACATCGCGTCGACGGCGGCTTCGCAATGAATCTTCCCGGTGTCCAACAACACAACGCCGTTGTGCCTTTCGCCGCGCAGGATTAGCGGCAATTCGGTTCCGGCAAGGATCACCCCGTCGATGCCTGCCGCGCCGTAGCTCCGAGCCGGACCATCGCTCGGAGAAGGCGGGTCGATCTTGGTTTTCATCCGGTCCACGATAGCGAGTAATCCGGCGCGCGTTTCGGGCAAAAAATTTCCCGGGACGAGCTCGGCAAAATATTTGTCGTGGATATAATCCTGGTCTTTCGATTTCGGCACAACCAATTCAATTCCTTCGCGCTGGAAAACTTTCTGATAAAAGTCGGCCTGCATGGTGTAGCGCGTGCCGAACAAACCGAGGCATTTCATTTTTCGCGCTTTGGCGTATGCACACGTTGCTTCGACAATGCTGATCAGCGGGATCGGCGACTTCGGAGCGATATCATCAAAGACGATGTGCGGCGTGTTCGCCGCGATTAATCCAAAATCGGCGCCGGCCGGCGCAAGTTTTTTGATCTCCTCGAGAAGAAAGTCAGCCATACCGGGAAGATTGTTTGCGTCCATGAAGTCGACGCCTTTCTTCAGGTTGATGCTATTAATTACGAACTGTGGATAACTGCCGTCGCGCCGGCGTTCGCGATAAAGCGCAATGATGTTCTTGTAATAGTCGATCGTGCTCTCGGGACCGACGCCGCCGATCATGCCAAGCGTTTTCATGCAGTTGAATTAGGCTTTCTCATTTGATGCCGTTTACTAAGATCGACATCGTGAAAGCGAAAGTAATTTTCTTCACCATATTTATTATCGTTGGAACACTTCTATTGCACGCTCAGCCGACGCCGCGAGGACAACCGGACGTCTCCAACAAAACATTGATCACGAATGCGAACCAGGATCACGTGATGGGCGCAGCGGCGTTGCACAAATTAGCGAACGATTACTACAACTGGCGGAACCAGAGCGACCCGGTCTCAATTACTACAACTGGCGGAACCAGAGCGACCCGGTCTCAAGCAGCAACGCCGGCCTCCACACCTGGGATGATAAGCTGGCCGATTTTTCACCGGCAAAAATAGCCGAGCGCGCGCAGCACGTCCGGACACTGCTCGACAAGGTACGCACTATGAAGATCGGAACGTGGCCGAAGGACGAACAGATCGATGCGATTTTGTTTCGCTCGCAACTCGAAGGCGTCGATTTTCAAAATCGCGTTCTAAAATTCGAACGGACAAATCCGCAGACTTATATCGGCGAATGCGTCAGTGCCATTTTCTCGCTGCTGAAAAAGGAATACGACACGCCGCGCAAACGCGCGCTGTCCGCGACCGCGCGGCTCAAAGCGATGCCGGCGTTATTAAAACAAGGACTGAGCAACCTTCAGAATCCGGTAAGACTTTACGCCAAGCTCGCGATCGATTCCGCACGGTCAATCGATCCGCTTCTGAAAGGCAGCTTGATGGCGTTGGATGTCGATCTTGCGCCGACCGAGCATGAAGAACTGATCAAGGCGCGTGATGCGGCGCTGGCCGCGGCGCACAGTTTCGCCGACGAGCTCGGTCGACTTCGCTCCGATGGGCGAAGCGAATTACAACTACTATCTCAAACACGTTTTGCTTTTGCCGCTCGACGCGCGCGAAGTGGAAACGATCGGGCGCGTGGAAAATGGACGTTACCGGGCACTCGAAGCGCTTCTGCCGGATCCAAAATTAGCCGATCCTGATCCGTCGCGTGCCGCAAACATTCCGCCCGATCAGGCTTCGTTCCTGAAAGCGTACGAAAGCCGCGAGACCGAAATGGTCAATTTCCTGAAGGAACATAAACTCGTCACAATCCCCGATTATCTCGGACCATTTCAGATTCGACAGTTACCGGAAGCGTTCAAGCCGACCAGTCCTGGCGGTTTTATGAATCCACCAGGTGTTTACGACAAGGACCCAGCCGGCTTCTTTTTCATTCCAACTTACAATCCGCAGTCGAAGAATTTTTACATTCGCGCTGCGATTGAAGATCCACGGCCGATTTTAGGTCATGAAGGAATTCCCGGTCACTTCATGCAGCTGTCGATCGCGAATCATCTGAGCGATGAGATTCGCCGGCAGCATGCCGATGGCGTTTTTGTCGAAGGGTGGGCGCTTTATGGCGAGGAAATGTTGATGCGCACAGGTTTGTATCCGAACAACTCGCCGGCGCAGGGACAAATCTTGCGGCTGTCGCGTTATCGGGGAGCGCGAATCGGGGTCGATGTGAATCTGCACACCGGCAAATGGACCCTTGAGCAAGCGGTAAAATATTTCATGGACGCGGGCGGACTCGATCGCGAAGCGGCGGAAGGCGAAGCTGCCGGCTCGGCGTCAAGTCCGCACCAAAAGATCAGCTACATCATCGGCAAATGGCAGATCATGAACTTGCTCGGTCGCTACAAAGATCGACAAGGTGACAATTTCAGGCTCGGCCAATTTCACGATGATCTAATTAAGAACGG
>WNEZ01009031.1_pt1 | contig 11477 bp, 11 predicted proteins | sample 5400521 | NCBI WGS metagenome assembly WNEZ01 (sample SAMN13153339, study PRJNA577476) | soil metagenome | isolation source: 120 cm saprolite under Douglas fir tree site 2 hole 1 replicate 1 | place: USA:California | collected 2015-04-18
TGGCCGAGCTGCTGCTGGACCGCCTTGATGCTGGCTCCCCGACGGATCAGCAGCGAGGCGCACGTATGCCGGAGGTCCAAAGGGCGAACGGTCTCCGGGAGCCCCGCGGCCTCGAGGGCCTGCTGCCACACCCGGCGCCGGAAGTTGGAATTGCGAAGCGGCGTCCCGGTGCCTGAGGTGAAGACCAGGGCCTCGGGGCCGGCGGCGACGCCATCGCGCAACTGGAGCGCCACCATGTCGGAGACGAACCGGGGCAGGCGCACCCAGCGGCGCTGGTAGGTCTTCGTCTCCCCGAACTCGAAATGCCCCGAGAGCTCCGCCAGGGATTCCACCACTTCGACCCGGGACCGCAGCGGGTCGCAGCGCCGCCGGCGCAGGGCGCAGGCCTCTCCCCAGCGCAGCCCGCCATAGGCCAGGACGTAGACCAGCGTCCGGTAGTCCGGGGCCTCGATGGTGCGGGCGAGGGCCTCGATCTGCTCCTCGGTCAGCACCACCGCCTCCCGCGGTCTGACCCGGGGGATGCGCACGCCGATGCAGGGCGACTTCACCAAATATTCGCTCTCGACGGCAGCCTTGATCACCATCGAGAAGAGCTGGTACGCCTGACGCACCCGCGACGAGCTGAGGCCCTGGCGAGTGAGGTCTGCGACCCACCCCTTGACGCGAACGGTGGTGATGGCGGCCAGGGGGGTCTGGCCGAACTCCGGGAGGACCGGTGTTCTCATGAGGCTGTCGTAGCCCGCCCTGGTCTTCGGCTTCAGGTGCACCACAGTGGAACGCCAGCTCGCCGCCCACTCGCCGAAGGTGGTCTTGCTCAGGCGGGGGTCAACCCAGGCGCCGCGCACCTTGTCCGTCTCGACGCTGGCAACGAAGAGCTCCGCGTCGACCTTGCGGTCGAAGGTCCTGCTGCGCTCCCTTCCGTCCGGTGCGACGTAGCGCGCCCGCCATCGGTTCTTTGCCAGTCGCTGGATGTGTGCCACCGCTCACCCCTTCCCGTACCTGCTCACCGATGCCGCCTTTCTCTCCTCCAGCCACCGGCTCACATCGTTGGGGTCGAACCGTAGGAACCGCCCGACCCGGATCGGCTCCGGCCCCTCGCCCCGGTGCCGCCACCGGTAGACGGTCTTCTCGGGCACGCCCACCAATTCTGCCAGTTCGGTGACCGTCAGAACGCGCGCTAACGGTGCCGGCTGTGGCTTTCTCCGCTTAATACCCTTGCCTCGTGGCTTCGTCATCCCGCCCACCTGATCCGTGCCTCATCGGTGGACCGGCCGTTCTCCTGGCCTGTTCCCTTGGCCACGGCGGCCGGAGCGGACTCCCTTAGGGACTGGTGGCTCCGGACTTCGTCGTTGCCCGGCTCGCGGGCCGGCTCCAGATCCTCAAGCTGTTCGACGAGGCCGCGGGCTGTTCGATCGAGCGGACGAACGGTTGATGCTGGCATCGGCGTCACTCCCTTTCCGTGCTGCTCGTAGGCCTTCCGTGTCGGGTGGGATGCGCTGGTCCTACCCTTGGATTCGGTGGCTTCACCGCATAGCCTGGGGGGTGCTACTTACTCGGGGACTTGCTCAGCGCCTTACTCAGCAAGAAAGTTGGAAAACTTTGGTAGTGATTGCGATGTTTGATGCGTGAGTAAGGTCGAGGTGGCACCGAGTAGGCGGCCGTGGCTTGGAGCCTGCGGGTGTTGGTGCCGTCGAGCGCACCGAGCGCATGGCTGAAGTTGCCCGCCCCAGCAGGGGGTGGGAGGCTTTATCCGCCCTCGCTGCAGCCGACTTCAACCGTCAAGCCTTCGGGGTCGTTCTCACTCGATCTCTCACTCGCGCGCTCACTCAGCAAAGAAAAGATCAGACTATTTGGCCCGGATTGCGACGTTTGGTGCATGAGTGAGTGCGAGTGAGTCCTTGGGGGAAGGTCGAGTTAGGTGATGCGAGCAGCGATTCCGGCCGTATGCCCGCCGCGGTGGCGGGGGAGACTTCAGCGCCCCCACAGCCCCGGCCGTAGGTAAGGGCTTTCGTGCGTCATTGAGCCTGGTAACGATGCGGCGAGGGTACCGGGGGCAAGCAACCCCTCAGGGGGTGTGCGCCAGTGGGGGTGGTCTGCTGTCCCGTGATGGGGCTCCGCGTTCGATGCCGAAAGAGCGCCGTGATCTTGGGCCCAGGCGGCCGTGGGGTCCCGGCTCGGGGCCGGATTTCGCGGGGCGGGTTGCTGCTCTACGGCCCAAGCAGTCCCGCACCGCGAAGATTTCGGCGCACAACGCGTACCACGTCGTCGAAGCGGGGTGGATTGGCAAGGTGCTCGCTCATCTCTTGGTCCCAGCGCCGCTTATAGCGCTCGACCCGGTCCTCGAATCGTTCGGGGATGGAGTTGGGATCGAGGCCCTTCGCACGAGCCTTACGCTCGAAGAGCGGCCGAATTCGAGCCAGGGAGATGCTGAGGTCCTCAGTCAGCCGGAAGAGGTCGTAGAGATCCCGGCACTGCACGCGCTGGATGATGCACCGTAACTTCTCGGCCCCGATCTCATCGATCGGGTAGACACCGAAGACAACGGGGTCAGGCAGGTCCGGCCAGATGTCGCCGATGGTCCGCTCCTCGACGGTCTCCACGTGCTCATCCACTGCGACATCCAGCTTGATGTGACGTGGTCTGGCGGCCCCCAGGGGTCCAACGTAGGCGATGGCGGGGGTATCGGCATTGGTGAGTTCGAGCTGGGGGAATGTTGCATGCCGTCGGGCCGCCTCCAGCACGTCGGCGAGCGCGGCGATTGTCGATCCGAGACCTCCGTTGACCACGGTGAAGTCGAGATCGGCCGAGTAGCGATACTCAGCGAAATGTACGAAGCGGAGTGCCGTTCCGCCCTTGAAGACCAGGCGTCCACCGTCCGCAGGCCTCGCCTTGTCCAGCTGGGCGACGACGTGGGCGAGGACGTAATCCCTTTCCACGACCCCAGCGTCGACTCCGTCGGTGTCGGCCTTGCGAATGATCGCGTGGCGAGTGAGCACCTATCAGTTTCCGACGACGGTTCGAAGCTCATCCACTGTGGTGTTCCAGGCAACGCGGAAGGCGCCGTCAACCCACTCGACGCGGTCATCGCAAGGGTCGAGGCGGATGACCGGCTGTCGCGGAGTGACCGTTGGCTCCAGTCCCAGGGGCAGCGCTAGAGCTTGGGCTAGCGACGCGAGGCGACGCTCGGCGGCGAGGCCCCGGGCACCGAATGCTGTCGCGAGCCGGGCGAGCCTGGCCGGATCGGCCTCAGATGCTCCTTTGGCCAGAGCCTCTGCGAGCCGCTCGGCTCCCCCGGTCAAGTCGACCCGGAGAGCGGACTCGAAAAGCGCCCGCTCTAAGGTCGAGCGCCAGGAGTGCTCGACGGGTTCGGCTTCGAGGTGGATTGTTTCGGCCCGCTCGATGACGATCCTGAGGGGCCGACGGCTGATGGTCCGGAGACGGGCCTGGTCTGTGCATGCGACGAAGATGGTGCGGACGGGATGGGTGAGCAGTCCATGTTCGCTCGCGGCGCTGAGATAGGCGATCCGGTGCTGGCGACCGTCGAAAGTGGCCCCAACGGCCCGAGGGAGGTCGTCCGTCGTGGGCGAGGTTCCGAGTGAGCCGAGCGGGCGGATCACGTAATGCCCGCGGCTAAGACGATCGACGAGCCCCTTTTCACCGAGCTGGCGCAGCGCGTTGGCTGTCGCCGAGGGTGATCGGCCAAGCCGAGTCTTGGCGTCCTCAAAGGTGAACTCTTCCCGACCCTCAGCCATGAGGGTATCGATCAGCTCCAGTTGCCGCATCGCTGCCTCCCCGCAGCCAACATAGCATGAGTTCATTCTATAAGTGAATTACTACTATGTCATGAGATGGTGGAAAGCCACACGTCGGGTGCGCGTATGAAAGGGCGATGCGGCTACGCCACTTGGGTATGGGTTCGGAACAGATCGGCGACGACGCCCAGGTCGGCGGCGAGGGCCTCGATTGTGCCCTCCCCGAGGGGCGCAGAGTCAAGCGGCTGGGCACCCAGCTCTGCCAGGTATGCGGTGGGTTCGCCGGTGGCGAAGACGAGTCTCCAGTCGTGATCTTGCGAGTAGAGCGCGACGGCATCGGCGGAGCGGTAGCGGCGCACCGCAACCACCAGCTGCGGGATGCGTGGGTCGTACAGGACGTTCTCGATCCCGCGAACGTTGAGGCGAACCGAGGCTTTCTGGCCGGCGGAGAGCGTATCCAGCTCCAAGTGGTCGAGCTCGAGCGCCGCCGCGGACATGACCGGGTCTCGTGTCATTCCAGGCGGTAGGTGGTACCTCATCCCCCTCGATGTCGCCCTCGGCTCTTCGATAGTGCTTGAGATGCCATGGCGTCGAGGACAGCGGCAACGTGGGCCTCCATCCCTTGAAGGGAGACAAGGGTCGTCTCCAGGCTGGGGGGAAGTTGCTCCCGGGTATTCGCCCACTTGGCGAGCTGGTTGATGTTGGTTGCCATGCCGATGATCTGGCGGCGCACGCCAAGCATCGCAATGTTGACCGCATGCCGCTCCGTCGCTCCTGCGGGCCCAAGCAGAGCCAGCTCGACCAAAAGGCGTGGGGCGGTCACCCCGGAGGCGGCCGCGCGGGCCTCGATCCTGGCTCCTCTTCCTGAGTGACGCGGACGTAGATCCTGCAATGGCGGCCGTCGGGATCGCGGGCCTGTCGGTTGCGTTTGACCGTCGCTGGGTGGGGTGTGCTGACATCCAGCGCAGCGACCGGCGAAGCCGGATGGTTTGAGATTTCGGGGGTCCCGCCGGAGGCGGGGGAGAGCGATCCGGCGGCCGGATCGTATAACTTGCTGCACCCCGAATCGCCGTCCGGCGAACACCCCGGGCCAGGTGGCATGCCGGGCGGAGTCGATCCGGGTGCTACTGAGCACGGCGGGGGAGGGAAGAGGCCGAAGGCACTTCCCACAGTGGGCTGACCGTTACTGTGCGTCAGGCCCTTTTGGCGAGCGAAGCCGAGACTCCGGTGGGAAAGTCGGCTCGGATGAGGCTGGCCATGGCCGCGGCCCCCCCGTGGTCAGTGCTGGGGGTTGTGACGGCGCCGGCGGCCGGCAGTTGCCCACCGCCCAATTGTTGGTCGTGGCTCGGAGGGAGTGCCGCTCCTTCCAGGGAGCCGTCTTGGGATTCAGGCATGGGTGAACGTCCTTTCCGCAGGGTAGGGGTCCATGAGGGGGCGCGGCGTTGCTGGGCACGTCAGCGGCGAATCTGGCAACGGCCACGACGTTGTGAACCTAGTCGTTTGGGAGGGCCCGGGACCGCGCCGTGAAAAAGCCGTCTGACGCCGTGAAAAGCAGCCAAATGACGGCAAACGATGAGCAACGATGAACAACTGTTTCCGCAGGTGAGAGGCCATATTTGGCCATCTTCGTGCCTGCGGCCCTGCACCCTGAATCGGACTCATAATCCGTTGGTCGCAGGTTCGATCCCTCCCGGGCCCACAATGCAAAACCGCAGTTCAGACTTCTCATTGCCTCCGAATAGCTGTGCCCGCGTGAGCTCTGATCCCCGAATCGGCCCCATTTCGGCTTCCCTTCCCCGGCTCCAGACACCCGGCTCCAGAGCGCGGACGGCCTTCTCCGCGCGGTAGGGTGCCTGCTCCAATCCCAACGGGTTGCCCACAAGCCGCTAGGTAGACAGATGATTCACAAGTCTGACCGTGTTGTCCTACTCAGGAAGCTTTTGCCCGCCTTACCCTCCTCATCGAGGGCGAATAGCGACTGAGCGGTCGATTATGTCGCGTCGTCGTCGGGTGAGAAAGATCCAGACTTCGATCATTATCCTCACGCGCAACAACTCCCCGTACACGAGACGTCTTCTCGCATCCATAGGTACACCAGATGAAGATCACGAGTGGATTCTTGTGGACAATGGGTCAACAGACAACACGGTTGACATGATCGGGCAGTGGTTTGAAGTTAGCCGGGCGAGGGGTCAGATCGCCTGCAATGACTACGACCCAGGTGGCAGCCGGGCTCGGAACCAAGGCCTATCCGTTGCCGCAGGCAATGAGATTCTCTTCATGGACAACGACGTGGTGATACCACCGGCCACCTCGCTATCTCAAGCCATCACCCACCTTCCGTCGGTCCTGCACCGCCGGCAGGCCGTCGGCGTCGCACCACTGCTGCTTTTTCCAGGAGAACGATACGTTCAGAGTGCGGCGGGAGCCGTCGATGCGTCGGGGCGCCTCGGCTTGTCGGCGCGTGGCTGCGAACTGGCCACGACACGGCTCGTTGAACGCAGGGTGCCTTGGGCGCCCTCAACCTTCCTGCTGGCAAGCATGACCGCAATTCAAGCGGTAAAGGGCTTTGATGAACGTTTAGATCCGATCGCACAATGTGAGGATATAGATCTGTGCTGCAGGCTGAGGGATGCCGAGGGGGACATCTGGTTCACTCCTGACATCAGGATTATTCATTTTGAAGGTACGACCACTAGCCTCCAGGGAGAGCTAAAACAAGAGTACTGGAATAAGCACATAAGGATCATCCGGCGAAAATGGAGACGGCTACTGGCTGAATGCGCTGAGGATATCGATGTTCAATGGCGGCCCACGGCCAAGTACTATGAGAGCCTTGACTCGGCTTTTGTTGTACCGGATCCGAATAACGCCGCCCTGTCATACTTTCACTCGCCCAACAGCCAACCGGTGGCTTGGCGCCCGATTCCTCGCGTCGGAATTATCGGCTGCGGCCGAGTCGCAACCAGAGGAACCCTGCCCAACATCTCAGCGGTGCATCGGGAACGACCCGCATACTTTCTCGAATTCAGCGCCAGACCAATCGTCCGAGTTCTAGCTGTGAGCGACGTAAACCCGACCGCAGCAAGGGTAGCGGCCCAGGCGTGCGGGCTGGGCGAGTCCTACGCAGATCCTTCTGAGATGCTTGACACGGTGCCGCTCGACGCTGTGTTCGTAAGTACCACGCCAGATGCTTAGGCAGGCATTGCGTCGCTAGCTCTCCAACGCGACATCAGCGTCTTCCTTGAGAAGCCCGGCGCCACGACGCTGGACGAACTGGCATCTCTCATTGACGCGGCGGATGTCAGCAAGGGCATCTGCATGCTGAATCTCTCCTGGTTTTTTCACCCTAGCCTTCACCTTTTCTCCAAGCAGGTTCGAGAGGGGGGTAGACCGCTCCTTCAACTGGATGTCGTCTTCGAGCATTCGGGACCCGAGGGCTGGGCTCCCGAGGCCCGGTGGTACCGCGTCGGAGGCCTCAGGACGGCGGTCATGGACTTGGGCGTGCATGCCTTGTCGGCGCTGTTGGTCATGACGACGGGCTCGCTTGATATGTCAAGTCAGTCCATCTCGCGCCTGTCACCTGAGCGTTCCGTCTTGGAAGGGATGCTCAAGGCTGGGGTGGTCATTCGCGCCGAGGTGGGTTGGGATGCGGTTGTTAGGCCTTCCTTTGTTGTCCGGGCAACCACAGACAATGCCACGTACTCGACCGATCTAATCGCCGAAGCTCAAGCCGCTATCACCGGAAATGGTCTGGGTCCTTATTCTCACTTCGTGGAATGTCATCGATCTCGCACAATACCTGCAACGGACATAGCGAGTCTTCGCCCACTCCTGGAAACTGCTCTGAGATGGGCGGAGCAGTGTTAATCCCTTTCGATCCGGACGTGCGTTGGTCCGGGGTACCACTGTTCGAGGGCCTCGCGCTACTCCGGGAACTCGGTGTCCGACTCTGTTGGCCCTCGCGCAACGAGTTCCTGCTCGGCGGAATTTCAGAATGTTTTCCGGGACTTTGTCTACACTCGTCTCTGTCGGACGTGGATCATGACCTTACTCCGCGAGAGCCGTCCGTTTCCATCGCCTGTGCCTTCAAGCCTTCGCCTGAGGTGACCTCTTGGGCTCGAAGGATCAAGGCGACGTTGGCGCTGCCGACGGAGCGGTTGTATGCCCAACTGAGTGACAAGCTGGAGTTGCTGGAGATCGCGCAAGGTTCAGGCGTTGAAGTCCCGCGAACGGCTATCGTGCAACGTCCCACGGCCCAGATCCTGGCGGAACTGCATGACTCCTACGGCGGCATGTGTGTAGTCCAGCGCCGTGTCGACGGCCTTACCGGCGGAGGCACTGCCCTCGCGGGTTCGTACTATGAACTCGTCGACGCAGTGCATCGCTGGCATGGCGAAATCCTCAAAATCACTCCTTACATCGAAGGCCTGCCTTGCACGGTCAGCGGAGTAATATTTGGCCCTAGGAGGGTTTGTGCGACAACGGTAACGCACCAGCTCGTCGAGACGGAGGGCAGGTCGTTCGGACGCCACTTCGGGAATCAGATCATTGGGGAGAACGACCTACGTCCCGGCCAAGTCGCCTCGATTCGAGATATGGCCCGTCGAATTGGTATCGGTTTGGCGGCGAGAGGGCTTCTGGGCTGCTTCGGGATTGACTTAGTGATGCCGACCACAGGCCAGCCGGTATTGATAGAGATAAATCCTAGACTCCAAAGCGCTACCTCGCTGGCCAACCTGCAGGAACGCTTGTCCAAGATGCTCCCGAGCCGAGCCCGCTCGGGCCGCTCCTGGCCTGTCTTGGGGTCCAGCCGACCATCGGAACCTTTCACTCGCGAAACGCGGCATTTCGCAAGTCGTCGTCTACGCCGACCGATCAGGTGACTGTCCCACGGTTCCCAGGACCGGAGTTTACGATGTCGAGTGCGATCCTCCCGTTTTTCTCGACGGGACTCGAGAGCTCGGTCCATTTGAAGCCAACAGCTCGACGATATGGCTCTGGATGTTTGCTGAACCAGGTCAGAATATGGAAGTGGGCACGCGCCTCGCGGTTATTCAGTACAGCAGGCGCCTTGCAACACTGACGTCCCCCGTGGGCCTCAAGCCGGTGGCAGATGCTTCGCGTTCTGATTCAGGCTCTGGCGGTCCCTGTACGCGCAAAGGGCCCTCCGTCGAGTTTGGCGACCGTGGAGGGCCCTTCCGAGACTGGTGCGAGGCGCACCGTTGCTCATGGTAGAGGCCGACGCCGCCCGCGTCGAGCAGAAGCTGTCCGAAGGTGAGTACACCTGCCCGCGATGCGAGGGTGAGCTCCGCCCGTGGGGCCACGCCCGGGAGCGCAGCCTTAGCCGGGTTCCCGAGCGGGTCCGCCTGCGCCCGCGGCGTGCACGCTGCCTGGGGTGCCTGGCTACGCACGTACTCCTGCCTGTCCTCGCCCTGCTCCGGCGCTGCGACCTGGCGGAGATGATCGGGGAGGGCCTCGCCCTCAAGGTTGCCGGCTGGGGTTACCGCCGCATCGCGGCGACCCTTGGGATCCCCGCCGGCACCGTGGGCGACCGGGGACGCCGCTTCGCCGCCCAGGCCGAGGAGATCCGTGGCCAATTCACCGCATTGGCCTACGGCCTGGACGCCTCCTTGGGCGCCATCCATGCCCGAGGCAGCCCGCTGGCGGATGCCCTGGAGGCCATCGTCGTGGCCGCTGGGGCGGCCGCCCGGGCCTTCGGGCCGGCTCCGCTGTGGCACTTCGCCGCCGGGGCCTCCTCCGGGAGGCTGCTCGCCCACACCAACCCGAGCCTTCCGCCCGCCCAGCACGCCGGAAATGATCGGCGGGCTTGTTGAGTGGTCAAAAGAGCGGGGAGGAAGCCCATGGACGGCCATGCCAACCGCAACCGGGACATCGCGCTGTTCCGCTACGCCCTCATCCGGGAGGCGGCGGACCCCAAACTCAGCCCCGCCGAGCGCGGGGAGCTGGTGCGCGCCCTGGCTTCGGTCGAGCACCTGGGGCCGGAGGGAACCCATGTCAGCATCTCCCGGCCCACCCTGGACCGCTGGATCCGGGCATGGCGGGCCGGGGGCTTCGACGCCTTGATGCCAACGCCTCGCGTCGGGGTGCCGGTCGTCCCCCGGGAACTGCTGGCACTGGCGGTGGACCTCAAGAAGGAGGCGCCCAGGCGCACCGGGGTGCAGATCGCCACGATCATCCAGGCGGCACGGGGTAGCGCACCGTCCGCCCGTACGATCCAGCGTCACCTCGCCACCCTCGGGCTCAACCGCCGGCCGGATGGAGGAGCGCCCAAGGCCTACGGCCGCTTCGAGGCGCAGGCGCCCAATGAACTGTGGACAGGTGACGCCCTCCACGGCCCGGCGGTCGCGGAGGGCAAGTCCTACCTGTTCGCCTTCATCGACGACCACAGCAGGCTGCTCCCCGGCTACCGGTGGGGCTTCGCCGAGGACACCCTTCGCCTGGAGGCGGCAATGCGGGCGGGCCTGAACGCCCGGGGCGTGCCCTCGGGGCTCTACGTCGACAACGGGTCAACGTACATCTCAAAGTGGCTGCTGCGGGCCTGTGCGGTGCTTGGGATCCGCCTGGTCCACAGTGAGCCAGGGCAGCCTGCCGGAAGGGGGAAGATCGAGCGGGTTTTTGGTACGGTCCGCCGGGAGTTCCTCGTCGAGGTGGAGCAGCGGGGCGTCCTGAGCATTGCCCAGCTCAACTCCCTGTTCGCCGCCTGGGTGGAGACGATCTACCACCGCCGGGTCCACTCCGAGACCGGCCAGACGCCCCTGCAGCGCTTCGCCGCCGGCCATTCCCCGAAGCTGCCGACCCCCGCCCAGCTGCATGAGGCCTTCTTGTGGTGCGAGTGGCGCACCGTGACCAAGACCGCGACCATCAACCTGTTTGCCAACGCCTACGAGGTGGACCAGGCCCTGGTGGGCACCAAGGTCGAACTGCTCTTCGACCCCTTCGACCTCGCCGAGATCCGGGTGCGCTACCACGGCCGGGAGATGGGGCGGGCGGTCCCCATGGTCATCGGCCGCCATGTACACCCCAAGGCCAAGGCCGATCCGGCTCCCGCACCCAAGCCAAGCACCGGCATCGACTACCTGAAGATGATCGAGGAACGCCACCGCCAGGAGACCCGCCGGCGGATCTCCTACTCCGATCTCCCCACCGACGACCCCCCTGAAGCTCCCATGGCAACCAACGACGAGGCAGATGAGGGAGGCCGACCATGAGCATCGACCGACTGCGGGCGCACTACGGCTTCACCCGGATGCCCTTCTCCAAGGAGCTGGCCCCCGGCATGCTCTACCGCTCCAAGGCCCATGCCGAGGCGGTGGCCCGGCTGGCCTGGCTGATCGCCGAGCGGGCATGCGGGGTGCTCACCGGGGAGGTGGGCGCCGGCAAGACGGTGGCGCTGCGTGCCGCCACCGCCGCACTGGAAGCCAGCCGGTTCACCCTCATCTACCTGGCCCAGCCTGGCACCGGTGTGCGTGGCATCTACGCCGAGGTGGTGCGCGCCCTCGGTGCCACCCCCTGCTTCCAGCGCTCCAACCTGGTGCCCCAGGCCGCCGAGCTGCTGGAGGCCGAGGAGACCGAGCGGGGCAAGACCGTGGTCGTGGTGGCCGACGAGGGGCACCTCTACTCGCCGGACCAGCTGGAGAGCCTGCGCCTGCTGGGCAACGCCCGGATGGACTCGCACTCGCCCTTCGCCCTGGTGATCGCCGG
>WNEZ01011199.1_pt1 | contig 11473 bp, 14 predicted proteins | sample 5400521 | NCBI WGS metagenome assembly WNEZ01 (sample SAMN13153339, study PRJNA577476) | soil metagenome | isolation source: 120 cm saprolite under Douglas fir tree site 2 hole 1 replicate 1 | place: USA:California | collected 2015-04-18
CAAAATCCATTCCCGCAGTTTCCGGATCCTGGCTTTCCAAGTTGACGGTTGGAGGCAGCACTTGATCCCGAAGCGCCAGCACGGTAATTCCGGCCTCGAGCCCGCCCGCACCACCGAGAAGATGGCCTGTCATTGACTTGGTGGAGCTGACGGGAACTTTGTGCTCTCCGAAGAAATTGCGGATGGCGTGAGCTTCGAGCGTATCGCCGATCGGAGTCGATGTGCCGTGCGCGTTCACGTAACCGACGACATCTGGACGAAGGCCGGCATCGCGCACGGCATTGCGCATCACGCGGAAGCCGCCTTCATGCTCCGGCGCCGGCTGGGTCATGTGATATGCGTCGCCGCTCATGCCGTAGCCAACGATTTCAGCCAGGATCGGAGCGTCGCGCTTCCGAGCGTATTCCAACTCTTCAAGGATCAGGATGCCCGCGCCTTCGCCGATGACAAAGCCATCGCGGTCCTTGTCCCACGGTCGGCTGGCTTTTTCGGGATGGTCATTGCGCGTGGAAAGAGCGCGCATGGCCGCGAATCCGCCAACCCCCATGGGAGTGATTGCGGCTTCCGAGCCGCCGGCTATCATGACATCGGCGTCGTTGTGCTGAATGATGCGGAAGGAATCGCCGATGGAATGTGCGCTGGTCGTGCAGGCCGTAGCTGTGGCTTCATTTGGTCCCTTTGCACCATAGCGCATGGAGACGTGCCCAGCCGCCAAATTGACGATGGCCGCGGGAATGAAGAAGGGAGATATCTTGCGCGGGCCGCCTTCCATCAGCGCGGTATGCTCGCGCTCGATGATGTCGAAGCCTCCGATGCCCGAGCCGATATGGACCCCAACCCGTTCGTCATTCTCTGAAGTGATTTTGAGGCCTGACATCTGCATGGCTTCGTCTGAGGCCGCGATAGCCAGATGGATAAAACGTCCCATCTTTTTCAGTTCTTTTTTCTCGATGAACTTCAAAGGGTCGAAGTTCTTGACCTCGGCCGCGATCTGGCAAGCAAAATTGCCGGCGTCGAACTGCGTGATGCGTGCAACCCCGCTCTTGCCCGCAAGTAGGGCTTTCCACACGTCCCCGGTGGTATTGCCCACTCCGCAGATCAGCCCCAGGCCGGTAACGACGACCCTGCGTCCCAAACTACTTGCCACCTTTCGAGTGCTTGGAGATGTAATCGACCGCGTCCTGCACGGTGCGGATTTTCTCCGCGTCTTCATCGGGAATTTCGATGTCGAAGGCCTCTTCGAAAGCCATGACCAGTTCGACCGTATCCAGCGAATCCGCGCCCAGATCGTCTACGAACGAGGCGCTCGATGTGACTTCGCCCTCATCGACGCCCAGTTGTTCCACAATGATTTGCTTAACTTTCTCGTCCACTGCTGCCATAGTTTTCCTCGCTTGCCTCGATTTTGTTCGAACGCCGATGCCAGGTCGCCGGGGTCGCGGTCCGCTACTTTTCCGGTCAGGCCGCGCTCGGGTAGTCCACCATTTCGCCACCTTCGCGTGCCACGTCATGCCCAAGTCACGGTGATCGATGAGAGTGTCGGCGCGATTGACGCTGGGCTGCTGGTTTTGCTGGGCGTCGGCAGATCCGACACTGAGGCGGACGCCTCCTACCTGGCCGAGAAAATTGTTGGGTTGCGGATCTTCCAAGATGAACGTGGGAAAATGAACCGCAGTGTTCAGGACATACGCGGCGGAATCCTGGTGGTTTCGCAATTCACGCTGTATGGAGACGTCCGCCGAGGCAAGCGGCCCTCATTCGACGATGCGGCCCCACCGGAGAATGCACGCGGGATGTACGAATTCTTCGTCGAACAGCTGAGAAAATCCGGCTTGCGCTGCGCCATGGGCCGATTCCAGGAAACGATGCAAGTGGAGCTCGTCAATGAAGGGCCGGTGACCATCCTGCTGGACTCGACAAAGATGTTTTAGGTTCCCGTTGGTCTATTTCAGCGCGCCTGAAGAATGGCGTCGGTAACGCGAGCTGCTTCCACGGCCGCCTTTACGTCGTGAGTGCGCAGAATGTGTGCGCCCTTCAAGAGCAGCGCAGTATGCGTTGCGAGAGTTCCGAACAAACGCTCTTGCGCGGGCGCGTCTTTACCATCTTTGGCGAGCGTCCGGCCGATAAAGGACTTACGGGAAGTGCCTGCGACTAACGGGAATCCTAATGCTTGCAAGTCGCTGAACCGAGCCAGCAGCGGATAATTTTCGTCAAAACTTTTGCCGAAGCCGAAGCCCGGATCGACCGCGATTCGTTCCCTTCGCACACCGGCGAGAATGGCCGATTCCGTCCATTCTTTGAGCTCGCGCTTTACCAGGAGCACAACGTCGCCGGGCGGCGGCAGGCTCCGCCATTGCTCTGGCCGTCCGCGCATATGCATTAGCAGCGCGCCACACTTCAATTCCGTAACCGTTTTTGCCATCTGCCGATCCCAGCGAAAGCCGCTGACGTCGTTTACGATCTCTGCTCCTGCCTCCACTGCCGCTCGCGCTACACTCGATTTGTAGGTGTCGACGGAGACTACTGCCTGTGGTCGCTGTTTTTTGAGCGCAGAGATGACCGGGAGTATGCGCGTGAGTTCTTCTTCGGCAGTGACCGCGAGCTTTGCGCTGACTCCATGCTGGTTAGATTCCGTCGGCGCTTGCGGATTTCCCGCAGCCCCCACTTTCACTCCGGGACGCGTGGATTCACCGCCAACATCAATGATATCTGCGCCTTCGTCGAGCATACGAACAGCGTGTTCCAGCGCTGTGCCGCTGTCGAGATATAAGCCGCCGTCAGAAAAAGAGTCAGGCGTGACATTCACGATTCCCATGATCAGCGTGCGTTTCCCGAGCTCTAGGGCACGCGCTCCGAGGCTCCAGTGAAAAACGGCTCTCATCCGGGTCGATTCTAACTGAAGGTCGAAAACTCGGGGCCAACGGCAGAAAAGTGAGCAGGAGAAAATCCGGGTTCGATCTGAGGGATTGCCTAGCGGCGCCGCATTGCTGCATCTTGCTTCCTGGTGGCGCGAATGGCGCCGGGACCCGTGCCGGTCGGTGGCTTCCGCATCCCGTCCAGCAACTCTTTCAGCACGACTGCATTATTGTGTCTTTCATCCTTGGCGGCAAACAGGAGCGTGAGGCGCTTCTTGTGGTGCGGGAAAGTGTAGAGCGTCCGCAGGTCTTGTTCGGCTTCAGGACGCGCCAGCTCTTTGAGATACTGCCGTCGGAAATCACTCCATAGCCCAGGATGGGCATGGTACCACTCACGCAGCTCACGGGAAGGAGCAAGATCGCGCAGCCACCGGTCCACTGAGGCGCGCTGCTGGCTGAGACCGCGCGGCCAGAGACGATCCACCAAAATGCGGGCTCCGTCGCTGCGCGAGGCTGGTTCATAAATGCGCTTCAAGGAAACGGGCATGGCTTGCTCTATTATTGTAAGGTGGGCGCGCTTCCTGTGTTGACAGATCCGGGCACGATGAGACGCATGCGAGGGTTACCGCAGCGGTCCGAGAAAGCAGTCGCAACATCGCGAGCGCAATGCCTTCGGGGGGTTCTCGCCGCGCTGGTAGCTTGGTTCTCTCTTGCCTCAACTTTAGACTGTGACGTTCAACGACGGAAGTCGGATGCGGAGCTGGGATTAACTGCTCAGCAGGCGACGGGACGCAGGATTTACGAAGATCGCTGTGAGCGTTGTCACGAGCCTTATTCGACCAAAGACAAGAAAGGTCCGGGACTGCAAGGCCTGTTCAAGCATCAGTATCTTTCGGTGAGCGCACTTCCCGCGAATGACGAGCGAGTGTTAGACATCATCAGCCATGGCCGCAAGGACATGCCGGGTTACAGCCAGGTGCTCACTCCACAGCAGACGGCTGATTTGCTGGCCTACCTGCATACGCTCTGAAGGCTTCGGTAACGGCACAAGACCGGAGATCGAAGCATCATGAGATTCGGTTCGTGGGATAATTTCCCGGTGAAGAAAGCTGCGCAAAAAGACCTTTTCCGTTTGCTCCCTTCTGTGGATGAGCTTATGCACGCTCCTGCAGTGTCCTCGCTCAGGGCCGATCATGGCCATGCCGCCGCGTTGGACGCGGTTCGCGCCGTGCTCGAGGGTTTGCGGCGCGAGATCGGCTCGGGAGAACTCGATGATCGGGGTGTCGACCTCGCGCTCTCGAACCTCGATGTTGCGGTGGAACGCCAACTTCGGCAGGATCTCGGCTATTCACTGCGTCCGGTGGTCAATGCGACAGGGGTAATCCTGCACACCAATCTTGGCAGAGCTCCGCTGGCCGAGGTTGCGCTGGAGCATGTTCGCCAGGCTGGAGCCGCCTACTCAAATCTGGAGTTTGATCTCAAATCGGGCAATCGTGGCCAGCGTGATGTCCACGTCGACCACCTGTTTCGCAAACTTCTCGGCGACGATTACCTGCGAGGAGACGTTTCGACGAAATTCGCCGGGTTTGGGTCGGCTAGGACGGGCGGCCCCGTCCCTGCACAGGCCGCCGTCTCCACCATTGTCGTCAACAACAACGCCGCAGCGGTGCTGCTGGCGCTGAATACTTTGGCCGAAGGCGGCGAGGTCATCGTCTCACGCGGCGAACTGGTAGAAATTGGCGGCTCGTTCCGCATTCCGGATGTGATGACGAAGTCGGCGGCAATTCTGCGCGAAGTTGGCACTACTAATCGAACACGGATCTCCGATTACGAGCGTGCTATCAATGAACGCACGCGCCTGCTGCTGCGCGTACACCGTTCTAACTTCGAAATAACGGGTTTTACTGAACAACCTTCCGTGGATGACCTGGTGACACTCTCGCGGGGTCGCGGCCTGCCTCTGATGGAGGATCTGGGCAGTGGTGCGCTGTTTGACTTGCGTGCGATTGGCATTACCGGTGAACCGGGCTTGCTCGACAGCTTGCGCAGCGGAGTGGACATCGTCACTTACAGCGGCGACAAACTGCTCGGTGGCCCGCAAGCGGGGTTGATCAGCGGACGGCAAGATTTGGTTGCGCGCATGCGTTCGAATTCCCTGTTCCGTGCTCTGCGCGTGGACAAGCTCACGTACGCTGCTCTGGAAGCGACACTGCTGGCGTATGTGAAACGGGATCACGATGCCATTCCAGCGTTGCGGATGATGCGGCTTTCCAAAGAAGCAATTGGAAATCGAGCCGAGGCTCTGAGAGCGAGATGCGCAGCATCGCAGTGGAGAGTCGCGATCGTTGACGGAGAGTCAATCATCGGCGGCGGCGCCGCGCCGTCCGCTGTGTTGCCGACGCGGCTTTTGGCGTTGAGCTGTAAGGACCTTGGCGCTGAGGAGCTTGCCGCGCGGCTTCGCACATCCGATCCGCCGGTGATTGCACGCGTCGAAGACGGGCGGGTGCTACTGGATTTGCGAACTGTATTTCCAGAGCAGGATTGTTCAATCGCAGATGTCGTGAACCGAATCTGTCCATGATCAACTGGCATCCAAACTCATATTGGCGCGCCTGAACACAATCGGCCATTCAACTCGCACGTTCGAGGACTTGATTGAGGCCTTGCATGCCCATGCTATTCGCACCCTGGTGGATATCCGCGCCTTCCCCAGGTCGCGACGCTTGCCGCATTTCAATCACGAATCTCTGGAGAAGAGCTTGCCGGTGGCCGGAATCAACTACGTTTGGATGAAGTCTCTCGGCGGCTATCGCAAGAAGATTCTTGATGAATCGCCCAACCTTGGTCTACGCAACGTCAGCTTTCGCAATTACGCCGATCACATGCTCACGCCCGAATTTGAGAATGCCATGGCCGCCTTGATTTCACTGGCGGAGCAATCGCCGACAGCCTACATGTGTTCGGAGAGAGTTTATTTCCGCTGTCATCGTATGCTGGTGTCAGATTGGCTGGTCGCTCACGGTCATGAGGTGCAGCATATCGATGGCCCCGGAACGGCGCGGCCTCATAAGCTCACTGCCGAAGCGTGCGTCGTGGACGGACGGCTGATCTATCGCGGTGACCGGTTGCTCTAGATTTCGGATTGGCGATTGCCGTTTTCGTGGAATGGCGAAGGAGCTCGTAACCGTCGGCAATTGCAAGTTGGAAATTGAAAGTTCTTCCTATGATCGTTGGCACCGGCATTGACATCGCGGAAGTTCCGCGCATACGCAAAGCGATCGAGCGCTTCCATGGCCGGTTTCTGCAACGGATATACACTGCCGGCGAGATCCGCTATTGTGACTCGAAGGCCAACCGGGTGGAACGTTACGCCGCCCGCTTTGCGGCCAAGGAAGCTGCGATGAAAGCTCTGGGAACGGGCTGGAACCACGGAGTGCGCTGGCTCGATTGCGAAGTTGTGCGCATGCCGGGGGGACGCCCGAACATTGTTTTTCACGGGAAGGCTGCGGAATTCGCGGCCCAGCTGGGAGTGAAAAACTCCGCGCTCTCCATTTCGCACACTGTCGATCAGGCCATCGCGCAAGTCATCCTGGAAACTTAGCTCACGGCAGACATTTAAGAAACAGCCACGAACCAAAGTGCTTCACTCTGTGCCTCCATCAGTGACATAGGCGTCGGCCTCAATCTCAATCAGCATCTGGGGAGAGATTAGCGCGCTGACCTGAATCATGGACGTGGCCGGCCGAATCCCACCAAAAAACTCGCCATGGGCTCGGCCGATCTTCTCCCAATCCGCAATATTGGTCACAAACATCCGAGTGCGAACGACGTCTTTCAGGCTGGCCCCAGCCATCTTCAAAGCAGTTTCAATATTTTTCAAAGTTTGCATAGCCTGGGCGTAAGGATCTCCCAAGCCGACAATCTTCCCATCGGCCCCGGTGGCCGTAGTCCCCGAGACGTGAACATGAGGACCAAGTTTCACCGCGCGCGAGTATCCCACGATGGCTTCCCAGGGTGCGCCGCTCGAAAAATTTCGCCGTTCGATTCGTGCTTCCATGACACTCATCCTCGACCGGCGTCCATTCTACAGAGTTCTTGGTCGCAAGTTACTGGCTCCATCGAGCCTGGTTACGGGCGCCTATTTAATCGGAAATTGGCAGCCGGCGTAGCCGAGTGCCAACGTCTATGCCCAAGAAAACCCCGGCGCGGCTACTCACGTCTAATGCATTAGAAATATGGATCACGGCGATAAACAAAAGTCACTTGCGTTTGAAGTCGAAGTGAGGTATCAGTCACCATAGGCAATTGCAGGTCGAGTGATTGAAAGTCGAGTGATTGAAAGTCCTAGCAGCGCAGTGCTCTGGGAGGGACAAACACGATGATTTCGGAATCTCATCCCCTGCAGCAGCTCTTTCAAGAATTGGTTGGGCGCCACTACGCCGAGGAGATCGGCCTTCGTGACCCGCAGCTGGTCGCATATGTCGCGCATCTGCTGGCCGAGTTTTGTGACGCCGATCAGCTATTCAAGATTCACGATACGGCTGATCGCCCGCTCGCCGATGTGGGAGAGATGCTACTGGAGTCTGATCCAGTCTCCGGCCCGGCGCCCTCATTTGATCGTGAGCGCCAGGTGCGCAAGCATATCGGGGACTACACCCTGTTTTTCACCGGCATGTTTCCCCAGAGCATCAATCACTTCCGCCTCCGCCATCAGCGTCTGGAAAATTTCGTGGATTGGATGAAAGCCGGCAAAGAGAGTTATTACATCGTCTCTAAGTTCGAACATTTCGAGTACACCAAGGTCGCGCCGCTGTTTGCGAACCTCTCGAGAAATTTCGAAGGATGCGTTTACGGATTAAATATGGTGAAAAACGACCTGGAGGAGATGCAGCATCCCATCGCCCGTCGCGCCGATGAGCTGCTGATGTAGGATTCAAGCTGCTGGAGATGGAGGCCTCGGTGAGTGTTTTATGGCTAGCCGTGGCGGTAGAAGCTCAGGGCCGCATCCCCTTGGACCAACTTTCGAAATCTCACCAGAGGTCCAAACTTTTCCCCAGGATCAAATTTCTTTTCGTGCTCCGCAACCACTAGCGACATGGCCCACACCAGCTTAGAGTCCGCTAGCGCTCTCAGTGTCTCGCTGTACGCATCGCGCATCTTGTAGGGTGGATCAAGAAAAACGACGTCGGCAGCCACATGTTGTCGCTCCATCCGCCAGACCGCTCGGGCCAGATCGTCCCGCAATACTTTGAAACCGCTTTCGATACCGAGACTATTCAGATTTTGGCGAATCAGTTCCACGGCTGCGGTGGAGGATTCAACGAAGTAAACCTGACCGGCCCCGCGGCTTAGCGCTTCGATGCCCACTGCTCCGGTACCGGCATACCAATCGATCCAGACGGTGCCCTCCAGTGCAGCAGGATTTCCCGCGGTCAGAACGTTAAAAAGCGCCTCGCGCAAGCGATCCGAAGTCGGGCGAATATTCATTCCGCGCAGCGAATGCAGCGGACGGCTTCCATATTTGCCGGCGATCACTCGCATGTCTTATGCACCTTCGGTTGGCCGAACCAAGATATCCATCCATGTAGAATAACTGTAGTGGCGGGAGTTTCATGAGAAGCTGGTCGGTTTCTATAGGGCGTCTGTTCGGCGTTGAAGTCCGCATTCACCTTACATTCTTCGTCCTACCTCTGTTCATTTTCTGGACTGAATACGGAGCACACGGTTCGGCCAACGGGCCCCGCGATCTCGCGCTGGTGGGCATCATTCTGGCCTGCGTCATCGCCCACGAACTCGGGCACATGCTGGCGGCCGCGCGCGCGGGCATTGTCCCCAAAGCGGTCATTCTGCTGCCCATCTGTGGAGTGACCGTGGCAGACGAATCGCGGGTGGAGAAGCCGCAGTCGGGAGTGGCCGCCTGGAAGCGCGAGATCCGCCTTGCGCTGGTGGGCCCGTTGGTCAATTTGACCCTTGCCGCACTCACCGCCGGAATTGTCTTTGCAATGGCCCCGGGCATTGATCTTTGGAAGTGGCCCTTCCTCCAGTCCGCCAATTTGCCGCGTAGCGCGGTGTGGGCCAATTTGTATCTGGCTGGCCTGAACATTCTGCCTGCCTATCCCCTCGATGGCGGCCGCATTTTGCGAGCGTTGTTCTCGCGGACCATGGATTCCTCCGCAGCAACTCGGCGGGCTGTCTCCATCGGTAACACCATGGCAATGGTGCTCATCGTCTCCGGCCTGTTCAGCGACACTTGGCTCACCATGGTCGGGGTAATTGTGTTCTCGGCCGCGCAACTGGAGGAGCGTGCAGTCGTATTTCAGTCCGTGCTCGACAGCGTACGGCTTGAGGAAGTGATGCTCACCGACTTCGCCACGCTCTCGCCCGCAGACACGCTCGAAGACGCCCTGCAAAAGGCGGTGCATTTGAACTCACCCCGGCGGTCGGGGTCTGTGATTTCCAATTTTCGATTTCCCGTTGCCGATTGCAATTCGCGACTTGGTGAAGCCGCCCATCGGGAATGATCAGAACAGCCGGACAGCTTTGGCCTGCTGCACGGCTGGAATCTTACGCAGCTTCTTCAGTACTTCTTCAGGTACGCGTCCGTCGATGTGCACCACCGCAATCGCCTCAGGTTGCGTCGCCGACTCTCCGTTGGCTGCCCGTCGACCCAAGGAAAAATTCGCGATATTGATTTTGTGCTCGCCAAGAATCGTGCCCACCTTACCGATCACACCGGGCACGTCACGATTTCGCAAGTAGATGAGGTTGCGTTCGAGGGGAGCCTCCACGTCGATGTCATCTACGTGCAGCAATCGCGGCGCGCTCTTGTGCAGCACCGCGCCCTTTACCCAGTGCTCTTCGCTCGCGGTCTTGAGCAGAATCGAGAGCACGCTGCCCGAACCCCCCGTGGAACCCTTGGCTTTGTGCGCTTCATGCACGCGCAAGCCACGCGAGTCAGCGATGGACGCGGCATTTACCAAGTTGGCTTTCTCTTCTAGGGCCTGGTTCAGGATGCCCTTGATGGCCGCATTTCGAATCAGCTCTGTTTTCCACTCGGCAATGTGACCGCTGTAGTGCAGCGAAATTTCCTCAATGGTCCCTTCGGAGACCTGAGCGAGAAAAGCGCCCAAGCGTTCGGCCAGCACGATGTAGGGCTGCATCACGGCATATTCCTCGGCAGAAACTGAGGGCACATTCACCGCATTCTGGATGACCCCATGCTTCAAATACTCCCTGACCTGGCGCGCAATCTGTACTCCCACGGCGTTCTGCGCTTCGTAAGTGGATCCAGCGGTGTGGGGCGTGAGCACCACGTTTTCCAGCGCAAGCAAGGGTGAATTCTTCGGAGGCTCTTCGGCAAAGACATCGAGCGCCGCGCCTGCTACACGGCCTTGCTTCAGTGCCTGCACAAGATCGCTCTCGTTCACTAACTCTCCGCGAGCGCAATTCACTAGCCGTACCCCCTTCTTCATTTTCTTGATCGAACCGGCGTCAATCATTCCCGTGGTGTGTGGCGTGAGGCCCACGTGCAGGGTGATGTAGTCGGCAGTGGCGTAAAGTTCGTCCAGACCAGACATGCGGATTCCCTGTTCCTTCGCTACTCCCACGGAGACAAACGGATCGTGCGCCACAATATCCATGCCGAACGCGCGGGCGCGCCGGGCTACTTCGATGCCGATGCGCCCCAGACCCACAACTCCCAGGGTTTTTCCTCGAAGTTCCGTGCCTTGCAGTGATTTCTTCTCCCACTTTCCTGCGTGCATCAGTGCGTCCGCCCGGCACAGATGGCGGGCCATGGCCAGCATCATACCCAGAGTCTGCTCTGCCACGGCCACGGCATTCGCACCCGGAGTGTTCATCACGGCAATGCCCTTATGGGTGGCGGCGTCGAGATCGATGTTGTCGACTCCCACACCAGCGCGTCCGATCACACGCAGTTTTTTGGCATGTTGAAGGAGCGCCGCGTCCGCCTGTACCGCCGAGCGGACGATCAGTGCGTCGGCAGACTCCAGATGCGTCGTCAGCTTGCCATCCAGCTGGTCCCATGTGAGCACGGTCCAGCCCGGCTCTTGGAGCTCATCCACTGCCGCTGCTGAGATCTTTTCCGCGATGATGACTTTTGCCAATGTGTTCTTCCCCGTATCGAAATTTGTTGTCAATGGCCTTTGCGCCAGGCGTGACAAAACCTTTACACCAAAATGACGCCCTGCTGACATACAGCTTGGGGTTCGTTCCTAGACTGCTACCATTGGGCTATTGCCCATGAGGAGCTCATCATGAAGACTATGCAAATCGTAGCGCTCGCCGGGCTACTGGCGATCGGACTGGCGTGCGGCTACTCCAACCATACGACCACGCCGCCGCAACCGGGAACGATGCCCGCCATTACCCAGCTTAGTCCTAACAATGCAAATGCGGGTGCTGCTTTCACCTTGACCGTTAACGGGAGTACTTTGCAAGCAACGCGGCTGTGAACTTCAACGGCGCGGCCCAAACCACCATGCACGTGAGCGCAAACCAGCTTACCGCCGCGATCCCCGGCACAGCCGACACGAAATCTGGCACTGTCCCTGTTACTGTGACAAACCCCGGTACCCCCGGCGGACAGTACGGCGGCG
>WNEZ01005114.1_pt1 | contig 11472 bp, 11 predicted proteins | sample 5400521 | NCBI WGS metagenome assembly WNEZ01 (sample SAMN13153339, study PRJNA577476) | soil metagenome | isolation source: 120 cm saprolite under Douglas fir tree site 2 hole 1 replicate 1 | place: USA:California | collected 2015-04-18
GCCGACGAGGGCTGGGTGGCCGCCCGCCCCGACGGCACGAGCCGTCTCTACCGGCTGGCGCTCGGGGACCTGGAGCCTGCGGCGCGGCGGCTCTGGGCCCTGGTGCGCGAGCAGACCGCCGAGACCCCGCTCGCGGTCCAGGACGACCGGCGTCTGGCGAGCATCCTCGCCGACCGGCAGACGCGCTCCCAGGCGTTCTTCGCCTCCTCGGCCGGGCAGTGGGACCGCCTGCGCCGCGAGATGTACGGCGAGCGCTTCGATCTCGAGGCGCTCGGCGGATTGCTCGACCAGGAGTGGGTGGTGGGCGATCTGGGCTGCGGCACCGGGCAGCTCGCCGCCGCCGTGGCGCCGTTCGTCAGGCGCGTGATCGCGGTGGACCGCTCGCGCGCGATGCTGAGAGCCGCGCGGCAGCGGCTCGGCAAGCACCCCAACGTCGACTTCCGTCAGGCAGAGCTCGAAGCGCTGCCCATCGACGACCGGGCGCTCGACGTGGCGATCCACTGCCTCGCCCTCCACCATCTTCCCGACCCGCGGGCGGCGCTCTGCGAGACGGCGCGGGCGCTCCGCCCGGGCGGACGCGTGCTCGTGATCGATATGCTCGAGCACGACCGGCGCGAGTACCAGCAGCGGATGGGACACGTGTGGCTCGGCTTCCGCCGGGACCAGATCACGGACTGGCTCGGCGAGGCGGGCTTCGCCGCGCCGCGTGTCGTGCCGCTGCCTCCCGCCGCGGAGGCCCAGGGACCCGCGCTCTTCGCCGCCACCGCGCGGCGCTCGAAAGTCCACAAGCTCGACAGGAGGAAGCGATGAGCAAGGCGACGTCACTCAAGTCCGTGACCCCCGTGGAGTCGCGCCGGGGCCTCCCGTTCAAGGTGAAGGACCTGGCGCTGGCCGAGCTGGGACGGAAGGAGATCCGTCTCGCCGAGCAGGAGATGCCTGGCTTGATGGCCCTGCGTGCGAGGTACGCGTCCACCAAGCCGCTCCGCGGAGCGCACATCACCGGCTCGCTCCACATGACGGTGCAGACCGCCGTACTGATCGAGACGCTCGTGGATCTCGGGGCGCAGGTGCGCTGGGCCTCGTGCAACATCTTCAGCACGCAGGACACGGCCGCGGCCGCGGTCGCGGTGGGACGCGGCGGGACGCCGGCCAGGCCGCGCGGCGTCGCCGTCTTCGCCTGGAAGGGCGAGACGCTCGAGGAGTACTGGTGGTGCACCAACGAGGCGCTCGTGTGGCCCGACGGCGGTGGCCCCGACCTGATCGTCGACGACGGCGGCGATGCGACCCTCCTCGTGCACAAGGGGCTCGAGTTCGAGAAGGCCGGCAAGGTGCCTGCCTTCGACCCCGCCAAGGACCCCGAGGAGTGGGGCTTCGTGCTGGCGCTGCTCCGCCACCTGCAGAAGGCGGAGCGGGGGCAGTGGAAGCGCGTCGCGCGCCGCATCCGCGGCGTCAGCGAGGAGACCACGACCGGCGTGCACCGCCTCTACCAGATGGCGAAGGACGGGACGCTCCTCTTCCCCGCCATCAACGTCAACGACTCGGTCACCAAGAGCAAGTTCGACAACATCTACGGCTGCCGGCACTCGCTGATCGACGGACTCAACCGCGCCACCGACGTCATGCTGGGGGGCAAGGTGGCCGTGGTGTGCGGCTTCGGCGAGGTGGGCAAGGGCTGCGCCGAGTCGCTCCGCGGCCAGGGCTGCCGGGTGATCGTGACCGAGATCGATCCGATCTGCGCGCTGCAGGCGGCGATGCAGGGCTACGAGGTCGGCACGGTCGACGACCACGTCGAGACCGCCGACATCTTCGTCACGGCGACCGGCAACTACCACATCCTCGCCGCCGCGCACATGGCGCGCATGAAGGACAAGGCGATCGTCGGCAATATCGGCCACTTCGACCACGAGATCGACATGGCCGGCCTGGCCAAGACGCCCGGTGTGAAGCGCGTCAACATCAAGCCGCAGTACGACGAGTGGGTGTTCCCCGACGGCCACTCGGTGCTGGTGCTGGCCGAGGGCCGGCTGCTGAACCTCGGCTGCGCCACGGGCCATCCCTCGTTCGTGATGAGCGCGTCCTTCACCAACCAGGTGCTGGCGCAGCTCGAGCTGTGGAAGCACGCGGCGAAGTACGGGAAGCAGGTGCACATGCTCCCCAAGCAGCTCGACGAGGAGGTCGCGCGCCTGCATCTCGAGAAGCTCGGCGTGAAGCTCACCCGGCTCACCCCCGAGCAGGCGGCCTACATCGGCGTCGCTCCCGGGGGGCCGTACAAGCCGGAGCACTACCGCTACTGAGCGGCGAGGCCGCGGCCCGCGCTACACGAAGCGCGCCGCCACCGCGTCCGCGAAGCGCAGCCCGCGTGCCGTGAGCCGCAGGCGACCGCCGGCCGCCGCGAGCAGGTCCTGCGCGATCAGCTCCGCCACCTGCGGGAACGCGGCCTCGAGCGCGACGCCGAAGCGCCGCCGGAAGGCCTCGAGATCGACGCCCGCCGTCCGTCTGAGCCCGGTGAAGCAGAACTCGGCGCGCGCCCGGGATTGGTCCAGGCGCTCCTCGCTCGCGACCGCGGTGCCGCTCGCGCCGATCGCCGCCAGGTAGAGCCGGGGCAGCCGCTCGTTGGCCCAGCGCCGCCCGGGCACCGGCTCGGCGCTGAACGAGTGCGCTCCGGCGCCGATTCCCAGGTAGTCGGAGCCGTCCCAGTAGCTCGTGTTGTGACGGGACGCGAAGCCCGGGCGCGCGAAGCTCGAGATCTCGTAGCGCTCGTACCCGGCCGCACCGAGCCGTTCGATCGCCTGCTCCGCCATGGCGGCCTCGGCGTCGTCCTCGACGGGACGCAGCCGGCCGCTTGCCCGCCAGGCGTGGAACGGAGTGCTCTCCTCGTAGGTGAGTGCGTAGGTCGAGACGTGGCTCGGATCGAGCGCGATCGCCGCCTGGAGGTCGTTCTCCCACTCGGCGAGCGTCTGGCCAGGCACCGCGAAGATCAGGTCGAGGCTCAGGTTCGCGAAGCCGGCGGCGCGCGCCCCCGCGACCGCGGCGGCCGTGTCTTCCGGACGGTGGTCGCGGCCGAGCGTCCGCAGATGCGCGGCGTGGAACGACTGCGCGCCGAGCGAGAGGCGGTTCACGCCCGCGGCCCGGTAGCCCGCGAGGCGCTCGCGGGTCACGCTGCCGGGGTTGGCCTCGAGCGTCACCTCGGCGCCGTCGACCATGCCGGCGCCGCGCGCAACCGCCGCGAGCAGGGCGGCGATCGCCGCGGGCGAGAAGAGCGACGGCGTGCCGCCGCCCAGGTAGACCGTCCGGGCGCGCCGCCCGCGCCACGGCGCGCCGCGCGTCCAGGCGCCGAGCTCCGCGACCAGCGCCTCGACGTACGGCTGCTCGGGCGGCTCGGCCGCCGCGTACACGTTGAAGTCGCAGTACGGGCAGACGTGCCGGCACCAGGGCACGTGCACGTAGAGCGCGAACGGCTCCCCGCTCATGCGAGCGCGGCCAGCGCGCGCTCGAGCTGGAGCACCGACGCGATCGACACGTCGGCCTCGGGCGCCGGGGGACCGCCGTCGGCGACGTGGACCGTCCGCATGCCGAGCTGGCGGGCCGCGCGCAGGTTGACCGCCCGGTCCTCGACCAGGATGCAGTCGCGCCCGAGCGCGTGCAGGTCGGCGAGCACCATCTGGTAGGCCTGCACGTAGGGCTTGGGCACGAAGTCCAGCCGCTCGAGGCCGTAGATGCGGAAGAAGAGCGGACGGACGCCGAGGCGATCGAGGACGCCGCGCGCGTGGGCGGCCGAGCCGTTGCTCACCGCCACCTTGAGCAGCGGGATGCGGCCGAGCATGGCGGCGAGCGTCGGGTCCGCGACCAGCAGGTCGTCCAGGTCGATCGCGTGCACGAAGCGCAGGTAGTCGTCGGGGTCGATGCCGCGGCTGTGCATGAGCCCGTGCAGCGTCGTGCCGTAGTCGCTCCACAGCCGGCGGCGGATGCCGTCCACCTGGGCCGGGTCGATGCCGACGCGCTCGACCAGGTAGCGGTTGATCAGCGCGTCGACCCGCTCGACCACGCCGCGCCCGGGCGGGTAGAGCGTGTCGTCGACGTCGAGGAGCAGCAGGCTGCGCGACATCGGGTCCTAGCGGTAGCGCCGCAGCACGGCGATCACCACGCCGCGGATCTCGACGTCGGCGGCGCGCGCGACGATGGGCGGCACCTTGTCGTTGGCGGGCATCAGGCGGACGCGCCCCCGCTCGCGGTAGAGCTTCTTCACCGTCGCCTCGCCGCGCACGAGGGCCACCACGGTGGTGCCGTTCTCCGCCTCGGGCCGCGACTCGACGACGATCAGGTCGCCGTCGAGGATGCCCTCGCCGACCATGGAGTCGCCGCGCACGCGCAGCGCGAAGGTCTCGCCGCGGCCGAGCAGCTCCTCGGGCAGGCTGACGGTCTCCGGCACCTCGACAGGCTCGATGGGCGTGCCCGCGGCCACGCGCCCGAGGAGCGGGACGGCGACCGCGACCCCGGCGGCCGGCGCCTCCGTCAGCTCCATCGCGCGGCTGTGGTTGGCGAGCCGCCGGATGCGCCCCTTGCGCTCGAGGTTGGTCAGGTGCTTGTGCACGGTGGCCAGCGAGCCGAGCGCGAAGTGGCGCCCGATCTCGTCGAGCGTCGGCGCGTAGCCGTGTGCCGCGATGTACGCGCGCAGGAAGTCGAGCAGCTCCTTCTGTCGCTTGGTGAGCATCCTCCGGCCCCTCCTCGATCGCGCACCCTAAGCGAAGAAGAGGCGAAACGCAAGTTGGCCGCGCGTGTTCCTCGCGCAGGCATTGCGACGGCGGAGCGCGTGCTCCACAACCGGGCTAACTTTCTTGGCGAGGAGGTGCGGCATGCGGATGGTCGGGATGCTTCTCGTGGTCGTCCTGGGCAGCGCGCCGGTGGTGGCGCTGGCCGACGGGCAGCGCCGCGTCACCCGCTGCTGCCTCGAGCTCGAGCTGCCGGGCGTTCCGCCCGGCCCGCTGTGCGTGCAACTGCACGGGCGGCGGGGTCTCGGGCCGCGGCTCGCGTGCCGGCTGCTCGGCGGCCAACCCATCGGGCGCGGCGATTGCAGCCCGGCGGCCTGCCGGGCGCCGGTGCCGGGCGCGCCGTTTGCGGGCGCGGGACTCGGCGGTTAAGCTGCCGGACATGCGACCCACGCTGGCGAGCCGCGTCGCGCTCGGGTTGCTCGGGGTCGCGCTCGCCGGGACGGCGGTGCGCGGCGAGCAGGGCCCGCCCCCGCGGGTCATCCACTACGAGCGGGATGCGCTCACCGTCCGCCTCGCGAAGGTGCCGGTGGGCGACGTCCTGGACGAGATCGGTCGCCAGGCCGACGCGCGCATCCGTGGCCAGGTTCGGGATCCGCAGGAGGTGAGCGCCGAGTTCGAGGCCGTGCCGCTCGACGAGGCGCTCCACCGGCTGCTCGGCGAGCAGAACTTCGCGCTCGTCTACGGGAAAGAGGGGCGTCTCAAGACCGTGCGCCTGCTGGGCGGGCCGCAGGCCGCCGCCGCGCCGGCGTCCCCGTCCGCGACGGTCGTCGCGCCCCCCGCGGCACCGGCGGCGGATAGCGTCGTCAGCCTCATGGCGAAGCACCGGCCCATCCCCGTCTCCGGCCACCTGAGCGAGATCGTCGGCGGCCCGCAGGCGAGCCTCCTCCAGCTGGTCGACCTGGGCACGCACCATGCCGACGCGACGGTACGCGCCGAGGCGGCGCACGCCGTCCTCGCCACCGTCGACGGCGACGGGGCGCTGCGCAGCAGCGTCGTGGCGCAGCTCAACGCGACGGACGATGCCGCGCTCGCCGACCTGCTGCGCAACGCGGCCGGGGACCACGCGGAGGAGGTGGCGATGCAGGTGCTGGCCGGCTCGCGCGCCCCGGAGATCCGGAACAAGGCGTCGGCGGTGCTCCAGCAGCTGCGAGCGGGCGGCTAGTCTCAGCGGTGCGCGCGCTGGAAGCGCGCGACGGCGGCGTTGTGGGCGGCGAGGGTCGCCGAGAACTCGTGGCTGCCGTCGCCGCGCGCGACGAAGTAGAGGTAGTCGACGGGCGCGGGGTCGACGGCCGCCTCGAGGGATTCCTTGCCGGGGTTGGCGATCGGCGTCGGGGGCAGGCCGCCGATCGTGTAGGTGTTGTACGGCGTCGGGCGGGCGAGGTCGGCGCGTGTGATGGTGCGGCTCGCGTCACTGCGGCCGTAGAGCACGGTCGGATCGGACTGGAGCGGCATGCCGCGGTGGAGCCGGTTGAGAAACACGGCCGCCACCAGGCTGCGCTCCTCCGGGAGCTTTGCCTCCTCCTCGACCAGGGAGGCGAGCGTCACCGCCTGCTCGTCGGTGAGCCCCAGCCTGGCCGCGCGGAGCGCGAGCGGCGGGCCGAAGACCTCGCGGAAGCGCTTCACCATGGCGCGCAGGATGCGCTCCTGCGGCGTGGCGAGCGGAAACTGGTACGTGTCGGGGAACAGGTACCCCTCCGCGCCGGCCGGGGGGAGGTCCTCCGAGGCGAGGAAGCTCGGGTCCTCGAGCAGGCAGCGGAAGCTCTCCTCGGCGCCGAAGCCGCTGGCGGCGAGAAGCTGCACCACCTGGCGGACCGTCAAGCCCTCGGGCACGGTCAGCTGGTGGAGGGGATCGGGCGGCCCGGTCAGGCGCGCGAGCAGCTCGAGCGGCGAGAGCGGTGTCGTGATCAGGTACTCGCCCCAGTGCACGGCGCGGTCCTGGCGCGTGAGCCGCGCCCACACGACGAGCGGGAGCGCATGGCGGAGCACGCCCTGGCGGCGCAGATCCCGGGCGACGTCGGCGAATCGCTCGCCCTCCTCGAAGGTCACGGTGACGGGCGTCGGCCGCGGCGGCCCCGGCGCCCGCAGGACGAGTACAAGAGCCACGACCGCCGCCGCGGCGAGGAGCGCGCCAGCAACGAGCAGGCGGGTCACGGCTGCCGGGCGAGGTAGCCCTGGAGGATGATGGTGGCGGCCACCTTGTCGACGACCTCGCGCCGCCGCCGCCGGCTCACGTCGGCCTCGAGGAGCACGCGCTCCGCGGCGACCGTGGTGAGGCGCTCGTCCCAGAACTCGAGCGGCAGGGCCAGGTGTGTGGCCGCCCGCTCGGCGAAGGCGCGCACGCGCGCCGCGGCCGCGCCCTCGGTGCCGCGCATGTCGAGCGGCAATCCCACCACCAGCCGGGCCGGGGCGTACGGTCCCAGCATGGCGGCCAGGGCGTCCAGGTCGCGGCGGCCGCCCACGCGCCGGACCACGCCTACCCCCTGCGCCGTGATGCCGAGCTCGTCGCTCACCGCCACGCCGATCCGCGCCTCGCCCACGTCGAGGGCCGCGATGCGCATCGCTCGCGCTTAACACCCCCCCCCGGAAGCCGCAACGCGGGGGCTCGCGGCGGGGTCGGGAGTGCCGTTTTCGTTGACAAGCTCATGCGATTTTGCCAGGTAGCCGATACTCTCGTGTCGCGCTCTCTCCGCCGCGCGGCCGGATCGGAGACGAGCGGACAACGTGCCCACGGGACGGACGCTGAGCAGCCCGCGAAGCCTCGCGGCGGCCGTCTGCGTGATGGCGCTGCTCGAGCCCGTGCTCGCCTTGGCGGTCGCCCATCGCCGCCCCGCGCGGAAGGGGCAACGGCCGCGGCACGCCCATGCACGGCGTGCACAGCGTTTGCGCGATCACGGCACGCGCGGCATCGCGGAGGAGCACTTGCACGTCCGCCGCGGCGACACGCTCGAGAGCCTGCTCGCCGCCCGCGGCGTGGGGATGAGCGAGGCCCGGCCCTGGGTCGCCGCCGCGGCCGCCGTGTACGATCTCCGCCGGCTGGCGCCCCGCCGCGGACTCACGCTGCGCTTCGACCGTGCCACGCACACGCTGGAGTCGGTCCGCTACGAGACGGACGACCGCTCGCTGCTCGTCCTCGAGCGGACGGCACGTGGCATCCACGCCGAGCGCACCGCGCTCCCCTACGTGACCGAGGTGAAGGGTATCGCGGGGGAGATCGAGCGCGGGCTGCGCGAGGATGCGACCGGCTCGGGCGTGCCGCCGCACGTCGTCTCCGAGCTGGCCGAGATCTTCGGCTGGGAGATCGACCTGGAGAGCGATCTCCACCGCGGCGACGAGTTCCGCGTGCTCTACGAGAACACGCGGCAGGTCGGCGAGGCGCGGGCCGAGCCCGGCACCGTGCTCGGCGCGGAGATCACCGCCGGCGGCCGGGAGCTGACGGCCGTCTTCTTCGAGGACGACGACGGCCACGGCGCCTACTACCAGCCGAGCGGCGAGCCCGTGTCGCGCGACTTCCTCCGCTACCCGGTCGAGTTCACCGAGATCAGCTCGCCGTTCTCGCTGCTCCGCCGCCATCCCATCCTGCACCGCAGCCGCCCGCACCTGGGCGTCGACCTCGCCGCCCCGGCCGGGACGCCGGTGCGCGCGATCGCGAGCGGCACGGTCGTCGGGGCGGGCTGGGTGCACCAGCTGGGGCGTGCGGTCCGCATCGATCACCCGGGCACGCTCACGTCGGTCTACGGACACCTGGAAGCGATCGCCGACGGTGTGCGCGAGGGGCTCGCCGTCGAGCGCGGGCAGGTGATCGGCTACGTCGGCTCGAGCGGCCTGTCGACCGGACCGCACCTGCACTTCGCGATGGACCGCGGCGGCGAGTACGTCGATCCGCTGAAGCTCACCGCAGCGGCCGGCACGAGCCTCCCCGAGACGGCGCGGCGCCTCTTCGATCGCGTGCAGAAGGCCGTGACGCACCAGCTGGCCGCGCTGCCCCGGGGCGGGAGCCCGCTCACGGTCTCGCTCTCCACGCCGACGCTCCGCGCGGAGTAGGCGCACGCGCTACCTCGACGGTCCCCGCCCGCGGCTGTTCGCGCACCGCGGGGCCTCGGGACTGGTCCCCGAGAACACGCTCGACGCCTTCGCCGCCGGGCTCAAGGCGGGCGCGGAGCGGCTCGAGCTCGACGTGCACGCCACCGCGGACGGCGTCGTCGTCGTGCTGCACGACGAGACCCTGGAGCGGACCACCGACGGCACGGGTCCGGTGCGCGCCCTCCCGCTCGCCGCGGTGGAGCGCCTGGACGCCGGCTTTCGCTTCCGCGCGCCCGACGGCACCTACCCGTACCGCGATCGCGGCCTCCGCGTCCCCACCCTGACCGCGCTGCTCGAGGCCTTCCCCGGCGTGCCGCTCAACATCGAGCTGAAGCAGCAGGCGCCCGCGATCGAGGCCGCCGTGCTGGCGACGCTCGATCGCTTCGCGGCCCGCGAGCAGGTGCTGCTCGCGGCCGAGGACGCGGCCATCATGGCGCGCATCCGCGCCGCCGCGCCCGACGTGGTGACCAGCTTCTCGGCTGCGGAGGTGGCGGACTTCGTCTACCGGCTGCGCGACGGCCGGCTCGGCGACTACCGCCCGCCGGGCGTCGCGCTCCAGGTGCCGCCCGCGTTCCGCGACACGGCGATCGTCACCGCGGAGTCGGTCGCGGCCGCCCACGCGCTCGGTCTCGAGGTGCACGCCTGGACCATCAACGACGAGGCGGAGATGGAGCGGCTGCTCGACCTGGGTGTGGACGGGATCATGACGGATTTCCCGGCGCGCGGGTCAGCGGTGCTGCGCCGGCGGGGGCTGCGCTAGGCAGTCCCCACCTCGGCGATCAGCGCCAGCAACCCCGCGTGCAGCACGCCGTTCGACGCGATCATCCCGGGCCGCAGCGTGATCGCCTGGTTGAACCCGAGCGGCGCGCCCGCGAGGTCCGTCACCTTCCCCCCCGCCTCCTCGACCAGCAACGTCCCGGCGCAGATATCCCACTCGTTCTTCGGCGTGAGCGTGAAGGTCGCGTCGCCCGCCCCCGTCGCCAGCTCGGCGAGCTTGTAGGCGACGCTGCCGGTGAGCTTCACGCGCACCCGGCCCTTGAACGCGTCCCACTCGCCACGCTGGTCCTCGGAGCGGCTGGCGAGGACGACCGCGTCGGCCACACTCGCGGTGCGGCTGACGCGCGCCGGCGCGCCGTTCGCCGTCGTGCCCTGTCCGCGCACGGCGGCGTAGAGGCGATCGGCGGCCGGGTTGTACTCGACCGCGACCACCGGCCGGCCGTCCTCGACCAGCGCGATGCAGACGGCGAACTCCGGGATGCGCTGGAGGAACTCCTTGGTGCCGTCCAGGGGGTCGACGACCCAGACGCGGCGCTTCGCCAGCCGGTCGGTCGAGTCGGCCGTCTCCTCGGAGAGCCAGCCGTCGTCGGGAAACGCGGCCGCGACCAGGTCGCGGATGCACGCATTCGCCTCCAGGTCGGCGCGGGTGACCGGGTTGTTCGGCCCCTTCTCGGCGACGTCCACGCCGCTCGCGTAGTAGCGGCGGACGATCGCTCCCGCCTCGCGCGCCGCGCGCTCGGCGACCTCGCGCTCGCGCGCGAAGGCCGTCATCGCCGCGGCTTGATCCCGCCGTCGGGGCCGAAGTTGTGCGCCGCGTGGTACTCGCGCACCAGCTCCGCCATGAGCGCGTCCCGCCGCTCGTAGAGCCGCTTCGGCTTCCGCGGTGGATGGTTGGCGAGCGCGTAGGCCGTCAGCAGCGGCAGCGCGATGGTCGAGTCGCAGTAGCAGACGACGGTGTCGGGCAGGCGGTCGGGGTCGACCTTGCCCCAGCTCACCGCCTCGCTCGGCGTGGCGCCCGAGAGGCCGCCCGTGTCGACGCGCGCGTCGGTGAACTGGATGTAGTAGTCGTGGCCCTTCTCCTCGATGCCGAGCACCTCCTGCACCTGCGGCTCGGTCTGCAGGAGGAAGTTCTTGGGCGAGCCGCCGCCGAGCATGAGCACGCCCGACTTGCCGCCCGCGCGCTTGGCGGCGAGCACGATGGCGGCGGTCTCGTTCACGTCGCGCGAGACGTCGATCTTCAGCTGGCAGCCCTCGATGGCGAGCGCGGCGACGTTCATGCCGATCGAGCTGTCGCCCGGCGACGAGGTGTAGACGGGCACGCCGTGCTCGTAGGCCGCCGCGACCAGCGAGCGGCGCGTCAGCCCGAGCGCGCGCTGCCGCTCGGCGACGATGTGCCCGATGAGATAGTGGAACTCCGCGGTCCCCATCTCGCGCTGGAACTCCGGCGCGAAGAGGATCTTCCGGTAGAAGGCGTCGGTGTCGAGCAGCACCTTGTAGTCGAAGACGATGTCGTAGATGCGGACCACCTCGTCCTTCTTGAGCGCCACATCGTCCAGGTCGTGCCGGCCGCGGTGCATGGTGAGCCCGATGCCGAAGTGCGTATCGTGGTAGAGGTTGGCGCCGGTGGAGACGATCCAGTCGATGAAGCCGGCCTCGACGAGCGGGATCAGGCACGACATGCCGAGCCCGGCGGGTGTGAGCGCCCCGCTCACGCTGACCCCGACGGTCACGTCGTCCTCGAGGAGCTGGCGCGTGAAGAGCTGTACCGCCTCGCGGAGACGCGCGCCGTTGTAGGCGAGGAAGGCCTTGTCGATGAGCGCGGTGACGCTCGTCTTCGACGTGACCG
>WNEZ01005115.1_pt1 | contig 11472 bp, 13 predicted proteins | sample 5400521 | NCBI WGS metagenome assembly WNEZ01 (sample SAMN13153339, study PRJNA577476) | soil metagenome | isolation source: 120 cm saprolite under Douglas fir tree site 2 hole 1 replicate 1 | place: USA:California | collected 2015-04-18
TGATGATGCTGCCCTTGCCCCTGGCTACCATTCCCGGCGCAAACGCGGCGACGAGGAAGAACGGTGCGCGGACGTTGCTGGCGAACAAGGCGTCAAACGTGTCGATGTCGAGGTCCGCAGTCGCACCGAACACGGAGAATCCGGCGTTGTTGACCAGGATGTCAATGTCGCCGATGTCTTCGACCAGACGTCGGAGGTCGGCTGGATTACTGAGGTCGGCTGCGACGAAGCGCGCCCGACCACCCGCAGCGATGATCGCTTCGACGGTCTCGGTGCCGCGTGCAACGTCGCGGCCGTGGACGATGACCTCGGCTCCGTCACGAGCCAGTTGAAAGGCCATCGCGCGACCGATGCCCGACGTTGCTCCGGTCACGAGTGCTTTCTGGTCCTGGAGGTTGCGGTGTTGAGTGGTAGACATGTTTGCTCCCCTAGTGGTATTGAACAGATAGGTCTATCTGTTGTGTTTGATAATCAGAAACGTACTCACTACTTCCTCTGAAAGGTGACCATCAGAGAAAAACGGCTATCGCATTCTTCCTCGAAAACGGTAACAATGCTTCATCAAAAAATCTTCCTTTTTTTGACCGAGAACTGTCCTGGCTCAAGCTCCCATGGCAATCCTGATCGCGAGAACAGTGATTTTGGTTTTTTAGCTCTGCTCTTGTGCAACTGGGAGGCAAGGAGGCAAATGCTTGATGTGAGGCATCCACCACGCTATACTAAATAATGCGGCGAAACAACTGCTGATAATTCGGCCTATGTGTGAGCTTGCAGTTTCGGCAACAAAGACGCCGGTTTCTTGAGAAGAAGAGGTCCATCGCAGGAGGAAGACATCATGGCCAATCAAGAACAGCTTGACCTGCTGAAACAAGGAAGTGACGTTTGGAATACCTGGAGAAAACAACATCCATCTCTACGACCAGACCTGAGCGGAGCCAACCTCACAAGAGCCTATCTCAAATATGCCCACCTCGGTGGAGCTAACCTCAGAGAAGCCGACCTCAGTGGAGCCATCCTCAGAGAAGCCTTCTTCATAAAAGCCCACCTGAGTGGAGCTAACCTCAACAGAGCCCATCTCAAGGAAGCCGACCTCAGCGAAGCCGACCTCAGCGGAGCCACCCTCAGCCAAGCCAGACTCGAGAGAGCCGACCTCACGAGAGCCAACCTGAGAGGGGCTGACCTGAGCGGAGCCCAACTCACAGAAGCCGACCTCAAGGAGACTGATCTCAGTGGAGCTAACCTGAGTTCTGCCTCGCTCGGTGGAGCTAGTCTGGTGAGAGCCAATCTGAGCAGAACTCAATTCACTGGAGCCTATCTCTACGGGACCGACTTCAGTGGAGCCGACCTCAGTGGAGCCGACCTCAGCCATACGAAGCTGAATCAGGAGACCCGCATAACACAAGAACAAATCGGGCAAGCGAAACCAGGCACGCATGCCTGAGCGAGCAGTGGATAGGCTTGCCTTGCCCCTCACCCTCGCTCGAAGCAAAAAATGAAATACATCCATGGATGTCTACCGGCATACTGATGAAATTCCGCAGGTGGTATACTGATACTAGCTCAGCTCAAGCTATCATTGGCCGTTCGCCTGCCATGCCGCGAGAATTGGAGTCATCACATGCATTTTGCCATCATAATGGCTGACGGTATTGGAAGCCAGCTCTACCACTGGATATTCTCAGCAGTGTTTTTGCAGTACCTTGTCACCTTTCTCTTTGCCTTTATGTTTCCTATCACGAGCGCAGCCATTATCAACTATTTAGAGCGCAAGGTCATGGCATGGATGCAAGACCGTAAGGGCCCATTGCACGTAGGCCCACATGGGAGCTTGCAGTTACTGGCCGATATCGGCAAAATGTTCACCAAAGAAGACATTCATGCTGCTCAGACGGATAAAATGATCTTCTTGCTCGCGCCGTCAGCTTTTATCGCGCCCATGGTTGCCTCTTTTGTAGTGCTGCCTTTCTCGCCCTTTATCGGCTTGCCCGGAACAGCCCTCGCCACAGGCATCATCTACCTGGTGGCGATGAGTTCACTCGACGTGATAGGCGTGATCATGGCAGGCTGGGGCTCAAACAACAAGTACTCGCTCATCGGAGGTCTGCGGGCAGCCGCGCAAATGATCTCCTACGAATTACCCCTCGTGCTGGCCCTCGTCGGCGTGGTGATGCTGACCAGCGTCCTTGCCGGTTCGCCAGGCTATCCTGGGAATACGGGCATCGGCACCATCTCAATCAAAGAGGTGATGACCTTCCAGAACACCTGGAAGGATACGGGCATCGGCATCCTGGACTTCATCTTCAAAGGCTTTACGCCCTGGGCCTGGTTCATCCTGGTCCAGCCGTTGATGCTCCTCGTCTACTACATCTGCGGCCTTGCAGAGACAAACCGCGCTCCCTTCGATCTCCCGGAGGCCGAATCGGAACTGGTCGCCGGGTTTCTCACCGAGTATAGCGGCATACGCTGGGCCATGTTCTTTCTCGGGGAATACGGCAATATGACCATCGTCTCCGCCATTACCACATCTTTGTTCCTTGGCGGCTGGTCTGGCCCCGGCGTTGGCTTCCTGACCGCCCCTGGCATGGCATTTGGCTGGCAACTGTTTGGGAACATCCTGGGAGTAATCTACTTTGTGACCAAGGTCTATCTGCTCTGTGTGCTCTTCATCTGGATTCGCAGCACGCTGCCTCGCCTGCGCGCCGATCAATTGATGCAATTTGCCTGGTTAATGCTCATACCGGCAACGCTTGGAAATATATTGCTCACCGGCCTGCTCTACCTCGCAGTGAGTGGGCTTGGCCTGTCAAACCTCGTCTTCCTGGTCGTGACGGGTGCCATCAACTGGCTCTTACTCATCGGCTTCATCCGCCTGGTGGGTCGCGCTACTGTCGCCACCACACGCCGGGCGCAGGCTCCCGCGATCCGCGCCCGCGCTCGTCAAGCAGCTCTCGCGCAAATAGCAGGACAGACTGGAGCCTCTGGAGTGGACCGGTAAGAAACCCAATACGCATCAACCGGAGTAGCAGGCCCACGATTCCGTATGATTTACCTTCATCATCGCCTGATTACGATGAAAGTAAATAGGGGTCATGATGACGGAAAACAGTACAATTCCGTAGGGGCGGGAGTGGTGTGGTGCGGTGTGGGGGCCTTTATGGCCGCCCGTGCCAGGGGACAGCGTGACCCGTGGTCAGGGGGTGATTCTGCACCAGAAAAACCCATTAAGCCTCATGTGAAAATGTATTCAGTTCATAGTGTAAGCTCAGAGAATATAACAATCGCTCTACGTTTGCTCGCCCTATTTTACTTGGATCTTCCGCGCAAAACGTATCCAGGCAAACCCGCAAGTGCAAAGAGCAAATGCCATGATACCCAGGAACAGAGCCATCATCCCGGCTTGCATTTTAGCCAGGCCTACCATCATTGCGCTACCTAATCCACAACACGCGACCGCTTTTGTTGTCAATAGTGTGATAAACGTGCTCCCTGACAGAGTACATAAGCCAATCCCCAGTATCATTACAATACTACCAAGAATCAGATGAATACGCTTGTGTACTCCAGAGACTCGTGACTGTCGCTCTTCCATATGTTTATAGAGTAACCTTTCTCGGACACAATGTCCTTCCAGCTTGCAAACTCATCAGGTCGCCTCTAAAGCATACCATGCAATGCTGTGCCGTGCCTAGCAATCTCACCGAGAGATTGCTAATTATCCTATAAATGGCTCGTATGTTCTATAATAGATGAGATGTATGAGAGCCTCACGCGGCAAGTTTGAAGTCCAGAAAAGCCCCGTGAAGAACAGGAGGTAAAATGAGTGCGTCTAAGCCACCCACACGTGGTATACTCCTTGATATCGACGGCGTGCTCCATGTCGGCATGCAGCCTATCCCCGGAGCAGCAGACACAATGCACTGGCTGGAGCAGCAGGGCTACCGCACCTGCTTCGTCACCAATACTACCACCATGGCGCGTGCCACCCTGGCACAGCGCCTATCGACCATTGGACTTCCTATAGCCGAAGAGCAGCTCATCACAGCTCCCGTGGCAACCGCCAGTTATATCCGCCAGCACTACCCCGGCAAGCGCTGCTGGGTGCTGACAAAGGGGGATACGCTGGTAGATTTTGCGGGCATCGAGCTGGTGGAGTCGCAAGCCGATGTCGTTGTGATCGGCGGTGCTGAAGAACTGCTTACCTACGAGGCGATGAACGCCGCCTTCCGCATGCTGATGGACGGCGCTGTGCTGCTGGCGATGCATACCAATCTCTACTGGCGCACCAGCGAAGGACTGCGCCTGGACAGCGGCCCATATGTGCATGCCTTGGAGCTGGCAACAGGGAAGCAAGCCATAGTCCTTGGCAAGCCGAACCGCGCCTTTTTCGAGCAGGCGCTGCTATCTATTAGCGTAACGGCAGCCGAAGCGATCATGGTGGGGGATGACCTTGAGAACGACGTACATGCGGCACAGCAGGCCGGCTTACGCGGCGTGCTCGTATGTACTGGAAAGCACGGTGCTGACTCTCCTCTGCTGGAGCGAATACACCCCGATGCCATCCTACCTTCGATCGCCGATTTGCCAGGGTGGCTGGCGCAATAATCTCGCCTCAGCTCAAGAACAGGCTCATACCGCACGGTATTTCCCTCACAGAGACAAAATCCGGCTTTTGATCGTCTATACTAATGGCACGTTTGCGGAGAGGGAATCTATTCGGCGCAACTCATCCATGCTATAATACGCATCGGTACAACCTGCCGTATATGCATCTTGCACAGCCACTCCGGTAGGTGATTACTACTATTTTGTTAGTTGCTCACGAGGTGCAGGAGGGTGAGCAGCAGGGTGATCGCCCAGATGAGCGAGGATTACTACTATTTTGTTGGTTGCTCACGGGGTGCAGGGGCAGAGCCCCTGCCGGAGCGCGAGGTGTCCTCGCAAAAATCCTTTTTTCTTTCATGTTGTGCCGCCGCAGGCGGCACAACATGAAAACTCCGGCAACCTTCTCTTGAGTTACAACGGCCATCTCCCGCAGACTGCCGGCCATTCTAATGTGGTGGGCGAAGTCTCCTGGTCGCCCGACGGCAAGTACATCGCCAGCGCTGGCGGCTACGATAAGACGGTCCAGGTATGGGATGGCACATCGGGCCAGACCATTTTCACCTTTCGCGGCCACCCCGATTTCGTGGGCAGAGCCAGGTGGTCGCCCGATAGCGCGCGGGTCGCTTCTGGCGGCAATGATGGCATAGTGCGCGTGTGGGATGCCACGACCGGCAATCACCTGCTCACCTTTGATACCCGTTCCAACGTGGTAGATGACCTGGCCTGGTCGCCCGATAGCACACAAATAGTAACTGCCGCTCGCGATGGTACGATTCAGGTATGGAATCCCGCTACAGGCAATATCATTGTTACCTATAGCGGTGGTGGGCCTGTGGCCTGGTCGTCCGACGGCAAGCGCATCGTCTCCGGCGCGGTCTTTCTCGACCATACGGTACAGGTGCGCGACGCCACGACCGGCAGTAATGCTTTCATCTATCACGGCTATGATAACCAGGTGAACGTGCTGGACTGGTCGCCCGACAGCAAGCGCATTGTATTGGCGGGCCTTGACACAATAGTGCAGGTCTGGCAAGGCGAGTGAGAAGACAATAAGCGTCAAAATAACGGAACGAAATAACGGCGTAGGTCCCCGATTTATCGTGGGACCGCAGCGAAGAGTCGAGATGGGTAAAGCATACATTGAACTGCTCCGTAGTAAGGACCTGGTGCGTACTGACATGAGTATACAGGCGCAGATACATATGCTCCTGGCGCTTGGTATTGGCTTCCTGGTCGCTGAGCGCATCCAAAGGGAGGCTGAGCTATGACTACCCAGGAACCAGTCATCGTGATCGACAAACTGGAGAAATCATATAGCAAGGTACAGGCGGTACGCGGCATCTCCATGAGCGTAGAGCGGGGGGAAATTTTTGGTTTCCTGGGGCCAAATGGAGCGGGGAAGACGACGACGATACGCTGCATGTTAGATGTGATTCGCCCTACGGCAGGAACAATCCGTGTGCTGGGAATGGATGCGCAACGAGACACGTTGGCATTGCATCAACACATCGGGTACCTGCCGGGTGACGTACGCCTGCCAGGGCAAATGACAGGCAGGCAGGTCATCAACTACTTCTGGCGCTTGCAGGGACGCGAGCCGGTGCTGCTGGATGATCTGGTGACACGCTTTGACGTAGAGATCAAGCGGCCTTTGAAAGGATATTCCAAAGGAATGAGGCAGAAAATCGCTATCGTGCTGGCGTTCATGTGCGATCCCGAGGTGCTGATCCTGGACGAGCCAGCCTCTGGCCTGGATCCGCTTTTACAGAGGACATTTAACGAATTTCTGCTGGAAGAGCAGGCGCGGGGGAAGACGGTTTTCATGAGTTCGCATATCATGAGTGACGTTGAGAAGGTGTGCCAGCGTGTAGCAGTCATCCGCGGCGGCGAACTGGTCACGGTTGAAGAGGTAGAAAAACTGCGCGAGAAGGCGGGACAGCGGGTGACGGTCGAGTTTGGCGATGCAGTGACCGAGGAGGAACTGGCCGCTATTCCGGGTGTGAGCGGGGTAAGTAAAATCAATAGTTCCTACCATTTCCATATAGGCGGCAGCATGGACTCCCTTATCAAGGCGCTCGGTCATCACGAGGTGGTGCGCCTGCTTGCCGAGGAGGCGCCGCTTGAGGAAGTGTTCCTGAAGTTTTATGCAGAGCCGGACAAGAAAATCACTGTGACACAGTAAGCGGTGTTGCTACAAGAGAAGAGGGGGTCACGATGGCTACAACTCCGATAGCAAAGAGCCTCCCAGTGCCCAGGAAGCGCGCACACGGATTGACTGTGATGATGAGAGCAATCGTCAATGCGAGGACGCCGCTGGGTGCAGCCTGCTTCTATAGTATATTGGTCGTTTTACTTCTGGCTGCTCTTGCCCCGGCTATGTCCTCGGCCGGTTTTGTAGCGATCCTGTCCTCAAACTTTTTATCGAGCCTGCTAGGTGGACAGATCACCCACTTTTCCGGCTTTACAACCCTCCTTGCAGTTGAAGTCTACAGTTCCTTCTATGCGCTGCTGTTTGGTGGCTTCCTTGCCTGGATTGGTGGCGCGGCACTCCCCATTGCTATCGAGGATGGTACCCTCGACCTGGCACTGTCACGGCCTATCAGTCGCACGCGCTATTACCTGGAAAACTGGCTCGGCGTGGTGATCGGCGGTGCGATCATCGGCTTAGTGACGGTCCTTGCTGTCTGGGTCGATACATTAATCGTTGCCAATACCGATATCAACTGGCACTGGCTGTGGATTACGCAACTGGTGCAATGGGCCTTCCTCTTCTTTGCCGCTGGATTGGGCATGCTGTGTGGTTCATTTATCAATGCGAGTCGTACCGCAGGCGGCACTGCTGTGGGCATCATTGTGCTGGGATACCTGATCAACACATTCGGAGGGCTCTCTGACAAATTCTCCTGGTTACTCAAGTGGGGGCCATATTACTATGCGCCGGCTTTTGATCCGCTTGTCTTTCATCGGCTGACATGGTGGTACCCCTGGATGCTGGTCATTGCGGGCATGATGTGCGGCATCGCCGGGCTGGTTGTATTCAATAAGCGGGATTTGCCCATAGTGTAAGACTTCCGGTACTTATGGGCCAGGCGTTAAGAAGGCTCAGAATATTTGAACTATGGACTTCCATCTGCCTGTTTGATTCTGGTTTTCTCGCCGCCAATGCGGTAGAATTAGAACACTATGCCATCGTCTCGCTTGAGAACCTGTTGCTCTTGAAAGTCCTGGCAATGCACATTCCAAAGTACGAGCAAGATGTGCGCTTGATCGTCAAGAAAATATTAGCTATCCAATATGGCAAGGAACGCTAGGGTTTGCCTCCCTGCTCCAAAATCGTCCATTGAAAGAAAGAACACTGCATGACCATCCTCATTCCCTGGACCGATGTTGTTGACACGGCTGTTGCCCATTTGAGTTCGATTGATCCCGTCATGGCTAGCGCCATCGCTCGCGTGGGGCCCTGTACCCTGGCTCCCAATCCCAATGTTTTCGAGACACTGGTTGACGCCATAATCTCGCAGCAAATCTCTGTCAAAGCTGCCGACGCCATCATGGCGCGCTTGCGCAGGGCTGTCCCTGGTGGGCTCATTACGCCCGAGGCGCTCGTACAGCTCGATGCCGGTGCCCTGCGCGCGGCTGGCCTGTCGCCGCAGAAGACACGCTATATACTTGATCTGACCGGGCGCGTGGCCGGTGGGGAACTCGAACTTGAGCATTTGAGCGAACTCGATGATGAAGCGGTCATCAAAGAGTTGATCGCTGTGAAGGGCATTGGCCGCTGGACAGCGGAGATGATTCTCCTGTTCTCGCTGGGACGTCCTGATGTGCTGCCCGTCGATGACCTCGGCTTTCAGGAAGGCGTGCGCGAGGCGTACGGATTGGAATCCCGGCCAACGCGTAAGGAGCTGCTGGAGCGCGGCGAGGCCTGGCGCCCTTATCGCAGCATCGCAACGTGGTATATGTGGGGGATACGCCGCCTGTCACTGCGCATCGAGCGTGAGCGCACGCGCATAGTATCCCTGTAGAAGCTCTTTATCTCTGCTGGGGTTATTTTTTCAGGTTTCTTTTGTTTCTATTGCCGGTAAGTTTCATTCCTCTGTAAACACCATCGATGGGGAACTGGATACCAAGGCTCTCTAACTGTACTGTGCTTCCTGGGCCATATGTGTGTAGCTTCCAGCCGTCCTCTTCACGGTGATAGACTTCAATGCGTATGCTTTGAGAGTCGACGATCACATAGTCTTGTACTGTTGGGCATTCCTGATAGTAGAAAAATTTCTCGCCTCTAGCAGTGGCTTCAGTACTTGGAGAAAGGACTTCAATAACTATAGATGGATAATGTATCATGTCGTCTAACTCTTGATCGCGCTGGTCACAGCTTACTGTGACATCGGGATAGACATAACGCGACTCGGAGAGTTGTAGACGTATATCTGAGTTATATACCCAACATGGGCTGTTTTCTAACCATCGGTTAAGGATACCAGTCAGGCTTGCTATGATAGCTGAATGGTAGGTGCTTCCTCCTGCCAGCATTCTCAGTTCGCCGTCCAGGTACTCATAGCGCGCGTTTTTACTTTTCCGGTCAAGTGTCAGGTAGTCCTCCACATCCATGATCGGGTAATTAGGCAGCGCCATTATTTTTCTCCTCGATGGTGCCTATGCTAGTTTTGCTGTGAGTGATCCTATGTTAGAAAGTGTTGTCTTTTCCTGGTTCTGTCTATGGTAGATAATATCATATTTGAAGTCGTGTGCGTGCTATAATAAAGCATATGGATACGCCTGACTACTACGCCATTTTAGGCGTTCCCATCGATGCTGACAGCGAGACGCTCAAACGTGCTTATAGACAACTGGCGCGGCGCTACCACCCCGACCTGGCAGGACCGGAAGGCGCGCTGCACATGAAGCGCATCAATCGCGCCTACGCTGTGTTGAGTGATCCCCAAAAGCGCCTGCAATATGACACCATCATTGGTGGTGTCATCGATATACGCCGGGGTGGATTGACCCGACCTCGTTCCAGGCCATACCGCTTTGACGATGTGGATGATGAATTTTCCGGCCTCAGTATTTTTAGTACCAGGGGACCGTTCCACACCGGCCCGGTACTGCATACCACCCTCGGCGTCGTTTCCGCGCTGAGCAGCGTTCGCGCGAGCGGTGGACCCTGCATCGCCTGCGGTACACTGGATGGAACGGGTATGCTCTGGCGCCTGGGCGGTTCGGGTGAGCCAGTACACTTCGCCGCTGACCCGGCCTTTACCGTTGAGTCATTGCGAGAACTGCGCTTCTCCACAGGCGGCCGGTTGCTGGCAGGCTGGGGCAGGCTCGGATTCCACCTGTGGGACAGCGGTAACGGTGAACTACTTTGGAGCTACTCCCTCCTACAACGCGCCGTCTCTGCCCACTACTCAATTGATGCTGTCCTGCAGGAAACTGGCGCAGGGGAAGTCAAGCTGGCGCTGCCAATGTTCCCGGAAAACCCTCTTGCTCCACGTGCACAGGGTGTTCGCGCAACTGATATCGCGAGCCATACATTAGGAGCGCCGGTCGACGACCTGAGTCCTCCCCTTATCTGCGCGGAAACCGAAGTCAAAAAGCGCGAATTCTGGGCTATACGTTTGCGCGCACTCGCCAGGAATGGGCGCACATTGCTCACGCTTTCCTGCGCCCGTACGCCCGGCGAAGAACACGAGATGATCATCATACGCCGCTGGGATTTGAGTTCACAAACACGCTTCGGGAAAAAACCACGCCCACATATCGTGACCTCCGTACTGGCAGGATACTGTAACGACTGCGCTCCACCTTATGCCATTACCCCTGAAGTCGATAGCGCAGCCTTTGTCTATGCAGGCAGCAAGGTGCGGCTCTATGATACCGCGGCCGGAACGTATAGCGAATTGCCCAGTGGAACAATGGGTGCAAGTTCGAAGCTGGCTATCTCACCTGATGCTCGACTTGTGGCTGTGGCCCGCGAAGACAGCGAAGTCAACGAGGGGGTCATTGATCTCTGGGCGGCAGACCAGGGCCAGCTTGTGCAGAAATTGTATCATCCCTGGCAGATCAGCGCCCTCCATTTTGCAGAAAGACAGCTCATCGTGGCGCTTACAGATGGCACTATTCAGGTGTGGGAAGAATCCGCACCTTGATATTTTCTTCCCCGCTCATTCGTCTGTAGACATTGTGCGGAAAATCGCTATACTTAATTTAAAGGAAAGCCCACCCTTCGTGAGCGGTGTTTCTGGGAATAATTTATAGTATCGGGCTCCTGGAGAAGCGAGGTAAACCCTCTATGCGTATTTCGGTAGTTGTCCCTGTCTATAATGAAGAAGAAACAGTTGCTCAAGTACTCGAGTCGCTTTCACGTGTACCGCTCAATCTCGAGGTCGTTGTCGTAGATGATGCATCCACAGATCGCACCTGGGATATTTTGCAAGAACTGCGGCAAAGAAAACCATTCAATGCCTATCGTTATGTCCGTCATACCCGCAACTGTGGGAAAGGCGCGGGCCTACGGACGGGTTTTGGCCTGGTGAGTGGAGACCTGGTCACTATTCAAGATGCCGACATGGAGTATAATCCGCAGGACCTGCCGGCACTGGTCTGCCGGTGGCAGGATGCAGGAGACACCAGGTTTGTCGTGTATGGAGTCCGCGACCTCACCCCGCAAAAATTTACCACGCGCTGGGGCAATCGCTTCTTAACAATGGTTACCAATATCTTGTACGGCTGTCGCATCCATGATATGGAGACGTGCTACAAGTTGATACCAGGTGTCCTGGCCCACGCGCTCCCCATGGAAGGTCGCCGTTTCGAGATCGAGCCGGAGATCACTGCCTGCATCGTCCAGGCAGGCTACACAAT